>Ga0306920_100011301_pt1 | contig 12042 bp, 10 predicted proteins | sample flu12Cox44000170_FD_204666 | JGI IMG/M metagenome (GOLD analysis project Ga0306920, IMG submission 204666) | Lab enrichment of tropical soil microbial communities from Luquillo Experimental Forest, Puerto Rico - flux4day.12C.oxic.44.000.170 (v2)... | ecosystem: Environmental > Terrestrial >...
GGTCACCGCCTACATCCCCGGCGTCGGGCACAACCTGCAGGAGCACTCGATCGTGCTCATCCGGGGCGGGCGCGTGAAGGACCTGCCGGGCGTGCGGTATCACATCATTCGGGGGATCCTCGACGCCGCCGGCGTGGCGAACCGGCGGCAGGGCCGGTCCAAGTATGGCGCCAAGACCCCGAAGGCCACCGCCTAGACGAGGCCGGGGAGTCCCGGGGCATGCCGCGTCGAGCCATCATCCAACGCCGCGAGGTGGCGCCGGACCCCAAGTTCGGGAGCCGGCTGGTCGCCAAGTTCATCAACGTCATGATGAAGGGCGGGAAGCGGAGCCTGTCCGAGCACATCATGTACGACGCGCTCGGCCTGATGGGCGACCGGGCCAAGCAGGATCCGCTCAAGCTCTTCAAGCAGGCCGTGGACAACGTCAAGCCGGCCCTCGAGGTGAAGTCGCGCCGCGTGGGCGGCTCGACCTACCAGGTCCCGGTCGAGGTGCGGCCCGAGCGGCGAACCTCCCTGTCCATGCGGTGGATCGTCGGGTTCGCGCGGAAGCGGCCCGAGAAGACCATGCAAGAGCGCCTCGCCGGGGAGCTGCTGGACGCGTCCCAGAATCGCGGGGTGTCCGTCAAGAAACGGGAGGACACCCATCGGATGGCCGAGGCCAACAAGGCGTTCGCGCACTACCGCTGGTAACGCGCCGACGAGGGCGTCCCGCCCCTCGTCCGAACCCCTCCCCCGGGGACTGCGGGGGCTCCGCTGTCGCTCGAACGCCGGCGCGGGGTGAGGGCGGGGGATGACCGGGGACGCGCGAGCGGATCGCGGCCGCGGACCACGGACCGGACCGAAGGAAGGAATGGCCACGGAGATGGAGCGGCAGTACCCGCTGGACCGGATGCGCAACATCGGCATCATGGCCCACATCGACGCCGGGAAGACCACCACCACGGAGCGGATCCTCTACTACACCGGCCGGTCCTACAAGATCGGCGAGGTGGACGAGGGCACCGCGACGATGGACTGGATGGTCCAGGAGCAAGAGCGCGGCATCACCATCACGTCGGCCGCGACGACCTGCTTCTGGCGGGATTGCCGGATCAACGTCATCGACACGCCGGGGCACGTCGACTTCACGGTCGAGGTCGAGCGTTCCCTCCGGGTCCTCGATGGGGCGGTGGCCATCCTGGACGCGGTGGCGGGCGTCGAGCCGCAGACCGAGACGGTGTGGCGACAGGCCGACAAGTACCGCGTCCCGCGCATCGTCTACGTGAACAAGATGGACCGAACGGGCGCCGACTTCCACCGCGGGCTCGAGATGATCAGGGCCCGCCTAGGGGCGACGCCGGTGGCGATCCAGCTCCCCATCGGGCGGGAAGACGAGTTCCGCGGAGTGATCGACCTGGTCGACGAGGTCGCCCTGGTCTGGCCGGAGGACGGGATGGGCCAGACGTTCGAGCGCGGTCCCGTGCCCACGGAGTACGTGGACCAGGTGGGCGAGTATCGGGAGCACCTGGTGGAGGCGCTCGCCGAGGTCGACGAGACGCTCATGGAGCGGTACCTGGCCGACGAGAAGCTGACCCGTGACGACATCCGGGCCGCGCTCCGGGCCGGCACCCTGGCCATGAAACTGGTGCCCGTGCTCTGCGGGGCGTCGTTCAAGAACAAGGGGGTGCAACCGCTCCTCGACGCCGTGGTCGACTACCTGCCGGCGCCGCTCGACATCCCCCCGGTCCAGGGCGTGAATCCCGAGACGGGTGAGCCGGAGGTGCGCGCGGCGTCGGACGACGAGCCCTTCGCGGCCCTCGCCTTCAAGCTGATGAACGACCCCTACGTGGGCCAGTTGACCTTCGTCCGGGTCTACTCCGGCACGCTCCTGTCCGGGGCCCACGTCCACAACTCGACCCAGCAGAAGAAGGAGCGGATCGGGCGACTCCTTCGCATGCACGCCAACAAGCGCGAGGAGATCGAAGGCGTGGGGGCCGGGGACATCGCGGCCGTGGTGGGGCTCAAGTTCGCCCGCACTGGCGACACGCTCTGCGACGCGAGCCGTCCGGTCGTCCTGGAGTCCATGACGTTCCCCGAGCCCGTCATCGCGGTGGCCATCGAGCCCAAGACGAAGGCGGACGAGGAGCGGCTCAGCCTGTCGCTGGGGCGTCTGGCCCTCGAGGACCCCACCTTCAAGGTGTCGGTGGACGCGGAGACCGGCCAGACGCTCATCGCGGGGATGGGCGAGCTGCACCTCGAGATCATCGTCGACCGCCTGCTCCGCGAGTTCAAGGTGGAGGCGAACGTCGGCCGCCCGGAGGTGGCGTATCGGGAGACGATCCGCCGGAAGGCGGAGGCGCGGGGGCGCTTCGTGCGCCAGACGGGTGGTCGGGGTCAGTACGGCGACGTGGAGATCGAGGTCGAGCCGCTCCCGGCCGGCAAGGGCTTCGTCTTCGAGAACCGGATCGTGGGCGGGGCCGTGCCCCGGGAGTACATCCCGGCGGTCGAGAAGGGCGTGCGGGAGGCGATGGAGAGCGGGATCCTCGCCGGGTACCCGGTGGTGGATGTTCAGGTGGCGCTGCTCGACGGGTCCTACCACGAGGTGGACTCCTCGGAGATGGCCTTCAAGATCGCCGGCTCCATGGCCTTCAAGGACGCCGCCCGGAAGGGTAAGGCGGTGATCCTCGAGCCCATCATGCAGGTCGAAGTCGTGACCCCCGACGAGTACATGGGCGCGGTCCACGGCGACCTGGCCGCCCGGCGCGGCAAGATCGCCTCCATGGAGGCGCGCGGATCCTCGCAGGTGATCCGGGCGAACGTGCCGCTGTCCACCATGTTCGGATACGCGACCGAGCTCCGCTCGATGACCCAGGGTCGCGCCACCTACACGATGCAGTTCGCCCGCTACGAGGAAGTCCCGTCTTCCCTGGCTGAGGAGATCATGGCCAAGGTGGCCGGGAAGGCTCCGGCCCGCGCGGGCACCCGCTGAGGCTTCCGGAGGACGACCGCGATGGCGAAGGCGAAGTACGAGCGGACGAAGCCGCACGTGAACGTGGGGACGATCGGGCACATCGATCACGGGAAGACGACGTTGACGGCGGCGATCACGAAGGTCTTGCACACGAAGAACGTGAAGATTGCGGTGCGGGAGTACGGGTCGATCGACAATGCCCCGGAGGAGCGGGAGCGGGGGATCACGATCGCGGTGGCGCACGTGGAGTACGAGACGGAGAAGCGGCACTACGCGCACATCGACTGCCCGGGGCACGCGGACTACATCAAGAACATGATCACGGGGGCGGCCCAGATGGACGGGGCCATCCTGGTGGTGGCGGCGAACGACGGGCCGATGCCGCAGACCCGGGAGCACGTGTTGCTGGCGCGGCAGGTGAACGTGCCGTACCTGGTGGTGTTCATGAACAAGGTGGACATGGTGGACGACCCGGAGATTCTGGACCTGGTGGAGCTGGAGGTGCGGGAGTTGTTGAAGAAGTACAACTTTCCGGGGGACGAGGTGCCGATCGTGCGGGGGAGTGCGTTGGCGGCGAACGAGCATCCGGAGGATCCGCAGGCGGCGGCGGCGATTTGGGAGCTGATGGGGGCGGTGGACAGCTACATTCCGACGCCGGTGCGGCCGGTGGACAAGCCGTTTTTGATGCCGGTGGAGGACATTTTCAGCATCACGGGGCGGGGGACGGTGGTGAGGGGGGGGGTGGAGCGGGGCGTGGTGAAGGTGGGGGACGAGATCGAGATCGTGGGGATGCAGGAGGAGGCGCGCAAGAGCGTGGTGACGGGGGTGGAGATGTTCCGCAAGCTCCTGGACGAGGGGCAGGCGGGAGACAACATTGGGGCGCTGTTGCGGGGGATCGACAAGGACGAGGTGGAGCGGGGGCAGGTGTTGGCGAAGCCGGGGTCGATCAAGCCGCACCAGCGGTTCCAGGCGGAAGTGTACGTGTTGACGAAGGAGGAGGGGGGGCGGCACACGCCGTTCTTTCAGGGGTATCGGCCGCAGTTTTATTTTCGGACGACGGACGTGACGGGGGTGTGCACGTTGCCGGCCGGGGTGGAGATGGTGATGCCGGGGGACAACGTGGGGATGGCGGTGGAGTTGATCACGCCGATAGCCCTGGAGAAGGAGCTGCGGTTCGCGATCCGGGAGGGGGGGCGGACGGTGGGGGCGGGCGTGGTGGCGGAGATCGTGGAGTAGGCGGGCCGTGCCTCGAGAGATCATCACCCTGGCCTGCGGCGAGTGCCAGCGCCGGAACTACACCCAGACGAAGAACCGCCGGACGCACCCGGATCGACTGGAGCTGAAGAAGTTCTGCCGGTGGTGCCGGAAGCACACCGCGCACAAGGAAACGAAGTAACTCGGGCGGCGGGGGCCGCCGCAACCGAGTCGGGGAGGGATCGGAGGGCGGGCGTGGGCCGACACGCCCTCCGCAGGGGCCACAGGCCAGTAGCTCTAACGGCTAGAGCACCGGACTCCAAATCCGGGGGATGGGGGTTCGAATCCCTCCTGGCCTGCCACTTGGACGAGGCGCGCAGGGTCGCCGCCGGGCCCGCGGGAGGCGGGGGGCGACGAGGGGAGGTGGCGGGGCGCGGCCGAGCGCGGCTCGCCCCGGGACACGGGATGGAGGTTCTGAGGCAGGCGCGGGAGTTCTTTCACGACGTGCTGATCGAGTTCCGGCGGGTCGCCTGGCCCAGCCGGCGGGAGGTGACGGGCTCGACGGCGGTCGTGATCGTCATGGTGCTGATCCTCGCCGTCTTCCTGGCGGTGGTCGACCACGCCCTGACGCGGCTGGTCCGGCTGATCCTGCGATAAGGCGAGCATGGCCAAAGACTGGTACGTCGTGCACACCTACTCCGGGTTCGAGAACAAGGTGGCGGAGGCGATCCGCCAGCGGGCGAAGATCTTCGGCCAGGAGGAGCAGATCACCCAAGTGGTCATCCCGACGGAAGACGTCGTGGAGATCCGCCGGGGCCAGAAGAAGACGACCTCGCAGAAGTTCTTTCCGGGCTACGTCCTGGTCGAGATGGACATGACCGACGACTCCTGGCACCTCGTCAAGTCCACGCCCAAGGTCACGGGGTTCGTCGGACCGGGCACCCGGCCCGACCCGCTCCCTCGCGACGAGGTCGACACGATTCTCCGCCAGATGGAGCTGGGGGCCGAGAAGCCGAAGCCGAAGTCGGTGTTCCAGAAGGGCGACAAGGTGCGGGTGATCGAGGGGCCGTTCGTGAACTTCAGCGGGGCCATCGACGACATGAGCCCGGAGCGCGGCAAGCTGAAGGTGATGGTGCAGATCTTCGGGCGGCTCACCCCGGTGGAGCTCGAGTACTACCAGGTGGAGCGCGCCTAGGCGCCGCCGGCGCGCGCCCAGGAGCCCAACGACCCATGGCGAAGAAAGTCCAGGCGGTGGTGAAACTGCAGATCCCGGCCGGGAAAGCCAATCCGGCTCCGCCCGTGGGCCCGGCCCTCGGGCAGCACGGCGTCAACATCATGGAGTTCTGCAAGGGGTTCAACGCGCGGACGGGCAAGGAGGAAGGGCTCATCCTGCCCGTGGTGGTGACGATCTACCAGGATCGATCGTTCACCTTCGAGGTCAAGACGCCGCCGGCGGCCGTGCTCCTCAAGCGCGCCGCCGGCATCGCCAAGGCCTCGGCCAACCCGCTGCAGAACAAGATCGGGAAGGTGAGCCGCGCTCAGGTGCGGGAGATCGCCCAGACGAAGCTGCCGGACCTCAACACCGACAACCTCGAGGCGGCCATGCGGATCGTGGAGGGGACGGCGCGCAGCATGGGCCTCGAGGTCGTGGGCTAGGGAGGCGGGAGATGGCGGTTGCGAAGCACTACGTCAAGGCGGTCGCGGCGCGGGAAGAGGGGAAGACCTATTCGCTCGAGGAGGCGATCGGCCTGGCCAAGCGGGTCGCCTGGGCGAAGTTCGACGAGTCGGTCGACCTCGCCGTCCGGCTCGGGGTGAACCCGAAGCACGCCGACCAGATGGTCCGGGGGGCCGTGCTGCTCCCGCACGGGACGGGCAAGGCGGTCCGGGTCCTCGTGTTCGCCAAGGGCGACAAGGAGCGGGAGGCCCGAGAGGCGGGGGCGGATCACGTGGGCGCCGAGGACCTGGTCGCGAAGATCCAGGGCGGCTGGCTCGAGTTCGACACCGCGGTGGCCACGCCCGACCTCATGGGCCAGGTGGGCCGGCTGGGGAAGATCCTGGGGCCACGCGGCCTGATGCCGAACCCCAAGGTGGGCACGGTGACCTTCGACGTCGGCCGGGCGGTGCGCGAGGTGAAGGCGGGCAAGGTGGAGTTCAAGGTGGACAAGGCCGGGAACATCCATGTCCCCGTGGGCAAGCGGTCGTTCCCCACCGAGAACCTCACGGCGAACGCCTACGCGATCCTGGAAGCGCTCGTGAAGGCCAAGCCGGTGGCGGCCAAGGGCCACTATCTCCGGAGCATCACGGTGGCGACCACGATGGGGCCGGGCATGCCCGTGGACGTCCAGCGGGTCGCGAACCTCTACAAGCTCTGAGGCCGCCGGCCAGGGTCACCGGGACCAGACGAACGAGGGAGGCGTACAGTGCCCACGGCGGAGAAGGCCGAGACGATCGAGGAGCTCCGGACGCGGATCGCGGGGGCCACGACGGCGGTGCTGACGGAGTACCGCGGCCTGACCGTGCACCAGCTCTCGGAGCTCCGGAAGCAGCTCCGGGCCGCCTCGGCCGAGTACCGGGTCGTCAAGAACCGCCTGGCGCGGATCGCCGTGGAGGGGTCTCCCCTGGCCCGCTTGCGCCCGCACCTGGCGGGCCCGACGGGCCTGGTGATCGGCCGGAAGGATCCGGCCGCCGTCGCCAAGGCGCTCGCGACCTTCGCCAAGACGAACCCGGCGCTGACGGTCCGGGTCGGCGTGATCGACGGCCAGCTGCTGGAGGCGCCGGCCCTCAAGGCGGTGGCCGACCTGCCCTCGCGGGAGGCCCTGCGGGCGCAGCTGGTCGGGGCCGTCGAGGGCCCGCTGGCGGGCCTCGTGGGCCTGCTCCAGGCGCCCCAGCGGGAGCTGGCCTACGTCTTGGCCGAGCGAGGCAAGGCGGCGTCGGCCGAGTAGGCGCGGGCCGTCACCGGACAGGATCCGAACGGAGCGCGACACCGCGGAGGGTCGGCCCTCCGATCAACAGAGGGGGAGGCAGGACATGAGCAAGGTCGAGCAGATCGCAGCCGAGCTGGACCAGCTGACGCTTCTGGAGGCGGCCCAGCTGTCGAAGATGCTGCAGGACAAGTGGGGCGTCTCGGCCGCCGCCCCCCTGGCCGTGGCGGCCATGCCCGGCGGGGCAGCCGGGGGAAGCGCCGCCGCCGTGGAAGAGGAGAAGACCGAATTCGACGTCATGCTCCTGGGCGCCGGCGACAAGAAGATCCAGGTCATCAAGGTGGTCCGCGAGCTCACCGGCCTGGGCCTGAAGGAGGCCAAGGCGGTCGTCGACGAGGCCCCGAAGCCCGTCAAGGAGAAGGTCGCCAAGGCGGAGGCCGAGGACATCAAGAAGAAGCTGGAAGAGGTGGGGGCCACCGTCGCGATCAAGTAGGGGAGCCGGACCGGCGCGACAGAGTGAGGGAACGGGCAGCTTGACTCCGGGTGACCCTGGCGCGGGCCGGGGCTGAGGGGATAGATGGCAGGGGAGATACAGTGCGGGCGACGGGTCCGCCGGGACTTCGGCAAGATCAGCTCGGTCGTCGAGATCCCGAACCTGATCGAAATCCAGCGGAACTCGTACGAGGCGTTTCTCCAGAAGGACTACGCGCCCGAGCATCGGGAGGACATGGGCCTCCAGGCCGTGTTCAAGAGCGTCTTCCCGATCTCCGACTACAACGAGAACGCCTCGCTCGAGTTCGTCGGGTACCACTTCGGTGAGCCCAAGTACACGGTGGAGGAGTGCCACGACCGGGGGATGACCCACGCGATCCCCCTGAAGGTCACGCTGCGGCTGGTCGTGTACGAGCAGGACAAGGCCGCCAAGACGCGAACGGTCAAGGACATCAAGGAGCAGGAGGTCTACCTGGGCGAGCTCCCGCTCATGACCGAGAAGGGCACGTTCATCATCAACGGGACCGAGCGCGTGGTGGTGAGCCAGCTCCAGCGGTCGGCCGGCGTCTTCTTCGACGACGACCGGGGCAAGACCCTGGCGTCCGGGAAAAAGATCTTCTCGGCCCGCATCATCCCGTACCGCGGGTCGTGGGTCGAGTTCGAGTTCGACGCCAACGACATCCTCCACGTCCGGATCGATCGGCGGCGGAAGATGCTGGCGACCGCCTTCCTCCGGGCCTTCCGGTACCTGGAAACCTACGACGCCGGGAAGCAGAGGGGCGAGGTGCTGTCCGACGAGCAGATCCTCGGCGCCTTCTACGACCTCGAAGAGGTGCAGGGATTCGCCGACGGCCACGCGGTCGTGCGGCTTCATCCCGAGATCCACCGGAACGACACGCCGGTGGCGGAGGACGTGCGGCCGCCGCGCCACCGCGAGGCGATCGTGCACGCCGGCGGGCGGCTCAACAAGGGGCGGCTGGATCGTCTGGTCGAGGCGGGGGTGGAGAAGATCACGGTTCCGACGGCCTGGCTCGAGGGCCGCCGGACGGGCGGCCGGGTCGTCGACCCGAAGACGGGCGAGGTGGTGCTGGAGCCGAACCAGGAGCTGACCTCGACGGTGCTCGCCGCGCTCCTGGCACGGCCGGTGGCGCCCTTCAAGGTGGTCTTCGAGGACCCCAACAAGAACGACGCCGCCGTCTACGAGACCCTCGCCCGCGACACCCACAAGAACCCGGACGAGGCCCTGGTGGAGATGTATCGGCGGCTCCGCCCCGGCGATCCGCCGACGGTGGAGTCCGCCCGCGCCCTCTTCCGGGGCATGTTCCTGGACGCCCGGCGCTACGACCTCGCGCGGGTGGGTCGGTTCATGCTGAACAAGAAGCTCGGAACCGAATCGGCCCTCCACTGGAAGACCCTCCGGTCGGAGGACATCGTCCAGGTCGTCCGGCGGTTGCTGGCGGTGAAGCAGGAGAAGTACCCCACCGACGACATCGACCATCTCGGCAACCGCCGGGTCCGGTCGGTCGGCGAGTTGCTCGAGAACCAGTTCCGGGTGGGGCTCACCCGGATGGAGCGGGCGGTGAAGGAGCGGATGTCGATCACCGACATCGAGAACCTGATGCCGCACGACCTCGTCAACGCCAAGCCGGTGTCGGCGGTGGTGAAGGAGTTCTTCGGCTCGTCCCAGCTCAGTCAGTTCATGGACCAGACGAACCCGCTGGCCGAGCTGACCCACAAGCGCCGGCTCTCCGCCCTGGGGCCCCGCGGGCTCTCGCGGGAGCGGGCCGGGTTCGAGGTGCGGGACGTCCACCCGACCCACTACGGCCGGATCTGTCCGATCGAGACGCCGGAGGGCCCGAACATCGGGCTGATCTCCTCGCTTTCGACCTACGCGCGCATCAACGAGTTCGGGTTCATCGAGACGCCGTACCGCAAGGTCGAGCACGGCACGGTCTCCGACGACATCATCTTCCTCACCGCCCTCGAGGAAGAGCAGGTCGTCATCGCCCAGGCGAACGCCCAGGTCGACAAGCGCGGGCGCTTCGTCGCCGACCGCGTGTCGGCGCGGAAGACGGGGGAGTTCAAGCTGGTGCCGCCCGAGGAAGTGCAGTTCATGGACGTCTCCCCGAAGCAGCTCGTCTCGGTGGCGGCCAGCCTCATCCCGTTCCTCGAAAACGACGACGCCAACCGGGCCCTCATGGGCTCGAACATGCAGCGGCAGGCGGTTCCGCTCCTCCAGCCGGAAGCCCCCCTGGTGGGCACGGGCATGGAGCACATCGTGGCCCGAGACTCGGGCGCGGTGCTCGTCGCCCGCCGCGCCGGGGTGGTCGAGTCGGTGTCGGCCGAGCGGATCGTCGTGCGGGCGGAGTCGCGCGGGAAGAAGGCGGATCCGCTCCAGGACCGGCCGCTCGACATCTATAGCCTGGTGAAGTACCGCCGTTCGAACCAGAACACCTGCGTGAACCAGAAGCCGATCGTGCGGAGGGGACAGCGGGTGGCCGTGGGCGACGTGGTGGCCGACGGGCCCGCCACGGACCAGGGGGAGCTGGCGCTCGGGCGCAACGTGCTCGTGGCCTTCATGCCCTGGGGCGGGTACAACTTCGAGGACGCCATCCTCGTCTCGGAGCGGCTCGTGAAGGACGACCGCTACACTTCGATCCACATCGAGGAATTCGAGATCCAGGCGCGGGACACCAAGCTCGGCAAGGAAGACATCACCCGCGACATCCCGAACGTGTCCGACGAGGCCCTCAAGGATCTCGACGAGTCCGGGATCGTGCGGATCGGCGCCAAGGTCAAGGCCGGAGACATCCTGGTGGGCAAGATCACGCCCAAGGGCGAGACCCAGCTCACCCCCGAGGAGAAGCTGCTGCGGGCCATCTTCGGGGAGAAGGCCGGCGACGTCCGGGACACCTCCCTGACCGTTCCGCCGGGCATCGAAGGGACGGTCGTGGACGTGAACGTCTTCTCCCGCCGCGGGATCGACAAGGACGAGCGCGCCAAGTCGATCGAGCGCGAGGAGGTCGATCGACTGGAGAAGGACCTCCAGGACGAGATCGCCGACGTCGAGCTGGAGCGGGACCAGAAGCTGAAGAACCTCCTGGTCGGGAAGACGCTCACCCAGGACCTCGGCGCCGGCAAGGACCAGCTCCTCGGCCGGAAGGGCCAGCGGATCGAGCGGAGCTGGCTCGACGGGGTGGTCTGGGACGAGCTGACCCGGGTCAAGGTGAAGGAGGACGACGGGCTCGCCCCGAGCATTCGGAAGATGGCGGACGCGGCCGCGGAGTCGATCGAGTACCTCCGGTCGGATCATCAGCTGAAGATCGACCGCGTGCAGCGGGGCGACGATCTGCCGCCCGGCGTCATCAAGATGGTCAAGGTGTACGTGGCGGTCAAGCGCAAGCTCTCGATCGGCGACAAGATGGCCGGGCGGCACGGCAACAAGGGGGTCGTCTCCCGCGTGCTTCCCGAGGAGGACATGCCCTACCTCCCCGACGGGACGCCGGTGGCGATGGTCCTGAATCCCCTCGGTGTGCCGTCCCGCATGAACGTGGGCCAGATCCTGGAAACCCACCTGGGGTGGGCCGCCCGGGCGCTCGGGCTCTGGATCGCCAGCCCGGTCTTCGACGGCGCGACCGAAGAGGAGATCAAGACGCTCCTGCGCGAGGCGAAGCTGCCGCCGGCGGGCAAGACGCTCCTCTACGACGGCCGGACGGGCAAGCCCTTCCACCAGGAGGTGACGGTCGGCCAGATCTACATGCTGAAGCTGGCCCACCTGGTCGACGACAAGATGCACGCCCGGTCGATCGGACCGTACTCGCTCGTCACCCAGCAGCCGCTCGGCGGCAAGGCCCAGTTCGGCGGCCAACGGTTCGGGGAGATGGAGGTGTGGGCGCTGGAGGCTTACGGATCCGCCCACACGCTCCAGGAGATGCTGACCGTGAAGTCGGACGACGTCGAGGGGCGCAACCGGATCTACGAAGCGATCGTCAAGGGCGAGAACTTCCTCGAGCCCGGCACGCCCGAGTCGTTCAACGTGCTGGTGAAGGAGCTCCAGAGCCTCGCGCTCGATGTCGAGCTCATCCAGCGAGACGGGAAGGGGAAAGCCTGATCATGGCTCGGCGTCTGGGTAGGGTTGCCTCGGCCCGTCCCCGGTAGTCGGGCCGGGCCGTTGGAAGGGTCCCCCGGCGAGCACGCCGGGGCGGAGGCCGTCCCCGTCGGACGGCGCGGGGGGCATCCCCCGACGAAGGAGGAGAGAGGATGCTGACGGATCGGCAGTTCGGGAGTCTGCTCAGGGAGGACAAGCCCACCAAAGACCTGTGGGGCATCCTTGACAACCGCTACCCGAAGCCCATCACGTTCGACGCGATCCGCATCCGACTGGCCCCACCCCAGAAGATCCGCGACATGTGGTCGAGCGGCGAGGTCAAGAAGCCGGAGACCATCAACTACCGGACTTTCAAGCCGGAGCGCGACGGGCTCTTT
>Ga0306920_100011302_pt1 | contig 12042 bp, 11 predicted proteins | sample flu12Cox44000170_FD_204666 | JGI IMG/M metagenome (GOLD analysis project Ga0306920, IMG submission 204666) | Lab enrichment of tropical soil microbial communities from Luquillo Experimental Forest, Puerto Rico - flux4day.12C.oxic.44.000.170 (v2)... | ecosystem: Environmental > Terrestrial >...
ACCGGCTACACCACCCTGACCTCGGCCAACTCCGGGTCGAGCAATTACACCCTGACGATTCCGGCCGCGACCGATACGCTGGATCTGCTTGGCACCGCGCAGACTTTCACAGCGGTCAAGACCTTCACCAACAGCGACATCAATTTACTTGGCTCGTCAACCGGCTATACAACCTTCACTTCAGGCAATTCCAGTAGCTCGAATTACACCCTGACGATTCCTGCAAACACCGGCACGCTCGGGGAATTGAATCTGGCGCAGACGTGGTCAGCGGTCCAGACCTATAACAACAGCGACATCAACCTCCTTGGCTCGTCGACCGGATATACGACGCTCACTTCAGCCAATTCGAGCGGCACCAATTATACTTTTAGTTTCCCTGCAGCCAACGGCACTCCGGTCGTAAACAGCCTCGGCTATACCGAGCAGATCATGATGGGCGGAATGCCGTCGGCCATCGCATCTGCTACCACCATGTTCTTTCCGATCCAGGGACAAGGGACCATAAACGCGACCGAGGCTAACGTCGAGATGCCGTTCGCCAAGGCCGTCTCGACCATCAGGAATCTTTATTGCTGGGTTAGCGCTCAGCAGGGGTCTTCCAAGTCTGACGCATTTACGGTTGACCGGAATGGCTCAGCGACTACTTCCACCTGCACGGCGACTAACGCGCAGACCTGCAACTACACGACAGCGGTGACCATAAGCAGCCCGGCCGCCGGCGACCAGTGGGACATCAAGGACGTGACCGCGGGCACCGGCTCCTGGAACAACCGGGGTGGCGGCTGCTCGGTTGAATTTGACTTTGTTGGCTCATGAACTTTGTCCGGCAATATTGCTTTTGGGTAATGGCGGGGCTGTTCTGGCTCTTCTTCTTCCTGGTCGTCGCACTATGGACGCTCCATCAGCGCAAACCTCATGCGATGGACTTGCCTGATCCGCCGGCGATGAAACTGCTGCCAAAGACGCAGGTGTTTTAGGTGGCAAGCGTCAATTCATCCGGCAGCGCCACCGGCAACGCCATCGGCAGTGCCTACACGCTGGCCACGATCACCACGACCGGGACCTTTCAACTGGTAGTGGACATCTCGGCGATGGCCTCGGGCGATACCACGGTGCTGAGCGCCACCACCAAGGTGTTGAGCGGCGGCAATGCGAACTCGGTGCTTTATCAGAGCTTCAGCGGAGCACCCAGCGGCAACGGCGACCAGGTGTGGTATTCGGCACCCTTCTTCTCAGACCAGCAGATCGTGTTCAGCTTGAACCAGACCGCTGGCACGGCGCGCAGCTATCCCTGGAAGATCATCGCGTACTAATCGATGAGTATTGATCCCAGCGCGATCTATTTACCGACGATGATATCGGCGGGGCCGGTAACCAATCCGGTCACGCTCACGGCTACTGCCTCGGTATCCGCTGCCAGCTTTCTAAAGCAAGACGCGAAATTTCTCTCGGCCACTGCAGTCGGTTCGTTTCCGGCAATCCTAAAGCAGGCCGCACGGACCGTATCCGCAACCGCAGTCAGCTCAATCGCGACGTCGCTCAGGCAAAGTGCCAAATTTCTCAGTCCGACAAGTGGCTCGACTGCTCTCCTGACGTTCACCAAGACCAAGCTGGTAACGCTGACCGCGGCTGTGGTCGCGTCCTTTGCCGCGCTTACGAAGCAGGACATTAAGACGTTGATGGCGAGCACAGTGACTTCGCTGGCCACCTTCGCACGCCAAATCGGTAAGTTGTTGCAGGCCACGAGTCCGGCAGTGGTTGCTGTCAGTCGGCAGATGGCGAAGCTGCTGGCAAGCACCGCGGTCGCTTCGTTTGCTTCGATATTGAAGCAACTCCCGGCGAGTCTCACGGCTGGCGCCTGGTCCGTGGCATACGTCTTTCTGCCGATTAAGTTGGCAGGCTCAGCCGCAATCGCAACCCTTTCGACCGTCCGCCAGAAAGCCGTAAATCTGGTTGCAGGCTCGTGGTCTCTCGCTTATGTCTTTCTGCCGATTCGATTAGCGGGTTCCGTCGCAGTCGCGATCCTCAATGCGGTCTACATCATGGGCGGGACACCGGTCACGCTGAGCGCAGTTTCCAGCGCCGTCGCTTCGATTGCGCGACAGGTCAGCTTCCATCGAACGCTCGCCGCGATCAGCTCCAGCAGCACAGCAATGCTCTGGCAGGTGGCAAAGACCCTGGTGAGCACTGCATCCAGCTCGACGGCGACCATAGCCACTATCAAGGCCAAGACCGTCACGCTGGTCGCCACGGCGGTGACTTCTATCGCCACGCTGTTGTGGCAGGTGGGAAAGAGCTTGAGTGCGGTCGCGGCGAGCGCGGCGACGATTAGCAGGATTCTGAGCTTATTGCGGACCTTGAGCGCAGTGTCTGGCTCGACCGCCTCGATGATGCGCCAGGTGTCGAAGGGTCTGAGTCCGATCGGCGCTTCGACCGCGACGATCGCCACGATCAAGGCCAAGACGGTCACGCTTGTTGCGACCGCAGTCACCTCAGTGGTGACGCTGCTGTGGCAGGTGGGCAAGGGCCTTAGCGCTCTATCGACGAGCACCGCCACCATCGCGCGGCAGTTGACCTGGGCGCGGACATTAAGCGCGCTTTCGGCATCGACCGCTTCCGCACTGCGGCAGATTGCCAAGACCCCAAGTGCTCTTTCCGCTTCGAGCGCCACCCTGGTCGCGCTCAAGGCGAAGCTGCAAACCCTCAGCGCGGTCTCGACCGAGTTCGCCTCGACTATCCGTCAAACCCCGAAGCAGCTGGCAGCGCTATCCAGCTCGACAGCTCTACAAAGTCGGCAGATGACGAAGACACTGGCGGCGCTCTCGGCCTCGACGGTGTCCATCGTTCGCCTGGCGACCCACGTGCGCACACTCGCCGCGAACGTAGTGGCATCCCGACCGCGACCGTCACGAGATCGCTCATCCGGCAAGAGCTGCTCAACGCGCTGTCGAGCTCGACCGTTACGACGGTGCGTCAGCTCGGCAAGCCGCTGGCTGCACTCTCGACCGCTGTTGCCTCACGCACCCTGACAATCAGCAAAACATTCGCTGTGGTCTCTGCCTCGACCGCGACGCGCTTAGTCCCTGTGATACGAGCTCGGCTGCTGTCCGCGCTTTCAGGCAGCGCCGCTTCGTGGACTCGGCAGCCGGGCCTTAGCCGTGCAGCTCTATCCGTGTCGACGGCATCGATCGCGCGCATGATACAGAAGCTCTTTCCTGTGACAGCGCTGAGCTTTGCGAAGCTCTCCAGCGGACTCGGCCAGAAGCTGAATGCGGTTGTTCAATCAATAGCGAGCTTTCTTGCCCGGTACTTTCCTAGCCAGTTCCCGGCGTTCATGCCGCGTCTGGTGTTCGCCGCCACCCTCGACCCAGTGGTGAGCTTCGAGGCGCGGTTCGACGCAACGATTCAATTCAACGCGGTATTCGACTCGGCGATTCGTTTCGACGCGAGGCTGGGCTAAAACGTGGCGGGCTACTACACCATTACCACCGCCGACCAGGGCAAAGTGCTCGGCTTTCCGCTGCTGCAAAGCGATGGGAACCCCAACACCTTTACCGGCGCGACGGCGACGCTCCAGCTGCGTGACCAGAACGGGGTGACGTACAGCCGGCCGCTGACTTGGAATCCTTCGCTTACAGAATGGGAATACGGGGTGATCGCCGGTGAATTTGCGGTCGGCCGCTTCTGGTGCATGGTGGCGGTGACTTTTCCCGGCCCGGTCGGACCGATCTACAGCTCAGAAGTGATCTTCGATGTGATCCAGGCGGACTAAGAAAATGCCAACTCCACAGGGCAGCGCGCTCATCAAAGACCTGAACGGAATCCCGATTCCGCAGACCTGGGACCCGGTCAACCAGGTTTACGTTCCCCTGGGTGGCGACAATGCGACCGAGCATCTGTTCGCTGAACCGCGACCTTTCACCTCGGGACAGATCGTCAACTCAGCAACTGTCGGCAACGCTTATCGAGTAGGCTTTTCCTTTCAAACCAGCCCTGGAAAATTTTACGGCGCCACCGGGCAATACAAAGGCAGCTCCGCGATTTGGATCATGGCGTTCGATTCGGCCTCGGCACCTTCGGCGAACGCGATTCCTCTCATTGCTACTGCGGTCCCGGCCGCGTCGGGAGCGGACCAGAACTGGATATTATCGCCCGGCGCCGCCTACGTCCTGAGCAACGGCCTCTATATCGGCATCTCGACCACCGGCGGTCTCTTCACCGCTTCGACTAATGCCGACTTCACTGGCATCGCCACGGTGAGCACATGATGAAGCGCAGACGCGGGATTCCTCGCGGCAGCCACGCGGGAATGACACTTCTGGTCCTGCTGGTAAGCGCAAGCACCTGGGCCGCGGGTCCTGTAATCGGGCCGACCGGGGGTGGCGGAGGCGGCGGCACTATCGCGGGCTATATGCACACGCCCCAGCCACGAATCGCCTTCACCAACCGTCCCAGCGCAGCGGATCATATCTATGCGATGGATGCCAAAGGCGGCAAGGTGGCCCAGCTCACCAGCAACAGCGGCGACCAGGGGCCAGTGGCTTGGTCCTTCGACGGTACGAAGATCGCCTGGACGATCAACAGCAATATCTATCGTGCGAATGCAGACGGTTCCGGACAGTTCCAGCTAACGAGCAGCGGGAAGTACTCTTTTCCTTCCTGGTCAAAGGACGGCACGCTCATATATGCCGCGCGCAACACCAACTCGACTACTCCAGCGCTCGGCCCGATTGTCTCAATGTCAGCGGTCGATGGAAATGGTGAAGTGACCGTTGTCGGCAGTGACACGCTGTCGTTTTCGGCCGATCCTCACGTGAGCCCGGACGGCACCAAGCTGGTCTTTGAGAGCAATATCTATGACAACCACGTGCATTCGGGCGCACCGTTCGAAATCTATACCTGCACGCTGTCGAATTGCACCGGCACCTACATCAAAATTACTCATATCAATGACTCGGGAATCGTCGGTCAGGCGGCCGACCCCAACTGGTCACCTGACGGAACCAAGATAGCAATTAGTTATTGCCCATCCGGCTCCTGCACTTCAAACGCGCCACTCAACGTGGCGACCATGAATGCCGACGGCACCGGACTTGTGCAAGTCACCAACTTCGCATGCCCTCAGGAAGCCAACGACCCGGCATATTCTCCGTCCGGGCAGCTAGCGTTTGAGTGGGACGGCGGCAAGAGCGGCAACTGCGTGTATGCAAGCGATAACACCACGCCGACCACCCACATCTATACGATGAACGCAGATGGTAGTGGTCAGAGCGACACCGGCCAGGCCTGCTCGAACATCGGGTGTGGTCCGCGCTATCGACCCGGCGGCGTGACTTTGGCAGCCTCCTGTACTTCGCCGGGCTGCACCGACAACTATCGCGTTGCCAACAGCTCCAATCCCGGCACGCTCACTATCACCACCCCTGCGTCGAGCGGGATGGCGGATGGACAAGCGCTTTATGTCGAGGTGGATGACTCAGGCACCGCACCGTCCGCGATTAACTGGACGGCAGGGACCGGGGTGACGCTGGATTATGCCAACCTCGGCAACGGCAGCGCCACTCCAGCCTGTGGGGCTCCACCGGCGACGGGTGCGGTGGTTTACCGCTGGATATGGAACGCCACGGCAGGAACGCTGAGCCTGCTCGGCTGTCCGTCGAAGCCCGGAGCAGCGACGCTGCCCGCGAGCTTGGGCGGAATGATCGGCGCCACCTTCGGCGTCGGTTTCGACTTCATTGGCACACCTGGGGCATCACAAATAGTAGTCTTCACTGCCCCCTACACGATGAACGTGCCTGCCAATTACGCCACTCCTACATCGGTCTGCACCTGCCAGACTTCACCGTCAGGTGATCAGTCCTACAGCATCAAAGTAAACAACGTGGCTCAGGGCACCTTCACCGTGAAGGCGGCGTGCGGCAATACCGCCAGCCCAAGCAATGTCACGCTACCGACAACCTCGGCTTATCAGATATCTGCAGGCCAAGAAATTATGATCCAGGCGCCAGCCGTTCCAACAGGAGCCGATATCGCCTGCACCATCGCATTTACCCGATGAAACGAATCGTACTAGCTATTACGTTTAGCCTCGCGCTGCTGTTGCCGCTCACCGCGTGGGCGACAATTGCGCTGACCGGCACTCCTACCGCCAGTACTCCTGGCTGGGGATCTCACCAAACCTTTACCGTCACTTTGCCGAGCGGCCTCAATACCACCAATTGCCCCGGCTCGAACAGCTGCGTCGTCCTTATTTTTACCACCGACGGCTCAGCCAGCAGCGCTACCGCGAGCGGCTACAGCACCGTCATCAACTACCTGGGATGGCTCGGTCTGCACGTTCTCTACAAATATTGGGCATCGGGTGACGGTAATCCCAGTGTGACCGTTGCAGGAGCTTATGCCAATGACTGGATATGCGCAGCCTACAGCGGTATATCAACTTCGAATGTCATCAATCAGTCGGGGGGGACTAACTATGGGAATACCAGCGGCACCGTGCAATCGAACAGTATCGCTACCACGGTGACGAATACTGAGTTGCTGATGTACTACGAAAGCAGCACAGCACAAAGCACGTCACCCTATTTTTCATCACCTTCCGAGGGAACAATAGAAGCAAAAGGCGGTGGCTGGTCCGCTGGTTATTACACCGCTCTGGTTGACTATGCCCAAGCGGCGTCGGGAGCTACCGGCAATCAGACGATAGCCCTCCAGGCCAGCAGCCAATGGACCGCATTACAGTTGGCGCTCGCGCCAGCCAGCGCGGGCGGTCCCAAAGGCATCGTCATCATTCCATGATTGCGCTGCTGTTACTCCTGCTGCTTTGCACGCCGGCACTGGCGGCGCCGCCGACCTATCCGAACGAATTCTGCTCCGCCACCGGAGCCGATTCCCCGGCCACACTCAGTACCGGCTATTTCTACTTTCACCTGTTTCAAGGCAAATACTATTTCGAAGTGGCTCCTGATGGCTGCGCCATAGCGCCAGTCGGCATCGTAGGATTGTCCGCCACTTACTCAGCAGGCGGCAATTACTTGATGCCGTATGACAAGGTGTTAACCCTGCCGAATGGCTCAACCACCGCAACTAATGTGACCCAGACAGCGACCGATGCGCACGAAGGCATAGGCGACACAGCAGTTGGCGGCACTAATGGCGACTCCCTTATCTTCGGCTCCTCAGGATTTCCGCCGCTCTTCGTTCAAGTCCAGCCGGGAACTTTTGCCACTCCTGGGAACACGGCTTACGTCAAGGTGCAGTATCTGACTTCCGGGTGGGTGGGTGAACGTGGACTCAGCGGGTGCAAATCTGGGCAAGCCAGCTGTCGTAAATGGAGCCAGCTCCGCCACCGCTTGTTCAGCGGGCTATTACTGCTATGACGTGCGCGGAGCTAATGAATCGGGTGTTGGCAGCAACGGTTTTTACGGCTTTAACGGGTCCCTGTCAACCAAGGCCAACATCATCCAACTATTCTCCACGGCAACTTCCTGTCCGACCACCGGCTCTAATTGCTGGACACCAGCAGGTTTTACCAAGCAGAACATCGCAGCTGTCCTCGGACTGACTGGTGTCGGTGACACAACCACTCGCTGGTACATCCGGTTCGTGGTCTCAGGTGCTAACTTTACGACGATACCTGCGAACATGCTCGCCCAGATCGTTGAAGTTACTAATCCTGAGTTGGTCCTGCTGCGCCGTTACGGTGGCAACGATTCCAGCGCTTTGGCTAACATGCTTTCGTGGAATTGGGGCGAAGGACACGCAACCGGCCAGATCAAAATGGCCAACGACCTCATGCCTTCCCTGATAAATGCTGGCATCAATGCGACTGCTGAGGGACACGCACCAATTGTAGCGGCGCTGAGCGGTAACGGCGGGATTACGGTCAATTCCAATGCCCTGGTGCCGGCTGAGATCAACTCTACGCTCAGTGAGTGGGCGGCGGGACGCCCTGGGCCGTCGCCGGCGATTACTTCTTACTATTTGAAGGACCCCAGCACGAATAATGCGCCTTACGTCAATGGCGGCGCTTGCGGCGGAGGTCAGATAGCGGTCGACGTGTTCGATCCGAATGCTCAGACGGTCTACAACGCTGCGGCTGCATACCAACTCAGCGTCGGCACTTATAACGGTACTGGCTACTGGATCGCGGATTACCACAATGGCGCAAAGGTATTCGGCATTGAAACCGAGGAAGGAGACTTTACGCCTTGGGGGGATAGTCTGTATCACGTCTATTTCGGCACGACTCCGCTGACCACAAATCCGGTAGGCGGAATGAATACGAGCAACGGCTATGGAGCCACCGTGCAAGCAGGGCACTATCAGCTGTATACCAAGTCGCTCGGCTGGCGGGATTTCGAGCTAACCAATCTGGAGTGCACCGGGAACGGCACGACTCACAGCGGCACTGGAGCAGCGTGCTGTACAAACGCAGGCACGGGCACTTGTTCAGCCGATTCGGCAGCGGACGGCTCGGCGAGTTACAACGGACGAACCTACATCGGTGGAACCCAGGCAAGTGACGGGCTGAGTCTCCTGAATACTCGGTTCGGCCTCACCGGCACCACCGCCTGTGATGGAACGGTAAGCAAAGCCTGCAATAGCGCTTACACGACCTGGAACTCCTCGACCAACACGATGGCGGACATTTCGGCTGGCACCTACACCGGCTACGGAACGGGCACCGGAGTTCTGGATGAGAACGGCAAGCGTGTGCAGAATCAGTGCGCCTACAAGTGGTATTCCGGGGCCAGCAATTTCCAAAATTGGGGTGGCACCACGGCGGCCAACATCTATGCTGATGCTCAAGCTTTCATGACCAAGTTCGCCGCGCAGTATGAGTCGGAAATCTACGACGCTTACAACACAGCATTAGGCAGCACCACGCCGAACGGCAACAGGCCGCCGATGTTCTGCACCGTCGGCGATCCGCCTGATGCGACCCTAAAAGGCTTCGCGCCATATTGCGATGCGATCTTGACGTTTGGTGGAGTGGCGCTTTATCCAGGGAGCACAATTGATGGCAACGTTTCATACGATCCAAGCGTTATTCAATCCAATCTCAATTCATGGGTGGCGGATGCTTACACCAGCGCTGGCCATAGCGTTCCTTTTGCCGATCTGAACTTCGTTGCAGGTGACGGAGATAGCCCTGATGCGCTGGATTTGAATGGGCAGACAGGAGCAGGCAACGCCAATTGCAAACTATCGTCAGTTACATATAATTCCGGCCCTAATACTACATCTTTAGTTGCGACCAGCTGTCCATATATGCTGGGCACGTCACTCGGCCTCTACAGTCCTGATAATTCGGGATGTACCGCAAATTCCGCGGGGGTAATGAACCCGATCCCGACACCCTCGGTCAATTCGGTGGACTACACCTACGGCTCGACGACTTTTACGGTGGCGGGCAACTGGACTTGTCTATCCGTGGGCAATCATCTGCAAGGCGCCCGAGGCGGCAGCGCGGCGCCAGGATTTGCTGGTCAGGCAAGCAAGCAGGTTGGTGTGTTCGACTTTAATTCCTGGGCGCTTGAGTCCGCTAATCATTGGACCTACAAGACCAACGAGCTGAACGTCACCGATGCGGCCGGCCACCACCCTTTCACCGGCCAGCAATTCTATTGGGACGGGCTATTTCCTGACGGCATGACTACGGCAGGCAATAGCTGGGGCGTTCTTGATTACCTGGGCAATCTGCTCGACGGGGTGGAGGATACTGCGGCAGGTGGCTGTTCCTCGATTGTCGGCACTTGCTCTAATGCCAACTGCGTCGATTTGGCCTTCAAGAATAGTGGCGTGCTCTGCGATCCGCAGGGTTACCCGACTGGCGGCGATGGTCCCTTGCTGGCGCTTTATCCCGGTAACTCGGGCAGCATGGGTAACCGGATTGGGCCTCCCTGCACCTTGGCGGGTCAGACAGGATGCGGCATCGATCTGAACGCGATCTCGTATTCGTTGGGTCCCAGTGGTCTGCCTGCCGGCACTGGCGGCGCGAATTACGGCTTGGGCGCATGGTGAATCAAGATGGCACTTTATGACGCCTATGGCAGGCCGATCGTGTTCGAGGCGCTGCGCGAGGAGCAGGCGGCGCCCACCCTCGTCGGCATCCGCAATATCTATTCGATTATCGACGATTCGATCGGCCTCACGCCCGAACGCTGCCTCGGGATTCTGCGCACCGCGGAGTACGGTGACCCCTGGCTCTACCTCGAACTGGCCGAGCGGATGGAAGAGAAGGACCTGCTCTACCAGGGGGTGCTGCATACCCGCAAGATGGCGGTCTCACAGCTCGACATGGACGTCATCGCTGCCGGCGACGATAGCCAGTCGCTCGACGATGCCGAGTTTATCCGCGGCATCCTAATCGATTCTGCGCAAATTGACCTGCACGATGTAGTGTTCGAAATGCTGGATTCGCTGGGCAAGGGCTTCAGCGCGAGCGAGATTATCTGGGACACCAACGGCCGTAACGCGGTGACCGGGATGCCGGAATGGCTGCCGTTCGATATCCGCTGGCGCGACCCGCGCTGGTTCATGTTCGACTGGATCTCGGGCGAGCAGTTGCTGGTACGCACGCTGCGCATCGGCGGTCCAGAGCTGCCGGTCGGGCGCGAGGCCTGGGACCAACGCATCACGCCGATGAATTTCCGGGTGCGGACCGACGTCGGCGGCGCGCAAATCGGGATTCAGCCGGCGACGCAGCCGCTGGCGCCGTTCAAGTTCATCACGCACATCACGCGGGCGAAGGCGGGGCTGCCGATCCGCGGCGGCTTGGCGCGCATCGCAATTTGGACTTACCTCTTCAAGAATTACGTGCTGAAGGACTGGATGGTGTTCGCCGAGGTCTACGGTCAGCCGATGCGGCTCGGCAAGTACGGGCCGGGTGCCACCGAGAACGACAAGACTGCGCTCTTGCGGGCCGTGGCGAATATCGGCACTGATGCCGCGGCGATTATCCCCGAGTCGATGGCGATTGAGTTCGTCGAAACGAGGGGTGGCGGTCAGCGCAGCCACGAGATGTATGCCAAGTTTTGCGAGTACCTCGACAAGCTGTTGACGATCGGGATACTCGGCCAGGAACTGACTACTCAGCTGCCGCGCGGCGCGGGGTCGCGTGCGGCGGCCGAAGTGCATGACGTGGTGCGGCGCGATATCGCGACCGATGATTCGCGCCGGGTGAGCGCGACGCTGAACCGCGACCTGGTGAAGCCGCTGATTGACCTGAATCGCGGTCCGCGCCGCCGCTATCCGCAAATCACTATCAGCTTCGAGGAACCCGAGGACCTGCGCAACGTGATGGAAGGCCTCGGCCCGGCGATTGATCGCGGGCTGCAGATTCCCGAGAAATGGCTGCGCGAGAAATGGGGCGCGCCGGATCCGATAGTGGGCGAGCCGGTGATGCACCCGGTCGAGCGCATCAGCGCGCAAAGCATCAATGGCGGGGACACTAGCGGAGCGCCGTCTGTGGCGCGGAGCGAGCAAACGAGTCCGCGAGGTGCGCATATAGGAGAAGAAGCGGCCGCAATTGCGGGGACACCGATGGGGCCGGAGTTCACCGACGTCGCCGGCGAGCATCGCATTGCCACTCAAATGAGTGGTAGCGCGGGCAGCGGCGCTGTTGTCATTCCCGCGCGTGTGGCCGCCGCGCGCGAGGAATCCCGAAAACCGTATCAAGACAAAATCGACCACTTCGTCACCCGCCTCCTTGAGGAAGACAGCGACGCCGCGATGCGTCCGGTCATCAAGCCGCTGGTGGCAAAGCTGCGCGAGGCGAAGGACTACGACGAGATGAAGCGCCTGGTGGTGGCGGCGGTGGCGGAGATGGACCTCGAACCGTTCCGCGAGCTTGTCGCGCGCGCCGGCTTCGCCGTCAATCTCAATGGCAACCTGGCGCAGCGCAAACACTAGGGAAGCTCTGCACAGGTCGTTATGCATGGACGGTTTGACATAGTAGCTGACCCGCTCAGAGGAAAAAGCGGCGGTGCGCTCGGTTTTTGCCGGTATGCAGGCGGCGACAGAGCTCTTCGGTTG
>Ga0306920_100011304_pt1 | contig 12041 bp, 11 predicted proteins | sample flu12Cox44000170_FD_204666 | JGI IMG/M metagenome (GOLD analysis project Ga0306920, IMG submission 204666) | Lab enrichment of tropical soil microbial communities from Luquillo Experimental Forest, Puerto Rico - flux4day.12C.oxic.44.000.170 (v2)... | ecosystem: Environmental > Terrestrial >...
GGAAAAGTCGGTCCGAGCAACCGCGGCGTCAACGAGGCCACGATCCGTGAAGCCCTGGCCAAGATCGGCCCCATGCAGTTCCTGCGCGAACAGCTCGTCGAGGAGGACATCAAGCGGGTCGCAGCTTACACCGAATGGATGGGGCGACACATGCTGGTCAAATCACTGCTCAAACGCGGCCGCTTCATCCCGGATGCGATCAGCGTCTACCCGGGCACGCCGGTTCAGCTCGTGATCGAAAATACCGGCTCCGAGGCGGCCACGCTTGCTGCCGACGGCATCTCGGTGGCCACGCCTACGATCGCACCCCGTGACAACGCGAGCATCGTGTGGACGGCACCGGAGACCGAAGGCAAATCCACGATCGCCTGCAGCGATTGCAAGATCAAAGACGGTTCGTTGACGATCGAGGTGACGAAGACGGCCAAGCCGTATATCCCGCCGCCGCAGCCCAAGGTCGTTGTCAAGCCGTAGCGCGGGCGAACGGGGACGGCGCGATCGAGGAGTGCAAGATGACCCTCTCCGTCCTGGCAGCTGAAGCAGACCGCCCATACCGGCGCGGGCGCTCGGCCTTGCTAGGAACGTTCTGGCTGATGCTCGCTGTCGCCCTGGCATTGGCTTGGCTGGCCTTTCCGTATCTCCTTAACGGGCGCCGAGTTCTCGGCGACGTCGGTTATTCCATCCAAGCCGAGCGTATGAATCGTTCGAGCGCGACGGCCCGGCTCCTGGTCCGAGCAGCATATGGTCCCGGGGAGGCAGACGTCGATGTTCTTTACGCCACCACGGAATATTTGGACCTGATCGATCCTTCGGGAGCAGCACGGAAATATCAGCCCGGCCGGTACCTCGTCTTCTTGGTGACGGAAACGACCCATGTCGATCAGCTGCCCGCACGACCACCCCATGCCACGCTGTTGGTGGACGGGCGACGTGTGGAGATCGCGGACGTCAATGGCCCAGACGATGTGCGGCATCACCGGACGACTGTCATCCGCTTCCCGCTGATCGATGCGGCCGGCCAGCCCGCCTTGACAAGGTCGGCCAAGCGACTCGAGCTCCAACTCGAAGCGACCTGGGATCATGGTCGTGCGTCGGCAAGAAAGGTCGTCTGGGACCTGCCGATCGTCTACCCGCAAGGAACTTCTACGCGGGGTATGTGGAATCTCGCCCTGGTGATGTCGCTCTCTGCAGGTTTGCTGTCGGCGGTGCTCACGCCGTGCCTGCTCCAGCTCGTTGTCGTCTATTTGGCGGCGATGGCGGGAATTGGAGTCGGCAACGAAGGTGGACGGCCCGAACGTAAGCGCGTACTCGCCTTCGCCGCTGCCTTCGTGATCGGCTTCACCGCACTTTATACCGCCGCAGGAGCGGTCGTCGGCCATCTCGGCCATGAGTCGCAAGTATTGTTCGCATCAATCAATCGATCGGCGGGAATCGCTTCTGGAACGCTGATCATTGCGCTCGCGCTATGGACGGCGCGACAGTCGAGGGTGCCCGTGGTGTGCCGGCTTCCAATACCCGGTGCGATCGAGCGTATCGACCGCAGCGGCGCGCTGCGCGCCGCGTTGACGGCTGCCACATTCTCCTTCGGATGCATCACCTGCTTCGGCGGAGCGATCGTTGGCACTTTGCTTGTCTACGTCGGTTCAGTTGGCAGTGCAGAAATCGGGGCGGCTATCATGCTGACCTTCTCGGCCGGCATTGCGATACCCCTTCTTGCCGCCGCCTTCGCCCTTTCGCGCGTAGAACGATTGGCCGATGGACTAGCCAGGGTGCGGCCTTGGGCAGGTTTCGTGGCCTCGCTAATCATGGCGGCCTTCGGCTTGGTCCTGATCACGGACAATTTTCACGCGCTCAGCGACTTCATCTATCCGTTCCTGCATTTGCCGGCACAACGATGATCTCGACCTCGACAAGGCAAAGACCACCCTACGCCATCTCGCCACTGCTCAGTGTGACGGAATAAAAAGCGGAGAAAACAGCCACATGGACCCGACGTTGACCGCTACGATCGACATGCACGGCGATCCGCTGGCATTTCGGTTCCGGCACGGCCGCGGGCGCGCGCCGCTTCTCACGAGCGGACGCGACGTGATCAAAGTCGAGGCCCGGCAGATGGCGGGCCACCAGAAGGAAGCGGTGGTTACCGAGGGCGCGGACGCAAGCGCCTGGCGGCTGACGTCGGACGAGGGCAAGCATCTGCGCGGCACCGACCTCGCGCCGTTTCCACTCGGCTTCTTCAACGCCGGCATGCAGAGCGACCTTTACGGCCGCATTCGAGCGCTTGCGGCGAGCCGCAACATCGCGCTGGATGATGTCGCAATCCGCGTCACGAACCACTACTGGCTCACGGGCTCGTTCATCCAGGGCACCGGCGAAGGCCATGCCGAGGCGCCGGATATCGAAGTACGGATCCGGAGCAGCGCCTCGACCGAGACAATCACGGCGCTGGTCGCCGCGGCGATGAGCGCATCCCCTGCGATCGCGCTGCTGCGCACGCCGCTCCTCGGCAATACCTTCGCGCTCTACGTCAACGGCCGACGGCGGCAGGTTGCGGGCGTCGCCAACTCTGCGAGCGCGGATGCCGCCGACCCCTATCGCGCCTATGCGCGCGCGCCGCGTCCTCTCGACGTCAACGCGCGCCGCGACCTGATCGAAAAAACCGGACGCGTGGAGCAGGGCACGCCCGAACCTGCTTCGGCGACGGTCACCAACAAGCTCATTCGTAACGTCCACGGCGAGGGCAAGGCGTTCGGCCCTGACGGCATGTATGAGGTGGACACCTGGCTGGGCATGCCGGGCACCAGCCACTTCAGGCTGGCGAGCGATGAAGGTTTAGCCAACGCTGCGCCCTGCGGCCTCACGCTGCTCTCGGCCGGCATCGCGTTCTGCTACATGACGCAGCTCGCGCGCTACATCGAGAACATGAAGATGAACATTCGCGGCGTGCGGCTCGTCCAGTTCAACCCTTACGTCGCGGGGTCGAACGCAACCGCCGAACCGATCGATACCCACCTATTCCTCAACGGCGAAGCGCGCGAGGAGACGCACCTGCAACTCCTGTCCATCGCCGCGCGCACCTGCTACCTGCACGCCGCCTCCAAGACCGCGACCGAGCCGAACCTGCGCATCGTCCACAATGGACGGGACATCGCCCGCGCGGCGTAGCCGCGAGTTGTCCGATGCACGTGCAGCAAACTCGGTCTGCTCCCTCTCCCCCAATTGGGGAGAGGGGGTTGCCGGCGGTATTGATTGATCCGACCCCCCTCACCCATTCCTTATTCTGCAAGCGAGGAAATGCCCTCTCCGCGACGGTGAGAGGGCACAACCGGCGTCCGTGCGCCTGCGGCACGTGACGTCTAAGCGCTGCCGGATATGCGAAACGCGCGCGGCGCATGGCAATCGCGTTGACAGGCGCCCCGGCGGGCCTACATTAACGGGCGTTCCGAGGGGAGCTCCGGTTTAGGAGCTGAGAGACCCGCCGAGTATACCGCGGGGACCCTTTGAACCTGATCCGGGTCATGCCGGCGAAGGGACAGGACATGCCAACCTTAGCCTCCCCGCGCATCTCGCTCTTTCTCGCGAGGCTCCTCGGCCCGATTTTCGTTATCATCGCCATCGGCGTCTTGGTGAACGGCGCCGTCTTCCGCGCGATCGCCGAGGAAAGCCTGCGCAGCCACGCGCTGATCTATCTCACCGGTCTCTTCGCCATCACCGCCGGCGTCGCCATCCTGCTCAATCATAATGTGTGGGTCGGCGACTGGCGCGTCCTCATCACCATCTTCGGCTGGCTCGCCGCAATCGGCGGCGCGCAGCGCATCATCTGGCCGCAAGGAACGGAGGCGGCGATCCGCTGGTTTCTCGTCCACCCGGCGAGCCTCGTCGTCGCCGGCATCATCTGGCTGGTGATCGGCGCGGTGCTCTGCTTCTACGGCTATTTCCGCGAACCCGTCACGGGAGCAAATCGATGAACATCCACGATCCCAACATCGCGACGCCCAAGGTCACCACCGGACCGCTCCCGGCGTCGCGTAAGGTCTATGCGCGCCCCGAGGCAGCGCCGCAGCTGCGCGTGCCGGTGCGCGAGATCGTGCTCACCGACGCAGCGGCCGAGCCGGCGGTTCCCGTGTACGACACTACGGGCCCTTATACCGATCCCGCTGTGGCGATCGATGTCGAGCAAGGGCTCGCGCGCACGCGCGTGGAATGGGTGAAGGAGCGCGGCGGTGTGGAGGACTACGAGGGACGTCCGATCCAGCCCGTCGACAACGGCAACGTCAGCGGCAAGCACCTCGCGCGCAATTTTCCGACGACGCACCGTCCGTTGCGGGCGGCGAATGGCAAGCCGGTGACGCAGCTCGAGTTCGCGCGCGCCGGCGTCGTCACCAAAGAAATGGTCTACATCGCCGAACGCGAGAACCTCGGCCGCAAACAACAGCTCGAGCGTGCCGAGGCCGCGCTTGCCGAGGGCGAGAGCTTCGGCGCGTCCGTACCGGCTTTCGTCACGCCGGAATTCGTGCGCAGCGAGGTGGCGCGCGGACGCGCCATCATTCCTTCCAACATCAACCACGCCGAGCTCGAGCCGATGGTCATCGGCCGCAACTTTCTCACCAAGATCAACGCCAATATTGGCAACTCGGCGGTGACCTCATCGGTCGAGGAAGAGGTGGAGAAGATGGTGTGGGCGATCCGCTGGGGCGCCGACACGGTGATGGACCTATCCACCGGCCGCAACATTCACACCACGCGGGAATGGATCATCCGCAACGCGCCGATTCCGATCGGCACCGTGCCGATCTACCAGGCGCTGGAGAAGGTCAACGGCGATCCGGTCAAACTCGACTGGGAGTGCTACAAGGACACGCTCATTGAGCAGTGTGAACAAGGCGTCGATTACTTCACGATCCACGCCGGCGTGCGGCTCGGCTACATCCACCTCACCGCCAATCGCGTCACCGGCATCGTCTCGCGCGGCGGCTCGATCATGGCGAAGTGGTGCCTCTCCCGGCACAAGGAAAGCTTCCTCTACGAGCGCTTCGACGAGATTTGCGACATCATGCGCAAATACGACGTGTCGTTCTCGCTTGGCGACGGCCTGCGGCCGGGCTCGATCGCCGACGCCAACGACCGCGCGCAGTTCGCCGAGCTCGAGACCTTGGGCGAGCTCACCAAGATCGCCTGGGACAAGGGCTGCCAGGTGATGATCGAGGGTCCGGGCCACGTGCCCATGCACAAGATCAAGATCAACGTGGAGAAGCAGCTCAAGGAGTGCGGCGAGGCGCCGTTCTACACGCTGGGCCCGCTCACCACCGACATCGCGCCGGGCTACGACCACATCACCTCGGCGATCGGCGCCGCCATGATCGGCTGGTTCGGCACTGCCATGCTCTGCTACGTCACGCCCAAGGAGCATCTGGGTTTGCCCGACCGCGACGACGTCAAGGAAGGCGTCATCGCCTACAAGATCGCCGCGCACGCCGCCGACCTCGCCAAGGGCCATCCGGCGGCGCAGATCCGCGACGACGCGCTCTCGCGCGCACGCTTCGAGTTCCGCTGGGTCGATCAGTTCAACCTCTCGCTCGATCCTGACACCGCGCGCGAGTATCACGACGAGACCTTGCCCAAGGAGGCGCACAAGGTCGCGCATTTCTGCTCCATGTGCGGCCCGAAATTCTGCTCCATGAAGATCACCCAGGACGTGCGCGACTACGCGGCCACGCTCAACGACAAGGAGCAAGGCATGGCGCAGATGTCGGAGAAATTCCGGCAGCTCGGCAGCGAGGTGTATGTGGATGCGGCGGCGGTGCGGGAGAGCAATAAGGCGTTGTAGCCAGTAACCCGCCATCCTCCTTTCGCCACCAAGTGCCGTAGCGGGTTACGCCTTTGGCTAACCCGCCTCGTGTTTATTGCCATCGATCCAACATCAGTCGCCGAACACCCAGCGGACGATGCGGGAGTCGCGCTGATATCCGCCGTTCTTGGCAAACGGCTCCTCGTTCCAGAACTTGTCCGCCGCCGCGCGGTCCGGCAGCTCGAGCAGCAGCGCGGTGCCGATGTTGTCGGCGCCGTCGGCCGAGCGGATCGGTCCGCGGAAGATGAAGCTGTCGCCGTAGGAAGCGAAGTATGACTCGTGCGCGTGCAGATGCTCGCGGAAGAACTCGGGCGTGCCGGTCTTGGGTCCCGTGCACAGGAATTGCTGCATGCCCTTGCGGCGATAGTCGGCCGCGCGCTTCTGGAAGCTGTTCGACCAGCGGTGAATCTCGACGCGCTGGTAGACGCCGGCCTTGTTCATGGGCTCGCCGGCGACGAATGCGTCCGCCGCCGCGCGGTCGTCGAGCTGCATGAAGAAGGACGTGCCGAGCGTGTCGCGCCCGTCGTCGGAGACGAAATGGCCGTAGCCGATGACGCGCTCGCCGAAATTTTTGACGTAGTTGTTCTGGTTCGGCAACAACGCGCGCCGCGTGGCTTCCGTCCCCGGCTTGTCCCAGCAGTAGATCGCCCATTGGGCGGGCTTCGTGCGGTAGTAGTTCCGCAGCGCCTCCCCGCTCAATCCATATCGCGGATCGCCCGGCAGATATCCCGTCATGGTTTCCTCGAACGCCCGCGCGTTCTCATTCCCCCTTGATGTTCGCCGCCTTGATGATCGGCCACCACTTCTCGATCTCCGCCTTGTGGAACGCGGCGAGCGCCTCAGGCGTCTGTTGCTCGCGCGGAAATATCTCCTGGCCCAGAGTCGCGAGCCGCGCACGCACGTTCGGATCGGCGAGTGCCTCCACGACCGCGGCGTTGAGCTTGCCGATGACGGTGTTGGGCGTGGCCTTCGGTGCGAACAGCGCAAACCACCCGGAAATGTGAATTCCCGGCAGTCCGGCCTCGTCGACGGTCGGGATATCCGGAGCCGCGGGGAAGCGGCTGCTCGCGGTGACGGCGTAAGCCTTGATTGCGCCGGCGCGAACCTGCGGCAGGGCCACGGCCGCCTGAATGATCATCAGGTCGATCTGGCCGGCCACAAGATCCTGCATGGCCGGCCCGCCGCCGCGATATGGCACGAACGCAAAGCGGGTGCCGCTCTCTTTCTGGAACAGGATGCCGGCAACATGTGATCCCGCAGTCGGGATCGCCTGCGACGCCTTGTCGGGGTTTGCCTTCAACCAGGCGATGAGACCCTTGAGGTCGTCGGCCGGCATGGCTTTCTTGGCGAGGATCAGGAACGGATTGTTCGAAAGCAGCGCGATGGGCTCGAAATCCTTCACGACGTCGTACGAAAGCGGGAAAGTTACGCCGTTCGCGACGTGGGTGTCCCATTGGCCGACGTCGAGGGTGTAGCCGTCCGGCGCCGCGCGCGCGACGCGGCCGACGCCGATGCTGCCGCCGGCGCCGCCAACATTCTCGATCAGGACGGGCTGACCCAGCGAGATCCGCATGCGCTCTGTGAGGATGCGGGCGACGGCATCCGTCGATCCGCCCGCGGGGAACGGCACGATCATGGTGACAGGCCGAGAGGGATAGACCTGCGCATACGCGGCTGCGAGGCCCATTAACGTCGCGAGCGCGACCGAAAGAAGCAATCTCATGCTTAAGCCCCAGACCTTCCCGTGTTGCCGAGTATGGTAGCACAGCCGCCGCTGCCGTAGGATGTTTGAGCGCCCCGATCATTTTCACGTGCCGCCGTGCTCACCCTCTATTCCTATCCCGAGCTGTTCGGTGTCGCGGACAACAATGGCTATGGCCTGAAGGTGTTCGCGTTCCTGCGGCTCGCCGGCGTCCCCTTCCGGCACGAGCACATTTTCGACGCCTCGTCGGCGCCGCGCGGCCAGTTGCCTTACATCGTCGACGACGGCGAGACGATCGGCGACAGTGACACCATCATCGCCCATCTCATCGCTAAGTACCGGCTGACGATCGACGCGAAGTTGACCGGCGCCGAGCGCGACACAGACCATCTCCTCACCCGCATGCTCGACGACCTCTATTGGGTGATGTCGTACTCGCGCTGGAAGGATGAGCGCTTCTGGCCGCTGTTCCGGGACGCGCTGATGCGCGAGCATCCGAGCCTCACGCCGGAGGCTCTTGGCAAGGCGCGGGAGTACAACGCCCAGCGCTACTATTTCCAGGGAATCGGACGCTATGCTCCCGACGCCGCCTACCAACGCGGACTTGCGGATTTGCAGGTGCTGGCGAACCTCTTGCCCGCGGGCGGCTACCTGCACGGCGAGACGCCGACCAGCATCGACGCTGGCATCTATGGCTTCATCGCCAATATCTATTTCTTCGACATCGACACGCCGCTCAAGCAGTTCGTCTCCTCCCGCGCCAACCTCGTGCGCCACTGCAAGGCGATCCACGCGGCGGTGAGCGCGCCGGCGCATCGGGAGCAGCGGACCGAATGATAGAAACGAAATCCAGGCCTCGCCGCGCCCTCATTTTGCCCGCTGCGTAGTGTAACGTGTCAGGCGTGGATGAGTTGGGCCTGTCACGCGCCGCGTGGGTGCAATGAATGGCGGATCAGGCTGCGCCACTTCGCCAATTTGCTATGCTTCCTACCAACGGGTGCGATCATGTCGCATGTCACATATCGGATCGTCCGCCACGACGAGGGCTGGGCCTACACAGCCAACGGCGTTTTCTCGGAGCCGTTTCCGACTCACGACGCGGCGCTTGCGGCGGCGCGCACGGCCGCGGCCGAGCAGCGCGTGCCGGGGCACACGGAGACAATCGAGTACGAGGACGAGAAAGGTCGCTGGCATACCGAGACCGCTGTCGGCCGCGATCGTCCGGTCACCGACGTCGAAGACACCAATTGAGCAGAACCAATAATCAGATCTTCGCGAAATCGCCGTGGCGCCCTAGGCCCGCCTTGAAGCGGCTCGCGCCGGCGACACCGTCTTCAACCAGCGCTTCGCGCCCGTTGTACCATTCCTGAATCAAGGCCTCGCGCACGCTGAGCCCGTGACTGCGAATGGCGGAGCGGCGATCGGCGCGCACGCAAACCTGCGGGAAGCGGGCGATGTCCCGCGCCAGCTCTTCCGCTTTCACGCGCGCGCCACCCTTCTCCGTGAGATATTCGCACAAGCCGATTTGCAGGCACTCCTCCGCCGGAACTTTGCGCCCGGTCAAAATGATCTCGAGCGCGCGGCCCTGCCCGACGATGCGCGGCAGGCGCACGGTGCCGCCGTCGATCAGCGGCACGCCCCAACGGCGGCAATAGACGCCGAGGTAGGACTCTTTCGCCATCACGCGAAAATCGCACCATAGCGCGAGCTCCATGCCGCCGGCGACGGCCGGGCCCTCGACGGCGGCGATCACCGGCTTGTCCAATTCGAGCCGCGAGGGACCCAGCGGCCCGCGCGGAATTTCGCCGCCGTTGCCGCGCGGCTTCGCCGTCAAGATGTCGAGCTCGCCGAGCGGATAGTCGGTGACGAGCGTGCTGACGTATTTGAGATCCCAGCCGGCGCAGAACGCCCCGCCGGCGCCGTAGAACACCGCCACGGATGCATCTTTATCGGCATCGAATTCGAGAAAGGCCGCGGTCAGCGCGTCGGCGCTTTCCGGGTCCATGGCGTTGCGCGCCTCGGGCCGGTCGTGAATCACGGTCCATATCGATCCTACTTTCTCGATTCGGACTGCCATATGGATGCCCTCCTTGGCGATGATCATTGGGGGTCTTGCCGCAATGATAACCTAAAGCTTGAAGCCTCACGCCGCGCCATCTCGAACGAAGACCGCCATGCCGCATCTCGCCGCGCACTCGACGCGTCTGCTCGCTTGGCTCGTCGCGATGGTCGCGTGCGCCGCGCACGCGGAGGAGGAAAAGAGACCACGGCCGCACCGGCCGATCAGTTCAAATTCATCGCCGGCGGGACGCTGATGAGCGACTACATCTATCGCGGCATCAGCTATTCGGGGCATCAGCCGTCGGTCGCCGCCTATATCGACGCGCAGCAGGGCTGGCTCTACTTCTATACGAATTTCAACAGCGTGAAATTTTCCACCACTCCCGCCGTCGAGGTGACGGTCACCGCCGGCGTGCGGCCGACGATCGGCCCGTTCGATTTCGATATCGGCTACGAATATTACTACTACCCGGGCGAGGTTGGGCCGGAGCGCTCAAATTACTGGGAGGCGCACGCGACGATGACGCACAAGCTGACCGACAAACTCAGCTGGGGACCGATCATCGCCTACGCGCCGAATGTCTGGCAGACCGGCGCCTGGGGCTTCTATTTCGCCGGAACGGTTTCCTATGATCTGCCCAGTGAATTCCTTCCGCCGGACCTGACCTGGACGCTGTCGCTCGATGCCGGCCGCTGGCTGTTCGGCACGACCACGAGCGGCGGCGGCGTCACCGCCGCAGGCGGCGGCCTTCCGCTGCCGGACTACACCAATTGGCACGTCGGGCTGACGTTCAACTATCGCGTCTTCAAGCTCGGCCTCAATTACACCGACACGAACCTGTCGCGGGAAAATTGCTTCATCATGACCGGCGACCTGGGTGCGACTCCCGGCGGGATGGGCAATCCGGGCAACAATCCCTTCGGGTTTAGCTCGCGCCTGTGCGGCGCAATCTTCTCGGCAACGCTCGGTTTCGAAATCAATCCGGCAGAGCTCCGCCGCTGAAGAGCTCCCATCGCGAGCGCGGCCGGCTCAGGGCCGGCCGCCTCGCAGGCAACAATCCGATCAGCGATCTCGCGTTTGTGATCGGATGACGTGCGCTCGATCAGTAGCCGTTGGAGCCGAATGACGAGCTGGACGGAGACACCTGGGCGTTTGCCGGCGCAGTGAATGTCGGCACCGCGATCAGCAAGGCCAAGGCCAGAGCAGCGATAAGCGTCTTCATGACACATCTCCATGTTTTCGACGGATGATCCGTCTTTCTGCATCCGCGCCGGAACTAACCCGCCGCGTCCACGGGGGAACATGGGTCCACCGGCCTTTCGGTGCTGTGATGGGCATCACATTTTCAGAACACTTCAGCGTGATTCAGATTTGATACCGCCATGAGCGCAAGAAAACGCCCGGGCGCATTTCACCAGCGCGCCGTCGATGAGGAAAGGACGCTCGCGGGCAAACAACAGCATCGGGCTGGAGGAGTAGCGCCCCGCGGATCGGGTCGGCTCCGCGGGGCGCTTTGGTGGCTTACCTGGGCAGCAAAACGTGATCGATGACGTGGATGACGCCGTTGGATTGCCTGACGTCGGCGATCGTGACCATCGCGCTGCCGCCGTTCTCATCCGTGAGCGTGACCTTGCCGTCCTTAATCGACGCGACGAGTTTGTTGCCGCTGACGGTGTTGATCGTGTGCTTGCCGCCGTCGTCCTTGATCATCTTGTCGATGGCACCGCTCAGCGCGTTCGCCTTGACCACATGATAGGTCAGGATCTTCGACAGCTTTGCCTTGTTCTCGGGCTTCAGGAGGTCCTCCACCGTTCCCTTGGGCAACATGTTGAACGCGGCGTTGGTCGGCGCGAAGACAGTGAAGGGGCCCGATCCCTGCAGCGTTTCGACCAGGCCGGCGGCCTTCACGGCGGCGACGAGCGTGGTGTGGTCCTTCGAGTTCATCGCATTCTGGATGATATTCTTCGAGGGATACATTGGAGCGCCGCCGACGGTGACGGTTTGCTCCTTCATTTCCGCGCGTGTCGGCGTCGCCGCCACGGCGGCGAAGACGAGCGTTGCGACGGCGACCGCCGTCGGCAGAGTCGAGAGTTTCATGTCGATGCTCCATGTGCTGTTCGCCGCGTCAGCGGCTTGCGCATGAGGTACGCAGCACGGGACGCGCGGATGCAGCGCACGGATATTTTTCGCTCGCAGCCGAAGGGCCGTCGGGCTCACAAGCTCGTGAGCTTGCCGCTGGCGATGACTGGTCCGGTGGGCTGTCCGGTCGGGGATCCGCCGGGCGGCTCAAGCGACACCGCGAGTGCCGCGTCCGGGACGAGGCGACCGGCGAGATCGGGCGGGATGGTGAGCCGGATCCGCTGGCCCGGCTTGATGAGCCCGAGCGAGCGCGGCTGTTGGTTGGGCAGGATCAGCCACAGCTCGATGGC
>Ga0306920_100011305_pt1 | contig 12040 bp, 10 predicted proteins | sample flu12Cox44000170_FD_204666 | JGI IMG/M metagenome (GOLD analysis project Ga0306920, IMG submission 204666) | Lab enrichment of tropical soil microbial communities from Luquillo Experimental Forest, Puerto Rico - flux4day.12C.oxic.44.000.170 (v2)... | ecosystem: Environmental > Terrestrial >...
TGGCTCAGGTTCTTTACTTGCAAGCCCTCCACTACGACAACCGCGTGGTTTTTGCTGATGCTGTCGGAGGTCTTGTGTACGAAATCCTTTCTGATATTGGCGATGCGTTGATGCAACTTGCTGATCCGGGCCTGTGCTTTCTTCCAGTTATTCGAAAATTTCTTCTTGCGAGCCAGCCGACGCTGCCACTTCGCGAGCTTCCTGGTGTGCTGCTCGAGCGGCGCGCACTGGCCGACAACTTCGCCGTTGGACATCGTGACGAAGTTGACCACGCCCCAATCGACACCGACCAGCGAAGTGCTCGGGTGCATCATGGGTTCGACTTCTCGCTCCGTTTGGATGGAGACGAAGACTTTGCCGGCGACAATCGATACCGTTACGTTCTTCGGTTGATAGAGCGTAGGACGGCTTAGTTTGCTAACCCGGCCTCTCAAAGGATGGATTCGAGCTTGATACTCGAGTGATTCTGTCTGGAGCGGCTGCGGCAGACGACAAGTCGGGAATACCGCCGCGTAGCGAACTCGCAACTGTCCCTCAATTAGGCGATTCCTTGTAATTTTCGGGAGCGTCTTTCAGAGAAGCGGCCTGCTTCGCCTTCACCAACCCCGCGGCATGTCAATCTCGTAGTGCTTCTCGCCGTCAAACAGCACGAACCCACGCAAATTTGGCATTTCCGCGGCGGCAAATCCCTCGAGCGCCTTGTGGTAATCCTGCTGGCGTGCGGATGTGCTCGCTGGGGTCAGCGGGGTCGGATATTGTTTCGGAATCTCGAGAACGATCAAAGCCGTCTGGCGCGCCGGGACGATAATGGGAAACTGAATCGCGTCTTCGACATTGTCGTGGCAGGGGCTCAGATCTCTCGCGGTTCCGAGCCGTACCGCCAGGCAGACCGTGACCTTGTTCTCGAGGACATAATCGCGGTCCGTGTTGTTCTGGAGGCTGTACTCAAAAACGATGTGGTTGTCCTCACCTGCCGTGCGGATTTCGTCATACTTGGCGGTTATTGCCGTGGTATTCCACGGCTCGGGACGTTTTGCCGCAGGCTTCCTCCAAAGGAAGCAAGCGCTCGCGAGTGCCACCGCGAAGGCGCAGCCGGCCACAATGTAGCAGGCCAGCGTTACCTTTCGCTTCCAGCTTTTCCGTATTTTGCGTCGAGTTTCCATTTTCCTGACTGCAAACTCTCGCTCGCGCTTCGCGGATAGAATGGTTCCAATGCGCAGGGAAATTTCCGTCTCGACCTGTTGTTCTTAAACAGGCTGGGTGAAAGCCCCACTCTAGGCTGCACGAAACAAATCGACCACTGGTCGTGGGTCTAGTTTCGGTACAGAGCACCCATAGTCCGAATTTTGTACCGGTACAGGATAGAATAACCCGGCTTTCCTGCCTTTTCATGGCAGGCGACCATTGTTTTTCGCTTCCAGCTTTTCTTCTTTGGGTGGAGTTCCCATTTTCCTAACTGCGCACTCTCATTTGTCGATTCGAACCATGCAGGGTTATCGCCTCGCGGGAATTTTCCAGCCGGCCCGGCGCCAGGGGCCCAGAGAACGCCGCATTCAATCCAGTTCTTCCTCAATCTTGCGGATATGTTCGATTGTTACGGGCGGCGATCCCGCGGGCAGCTCAATGACATGGAAGCCGTTTACAACACGGGTCCGTATCGGTGCATGCAAACCTCGGCGCACCAATTCGGACACGGCTTTGCCGACGGTTATATCGCGGCTCTCGGCATACGCCTTCACTTGGGGAATGAGATCATCGTCCAATGAGAGTGTAGTTCGCATGGTTCGCATGGTAATTATGAGGTCATCATCAAGAACAAATCGTGAACATCATAGTACTTCCGCTCACACCGGTCGAAACAAGAGCCGAGTCTGGCTAAGGCTCCCGAAAAAGGAAATCTCCAGCCCGGCCCGGCGCCGGGCCCCGACCATTCACAGCATCAGGGCCCCGATCGCGCCAAGCCGATCTGGATCAGGCGAAGTTAGTCTTTACCGACGATCACGCCGTTCACGTCGATGTTGTCCAGGACGACGAGTCCGCCTCCTGGCTTCGGTGTGGCCTCCGGTCCTTCGTCCAGCACAATCGCGATGCTCTTGATCTGCTGGCCGGGAGCGATCGGCGGGCTCGCTTGTGCCGGATTTGCGGGATCGAAGCGCACACGTATCCAGCCCTGTGCCGGTGCGGTCTGGATTGTTCCCTTCGCGCATCCCGTGAGGACATGAGTTATATCATCGCTGGTCACCACCACGAAGTGGGGCGAGTTAGCCGTGCAGTGGCCGCCCTGGCGGACATCGAAGCCCAGTTCGGTCAGCTTCGTCAGGTTCTCGGCCGGCACAAGCTGTGCTCCGGCCGAAGTCCCCGCCGGCGCGTGTGCCGTTTTCGAGAGTGCGAGAGCCACGTTGCCCGTGTTGCTTGCGCTCTGCGAGGAAACGGGCACGCCTGCCGCATCGAGCAGTGCCGCGCCAACAGTGTCCGAGTTGCTTGGATCGTTAACGATCGGTTGAATCGCGAGCGCGGTTTCGGCTTCGCCTCCATCGTCTCCGCCACCTCCGCTACCGCTCGTGGCGACGAACACGGTCACGTAGACGAAGGTCTTTCGCGTTCCTGTCGTCAGAGTGATCATGCCGGAGTACGTGCCCATCGAGAGACCGCGAGCGTCCGCGGAAACGGTAAGCGTTGCCGGAGTAGTTGCGCTGGTCGGGCTGACGGTGAGCCACGAGCCGCCGAAGGCAGCCGCGCTGAACTCCCGTGCTCCGCCGTCGCTTGTGACTCGTACGGTCTTGGACCCGGAGTCATTTGTTCCGCTGTAGCTGAACGTAAGCCGTCTCGGCGTTACGTGTAGAGACGAGGTTGTCGGAGTGCCGACCGTCAGTGTGACGGGCACCATTTGCGGCCCGGTGGATGTGCCACTCGGCGTGATGGTGATGGTTCCGTGGTAGATTCCGGAGACAAGTCCTCTCGGATTTACCGAAACCAGTAGCGTTCCTGGCGTTGTGCCTCCGCTCGAACCGAGCATCAGCCAGTTTCCTCCGGACTGAGTGGTCTCCTTCGCGGTATAGGAAACGGCTGAACCTGTGGTGCTCGTGATGGTCAGTCTCTGCGTAGCAGAGCCTTCGCTTGAATCGTCGCCACCGGTACTCGATGGGGTGAAGTTCAGCGAGGTTGGGTTGACCGTGAGGCTCGATGCGCCGGCGGGCGAGGTCACTGTCAGAGCGACCGTTGTGGTGTGACTCAAGCTGCCGGAGGTTCCCGTGACGGTCACGGTGGAAGTCCCTGCAGCTGCCGTGCTGCTCGCAGAGAGCGTCAACACATGAGCCGTGCTGAGCGACGCCGTAACTCCGGTAGGTAGACCTGACGCCGTGAGTGCCACGGTTCCAGTGAACCCGTGCAGCGGCGTGATGTTGATGATGCTCGTTCCACTCGATCCGTCAGCAACCGACAGGCTTGGCGGCGACGCCGAAAGAGTGAAATCGGGCGCTGCGACACCGCTCACGCTGAGCATAACGGTCGTCGTGTGACTTAGGCTGCCAGAGGTTCCCGTGACCGTCACGGTGGAAGTCCCTGCAGCTGCCGTGCTGCTCGCAGAGAGCGTCAACACATGAGCCGTGCTGAACGACGCCGTGACTCCGGTAGGCAGACCCGACGCCGTGAGTGCCACGGTTCCGGTGAACCCGTGCAGCGGCGTGATGTTGATGGTGCTGGTCCCGCTTGTCCCCTGACTGATGGCCACGATACTTGGCGAGGCCGAGAGACTGAAGTCGGGTTGAGCTGTGGCGGCGCTCACGGTGAGAGCCACGGTGGTGGTATGACTTAAGCTGCCGGACGTTCCGGTAACCGTTACGGTCGAAGTTCCGGTAGCGGCCGTACTGCTTGCGGCGAGTGTCATCACGCCGGCTGTGCTGAAGGAGGCCGTAACCCCGCTAAGCAATCCCGAAGCGGTAAAGGCTACGGTCCCGTTGAACCCGTTTTTCGGAGTGACGGTGATTGTGCTGGTTCCGCTGGCTCCCTGTGCAACGGTCAAGGACGTCGGTGCGGCGGAAAGGCTGAAGTCCGGTGTCGCCGATGCTGCCGGAGTTTGGACATACTGGGCCGTGAAAATGCCGTTGCCACTGGTCGCGCCACCACCAGCACCCCCCGCGGCAAGTCCGATCAGGTAGAAGTTAACGTTGCCCGCGTTTGTGGCTGGAGGTGTCCAGTTGAAGCTCCAGGCCTTTTGGTTAATTCCCGAGGCGGTCGTTTCCATGTCCTGAATCGTGCCGCTCGATACAACTGCGGTGTTGACTGTGTCCGTTGCGGTGAAACTGCCCGCTTGACCGCCCGTAAGATTGCTTGCAAGACGTGCCGTCATCTGGAACGACCACGCCGCGTGCGTGGTGTCGTTCACTGTCACGGTCACGTGTTGCGCTACGCCCGGCGTGTAGGTTGTGCCTGGAAACGTGGCCACCACGCTCCCGCCTGTAGATACACCGCTATGGCATGAGTTGCAGGTGCCGTCGCCCGGCGCTCCCGTGTTACCGGCTGGCGGCTGCGGGAACGCCATCATCAGCAGTGGTACCGCAAGCAAGATGAAGGCGACAATCGGCCAAAAACCAAGACGTTTCATTCTTTCTCCTCCGTGGATTGGTCACCGCGCGCCTCGATGGGCTTTGCTCGGGCACACGAATAACGTCGATGCCGGCAGATTGGTGCGTTCCGCCGAGACGTGCCGCGCGCCTCGGTGGAGTTGCCCCGGCTTGAAATCTAAGGCTAGGGAAACGCCTGCCAGAGCCTGCTTTGTGAACTAGGGTTTGGGGTCCGGGCTAGCTGTTTAGGGTGTCATGGGCCGGGTTGCGTCTGATTTCCTGGGTGGCGTACCAGGTCAAGTCCAGGTTGATTTCACGGAGTCCCCCGAGCGCTCTCGACGTCGCTTCCCGAAGGTCCGGCTTGCCTCGAATCCACTGCGAATCGACCAAGCTGTGCCGGCCAAGTGGCACACTTCGCGGATACAAAAGTAATCCTGATTCGCAGGGAAGTCTCCGTCTTCGCAAGCTGCTCTAATCAAGCTGGGTGGGAGCCTCACTGTAGGTTGCGCTCAACGGATTCACTACTGGCCGTCGGTCCAATTTCGGTACAGACTGCCCTTAGTACGAATGTTGTACCGGTACAGGATTGCCCATCAACATAGGTTTTTCCTGACTTTCATGCTAGAAAACGAGCATGACCGACAAATGGGGAAGACGATTGTTCAGGAGCGGCGGCGTGTGGCTGGTGCTCCTCGGTTTGGTGCACAGCATTTCACTCATTCAAAGGCTCGCCCCCGCGAATGCTACGGAACGACAGCTGCTCGACCTGATGACCAACTACAAGTTCAACTTGCCGGGCGCCCTGCGCAGCATGGACAACCTGCTGCGGGGCTTCAGCATTGCCTTTATGCTCGGCGCGTTCGCGATCGGCGCACTCGCCCTCGTGCTGTCGGGCGAACGAGCCGCGCTTTTGAAGCGCGTGGCTCTGGCCAACACACTCTGGCTCGTCGCTCTGACTGCCGTTTCTTTTCGCTATTTCTTTATCGTTCCAACTACCTTTTTGACGGTAGCACTGCTGCTATTCGGGCTAGCCTGGCTGAAACTGCCGGCTGAGGGTGAGTCGCATAACAATCTACTCTGAGGCGGCGCAGTCTACCGGCTCCGCCTGCAACAAATCGATCAGCTCTTTCGGATCAATCCCGACCAGGTAGCCTCGGCGTCCCCCGTTGATGTAGATCTGGGGAAGTGAAAGCACGGTGCGCTCCACAAAAATCGCCAGAGCCTTGCGCGTACCAAACGGCGACGTGCCGCCCACCAGATACCCGCTGTGTCGCTGGGCCACTTCCGGCTTGCACGGTTCGACGCGCTTGGCTCCGATCTGCCGCGCCAGGTTTTTCAGACTGACCTCGCGGTCACCATGCATCAGGATGATGAGCGGCCGGGCGTCCTGATCCTGCATGACGAGCGTCTTGACCACAGAGTGCTCGTCTACCCCGAGCTGGCGCGACGATTCGGCCGTGCCGCCGTGTTCCACATAGTCATACACGTGTTCACTGAAGGGCACACCATGCTCGCGCAAGAACGCCGTGGCCGGTGTTTCCGAAACATGTTCCTTTCCGTTCATGAGGGCTGGGGCACAGGAAAGGCTCTACTTCGTGGAGGCGCTTACGGGCGGCAAATAATCCTTCTGGTATTTCGCGAGGTCCACCTTTTGCCAGTCACCGCGAACGATCCCGTCGCGGATTTGCGCGGGCGTCTTGCCCTTGTGCGCCTGCTCGTAGGAATAGAACGCTTCCTTGATGCAGGTATCGCACCCCGCCCCGTGGCGGCTCGCGAAGCAATCGAGCAAGCTGCCGTGGCCGTTGCTCCGATCGCAGTGGCAGTAGCAGGGTTCCTGGTACAAGACCTTTTTTACGCGCGCCGCAACCGCATAGGCATTGAAGATCAGTTTGTCCGAGTAGATCGACGGCTCCATGGTCGGAGGCAGTTGGCCTTCAGGCGGTTGGGCATGAAACGCGGGAACCGGTTCGCCGGGCTTCTCGGCGCTTTGATCCATGCCCGCCATTTGTTGCTGCCCGGTTTCTGTAGCAGCGAACTGCGGGGAGACCAACAAGGCCGCGCCGATGAGGGCGAGCGTCGCGACCGTTACAATTTTCCCCAAGTAATTCATGGCAACCTCTTTCTGGCTGGAGGATTCCGTGCTTCTTCACTTTACGGCGAACGCCGAGGAATTTCCACCCGCGTGCCTCATCGGGCACGCCAGGTAAACCACAGCGAGCGAGGAAATTTCACAGAGAGGCAGGGGCGTACACCGCCAAATTCACGCGGCAAAGCCGCTCTATCTTGCGACCACCGGGCGGAGCGTTTTCTCTTCGGCCATCGCTGCCCCACGTTCGGCCAGGTGTTTTTCGCGCAAGTGCCGCTGTACGCGTCGCCCCCAGGTCCCGACGAACGAATAATTCAGCGCGCCGCCAATCGCCGAGCTCGCCAGCGGTACAATCCGCCCAATCCATTTTTCGGCGCTTTCTTCACCGATGCGGATCGCCAACCGGCTTGCTAGTCGCGGTGCCAGCTTCTCGACCATCTGTTTTTCCGCGAGGTCTTTGCCGAAGTCAATCCCGGTGGCCGCGGCGGCCGCAAGCCACATTTGGATGCGTCGCTCTTCCTCGTTTTCTTCGAAGCCGTATAGCAAGCAAAGCCGCTGGATCAGCCGCAGCGTAATAATCGTCAAAAAGCTTGCGTCGGGAATCAGTGTAATCACTCCGCCCAGCCCGAAGCCGGCCCCCTCGGCCATGGCCAACCGCTGCGCGTCATGAATCATCCGCTTGGCAATCGCGTCCAGCTTTTCGATCGGAACGTCTCGCAAGCGCCCGAAATGTGGCACCCACAACCCGTGTTTCTCCGCCAGGCTGCGCCGGAAGCGTTCCGGGTCAATCTCGACCGATCGTAGTCCGCGCAGCATGCCGAAGCGCATAAAACGCCCCAAGGTTCGTCCTGCCAACGATCTCGGTGACCTTCCCATGTCTTTAAGCATCCTATGTCGGTCGGATGCGGTCAAGGGCCGTACCATTGGGTTTAGTACCGCCGCCTACCAGGGTGACTGGCTCGCGGCAGCGGGACCACGGTCCTACTTGACGCCGGGAAAGTTTTCGGTAAACTGCGCTTTCGCTCATGGCCACGATCGCCCAATTCGTACCCACCGAGGCCGCTGCGGACCTCGAGTTCCCGCAACGGGAAGCCGCCTTTTTCTACGGCCTGTTTCTCCGCGGCCATCCTCCCGAACAGTTGCGGCGCGACATTGCAGTGCCTGCCTCCGTGCTTGCAAAATGGCACAAGGACGCGGAGAGAGAGCCGCATCTTCGCTGCGTGTTCTCCCGCATGGTCGAATACCGCCGCCACGTCCTCGCCATCTTCGACACGCTCATTGGGTCAGACGGGCAGCATCGCCCTATTCAGTAGCAAAATCATCCGTTCGGCATCCGCAACCCCACCCGGCACTGTCGCCTTGCTCCGGCTCCTAGGCAACTCCCGATTCATCCATAACCGTCTAATCCCAGGGGGCAAGTGTCTTTAATATGAGAAAGATTGGACATTTGACGCGCACTCTTCAGCAGATTAAAATCAAAGCGGCATAAGGGTCTCTCTATGTCTATCCGTTTCCGAAAACTATGTGCCATAGCTGCTGCTTTCCCACTGCTCAGCTTCCCGGTCACTGCGCAACAGTCTCAGGATCAGGGAGCCACTCCCGCTGCCATCCCTCAAAACCAGAAAATCTCCAAGCAGCAAAAGCAGAAGATGAAGAAGACCCTCAAGGAGCTCGAGGGCCCTTACCGCACGTGGCTCGAGGAAGACGTCGTCTACATCATTACCCCCGATGAACGGTCCGCGTTCCTGCAACTCGAGACCAACGAGGAACGCGAGCAGTTCATCGAGCAATTCTGGCTGCGTCGAAGCAGCAATCCCGACCTGCCCGACAACGATTTCAAGGAAGAGCATTACCGCCGCATCGCCTACGCCAATGAGCATTTCGCATCCGGAATCCCGGGTTGGAAAACCGACCGCGGACGCATCTATATCATCTGGGGCAAGCCCGACGAGATCGAATCCCATCCGACCGGCGGAACCTATGACCGCCCGATGGAAGAAGGCGGCGGTTCTACAACCACCTATCCCTGGGAGACCTGGCGCTATCGCTACCTTGAGGGGATTCAGGAAAACGTCATCCTTGAGTTCGTTGATCCCTCGAGCAGCGGCGAATACCACCTGACCATGGATCCTTCCGAAAAGGATGCGCTCACCCACGTGCCCGGCGCCGGCTTGAGCATGCTCGAATCGATGGGCATGGCCTCGAAGGCGGACCGTTTCAGTCGCTCGGACGGTACGAATCTCCCGACGGCTCTTGGTGGAACACCGGCCAGCTTGAATGAGTTCACTCGACTTGAGCTGTACGCCAAGGTTCAAAAGCCGCCGGAAGTCAAATTCAAGGACCTCGAAGCCATCGTGACATCGCGCATGGTGCGCGATCAGTTGCGTTTCACTTACCGCACGGATTTCCTGAAGGTGACGAGCGACACCGTCCTTGTGCCCGTTACCATTCAGGTCCCCAACAATCAGCTTCAGTTCAAATCGAAGGAAGGCGTGCACTCCGCCGAACTGAACATTTTCGGTCGCGTCAGCACCTTGACTGGCCGCGTCGTTCAAACCTTCGAGGATTCCGTGATGAAGGACTATCCGGACTCGCTCTTCGCGCTTGCCACGAAGCAGATGTCTTTGTATCAGAAGGCTCTGCCTCTCCGCCCGGGATTGTACCGCCTGGATCTCGTGGTCAAGGATGTTGACAGCGGTAACGTCGGCGCCGTAAATACGCGCCTGGCTGTGCCTCGCTACGACGAGGAAAAGCTCGAAGCGAGTTCCTTGATCCTGGCGGATCAGATTGAACACGTTCCTGCCAAGCAGATCGGCGCCGGGCAGTTCGTGCTGGGTTCCTCGAAGGTCCGCCCGCGCTTGGATGCGGATTTTACCGCCGACAGCAAGCTCGGCATTTATTGGCAGATTTACAATCTCAAGCCGGACGAGAAGACTCATAAGACGAGCGCCGCCTTTACCTATACCGTGAGAAAAGGCGACCAGCAGATTATGCAGTTCAAGGAAACTTCCGAAGACATGAAGCAGACCGGCGAGCAAGTCACGATTGAACGCTTATTGCCTCTGGCAACTCTTGCTCCCGGGAAGTATAATCTCGAGGTCAGCGCTACAGATAAGCTGGCCCAGGCGACGATTTCGAGGTCGGCGGATTTTTCCGTTAAGAATCCGCCCGAACAGAAAGCAGCGGCGAACGTTACGCCGGGGAGGTAGTTGATTTGAAGCACGGCTCGATCCTGTGCTTCGGTTTTGTATTGGCCTTCGCCCTCGGTGTGTGTCTCGACCCCGTCCCCGCTCGGGCCCAGTCTTCTCCGAAGCACACCTCCGGAATACTCTCGGGCGTCGTCCGCGACTCGAGCGGAATCCCTCAGCTTGGCGCTAATGTGGAAGTCCTCCCGGAGTTGCCGGGAGTTTTCTCGACTCGCCACTTCCTCACCAACACCGAAGGCGTTTTTCGTGGCGAGAATCTCGCGCCGGGTATGTACACCGTTCGCGTCACACTGGCCGGCTTCCTCCCCGTTCTCGACCGGCACGTGAAGATTGCTTCCAACCTGACGACCGTCATGCGCATTGAGCTTGAGTCCATGTTCGCCTCCATCGAACAGCTGCGGCGTCCGCCCGTGAATGGAGCGGCCGAAGCCGACGACTGGAAGTGGGTCTTGCGCTCCTCGTCTGGTTTGCGCCCGGTCCTCCAGTGGCATGAAGAGGACACCGACACGACGTCCGCCGTCGTGCTCGACACCGTAAGTGCGCGCCCGCTGGCTCGTATTGAGTTAACCGGTGGCGCTCGGCGTCCAGGATCCATTTCGAATCCCACCGGCGCTCCAGGAACGGAATTCGCCTACGATCAGAGAATCGACAGCTCGAACCACATTGTCTTCGCCGGACAAGTCAGCTACGACGGTGACGCGCCGGCCGGAGGCTTGGCCGCCATTTGGCTTCCCAGTGGTTCCGTCCAGAACGGGCCCCAGAGCACCATCGCTTTGCGCGAGGCGAGAATTGGTCCCGACGGACCGGTATTCCGCGGCGTGCGGCTCGATCAGTCGGGTTCCCTGACCTTTGGTGATCGTTATCTGTTGCGCGTCGGCGGCGAATACGATCTTGTGGGGTTGCGCTCTTCGGCTTGGAGTCTCAAGCCGCGCCTCAATTGGGAAACCCGTGTCACGCCCAACTGGTACGTCGACCTGATTTACGCCTCTCTTCCGACCGGCGCGGCGACGACTGATAACGCCGTTGCGGAACTCACTTCGACCGCGTCGACGAATGCCTTGTCCGCCGCCATGAATCAACTCGATGCATTTCCAGCTTTGCTCTGGCGGGCCGGAAGGCCGGTTCTCGAGAACGGCAGGCACGAGGAGATGGCGGTTGAGCGAAGGCTTGGCCAGCACAGTCTTGTCCAGGTGGCTGCCTTCCACGACGACAACTCTCACGTTGCCCTCTTTGCCAAAGGCTATGATTTGCCCGCCGGGGAATACTTTCAGGATTTCTACTCCAAAGGTTTTGCCTACGATGGCGGTTCTTCGGTTTCCTGGGGCGCGCGCGCGGCCCTCCGGGAAAGAATTACCGACGATCTGGAGTTGACTACGATCTATGCGTGGTCTGGGGCCCTGGTTCCCAATGGCATCTCCGGCGAAACCTTGCGCGAGATGCTGCGGACCCGCACTCTTCATTCCGCTGCTACAAAAATCACCGCGCGAGTCCCGAAAGCCGGCACGCGCTTCACCACCGGATATAAGTGGGTCAGTGGTTCTGCCGTCTCGCGCGTCGACCCCTACGGCGAGGCCATTTACGACGTCAACCCCTACCTCTTCGTCGGAATCCGGCAGCCTCTCCCGAGATTTGCCTTGGGACGCTGGGAAGCCAATGCCGAATGCGACAACCTCCTCGCCCAGGGATATGTGCCCATGAGCACTCGGGACGGACAGATTCTGCTTGTGCCCGCCTACCGGACCTTCCGGGGCGGACTAAGCCTTCAGTTCTAGCCCGGAAATCAGTTCCGAAAAGCTGTATCCCGCCTACCAGAAAGTGGAACTTGCTTGTTAATGCTCGATGACCTCCCGATAGGTGTATGATTTGGGGGTACTTACGTAACGCGCGATCTACCAAAGAATGGAAGTGCAGTTGCTGAATCTATAGATGAATGACCGAGGAACAACAGTCTTCACCATGAAAGAGAGCTTACGAGTCAGCGTAGGAGCGGTGGTGCTCGCGCTAGCAACCCTGGCTGCGGTCATCTTCGCTTGGCTTAACTTCGTCCAGCGCTCCCGTTACGACATGGTGGATGACGGGGTTGCCTGGTCTGACAGCCCCTCGGGCATCGAAGCCTGGAAGGTGGTCCCCGACTCTCCGGCATCTGCCGCGGGTATTCACCCGGGCGATATTCTGCTGGCCATCAA
>Ga0306920_100011306_pt1 | contig 12040 bp, 11 predicted proteins | sample flu12Cox44000170_FD_204666 | JGI IMG/M metagenome (GOLD analysis project Ga0306920, IMG submission 204666) | Lab enrichment of tropical soil microbial communities from Luquillo Experimental Forest, Puerto Rico - flux4day.12C.oxic.44.000.170 (v2)... | ecosystem: Environmental > Terrestrial >...
CACGTCGAAGTCGCGCGCCCGGCACTGGTAACCGAGCGCGGAGACGCGCACGTCGAACCAAGTCGGCAGTCCTTCGATGTTCGAGGGAAAAACGTTCTTCGGAGCGACGGGAATGCCGAGGCGCGCGATGGCGTTGGTCAGGACGAGGTTCGAGGATTGGCTTCCCGAGCCGTTGACCGTGGCCACGCGTATCGTGAAGTCGTTGACGGCGCGGGCGGGCATACGCTTAAGGGATTATTCACCGCAGGCCGGAGGCCTGCGACGGCAGCCGCAAGAACGACGCGCCGATGCTCGGGCTCTCCCACGTTATCCTACAGGTCGGCTTTTGCAGCGCCATCGCTCGCACCGCGCCCAATACAAGCGTCGCGTTGCACGTTCGGGTGACGGATCGCATCGGGAGACCGCAAGTCGACCGCGTCTACCGCGTCGAGCGGGGCGATGATCCAAAGGCCATCATGGAATTCGACAGCGCATTCGGGATCTACCGGCTCGCGATCGACGCTCCAAAATACGGCTGCTCTGCAACTGATTATCTTTATTTCATCGGCGATCACGACCGCAGCATCACGGAAAACCTCAGCGACCGGCCGACGCCGCCGACGCAACCGACGTTGCTCTCAGGGACCGCGCCGCAGTCGTTTCTTTACGTGCAACCCACTTTCGTGCTGTTCGACAAGCGCGCCGTTGCCTGCGGCAAGCCCATCGCGCAACCGCTAAACTCGCATATCGTCGTTGAGAACGACCAAGATGCGTATTACGCGTGGTTCTACAACGACGTCGAGAACGCCGGCGTGCCCCAACAGTTGGCTCTGCGATTGCGCACACCGACGCATCAATTCCACTACGTTCGGATTCCGGTTGCGTTTCCAATTCCGTGGGGCGGCTGGCCCAGCAGCATTCAGTTCAATGTGACGCAAGAGATGGTGGACTCGCTTGCGGGCGAGCCCGTCGACACGCTGCTCTGTCCGAGACTCTGGAGAACGTCGGCCGGCTAGTCATTCGCTCTATCGTTTTGACAGTGCAGCGGACTCGCTAATGCGCGGATCCCGTAATAGGCGAGCATTAAAGCGGTCCATTTGGCCGGATGTAAGGTAGGCTTTCGCGCGCATCGCGAGATGCTCGAACGCGGCGCCCAAACGGTCGCCTGCGCCGCGACGACGAAGACGAATCGGCTCGGCAAGCCGGTCCCAGAGCCGGTCGATGTCGTCCGCATACTCGGCTAGGATCAGTTCTTCTTTCAAGCGTCCGGCGAGCATCAGCATCGTCAGGTTGTCGAGGAAGCGCACGAGGGCCTCGATCTGGTCGAACTCGGGCACGGGCGGAGGTTCCTGTAGTCGCGAGCGTAGCACCGCATCCGTTTTTAGCTGCTCTGCGAAAGGGATCATCGCTGCAAAAGCGGCTCTGGACGTTGGCGAATCGAGGCGCTCGACTAGGCGCAGATAGATCGTAATGTCGTTCGCGTTGCGAATGTGACGAATCTGTAAAATGGCCGCGATGGCGGCGATGCCCACGATCAGCACCGAGGCGACCGACGCGATTGCAGCGACCCAACTTGCATCCATAGCACGAACCTCGACTAAATAGACGGATTTGCCATGCTCACATGGCTAGTCTAGCATCAAAAGAAAGGACGCGTCTTGCGACGCGCCCTTGTTGTACTGCCGAAGAGGCAGCTACATCATGTCGTAGCCGCCCATGCCGCCGGGCGCGCCCGCCGACTCTTTCTTCGGTTCGGGCTTATCGGCTACGAGCGTCTCCGTCGTCAGGATCATCGAACCGATCGACGCTGCGTTTTGAAGCGCCGCGCGCGTCACTTTTAGCGGTTCCACGATACCCTGTTTGAACATGTCCACGACTTCACCGGTCATCGCGTCGAAGCCGAACGGCGAGCTCTTGGACTTCACCGCGTTGACTTGAACCGAACCCTCGAAGCCCGCGTTGTCGGCGATTTGCCGCGCCGGCTCCTCGAGCGCCTTACGGACGATGCCGATGCCGATCTTTTCATCTGCCCAGCTCGGCGCGTGCCCGTTGGCCTTGGGAGGCTCGTACTTATCGATCGCCTTGATCGCATGAAGCAACGAAGCTCCGCCGCCCGGGATCATGCCTTCCTGTACGGCCGCGCGGGTTGCCGAGAGCGCGTCCTCGATGCGGTGCTTCTTCTCTTTGAGCTCCGTTTCGGTTGCCGCGCCGACCTGAATGACCGCGACGCCGCCGGAGAGCTTGGCAAGACGCTCTTGCAACTTCTCACGATCGAAATCGGAATCGGTCTCCTCGATCTGCTTTTTGATCATCTCGATGCGGCCTTTGATCGCATCCTGCTTGCCCGCGCCGTCGACTATCGTAGTCTCTTCCTTGGTAACCCGAACGCGTTTGGCCCGGCCGAGCTGATCGGGTGTGACTTTGTCGAGCTTGAGCCCGAGCTCTTCAGATATCACGGTCGCGCCGGTAAGCGTGGCGATGTCTTTGAGCATCTCTTTGCGACGGTCGCCGAACCCCGGCGCCTTCACGGCAACCGACGTGAACGTGCCGCGCAGTTTGTTGACGACCAGGGTCGCCAGCGCCTCACCCTCGACGTCCTCGGCGATGATAAGCAGCGGCTTCTGCACCTGCACAACCTTCTCGAGCAGCGGCAGGATGTCGGCGATCGCCGAGATCTTGCGCTCGGTCACGAGAATGTAGGGATCGTCGAGCGAGGCCTCCATGCGCTCCGAATCGGTGACCATGTACGGCGAGATGTAGCCCTTGTCGAACTGCATGCCGTCCTTTGTCTCGACCTCGGTCTTGATGGTCCGCGATTCCTCGACGGTGATGACGCCGTCCTTGCCGACCTTCTCCATCGCGTCGGCGATGAAGTCGCCGATCTCGGGGTCGTTCGCCGAAATCGAGGCGACCTGCGCGATTTTTTCCTTGGTATCGACCTTCTCGGCGTACTTCTCCAGTTCACCAACCGTGATCTCGACGGCCTTGTCGATGCCGTGCTTGATCAGCAGCGGGTTGCTGCCGGCGGTAACGTTGCGGAGACCCTCGCGAATGATAGCCTGCGCGAGAACCGTCGCCGTAGTCGTACCGTCGCCGGCGATGTCGTTTGTCTTCGACGCGACCTCCTTGACGAGCTGTGCGCCCATGTTCTCGAAAACATCGGGCAGCTCGATCTCCTTGGCGATCGTCACGCCGTCGTTGGTGATCGTCGGCGAGCCGAACTTCTTGTCGAGCACGACGTTGCGGCCTTTGGGGCCGAGCGTCACTCTCACGGCATCGGCGAGAGTATTTGCGCCGCGCTCCAGCGCGCGCCGCGCGCTTTCATCAAATACGAGTTGCTTTGCAGCCATTATGAAACGTTGAACTCCTTATACGCCGGCCGGCACTTTGTCGACGATGGCGAGAATGTCTTTTTCAGGAATGATGAGGTACTCGGTGCCGTCGATCTTAACTTCGCTCCCCGAGTACTTGCGGTAGAGCACGCGATCGCCGACCTTGACGTGCATTTCTACTACAGAGCCTTTGTCGGTAACGCGGCCGGATCCAACGGCGCGGATGATGCCCTCCTGGGGCTTCTCCTTGGCGGTATCGGGCAGGAAGACGCCGCCCGTCGTCTTGTCTTGCTGCTCTACGTGTTCGACCACGACATTGTCGAACAGGGGCTTGAGATTCACGTAAACCTCCACAATTTGTGTGCGAACTTCGGAAACGTATGGATTTTAGCACTCTCAGCGCTTGAGCGCTAGCCGTGCCATATTAGCAGACTCTACCGGGCAGTGCAAGCGATTTTGACTGGCCAGTGAAGGCTTAAGCTAGCAAGCGGTTTGCGTTTTGCAGTACGAGCTGCCGAGGCGACGAGAACAGAAGACGAGCGTCTGCCGCGAATGGACCGCCTCGTGATAGGCGGTCTGACGATCTCTCTGAGCGCCTTGCGACACAATGCCGGCATATTGCGAGACTTGGTTGGCCCGCAGCGCGCAGCATTCGTGGTAAAAGGCAACGCATACGGCCACGGATTGGTATCGACTGCGATCGCCGTCGAGCCGCTCGCAATGCGGATCTGCGTCTATACAATCGAAGAAGCAATCGCTCTGAGATCGGGCGGCGTCACTGGGCCGCTGCTCATTCTCGGTCCGATTCCGCCCGAAGCGATCGACGGCGCGCTGGCCGCAAAGGCCGAACTCGCGCTTTGGAACACGAAGGAGTTTCTGCGGCTGCTCTGTACCGCAGCGCGCAAGCGACAAACGCGCGCGGCCGTGCACGTCAAAGTCAACACCGACCTCAACCGTTTAGGGTTCGAGCCGCACGAGCTGCTCGATGCGCTCGAAGAGTTTTTGCGGTGGCCCGAAATTGAGGTCGCGGGAATCTTTTCGCACCTTGCATCGGCAGAGGAGATCGATTCGCCGTACACGATGCACCAGCTCGCGGCATTCGAACGCGCGCTCTCGCAGGTTGCGCCGCTCCTCGAACGACGTTCGCTGCGGCCGCTTCGCCACATCGCCGCTTCGGCTGCGGCGATGCTGTGGCAGCAGACTCGGCTCGACATGGCGCGCTTCGGAATCGCGCTCTACGGTCTGTGGCCCTCGCCGCAGACGCGCGAAGCGATGGGCGCCGCGGCCCTCGACTTGCGGCCGGCACTTTCGTATCACTCGCAAATCGTCGTCGCGCGCACCGTCCCTGCGGGCGCGTCGATCGGGTACGGCGGCAGTTTTCACGCGCCGCACGATATGCGCATCGGTGTCGTGCCGGCCGGCTACGCCGACGGTGTACCGCGGGCGCTGTCGAACCGCGGCGCATTCATCGTCGACGGCGCGACCTGTCCGATCGTCGGGCGCGTGGCGATGAACATGACGCAAATCGATCTTACGGCGGCCGCGCGCGCGCGCGCCGGTTCGACCGTAACCCTAATCGGTCGCGACGGCGATGCGTCCGTCAGCGCGGACGATTGGGCGACTTGGTCCGATACGATTAACTACGAAATCGTAACGCGTCTTCCGAGCGAGCTTCCGCGTGAGTATATCGACTAGTGTCCTGTCTCGGGAGTTCGGAGCCAGGAAACTAGGTGACGGCGGCGATTGCCTCTTGAAGATCGAGCGTGCCGTTGTAGAGCGCGCTGCCGACGATGCACGAATCGACGGTAACCGGAACCGATCGGCGCAGCAGTTTGAGATCGTCGATGCTTCGCGCGCCGCCGCTGGCCGTGACTTTGACCTCGGCGATGTTTGCGATCGTGTTGAGCGCGTCGATATCGTAGCCTTCACCCATCCCATCGCGCCGAATTTCGGTGAAGATGATTCGCGAGACACCCCACTGTGCAACCCGGCGGACGAGCGCATCGCGGTTGACCGGCGAACGCTCTTGCCAACCGTGCGTAGCTACTTCGGTGCCGCGTGCATCGATCGCTGCGATAACTCTGCCGGGGAAACGGCTGATGATGTGGCGCGCAAGCCGTTCGTCTTCCACCAAGAGGGTCCCGAGGATGATCTCAGAAGCGCCGGCCGCGAACGCCTCTTCGGCGTGTTTGACCGCGCGCAAACCGCCTCCGGTTTGCACCGGAACCTCGGCCGATTTGCAGATGCGCTCGACCGCCGATAAATTCTCACCAGAACCGAATGCACCGTCGAGATCGATGACGTGCAACCGGTGCGCGCCGGCTTCGACGAAGGCTTTGGCGCGCTCGACCGGATCGTCGTCGTAAGCGACTTCGGTCGACGGGTCGCCCTGCTTCATTCGCACGCACTTACCGCCCCGCAAATCGATCGCCGGCACGACGACCATCGGCCTTAGCCTCGGACGCCGTTAGTCGTGCGCTGCTCGATCGGCACATAGGGACCGGAAGCCGGCCCTTCATACGCCGCCTGCGGACGAATAAGCCGATTGTCCGCGAGCTGCTCCAGTACGTGCGCAGTCCAGCCCGCGATGCGACCGCACGCGAAGAGACAAGTGAACTCGTCGCCCGGAATTCCGAGATCGGTTAGAACCGGCGCCGTGTAGAAATCGACGTTGGCGTAGATGGTGTTGCCCGGCTTGCGCTCTTGCAATACCTTGCGGCTCGCGCCTTCGAGCGCATGCGCCGTTTCGTACCATTGACTGCCGCCGACGTGGGCCGAAAGCTCCCTCGCCATACTTTCGAGATGGCGGGCGCGCGGATCGCGGACCTTGTACTCGCGATGCCCCATTCCCATGATCCGCTGGCCCCGATCGAGGATGTCGCGGACGTACCGCTCGGCGTTTTCGGGAGTCTTCACGTCGACCAGCGTGCGATAGGCCGCGCTCGCCGCGCCGCCGTGCAGGTCGCCCTGCAGCGTCGCCAAGGCTGCCGTGATCGACGCGTAAATGTCGGCGCGAGTCGAGGCGGTAACGCGCGCGGCAAAGGTCGAGGCATTGAACGAGTGGTCGGCGAGCAAAACGAAATACGTATCGAGCGCATCCTCTTCAATTGCGTGCGGCACTTTGCCGCTGCGCATGTACAGGAAATTCCCGGCTTGCGAGAGGTCGCCGCGCGGGCCGACCGGATCGAGCCCGCGGCGAATGCGATCCCAAGCGGCAACTATCGTCGGAGTCTTTGCGATCAGCTCGATCGCCGTGTGAACGTCGGAAAGATGCTCGCCCTGTGCGTTCACGGGCGAAAAGAGTCCGAGGCCGCTGACGAAGGTGCGGAGCACTTCCATCGGCCACGCCGTCTTCGGCAGATTCTGCATCGCATTGACGAGCGGTTCGGGAAGTGCTCGGCGCGCGCCGAGTTCGCGCTTGAGCATTTCGAGTTGGTGACGGTTCGGCAGATGCCCGTAGAGCAGAAGATGGATGATCTCTTCAAAGGTCGCATTTGGCGCAAGATCATCGATGTCGTAGCCACGATAGCTCAGGCGTCCGATTGCTCCTTCGACATTACTAAGCTGCGTGGTCCCAACAACCACACCTTCGAGACCACGGTCGACAACGGTAGGCAACGAATTCCTCCATAAGACGGCGAGCAAACAACGCGCGGACGGTGCCGCGGGCTCCGCCGATTGTGCAGAGCCGAAACTCTTTCGACAGCCGGAAAGGTTTCCCGGCCATTGCTACTTTACCCTAATCTCATAGGAGGCAACGGCATTGGACGGCGGAAGATGCAGGGATGGATGCGCTCGATTTGACTCGCAGACCTCCGCGGAGTCCCCGCGAGCCGTTAGCAGGCCTTGACCTCTTGATGATGTCGCGCACGGTCGACAAGCTGCGGGCAACGCTGCCGGGCGGTAATTTAGGCAGCTATCAAATTACCGGCTTTAGCTCGCGGTTGCTCGAAAAGCTCGGCATCGTCGAGGGACTGTTGCGCGAAACGATTGCCCGTGCAACGTCGGATGCAGAAGTCGCCGCGTGGATTCGCGAGCATAGCGACTCCGCAGCCTATGCGGAAATCAATGCAGCCTTCGAACGGCTGACAATCGGCGAGCGCCTCGGCGATCCCGAGTTCGTCGCGCGTTATCCGGTTGTAAAGCGTCTGCCGCCCGAAGCCTCGCGGCTGGATATGCTAACCGCCGACGACGAAGAATCTTTCGCGAAGACTTAGGAACTGCTTTTAGGCTACGGCGTCGCGTAATTCGGCGCGTGCGAGCGCGTAACCGACGAGCCGGTCGATCAACGCTTCGAACGAAATTCCAACCACCGCGCACGCATCCGGAAAGAGACTGACAGGCGTTAGGCCGGGGAGCGAGTTGATTTCCAACAGATACGGGCGCCGATCCGCAGTGACGATGAAATCGCTTCGTGAGTAGTCGCGCAGTCCAAGTAAACGGTGCGCGGAGAGTGCCAGCATCTGCAGACGCGCGGCAAGGTCTTCGTCAATGCGTGCAGGAACGACGTGCGTGCTGCCTCCCGGCTCGTACTTCGCGCGGTAGCTGTAAAAACCGTCACGATTCGCGACGATCTCGATAATCGGAAGGGCTTCCTCGCCGAGCACCGCGCACGTGAATTCGCGCCCCTCGAGGTACTCTTCGGCGAGGATCTGCGCGTACAATTTCGAGGCGTCGAGCATCGCCGCCGTCCACTCCTCATGTGTGCGCACGATTGCAACGCCGACTGCCGACCCTTGGAACCGAGGTTTGATGACGAGCGGAAGATCGAGCGATCCCGGCAGCAGCGGGAGCGTCCCTCCGGTCAGATCGAAGAGATCCCAGACCGGCGTCGGCAAGCCTTCCGCCGCCAAAAGTTTCTTCGTGAGGTGCTTGTCCATCGAAAGCGCACACGCTTCCAACCCGCTGCCCGTATACGGAATGGAGAGATACTCGAGGATCGCTTGAACGTGCCCGTCCTCGCCGCCGGGGCCGTGAAGTGCGATGAACACGACATCCGGCCGAGCTTCTCGCAGCGCATCGATGAAGCGCTCGTCATAATCCAGCGAGTGCGCCTTGTATCCGAGCGCGGCTAAGGCGCGCAAGACTTCCGTACCAGTTTGGATCGAGATCTCACGCTCCGCACTGTTGCCGCCCATGACTACGGCAACTGTCGCTTTATCCCCCGCGTCACGTTGCATCGACGAAGACTCCGACTAAATGCACTTCGAGCTGTAATTCGACGCCCCAGCGGTCGCGCACCGCGCGCCGCACTCGTGCCAGCAGCGTCGCGACGTCCTTCGCCGTCGCGCCGCCGACGTTGTTGATGAAGTTTGCGTGCAGCCGCGAAACTTCCGCGCCGCCTTCGCGCCAACCCTTCGCACCAGCGGCTTCGATCAGGCGCGCCGCCTTATCTCCTTGCGGATTGCGAAAGCACGAACCAGCATTCGGTAAGGCGATCGGCTGAGTCGCCTTCCGTTTGACCAGACGTGTCTGCATCTGCTCCCGCACCTCGCCCGCGCTCGAATGGGCGAAAGCCAACGTCACGCGCGAGACGATAACGTCGCGCTCGAGCGTCGAGTGGCGGTAAAGATAGCGCGCGCTGACGGGGTGCGGTTCGGGACGGCTGGGCGATTGCACCCAAACTTGGCGAACGAACTCGCCGATCTCGTGATCCGTTCCCGCGTTCATCCGCAACGATCCGCCGACCGTTCCGGGTATGCCCGCAAGGGAATCGATTCGCAGCGCACCAGCCGAAGCGGCTTTCGCCGTGACGAGCGCCATGCCGGCCGAGCCGCCCGCATCGGCGATCACCTCGTCACGCTCTTTGCGAACTTTGACCGCCGTGAACTCACCGGCGAGCCGCACGACGATTCCGCGCACGCCGCCGTCGCCCACGAGCACGTTGCTGCCGCCGCCTAGAATCCACCACGCCATTTTTCTCCGCAAACAAAAGCGCAGCAGCTGCGCGAGCTCGGCTTCGTCGTTAGCCGTAACGAGTACATCGGCAGGACCGCCGATTTTCCACGACGTGTACTGCGCCAGCGGTTCGTCGAAGCGAGCCCGATCTCCAAACAGCTCGCCCAAGGCCCGCCGGTCCTGCGCCTGCAAGATCGAGCGCATCGCCCGTTGGGTGGTGATGCTCATGCCCCGCCGGAGGCCGCGCTCGCAACGGGTCGCGACAAGCGCTGCGCCAAACGCGCTGCGATGTCGGTAATGTCGCCCGCGCCCAGCATCAAGACCATGGCGCCCGGAGGCGTCTCTTCTAGTATGCGACGTTCCAACTGCTCGACGTTCGCAACGTAGCGCACTTGCGAGCCGTTCGATTTCAGCGCTTCACCGATCGATCGCTCACTCACACCAGGAATCGCGGGCTCGGAAGCAGCGTAAACCGGCGCAAGGTAGATGCGATCGGCGCCACGCAATGCATCGGCGAACTCGCGCGCCAGAAACGCAGTCCGCGTATAGCGATGTGGCTGAAAAGCAACGACGAGCTCCCCGTTGTGATATTGGCGCGCCGCTGCAATGGTCGCGCGGACTGCGGTGGGATGGTGTGCGTAGTCGTCAACGACGGTAATCGGCTCTCCGGAAATCAAGATCTCGAAGCGCCGGCGGACGGCGCGAAACGCGCTGAGTGCGGCGGCGATGCGAGGAAAGGAAAGGCCGAGCGCGTGCCCCACCGTAATTGCCGCCAGCGCGTTTTGAACGTTCATCAAGCCGGGAACGTGCAACTCTACGCGGCCCAGCCGCTTCGAGCCTGCGGAGACGCTGAAGCGCGAACCGAAATTTTGGAACGATACGTTGGATCCGCGCACGAATGCTTGCGGATCGAGGCCGAACGTGACGATCCGGGCGCGCAGATCGTGCGAAGTCAACGAACCGGCGAGCGGATTGTCCACGCCGATCACAGCGAGTCCGCCGTCGGGAAGCTTTCCGAGAAACTCGCCGAACGCGCGCACTAAGCCCGGAAGTTCGTCGTCGCTGGTGAGATGATCGTTCTCGATGTTCGTGACGATCGCGATCGTCGGCTCGAGAAGCGCGAACGATCCATCCGATTCGTCGGCCTCGGTCACGAACCACGGCGATCTGCCGTCACGGGCGTTGGTGCCCAGCGAGGCATCGATGCCGCCAAAGGCCAAACCGGCATCGATACCACCGTGTCGCAGTACAGCGTGCGTCATTGCCGTGGTCGTCGTCTTTCCGTGAGTTCCGCATACCGCGATGCCGCGCCGGCCGTGCAGCAGTTTAGCGAGCATCTCTCCGCGATGCAAAAGGGGAATTCCGCGCCGGCCCGCTGTTACGTACTCCGGATTGCGCCGATCGATTGCCGAGCTGACGACGACGACTTGGGCGTTGCGCACGTTTTCGGGATGATGACCGATGGTGACGTGAACGCCCTCGGCGCGCAATCGATCTACCAATGGCGTTGCGATGATGTCGGAACCTGAGACGTCCTCGCCCCGGGCGAGCAAAATGCGCGCGATCGCGCTCATGCCGATGCCGCCTACGCCGATTAGATGATAGGTCACCGCGAGTGACCTGTCATGCCAAGATGTGTAGCGCCGTCGTGGGCACCGCGGGTACGATTGGCAAGGCGCGAGGAGGGAGCATAGCCGTAGCTCTGTGACCGACGAGCAACGCAGCCAGCGTGCCCGGGCTGCCCACGACCAGTAGGGCTACCCGTTTTCAGGTAACCTGCGTCGTCGCTCTTCACTCGCAAAGCTCTGGTTTAGTCGTTCGTCGCTCCTAGCATTTCATCCTGAAAACGGGCAGCGGCACCGCACATCTTGGCATGACAGGTCACTTGTTCTTTCTAGCTGCCAAGGTATCGATCCGGGCGAGAATCGCGGTGAGAGGGTCACTTCCCTCTAGTCGCTGCGCATTACCGGTTAAAGCTGCAAGCCGCTCGGGTTTGGTCGTGGCGGCAAGCAGCGCCGGCAGCGCCCCGCCTTGGAGCTCGGCGTCGGTCACCACCACGGCTGCACCGGTCGATTCGAGCCGCACAGCATTTGCCGCTTGATGCGCTTGCGCGGCATAAGGATACGGTGCGAGTATCGCCGGCTTACGTAAAGCAGTCAGTTCGCCCAACGTCGACGCGCCGGCGCGCGTCAAGAGCAGATCCGCGACTGCGTAGGCATCGCCCATTTCGTCGAGATACGGCCGCACCGTGCACGCGAGCTCAACACCGCGGCCGGCAAGGCTGCGCAGCGCGGCGGCCACACGGTCGTAATCACGCTCGCCGGTCAGGTGCAGGAGCTGCCAGCCGGGTGGCATCGCGCCCGATTCGATTGTGTGGAGCACCGCATCGTTGATCGTGCGTGCGCCCTGACTCCCACCCATCGCTACCAGCGTGCGGCGCGCGGGATCGAGCCCAAGCCGCCCGCACGCTTGCGCGCGCGACGGTAAGCGGCGCAAGGCCGCACGTATCGGAATCCCGGTCGTTTGAGCATCCCAGATCTCATCGACGATCGGCGTGAGCAGGCGATTGGTCAATCCGGGAGCCGCGTTGGGCTCGAGCAGGACTACCGGCGCTCGTGAAAGACGCAGCATTGCGCGGATGCGCGCCGCAAGCGCTACCGGAAAAGCGACATATCCACCGGTCGCGATAACCAGATCGGGACGGCGCGCCGCGAGCAGGCGCAGACTCTGCACGATTCCGCGTACGTTTGCGGCGAGCGTACGAAATAGCTCGGGTGAAAGCGTGCGCGGCAGCCAGTGGCTGGTGATGGTGTAAAGCGGATAGCCGGCCT
>Ga0306920_100011309_pt1 | contig 12039 bp, 15 predicted proteins | sample flu12Cox44000170_FD_204666 | JGI IMG/M metagenome (GOLD analysis project Ga0306920, IMG submission 204666) | Lab enrichment of tropical soil microbial communities from Luquillo Experimental Forest, Puerto Rico - flux4day.12C.oxic.44.000.170 (v2)... | ecosystem: Environmental > Terrestrial >...
GCGCTGCTCGGGCAAGAGATAACTCTGCGTTACGGTGAGCGGCAGGCATTGTCCACGGATACATCCGGCCGGCCCGGCATGGCTGCACAGGACAACGGAAGTTCTGGGGGCCCCGACGACAGCTACGGTTTTTCGGTAGTGCGGAAGACGCAAGCAGTCAAGGTGATTGGCCTCATCGAGGAGGAGCCGTATGGCGGCATGCGTACGGTTTCGCGCGGACGCATCTTCCTGCCGGTAGGCACGATGGAGCGGCTGAACATGGCGCAGTTCACCGACATGCGCAGTTCGCTTCGTGGCACGGGCAAGAACTACATGACGCTCACGGTGCGCGTCAAGAATCCGGGCAAGGTGCAAAGCGTGCAGGACGCGATCAATCAGATGGGCTTCCGCACATTCTCGGTACTCGATGCAACCAAGAGCCTTCGCCGGTTCTTTACCGTGCTTGATCTGTTTCTTGGCATCTTCGGTTCGCTGGCGCTCGCTGTGGCAACGTTGGCCATCATCAATACGCTGGTGATGGCGGTGCTGGAGCGGCGGCGCGAGATCGGAGTTATGAAAGCCATAGGCGCAAGCGATGGGGACGTGAAAAAGCTGTTCTTCACCGAGGCAGGCGCCATGGGATTCTTCGGAGGATTGCTCGGGATTGTCCTGGGATTCGCGATCGGAAAGGCCATCAACGTGGGCACGGGGATTTATTTGCAGCGCCATCAGCTTCCGGCTGAGCCGGTGTGGATCTTGCCACCGTGGCTGATCGGAGCGGCTATCGCGTTCTCGATTCTGGTAAGCCTGGTGGCAGGTCTATATCCGGCAAGCCGGGCGGCACGATTGGATCCGGTGCAGACGTTGAAGTATGAATAGGGATATGTGCAACTTCTGGCTCACAATCAGGTTCATTTTCTTGATATGTCATCCAGAGCGTAGCGAGGGACCTGCTTTCGTTCCGACCCGCTCCCTCACGGAGTGAACTCCGCTCGAGATGACAATACTAAAGGGGCTTTTCGGGCACGACTAAACGTCGCCACCCTGACGCGAAGCTTATTTCGTAATAAACACAAATACAGATTCTCTGATTCCATGCATTCATCGGTCACTCGATTACGCTTCTTATCGGTACTCTCATTTGGTCTTGCCATCCTGCCCGGTCTTTATGAGGCTCATGCCCAGGACCACGCGGAGTGCTCTGTTATCAAATCCACGATTCTTGCTCGCAACGTGCGCTACTGCGCCTTCCTGCCTGCAACCTTCGATCAGGACAAAACGAAGAAATATCCCGTGCTTTATTACCTGCACGGGCTGGGCGACAACGAGCAGTCCCTGCTGAACATTGGTGGCTGGGACGTGATCGAAGAGCTGCGCCGGCAGGGCAAAGTGGGCGAGTTCGTTGTTCTTGCACCGGCAGCCGGACATACGTTCTACATCAATTCCTCCGACGGCAAGTTTCGTTATGAGGACTTCCTGCTGGAGGAATTCATACCGCAAATGGAGAAGAAGTATCGCGCGGAGGGAACACGCGCCACACGAGGAATCACGGGCATTTCAATGGGCGGATACGGCGCGCTGCGGCTGGCGTTTAAGTATCCGAGTGAGTTTACGGCAGTGAGCGCGCAAATGCCGGCGCTGATTTTTGACATTCCGGAGAACTTCGGCGCAGGCGGTCCGGGGTCACCTTCCAGCGCGATGGGCGACGTGTTTGGATCGCCATTTAACCGAAGCTATTTCGAACGCAACAATGTATTCGCTTTTGCGAAGAAAGATCCGCCTGCTGAATTGAAGCAGCTTAGGATTTATTTCGACGTGGGTAACAACGATGACTTCGGTTTTGAGCAGGGCGCCCAGCAGTTGCACAAGCTGCTGGACTCACGGGGCGTGCCCAACGAATTCCACATCTATCCTGGGCGGCACGATCCGCAGTTCGCGATGCGGCATTTTCCGAGTGTCGTTGAGTTCCAGTGGAAGGCGATCGGCAAGTAGTCGCGATCGCCCTCCACCACTCTCTCAACTATTTTTGCTTCTGCTTCGCGCCTTGCGTGCAGTTGGTGGTTCCACCCACGCTGTCGACGTTGGTCGCCACCCAGTAAATGCCGACGCAATACACATCCGGCTGTGTTTGGTTGCCCCTGACATTGTCCGCACCGGAAAAGACGGTGTTGATCTGATCGCCTAGCCTTAGGCCGTGCCCACCGTTTCCAGTGATGCTGGAGCCTTGGTCATCGTCCCAGGCGAGCGTCGCAGCAGAGTCGAGCAGAACGCCGTCTTTGCCATTGTTGGTGATCATAAGGTCGGTAGCGCGTAACGTGGAGTTGTTGCGCGCGCGAATCCCATTCCTGCCGTTGTTCTGAATGGTGGCGCCCCCCGCGTTTAAATTGGCGCCGATGACGGCAATCCCGTCACCGCTACTTCCCGTGACGATGTCGCCAGAACTGCCCAGCGTGGCACCGTTCACGACACCAACCCCCCTCACGTTGTTTTGGTACGTGTTGTTCACGCTTTGCGCATTGGAGCGGCCCACATGCAGTCCGTCAAACGCAGCGCCTTCCACGGTGTTGCTGTCCACGTGGCACGTGCTCGTGTCGGCGCAGTTGATGCCATTGACGCCTCCAACGATGGTAAGGCCCTGGACCGTGATCAGATTCGAGAAGTAAATCCCGACCGTATCAGCAGCGCCATTCGATTGATCAACGATGCTGGCGCCGTTGTGGCCCACTAGAGTGACTCGGTCCAGGCTTTGAATCACAAGGTTCTTTTTGCAGGTACCGTAAATATCTATGGTCGCGCGTCCGCCGTTTGGGCCGTTGGCGATGGCGGTGAGGACGGCTGTCACCGTCTGCCCTTGGTCACAGTTCACGGTATATTCGGCCCCAGCCCGGTTGATGGGCCCGGCGTAGCTGTGGTGAGAAGCGGTCGAGATGATCGCAACCATTGACAGGAAAGCGATGGAACCTGAGCAGTGCATAACGAATTCCCCCTTTCATTGGCGCGCAAACTCTATCGGACTCAGGGTCACTTGTCCAGAGTTTGCTCCTGAACTACCGTTCCATTGGCAGCAAGCGAACATTCACAGCGGAACTCCGCCTCAGCTCACTTACCCGCTACACTAGCCACAGAGGAGACGAATGGCAGTTACTCAGGAAGAAGTCTTATCGGCGCTTAAAGAGTGCTACGACCCGGAGATTCCGGTAAACATTGTTGATCTCGGATTGATCTACGAAGTGAAGGTGAAGCCTTCTGAGGTTCCGAGCCTCGAAGGCGACGATATCGACGTCGAGATGACACTGACTGCACCGGGATGTCCGTCGAGCGGGTACATCAGCGAGCAGGTGAAACAACGTCTGTTGCGCATGCCGGGCGTGAGCAACGCAACTGTGAATATCGTGTGGTATCCACAATGGACGCCGGAGCGGTTGAGTGCCGATGCGCGAAAGCAACTGGGGATCGAGTGATAAGAGTCTCTACTCGAGCCTGAAATACCGCTCTACAATTCGAGCTTTTAAATGTCTCAGGCGTGCCCCTCCTCTTTAGCCCCACTATGCTGCGGCCCGTTCGGCTGATGTTGTATCCGAGGTTCCGGCATTTGCCGCCTATCGAGACCTGTTGCTACTTGATCTCTTGCCGGGATTGCGGCGTGGTTTGCGCTCTGCGACTGGGGATTTCTTGCTGGCTGATTTTCTGGCGCTGGACTTTGTAACCGGCGCAGGTACTTCATTCCCAGGACCGAACATCATCAGCACGCCCTCAACCTGCCGGCTGTTATTGAACACGGGCGTGAAATGCACATCGAAATCACCCAGATTGTGGTTAACTTCAAGGGTTTGGGTGCGAAGGATACTGGGCTTGCCGCGCTGAAGTACGGTGCGATACCGCCGGATCAGGGCATTGCGCACATCGACCTGCACCGGCAGATGATCGATGCCGACTCCGACGACTGAGGTCTCGCCAACGCCAAACAAGCGTTGCGCCGCCGCATTCCACAGTTGAATTTTCTCGGCTCCGTCCACCAGCGCGACGGGCCATGGCATGCTCTTGAGGGTCTCGGCGTAGCGCTGATTGAGCTGGTGCAGTTCCTGCGTGCGGTGCTCCAGCTCTTCGTTCATGTTCTCCAACTCTTCGTTGAGCGATTGCAATTCTTCGTTGGTCGTGGCCAGCTCTTCGTTGGTGGACTGCAGTTCCTCGTTGGTAGTTTCCAACTCTTCGTTTGTGGATTGCAGCTCTTCATTCGTGGTCTCGAGCTCTTCGTTGGCCGACTGTAGCTCTTCGCTGGTGGCTTCCAACTGTTCCACAGTGCCTTGCAGCCGCTCGCGGTCGGTAATGTCTTCCGTATAGATGACGGTCCCGATACGATCTTCGGCGCTTGCCATCACCGGACGAAGCACAACATTGAGGACTTTATCCTCGCCTTCTGATTTGATCGTGCACTGGAATTGTGAGACTTCAACTTTGGTGGAGCGGCTGGATTCAAGACGGGACATCAGCTCCGGACAGCGATAAGCCAGTTCTGTGTTTTGCAGGCGCTTTCCAACCAGCTTATTACCCTTCAAATTCCAGATCTGCACAAAGGTATCGTTATGGTTGAGGACGATGTCGTTGCTATCCAGCGCCACCAGGCCGGACTTGACGGTCTCGAGGATCGACCGTTGGTACAGCTGCAAAGACTCCATTTCGTGTTGCACGAGTTGGATGCCTCCCGCGAGATGCGTCACTACCTTCGAATCACTGTCGTTTCCTGCCTCGCCATTCGTAGGATGTTTCTGAAAGATGCGCCACCTGGTATTGAGCGGCAGGAAGACGCTGGAATTCGCCAGCTTCGATTCCGCTTTGCCGAGAAATAATACGCCTCCGGGCTCCAACGCATAGTGAACTCGCGAGAGTACCTGGTTCTGGGTGGCCGTGTCGAAATAGATTAATACATTCCGACAGATAACCAGATTGCAGTGCGAAATTGGCGCATCGTGAGCAATGTTGCTGCGGCCAAAGATTGTCAGCCGTCGTATGTCCCGGCTGATACGCATCAGTGAACCCCGGCCGGTAAAATACTTCTCCCGGAGCGGCGGCGGGATGCGCCGCAGCTTTTCGACTGGATACTCGCCGCGGCGGGCGACGTTCAGCGCATCCTCATCAATATCGGTGGCATAGATCTTGATGTTGTAATCCATCATGGCTGCGCCAAGGCGCTCCGACAAGAGTATGGCCAGCGAGTACGGTTCTTCTCCGGTGGCACAACCTGCGCTCCAGATACGAAGGGTGTCGGCAGGTTGCATCGACGCCAAAATCGGCCGCAGCGCTTCGTCACGAAGCGCCTGCCAGGCTTGGGAATCGCGGAAGAACTCGGTGACGTTGATGAGGACGGTGTTGAGCAGGTGGAGATTTTCATCCGGAGTACCCCGCAAGAGCGCGAGATAGTCGCGGAAGTTGGTCATCCCCACGTCAGACATGCGCTTGCGCACTCGACGCGCCAGGCTGGTGTGCTTGTAGCCTCGAAGATCAGGCCCTCGTTCGGTTGCCAGTTGGTCTATCAGTTCTTGCAGGGTGAGGTCATCGCTCATCATCGACCAGGAGAACCTCGGGTCGAACCGGATAATTGCAAGAGCAATGGAGCGATTTCTTTAAGTGGCAGCACCCGGTCCACGCTAGAGGCGGAGACGGCAGCAGTAGGCATGGCCGGGAAGCGCGCGGTCAGGGGGTCTTCAACGATCGCAAAACCGCCGGCGGCCTTGATGGCGCGCAAGCCTTCTGAGCCGTCCTTGCCCGAACCGCTCAGGATGACTCCAATTACTCTTGATCCATAAGCTTGTACTACGGAATCAAAGGTGCGATCAATAGCCGGACGGCTGTAGTTCACCGCAGGGGTATTGGCCAGCTGAATAAACCCGTCGTCCACCAGCAGATGCCGGTCGGGAGGCGCCATGTAGACTCTGCCGCTGGCGATGCTCTCATGCTCCTCTGCATCTTTCACCTGGAGATCGGTTCGCCGGCGCAGAATCTCTGCGGCGTGGCTGATGTACTTGGGATGGATATGCAGCACAACCAGGATGGGCGAAGCGAAATCTGCCGGCAGACCGCGCAGGATGGTGCCGACGGATTCCAGCCCCCCGGCGGAGCCTCCAATCGCAACGATGGCATAGCGCGCCAGAGGGTCACCACCGTTGCCGCCGCCGTCGACTACCGCGGCTTTATGAAGATGTCGCACCCGTTCCCCTGTCTGATTATAGGCACGTATTCGAAACCGTGACAGAACAATCGGCAGGCACGGCCCGCAAGGTTCGATTCGGTAATGTCAGGCAAGGGGAAGACGTGACCGCGCAAGAAACACGCACCCGTCGTAACGACAGCGGAATATCTCTGTTGCGCGGATTTGGCCAGGTCGTCCACGCTGCGCCTCGGGCGGCTGCCGGGCCGGCCGCTGTAGTTTGGATGCGGCTTTGCCTTCGAGCGAAGTCAGGCCCTGAGCCTTGTCAGCAATAGGATGCAGATTCGGCGGCTTATTCGCCACATGAGAGCTGTAGAGGCTCAAGCTGAAATCAAATTGAGCGAAAACTTCTATGCGGGGGCACCTTACCTCTGGTGTTGCAGGGCCTGGAGGCGTTCATCGGCATCACGCACGACGGCGAAGGTGCGTGCGCATTTCGAACGTAGCCAGGCAAACTCGGCGGGCGACAGCGGTCGCTTTGGCAGGCTGGTTTCAAGCGCTGGAGCACGATGAGTTTGCCTTCTTTCAGCGACTGGAACGGTTGACGGCATCCGGGATTACAACAGTGAGAGACCCTCCTGGAACTCTCACGGCACCGCCCGTGGAAGGCGACAAGAGATTTGGAGATGGCGCTCCGGTCGTAGGTTCGGCTGATCCCACCCGGATTGTCAGGGAGTTTTTTCCTGGTCTGTTTGCAACTTCCTGGCGGGCGCCACCAGTTCCTCAGGGTGCCGGATCAACTGCTGATTTCGCGCATCCACAGGAGGCACGCTTTCGGCTTGCCTTCCGCGCGGCAGATGCGCGGAAATGGCGTTTAGCAGGTCAGACGGGCCTCCGGCGCCCTTGATAATCAGAGCATCGACGGATTGCCGTGCACTGGCCGGTAAATCGGGATAGCCAGACAGCATGATCAAGGGAAGCTCTGGGTTCCTTTCTCTCAGCTGGTGCGCAAGGTCCTCGCCACTCATGTCGCCAGGGAAGCTGTAGTCGAGCACTACAAGATCGACATCCACCTTGTCCATGATAGCCAGCGCACTGTCTGGGTCGCTGGCGAGGAGCACATCGTAACCGAGCTTAGTCAACATGGCCCGGCGCACCTCGAGCGAGCTGACCCGGTCGTCCACGCAAAGAATCCGAGACGGCATGCTGGTAATGGAAGACACAAGCACCTCAGCCGAAGTGGCGCAGATCATTTGATCAACCGACTTCCGTTTATCGGCAATATAACCGGGCAACAAACTTTGCTGCACAGGTAAATTGCCGTCTGGCGCGTTCGTATTGTGGCAATGCGCTTATGCTGCAAGGGTGGACGCGCTGATGCCGGCCAGATGTTGCCAGGTTAGGAAATTCCGAAAGTGCAACAAAACAGGGCTGCTTGTCGGGCACTAATATCCTTGACTGACTAAGGTCAATCTGCTACCTTGAGTTCAGGTTGAGGTAGGTACGATGAAATCCCCGAAAACTCTGCAAGAGGCTGTCCGGTTCTTCTCCGATCCTGAAAACTGCCGTCAATTCATGGTCGCCGTTCGCTGGCCCGATGGCAAGGTGAGGTGCCCAAACTGTAACAGGGAGAACGTCACCTATCTGGAAAACGCTCGCCTATACAAGTGCAATGCAAAGCATGAGCGCCAAAAGTTCTCGCTAAAGATCGGAACCGTAATGGAAGACTCAGCTATCCCACTTGATAAGTGGCTCCCCGCATTGTGGCTCATTGCCTCTTGTAAGAACGGCATTTCCTCATATGAGATTCATCGCGCTTTGGGCGTCACTCAGAAAACAGCGTGGTTCATGTTGCACCGTGCGCGATTGGCGATGAAGGCCGAAGCGCCCGAGAAACTAGGGGGAGAGGGTGGCGGCGCAGTTGAGGCAGACGAGACTTTTATCGGTGGCAAAGTATCGAACATGCACAAGAGTAAGAAGCTGCACTTACAGCGAGTCCGCAGCGAGATACGCAACGATGATGCGGTCGGCAAAGTCGGAAAGACTGTCGTCATGGGAATGCTTGACCGTGATCTGCGGCAAGTTCGCTGCAAGGTAGTTCCGAGCGTTCGGCGAGACGTTTTGCAGAATGCGGTTTTGGAGCACGTTCATCGCGGTTCAAAACTCTATACAGACACACACGGCGCGTATGACCGCTTGAAAGACGACTTCGTGCATGAGATGGTAAACAAGGCCGAGAATTACGTGGCGGAACACGTTCACGTCAACGGCATGGAGAACTTCTGGAGTCTACTCAAACGCACCCTGAAAGGCACCTATGTTGCTGTCGAGCCGTTCCACCTTGAGCGGTATCTTGACGAGCAGATGTTCCGCTACAATAACCGCGCAACCAGGGAGAACCCGCTAGACGATGCTGATCGTTTCCACGCTGTGCTTACACAAGTCGTGGGCAGGCGACTCACTTATGCAGAGTTGACTGGCAAGGTGGGAGAAACGCCGTTCTAGCGTTTGGACTCAGAAACGAGGGAAACGCGTTTCTGTTTCTTCTCTTCCCGCTCGGCGTCCAGTTGAGCCTTGATCTTATCGTGAGGCACGGCTACTAGACGCCGCATGAACTCGGTAAATTGGCCGAAGTCTCCCCTGACCTCGTTGGCGCGTGTTCGGGGGCGATTAGCCATGACAGGAGAAGTGTGTCATGGCGATTCCGCGCAGTCAAGTTGATTATTCCATAGTTCGCCACGCTTGCTGGATGGCATTTCTAAACCATGATCCGCAAGACGTATGGATTGCGTTTCTTATGAACTTCGGCGCGTACTTTGACGATAGTGGCCATCCGGACGATTCCTTTTGTGTCACTGTTGCCGGATTTGTTGCAACGGAGGAGCAGTGGTTGCTGTTCGAGAAGGAGTGGCGCGAGGCAATCTCCGCTCCTCCTTACAATCTGTCGGCATTTCACATGACCCACTTCGAGGCAGACCGAAGACTCTCACGAGAAGAGAAGGATAAGTTACTAAACAAGCTCGTCACAATTATCCGATACCGCTCACGGTTTCACATTTCGCATTCTGTTCCAATGGATGAGTATCGGAACATCAACCAAGAATTTGCATTTGAGGAGTCCGTTGGACCGCCTTACGCTCTTGCAGGACGCACAATTGCCAAAAGTCTTAACCATTGGCGAAGCAAATATGGCGGGGAAGATTGCAAGCTCTTGGTTGCTTTCGAGGATGGAACAAAGCACAAGGGAGACTTTATGCATCGCATGGAAGCCGATCATCTACCCTGTCCAATGTTCCTAAAGAAAAGTGAGGCAGTACCCCTACAAGCTGCGGACTTGGCTGGATGGGAAGTCCAATATGCGCTTAGAGAGATGAGATTGCGCCCCCATTATCAATGGCTGTTAGACCATCTTCCCTTTGAGGCTGGTGTTTACAATCGAGGCAATTTAGAAGCGATGTGCCATCATGAACTCTTCACCGTTCCGCCACGGGACGAAGTGGAAAACAAGATCATCGCCTATCACACAACTCCAAAGCGACAGCGTAAGAGAACAATCTTTTAACTCCGCGGGCGCACGTAATCTACTTCGGGCTGTAGGATGAACTGTGCAGCTTGGTGGGGATTCATCGGAGCCAAATTGATTTCGGAATAGATAAAGACACGGCCATTGTCAACGGCGAAGCGTAATTGAAATGGACTACGACGCATGGGATGGCAACGAACGATGTGGCTGCTGGGCTGGTAAAACACGCCAGTCTGATTGACTGCTGGCGAGAGCGATACGCGCTGTAAGTTGATATGGAACCGCGTTTCAAAATTTGGTTCGCTGTGATCTGAAAAGCTGCCACGAACTCCAATTTTGTCCAGCTTCTCGACCATCGCCTTTAACTCAAGTCCGAGTTGCCTAATAAACTCTGGCTCATCCCGGTCAAGTAAAAGTGACGCCACATACGCTTCCTGTGCCTCCGCAGCAGCATGCTCGCGCTTTAGTTCGTCTTGTTGGGCAATTTCGTCAATCCAGTCCATCATGGTCAAAGTTTATGCTCTTTGTTCCCTGTGTCAATAGCTCCACAGACTGCATCCCTGTCACGGCAGGTTCAGCTTACCACCGAAAGTCAGTCAGCGATATTAGTGCCGCTTGTCGCAGCCCCGGGCGGAGGAACTACCGCCAGGAATAATGTTACTTATGAGGAAAGAAGACTCAGTGAACCAGGCTCGCGTGTGTAGAGACCTGCTTCACCGGAGGAAACTCTGCTGACTGCTCGAGGATCGACTTCATGTAATCTTCGCCAGCCTGCATCATGTGAATCCACATATGATGGGCCCGGCCGTCCTGGTTGAGAAATGCCGCCACTTCCGCGGCACTCATGTTGTTTCCCGATTCGGCGGCGAACTGTTGTATGTGCGCCAGTGTAATCTCAGCGGTAACTCTTTCCCGCCAGCACTTCTTGCTTAGGTCCGTCATTTCTGCTTCCCGACAGAATTGAATTTGTTTCCAGGAATAGAAATAAATCCCGAGAAGCCTCTATCCAATACCATCCATCACCAGGATCTGTAATGTCCGTCACAGTACCGGTGGCGGCGCGTACGGCTGAGTCCTGCTTGCCGCAGAGAAGCGCACGACATGATTCACGTTGGCACCGTGTAGACAAACGGCAACTCAACGCTGCACGGGGTCTTAACGCGTCGCGCTATAGGTGGAGGTGGTGGGTGTCTGGTGAGGTAAGCGAAGGCTCTTTACGATGGTAGGCCAGTACTGCTTCACGATGTTGCTTGCCGCCGTTACACCAATGTCAACTCCGTAGCGTCCGAACGTGTGTCCCGCAGTCTGCGCGTCAGGGGGCATGTAGGCGTTCGCCAACCCTTCGGCAAGAAGGGGTCCTAAAAGCCCGGACCAGTTGGCCACTTCTCGTCCGGTGCGATCATCGTGGGTGACGAACGTACGGCGGACGGCATACTTAACCGCAACACCGATATCCGAGGTTGGTTTCACGAAATAGCGTGGGTCCTGATGAAGCGCCGAAGCCAGGAGCCACGTTCCAAAAAACTGACTGGAGGCTCTGCGCGCCATTAAAGAGCCAAAGCGCTTGCCATAGCCTTCCCCGCCTTGTCCGTAACCTTCTGGGGTGTCCGCGGCCTGTGCGATACCGGCGCCGGCCGCGGAGCTGAAAATCGCCGAGCCTGAAATACTGTTGCTTACGAACAACTTGAACTTGTCCCCGCTGCTTAAAGGGTGCGTGGAAGTTGCCAGGTCGGGAAAGAAAAGAGATTTATGGGCTACTATGTCCACGAATCCGATGCCCGTTTCGAAAGGCGTAGCGCTGCCAGCTTGAGCATGCGCCTGCCCGGAGTGCGATGGAGCATTCGGCAGGTTACCGTTCTGCTTCGTTTCCTGACTGAAACACACCGGCGCGGCAAGGCAGACGATCAATGCTACCAGCACTGAGGTGCGCCCCAGCAAAATGAATACTAGGCGTATTCGAGAATTGGTCATGCAGCAGCTGTACCGTGAGAGCCCGCGAGTGTATCGCGGCACTCTCGTTGCTGCAAGCTAATTCTGCGAACAGGTCCTCAGGGCAAAGCCTCGCCAGGAAAGACGCAGAGACAGCTGGTTCAGGCGCGAGGCTTCGGGAGACTGTTTTGCGCCGGTGCAGTGGGGCTGGCCCTAAAGAAATGAATGGCCGCTCCCACCATCGCCAGCGGCAGCCCTACATACATCAGTACCGGCCCGAGCAGCCATTCAGCCCACATTGGCTCATGCCAAAATGGGTTGAAGAACAGCACGCAGCCGACCGCCAAGAGGACCAAGCCGATCTTGAGCCGCAAGTCCTGATTTCTTGCCATACGCCCTCCTCACCCTCGAGTCGTGGAAGGTTTTGGTTCAGAGAAACTCTCGGACGGAAGTCCACAAGAAA
>Ga0306920_100011310_pt1 | contig 12038 bp, 10 predicted proteins | sample flu12Cox44000170_FD_204666 | JGI IMG/M metagenome (GOLD analysis project Ga0306920, IMG submission 204666) | Lab enrichment of tropical soil microbial communities from Luquillo Experimental Forest, Puerto Rico - flux4day.12C.oxic.44.000.170 (v2)... | ecosystem: Environmental > Terrestrial >...
TGGCATACACATCCCGTTCCGTTGCTGCGGCCTTATCACGCCGCTTCAGTGCCGCTTCCATCTCGCCGGCGCTCACCAGTTGGTAATTGATGTCCGTCGACAAGTGGGTTGCCGTGGACAGCACCTGGTCATACGGGATCGCATTAACGTAATGCGTCACCGCCGCATCGACGTCCTCAAGCGAATGAATTGTCCGCTCGGTTGGCGGCCTTCCTCCCGCGCCAATGGGTGAAGGGCTGGAGGGACTGCGTCCCCAGCACCTCTCCAATTCGTACAATGCCGTGTCGTACTCTCCCCACTGACACCGCGTAAAGAACGCCCACTCCAGGGCGTACTGCAACCTTTCGTCGTCCTGACCGGCTTCGCGTCGGGCGATTTCTGTCCCAGTCCGCCTAATCTTGATCCGATCGAGGACGGAATGGTGCCAGGACCGGTCATCAGCCCGCTCTAGAATCAATTGGTCCAGGTTGCGCCAGTTATCTGAAGTTATAGGCTTGGTCCACTCGTAGAGGTCCCTGAGGATCAGTCGGACTCCCCAAAAAGAGCTGGTATTCTGGATCGCAGGCAGGAAGGGCAGTGCCTCTTCAATGCGCTGCGCCGCTTCTGCCTGGGTCGGCCATTGAGGATATTGACTCAGACGTGCGCCCGTGGGGCAGCCTGCTGAATAAAGGTCGCTAACGACCATATGGTAAAGCAGCACATCATGCAGGCCGCGCGCACCCAACTTGCCGCCAACCAGGTGCGTGTGTATGTCCAGGACATGAATTTCGGCCAGCGCTTCTTCCACGAGTTTTACGTTTGAATTCATAAGCAAATCTGCCCGCCCGGCTGCAGGACAAGAATCCAACCCGAGAAAGAGGTGTCAAGCAATTCAGCTTTTAGGTTGCGCCGCGTTCCTTGATTCGCTAGTCACTCGGCAATGCTTTCAGCACCGACAACACCGTCCCGGGCCCGCCGCCGCAAACGTAGAGCCGGACTCGTTCCCATGCACGAGCTTCTGCGCCCGGCCTGGGAAGCCGGCTACGCCATCCCTTCATTTTGCGCCTGGAATGCCGAACTCACGGAAACAATTCTTCAGGTTGCCACCGACCTCAAAGCCCCAGTCATTCTCATGAGTGGTCCGGGGGAATTTCCGCTCAATCCTCCGGACACCTTGGGACGTATCGCCAAGGCGCTCGTCGAGAAGTATCCCGTGCCGGCGGCTCTGCATCTCGATCACGGAGATTCCTTTGAAATGGTCGAAGCTTGCATCCAGGCCGGCTACACATCCGTGATGCTGGATTACTCACTCCGGCCATTCGAAGAAAACGTCGCGGCGCTCAAAGCCGTTGTGGCCAAGGCACGGCCAATCGGAGTAACGGTGGAGGGCGAAATCGGCTGCGTCGGAAAGGTGGATGACGTGACCGTTGAGGGCCGCGAAACCTCAACGCTCACCAACCCTGAGGACGCGGCGCGCTATGCCGAAATGACCGGTGTGGACGCTTTGGCCGTTTCGATCGGCAACGCTCACGGGATTTATACCCGTTTGCCAGTTTTTGACTTTGATCGATTAGAGAAGATCCGCAGAGCCGTCTCCGTTCCGTTGGTGCTTCACGGCGGTTCAGGAACTCAGCCGGAATACATTCAACGGGCGGTCAAATTGGGCATGGCAAAAATCAACGTGGCCAGCGAATTGTGCAAGGCATTCCGTGACAGCTACGCCGCGGAGCATGCAACCGGCAAACTCGGTTGGTTGCCGACTAGCCTGGCTTCCGCCAAAAAACCCATGGCTGAGGTAATGGCCAAGTGGTTTGTCCTGACAGGGGCCGCCGGCAAAGCCGCGTGACGAATTTATGGCCGACGTGCACTGCCTCGGAGTGCTGGTCGTGGACGCTCTTAGCGGGCCTATCTCTGAGTACCCCGTTCCTGGCGTCGTTGCGCAAGTTAACACCAAATCGATAAAGTTCCTTGCGGGCGGCGGTGCCGCTAATACTGGTTCAGCCCTTGGCCAAATGGGAATCCCGGTCGCGGTGTTTTCCAAAGTGGGCGGCGACATTAACGGCCTGTTCCTCAGGGCGGAGTTGGAGCGAAACGGAGTCGATGCGGCACACGTGAGGGAGACCGCATCGGAATCCACTCCGTTCACATTCGTGGGAATTCATCCTACCGGTGACCGATCCTTTATTCACACACCCGGCTGCAATCTAACATTCTCGATCAAAGACCTGGATCTCGAAGCGCTCTTTGCCTGTAAAGCTTTGCTCTACCAGGACATGTGGGTGTTGCCTAAGCTCGACGGTCCTTCAGCGCCCGAGCTTCTGTCGAAAGCTCAGAAACGCGGTGTCACAACTCTGCTGGATGAATGTTACGGCCTTGGACCAAACCGCGATGTGTTCGAGGCCGCGCTCCCATTCTGTGATGTTGTCTTACCCAGCTACGATGACCTACGACGGCTCTATCCCCAACTCGATCCGGCCGGTGTCGCGGCATACTTGCTTCAAAAAGGCGCCTGTCGAGTTGTCTTAAAACTGGGCCGAGAAGGTTGTCTGGTCGCGAGCCCGAAAAATGTTGTAAAGCTTCCGTCAGTCGCCATGGAAATTGTGGACACAACCGGGGCAGGGGACTGTTTCAACGCCGGCTTCATCGCAGGACTTGTGAACGGCCTGGATGATGTCGAAGCGGCAAAAGTTGGGGCCGCTGCCGCTGCAGCTTGCATGCGGAACGTTGGAGGCGCGGTCGGAATTCCCAAATATGCTGTTCTAACGAAAACCGCACGAGCAACGGCCTAGTCCGTGTATCCTCTTTTTCCACAGTAGAAAATGTTAAAATCGTTAAAACGTCAAACGTGACCAGTCAAACCATCTGGACCCTCCTGTCCATCTTGTTCATCCTGTCCAACCTCGCCTGTCCTTATGACCACTGATGAAATCCGCACAAGACTGCAGCAGATGGCCATAGCTACTCCTGCTGTCGATGCTCATACTCACGTTCAGGATGACCTGACAGATTTCAACCAGGCTTTGGCTTCTGGTAACCTGGCTGGAACCCAGGCTTCGGTTAATCGTCCACCTGAGAACGTCGTAGTCGAGGGTATCCGTCGCGGTCGTCTGGTCCGCCGGACAATGACCGACGCAGCTCATGGGCTTTTTTATTCCTGGTTTTCGCAGATTGTGGAAGGCGCGGGAAATCGACTCGACGACGCGATTGCAAAGATAGGCACGAACACCGCAAAAGAACGCCGAACCGCCTCCCGATTCCTGTTAGAACAACTTCACGACAGCCGGTTCTCCGAATATGCGGATTGGCTGCGCTATATGTTTAGACTCTATTCAGGAGTCCCCCGCAAAATCGATCCACTGGATCCCAAGCACGTTGATCTTATCGACGATGCTATCGCGGCTCAACGCCACGATCCGGCGTTCGCTGCGCAGGTTCTCAAGGACCACAATATTCGTGCATACGTGACCAGTATCGAGAATCGTGACAAAGTGCCGTTGCGTCCCCCGGTTCGCCCGAAAGATGTTGATCTCAGTTACTCTACCCATCCCGAAACGTGGAACATGTTCGATTTTAATGGATTTTTCTGGCCCGAACGGGCCACGGACTTTGGCCTGTTCACGCAGGGACATAAGTTCGAAGCGGAAAAGTACATCGTTCATCTCGAGGAATACTTCGAGCGCGAGATTACAAACGTTGCCACGCTGCAGGATGCTACTCGCTCATTCTTCTGGCGCATTCTGCGGAGCCCAAAAACAAACCCGACCAGCCGAATTCTGTACGTCGACGGCTTTCAGGCGCAGGATTGGCGATTCAGTCGCCAATACTCCAAGGCAACGGTCGACTGGGCGATCGTCCATCACCGCACGCAACTTGATGGGGAGAACCGCCGCCAGGTGGCGGCTTGTGTTTCGGAGGCCATGCTCGAGGCCCTCAATGACATTGGCAAGGAGCGTAAAGATGCCGGGGCCAGGTTTGGAGTTTGCGTGCAGCTCTGCGGCGGTGCCAGGCATTTCATGGACTGGGCGCGCGAGATTCAATCCATCCCGGAGTACATCCCCAATTTGGCTCAGGACGAATATCCGGTCTGGATCCGTTACCCCCATGTTCAGTTCGAATACATCTCCGCACACGAACTCCTTTACAACGACATGGCCAATGCCGCCAAACAAGTGGGGAATGTGTCCGCTGGGCCATGGTGGCACTATTTCCGCCGGCACAAAATAGCTCGCATGGTGCGCGATCAGCTAAGCATGGGCCCATTGAGAGCAATCGCTTGTGGATTCACTGACGCACGTTTTGTGGAAATGGTGGCAGCCAAATACGTCTCGATGCGTTTAGGGATCGCTGATGCACTTTCGGAACTAGTGGCAGACAAATATTCCAGTCTGTACCTCGATTTCGAAGCCGCACAAGCAGTCATGACGGAGCTTCTTTTGACCAATCCCGCCGAAGTCCACTCCATTCCGTTGCATTCCTGAAGGTCACGGAGCGTGCAGGCGAAAAAATGCCAAACCCTGCGTCATGGGCAACCGAACTGTTACTACACCTTTATTTGTAAGGGCTCCTTGGGTCACCGAACCCCAGGAGGGGCTGCTCAGTCGGGGAGTTGTTTCGAGGGTGAATAGTGTCCCGGACCAGGTGAGTTGAAGGGTTTGGCCGCTGGATGAGACTAACAGCTGGGGATTCCCTGTCAGTATTTCGGTGACCTGCGTGGCCCAGGTCGTTGTGCCCGTTGGGATTTCCTGAATTGTCCAAAAGCGTGTCGGGTCGACCGGGTCAACCGATGTGGTGCTGTAGTCTCCCCATCGGCTGGTGCCTGTGGAATCCGGTCTTTGATAGCTGGCAAGGCCGGAACTGAGCAGTATCGGTAGGCCAAAGCTAGTCACGCCATTAACAGTCGACCCGACAACGGCAAAACCGCTTACAAAAGTGCTGATGCTTGAGCCGTTAAAAGCAATGACCACCGTTCCGTTCCCGTTTGCTGCGATAGATGGGTAAAAAAGGTCTTTGATGGAGTCGCTAATGGTGCCGGATTCCAGAACGGTTTTGGTGGCTGGATCAATGCGGTACCACCGTAGTGCGGCTCGATCACCTACCTGGGTGTTGTGTACGGCATACAACACTCCTCCAACTTCACAAACCTTGGCACTAATCCGTGCGTCGCCGTTATCCAGGTTAATCGAACCATCCGGTTGCGGAGGATCCAGCGGAGCTGTATACGGAGTTACCGAAATACGTGTGGCGGCAGAAAGTGTCCCCTGGCCCGGCTTGGTTGCATTTTGGACCTGAAAAGTGACCAGAGCGAAGTTTGTGATGATATTCCCATTGAAATCGACTCCAACGCCCCCGGTGGAAAGGACATTCCCCTGACCACTGCCGTCGAGGCAGACTACCGGTTGCAAAAGCTGGCCCCGTACCGTGTAACTCAAATTGGTAAACCGGGTCAACCCGGAGATCGACGGCGTCGTAGCCAGCAGGGCTGCTTTCGGCAAAGAAACCAGAGTAGAGCTGACCGGGTTCGAACTCGGATCAAACATGTCTCCCGACAAGTAAACCCCCTGCGCGTCCAAGCCCAGCGTCGGAAAATCGGCAAAGTTATTTCCACCAGGATCAGTGGGAATCGCGACCGCTTTCCATGTACCCGTGGGATCAGCGGTGGCTGACACGGCCAACAGGAAGTTGTTGGTGTTGATTGACCCACTGGGATCAAAGTCAATCTGTGATGCGAACCAACGTTGCGAAACAGGATCATAGATGATGCGAGGATCAGTGACATTCCAGCTGTTCGGGATGCTCACCCCTGCTTGTGTCCAGAAGCTCAGGTCAGTCATGGTCTTAACCTTCGCTCCGTCGCTTTTGTTGAAAACCGAAAACCGCCCGTTGATAAGCTCTACGAAGTGAACCGGGCCAACCGCGCCGTTTGAATCTGGCGGGACCACGTCCGAGTCGGTCCTGAAAGTTGCTGCTCTGAAGTTTTGACCGGTGGCCACGGCAAGCTGTGCCTGGCTCAGGTTGTTGAAAAATCTCGTCCCTGCAAAAAGCAAGCCGGTTAGGGCTAATAAGCTAAGGGGAGAAACACAAAAACTGCGGGGCCTAATGCGGATCATGCTGACATTGGTCTCGACATTTTGCGCAAGAATCGAAACCAAGCAACTGGTTTTTCAGGAGTCAGGCCGGAAAACGGGAATTCAATACCGGAGAGCGGCGTCACGACGCTTTACGGTGCAAAAACGCCTGAGACTTTCAGCATTCGCACCTGAAGCGGCGTAAACAAAACGCTGCGTTCACTAAGCGGCAGTTTCCTCCTGATGTCGCGGCGCCCCGCCTAGCGGGCGCAAACTTGCCCTACGCGCCCAGTTGAAGCCTGTAATCGGTGGGCGATTGGCCCAGGATTCGCTTGAACACCCGATTGAAGTGCGTCAGAGATTGAAAGCCGACCTCAAAGGCGATCTCGCTGATCCGCAGGTTCGGATTGAGCAAAAGGTTCTTCGCGCGCTCGATTCGCAGGCGTGACAGATAGTCGGTGAAGTTAATCCCGGTTACCTTACGAAACATTTTGCAGAAATAAAAACTGCTCGTATTCACAGCCTTGGCGACCTGGCTCAATGTCATGTCCTCAGTTTGGTGTTCTTCGATGAACTTCTTGGCCTTGGTAATGACCGGCGGCTCGGAATTTTCCTGACGCACCAGGATCTGGTTACTTACAATTGCCAGGTGCTGAGCAAAAATTGTTAACAGCTTGACGACCGACTCGTGTTTGCGGGCCGGGATTGTTGTCGTGGAAAAGTATGCCTTGCGCATTTCTTCCTTGTTGACCTCAAGACCACGCTCGTCCATCAGCCGGGCGGTTCGCTCAAACTGAGTCTCGCTGGGCGCCTTGCGGAAGACCTGGCCCGTTTGCAAATAACCAACGAGCCGTTCACCAATCCGAACCGGCACCATTGTTTCGCACAGCCCCGCCCCGCAGGTAATCGTGCACGGGCCCTTGGCCGCTTGTTGCGCCAGTTGGTCCTGCACTTGCAAGCAATTGGCGCAAGACCGGCTTTTCGCAGCCATGAGGGCGCACCAGGCCGACTCATGACGCTTTCCGTGAAGGGGCAGTTGCCACGTCTCAACCGGCCTGAGCGCCACGGGCAACCCCGTGGCCTCAGTGAAGGCCTGGGCATACTCCTGAAAGATTCGGGAATTTGTTAAAGCCTGCACCACACCTCGCTCGTCACCGCCGGCTTCACGTTCGCCGGATTCGGATCCGGGTTGCCGGGAAGACCGCAGCTTAACAGGACTATGCTCTGTCGATAAAGCCGGCGGCCTGGCCGAGGTGACCTCGAGAAGGGAGTTGCGATGGGTTTGATTCAACTTGTCTAATATTGTTTGCACGACAACAAAATACGCTAATGGGGTGTCATCCGTAAATTAGGAGACCGCCTGATCGACTTTAAGGGCCGGTCAGTATGGGGGTAAGGGTTTCCCTTAGGCCACTTCAGGAGCCTCCACTAATTGCCCTCTACGCCCCCCGCCGAGTAATCTGACATTGTGAAACCTGTCTTGCTTGCCTCACTGCTGATGTTCCTGCTGCAATCGCCGGCATCGGAAGCCGCAACGTCGACTCCTGCTCCCGGCTCAGGAGAGCACAAAATCAAGTTCGTTCCCGCCAAAGGAAAGCTTCGAATTGAGGGAACTTCCAGCATGGACGATTGGCAGGTCGAAGCCAGGTCCATTGAAGGCTCACTGGAAGCCTGTCCTGGTTTCCTCCATCCGGGTCAGCGAAACTCCTCGGGTCAAGCGGAGGCGAGAGTCGATGTTCTCGTCGAGGTGAACAATCTCAAGAGCATCGAAAAGGATGGCAAGCCCTTCAGCAACAAAATGGACGACATTATGCACGATTCGCTTAAGGGACGCGATCATCCACAAATCCGATATCAACTGGACCAGCTGGTTCTTAAACGACCCGGCAAAGGCCAGGATGCTCCCAGCGAGTATGACGCGCGCGGCCACCTCGCCGTTGCCGGTGTGACGAATGAGATTTCAATGCCGGTGCGCGTTGCAGTCGCAGGTTCGGGTCAAATCAAGATCTGGGGCAGCGCTGTCTTTAAAATGACCGATTTTAATATAGAACCACCTTCACCAAAGATTGCGCTGGGCCTAATTAAAACCGGGGACGAGATAAAAATCTCGTTTGATTGGACTTGGGTGCGGCGTGACTGACGCTGCGGGTCACGGTGGCCAGGATTCCTTGTGGGGCTGATGGTCGATGTTCCAGTTCTGCCAGCTGCGGTTTGGATCCAAAAAATTGCTGCGAGTGACCAGGTTTACGTGCCCGTCGCAGAACAGCACGTTAAAGCCGTTGCCGTGACGGTAAAGCTGACCATCCTTGCGTTGCTTGGTTAGCACGCCCATGTACCAGAAACCGCCAGTTCCGGGCAGCAACCATCTGGCATCACCAATTGCAAACATATCGCTTGGAACACGGATCCTTGCCTCGGTAACAGGCGGCAAAGGTTGCGAGCCCGGGACGCGGAAGAGGTCGGCACCCAGTCCCAAAGCCAGGTCGCCTGTTCCGAGCATGTTATAAGCGTAACTGCCTTCCGGCCCGGTATCGAGAGTGCCATGTATGCCGCCAAGATAGGATGGACAGTGATAGATCTTGTTGGTCCAGGACAGAGGATAATAAGGGGCCAGCTCATCCCACCAATACGCTTCAATGAAATCCGGAGGTTGCCCATCCTGGTGGGCGAACGGAAATACTCGGAAGTCCGCGATATAAGTGGCCATCGCTACGCCGAGTTGATGCAGGTTACCGCGACATTTGATCCCCTGAGCTTTTTCTTTGGCTTTCGATAGAGCTGGAAGAAGCAGCGCTGCGAGGATGGCTATTATCGCGATCACTACCAGCAGTTCAATAAGAGTGAAGGCTCGGCGGGCGGGAGACAAATGCTTCCCAGGATCCTCTCTGCAGGCTCGGCGCGGCATGATTGTCGCGCCCAACGTAAAGTATTTTCGAGAACTTGTCGAAGGCCATTTTCCTCATGGCCTGTACTCGATGTATTAGCTTCAGTGTTTCGAGGCAAAGATCTCGTCAACGCGCCGCAGCCGACGCGACAAATCGCGAGCAATATTCAAAAGCAGGATGCTGTATTGACGGGGCATGACTTCGTACAAATGAAGGAAGGTCAACGAAGTTAAACTGTATAAAGTGGTGTCCACTATGGCTTGCACGGAAGCGCAGCGCGGCAGCGTTTCCAGGATGCACATTTCCCCAAAGAAATCTGACGGTCCGAATTTTGCCAATTCAACTTCGTTAGGTTGGCCGAGGCTTTTACAAACGCGCACAGAGCCCTTGCCCACGAGGTAAAACTTGTTGCCGGTGTCTCCTTCGCGGACGATTACCTCATTAGCGGGGGCATGGCATTCCTTTGCGCGTTCCCCAAGCAGGTTGAGGGCAGCCTCATCCAGTCCCGCGAAAATTGGCACGCCTTGGAGCATCGCCAGCATGGCGACAATCTAGACCATGGATTTGCTTCCGACGAGACGATTCGCGTCTCGTCATTTACGGCTTCGTATGGGAAATTCGGCCTGCAATGGGCGGCTGGGAAGCAACAAAGACGACCGCAGGGGCTGGTTCGTATGCCCTGGCAAGCTGGGTTTTTCTTCGACTGCTCGGACTGACTTACCTGGTAGCTTTCCTGTCATTGGGAATTCAAATTCGGGGCTTGATAGGTCGCAATGGCCTGCTGCCCGTCGTGGAACTGTTGGGCGGACGTCGACACTGGGGCTATGCTCGTTTCTGGCGCCTGCCGACGCTGTGCTGGTTTACACACTCTGATGCCGGGCTTGCGTCGCTCTGCTGGACAGGAGCAGTTCTGGCTGCACTGCTCATTTCAGGAGTGGCGCCTCTTCCCGTACTGGTCTTGCTCTGGGTCCTGTATCTTTCTCTTTTCACGGTCTGTCGTCTGTTTCTTTGTTATCAATGGGATATCCTGTTATTGGAGGCAGGTTTCCTGGCATTTTTCCTGGCGCCGCTTGAAATCGTTCCTCGCTTTCCACCTCGCTCGTCTCCTCCCCTTCTTTCGGTATGGCTGGTTTGGTGGCTTTTGTTTCGACTGATGTTTTGGTCAGGCGCGGTCAAGGTACGCAGTGGGGACGCTGCCTGGCGGAGCTTCAGTGCACTGCAATTTCATTATGAAACGCAGCCGTTGCCCACCCGGCTGGCGTGGCATGCTCACCGACTTCCCGCATTTTTTCACAAAATCTCGACGGCCATTGTGCTGGCGATCGAGTTGGCTGCGCCTTTCCTGATTTTCACCTCCACGCCATGGCGTTATGGAGCGGCTATATCATTCCTCGCATTGATGGGGCTGATCCAACTGACGGGGAACTTTGCTTTCTTTAATCTGCTGGGAATTGCTTTGAGTTTGTTGTTGCTGGACGACCGCGTCTGGTTTCAGGGTTACAGCCTTTTAGGTCCACGCTCCGTTGTGGAGACCCTGCCTGCCTCACCCGGTTCAGTCGGCCTTTCGCCCGCTGTGGCCGCACTGATCCTGCTCCTCTCAATCGACCCCGTGGCTCGTTTGTTCCAGGGGGAAATCCAATGGCCCCGGCCATTGGCTCGTTTATTAGATCTTCTGGAGCCGTTCCACTTAGTGAACAGCTATGGCTTGTTCGCGATCATGACAACGTGGCGTCAGGAGATTATCGTTGAAGGCAGCCAGGACGGTCAGAATTGGCGGGCCTACGAATTTAAATACAAGCCCGGTGACCCTTCTCGCCCCCCGCGTTTCGTGGCGCCACATCAGCCCCGGTTGGACTGGCAGATGTGGTTCGCAGCCTTGGGAGTGAATGTGAGCAATGCATGGTTCGAACGGCTATTGGAGCGTCTAAAGGAAGGCGCTCCCGAGGTGCTTGCGCTGCTGGAGAAGAATCCCTTTGCCGATAGGCCGCCGCGTTTCATTCGCGCTGTTCGTTACGATTACCGTTTTTCCACCCGCGCCGAGATGCAAGCAGGCTGTGCTTGGTGGCATCGAGAGCGGCGCGGACTTTTCAAGCCGTGAGCAGTTTCACCAACCCGCAGGCTCTACGTTCCAAACGTACGCACTTAGGTCCCAAACGAAAGGATTGAATGGCACCCCCCAGTAAAGCTGGATCCCTGAGTCATCGCTGTCGTTGTCGGGCGGGGGCATTACCTCAATGCTCGCGTAGCCATTATACCATTTGGGGGTAAAGATTTGGACATCGACAACGGGGTTGCTGAAGGGTTGGCCGCCTACATCAGATGCATTAGCAAAAAACAGAATGCCAAGCACGCTGGAAGTCTGGCCCTTCAGTACTACAGGTTTGGGGCAGCTGACCGTGCCGGCTCCTGTGACCGGGCCGAGGTCCCACACCCACCAGTTACCAAGGACGACAGTGCCGGCAGGTTTGGGCTTTACGGCGCCTACCTGGCAGGCAAATCCATACGCGTGATAGTTGGCTGCCGTGCCTACGTTGTAACCAAATGTGAATGCTCCCGAGGGCGGCGGCGGTGGCGGGGGATTGCCGGATGTTTTGCCGGCTTGGACCGTGGAACCGCAGGCCACGGCCATGATGGAAAGCGACAGCAGGATTTTGAGCTTTTTCATATTTTCTTCGTTTGTTCTAACAATGTCGTTTTTATCCCATACGTTGCGCTCAGCCACAACCGGGCGGGACCCTGTGTTTCGCTTCAGGAACTGTGTGGAAGTTAAACCCGGGGAATCCCCGGGAAGCGGCTTGCCGAAGCTCTAAAACGAAAGATGCTGTATAGCGTTAGATGCCAAGCCCCAGATGATCTCATTCAAAAAGTGTGCTCGAAAAGCAAAATCGAGCGCGAAGAAAGACTCCGCGCTCGATGCAAGTATGCCTGGATTAAAAAATCAGGGCAGGCTGTTCAGAATGTGTTCGGGGTGTTTCTACCCGCACGGAAGTTCATCCAGCGGATGTCGATATCACCCGACTTGGGAGCGAGCAGTCCCGGCATGTCACTGCCATTTGTATATTTGACCGCCAACGCCCGTGGTCCGGCCATCGACTGTTTCCATTTGTGA
>Ga0306920_100011311_pt1 | contig 12037 bp, 12 predicted proteins | sample flu12Cox44000170_FD_204666 | JGI IMG/M metagenome (GOLD analysis project Ga0306920, IMG submission 204666) | Lab enrichment of tropical soil microbial communities from Luquillo Experimental Forest, Puerto Rico - flux4day.12C.oxic.44.000.170 (v2)... | ecosystem: Environmental > Terrestrial >...
AAGCGCGACGCACTCTGCGTCGCCTCGAGCGGTTGACGCACGATCTGAATTAATTGCGGACGGGGAAAGTAATCGTCGACTGCTTTGCCGTTGACTGTGATCACGCCCTGGCCGAGCGTCAGCTTTACGCGAGCGACGGCGCGCTTACGCCGTCCCGTCGATTGCACAACGTCAAGCGTGTTTTCCACTGCGATTCCTAAAACGAAGCCGGCAGCGGCGCCGGTTCCTGTGAAGTATGGGGATGCTCGGCGCCTGTATAGACGCTCAGACGGCGCAACTGCACGTCGCGCATGCGGTTGGGCGCGAGCATGCCGCGAACCGCCTTCTCGATCAGCCGTTCGGGATGTTTATCGGCGATCTCGCGCGCGCTTTGAACCTTCAATCCCCCCGGGTAGTTGCTGTGACGATAGTAAAGCTTCTGCGACCATTTTTTTCCACCCAGCTCCACCTTTTCGGCATTGACGACGATGACGTGATCGCCGTCGTCGATGTTGGGCGTCCAAGTCGGCTTGTGCTTACCGGAGAGCGCACGGGCAATCTGAACCGCCAGCGTGCCGAGACGGCGGCCGCTGGCATCGACAATATACCAGCGATGATCGGCTTCTGCCGTTTTCTGCTGATAGGTGCGCACAACCAACGTATCCTACGGGAAAGCCCCCGGCTCCGTCAAGGCGATTGGCCACCGGCATCCCGAAAGAGCGGCGGCTCGGCAAATGAGTCGTACTCGTAGTAACGGACCCCGGCCAGCCAAAGCCCCCGGCCAGGGACGGTGGACCCCGCCTTGGTTCGGTCCGCGGCGGCCAAGATCGCCGGCAGCTCGCCGGGAATCCGCCGGCCCTCGCCGCATTCGAGCAGAGTGCCCACGATCGTGCGGACCATGTGATAGAGAAAGCCGTCTGCGGCGATCTCGATCCGGAGGAGCTCCCCGCGAGCCTCGATTCCCAGGCGATGGATGGTTCGGACTGTCGGCTCGTCCGAAGCCGCCGCGCAGAACGAGCGGAAATCGTGCTCACCAATGATGTGATCGGCCGCCGAACGCACCGCTGCGAGGTCGAGCCGGCGTGGGACGTGATGAGCATAGCGAGCGAGCAAAGCGCTGCGCTGGCGCCGATTGAGGATCGCGTAGACATAGGTGCGCTCGCGCGCCGAAAAGCGAGCCGAGAATCCTGGGTCTACTTCTGCCGCCTCGCGTACCGAGCAATCCGGCGGCAACAGAGCGTTGAGCGCAAGCGGCAGCCTCCCGAGCTCAAATGCTCGATCCGTTGCAAACGAAATCACCTGACCGCTGGAGTGAACTCCGCTATCAGTGCGGCCCGCGCCCGTAACTTTGATGTTCGCCTGGAACAGACGCGACAGCGCGCTCTCAACGACACCCGCGACGGTGCGCACCGCGGGCTGCCACTGGAATCCACTAAACTCGGTGCCGTCGTACTCGAGAGTTAGCCGTAGATTATACGTGCTCGCGATGCAGCTCCGCTTTCACTTCGAGAAAGTCACGCTGGAATGCGCGGTCGCGCATCATGACGAACGCCGCCAGCGTGCCGGCGGTCCAACCCGCGGCGATGTCGGTAGGGTAGTGCAGACCCAAAAGTATTCGGTTCGCAGCAAAGATGCGCGCTTGCGAAAAGATCGCATCGCGTTTTGCGGGCAGAAGTTGCGCGAGCACGATCGCGGTAGATGATGCAAAAGCGGCGTGGCCGCTTGGATATGCGCCGTGCTGCTTCGTCACGCCGTCGGGGCGCGGGCGCTGCCAGTACTCCTTCGCCGAGAGCACGAGCTGCTGCACGTCGGAGCTGATTCGTGCAAAGAAGCGCGCCGTACGCGGCAAGCGCGCAGCCCTAAACTGCGGCCCAATCGAGGGCGCGAAGAAAAAGACGCTGCGCGCCGATGCTTCCTGCGCCTCCGAGAGTGCGAGCTGAGTACGGTTGGCAACAGCCGATGCGACCTGTTCCTCGTCGGCCCTGGCTTCCGCCGAGCCCAGATCCGGGGGCGGCGGTAAGAGCACCGTGAGGTCGATTTGCTGCGGATTCAGGTAATGATACCGGGTCTGCGCGACGGCCGGTGCGACGGCCAGCGCGACCAGCACGGCGACGATCTGAAAAACGCCGCGGTACACTCGCAGACTAGAGCCCATCTCATAAACCTCCGTGACCATCGCGACGAGCAATTTCGACGCAGGTCAAGGAGCGAGGAGTGCGCAATGCCGGAGCGCATTGTAAGCGACGCAGCGACGATGAGATGCGCCGAAATTGCCGTCGCCCGAAGCGGTCACGTGGATTTATGAGATGGGCTCTAACCATGTTGACGCTGGAGCGGGAAGATGAGAACGTCGCGGATGGAGCGCTGATTGGTCAGCAGCATGATCAGCCGGTCAACGCCGATGCCGATGCCGGCGGTCGGCGGCATGCCGTATTCAAGGGCGCGAACGAAATCCCAATCGGGCTCGGGGATCTCTTCGTTTCCCGCAGCGCGTTCGGCGACTTGTGCGTCGAAGCGCGCGCGTTGATCGTCTGGATCGTTGAGCTCGGTAAAGGCATTGGAGATCTCCATTCGGCCGCAGAAGAGTTCGTAACGGTCGGCTAGGTCCGGATCGCCGGCGCGACGTTTTGCCAGCGGCGAGATCACTACCGGATATCCGATAACGAACGCCGGTTCACGCAGATGCGGCTCGACGACACGTTCGAAGATCTTATCGAGCGCGTGGCCGTGCGTCGGGGAGGCGGGAAGGCCGAGTTCGCGCAGCACTTCCTGGGCCTCTGCCGCGTTGAGCACCCGTTCGCGCGTCAAGCGTCCGTCGCTGTACTTCGCCATCGCGTCGAGGTACTCGATGCGCGCGAAAGGACGGCGGAAGGAGAGCGTTTCGTCGCCGTGCGGCAGCTCCTCGGCGCCGTCGGCCGCGACCGAGGCCAGATGCGCCATCAGTGCTTCGTTGAACTCCATCATATCGGAGACGTCCCAATAGGCGGCGTAGAGCTCGAGCATCGTGAACTCGGGGTTGTGCGTCGTGTCGATGCCCTCGTTGCGAAAGATGCGCCCGATCTCGTAGACGCGCTCCATGCCCGCGACGATCAAGCGCTTGAGATTGAGCTCGGTCGCGATTCGCAGCTGCATCACTTTGTCGAGCGCGTTGCAGTGCGTGACGAACGGCCGAGCCGCTGCACCGCCCGCGAGGTGCAGCATTGTTGGGGTCTCGACTTCGTAAAAACCGCGATCGTCGATGAAGCGGCGCATCTCGGCGATCAGCCGGCTGCGCATGATCAGCGCATCGCGCACGTCGGGATTCACGATCAGGTCGACATAGCGCTGGCGGTAACGCTTCTCGATGTCTTGTAAGCCGTGCCATTTGTCGGGCAGCGGACGGACGGCTTTGGCGAGCACCCGGGAGTGCGTCACGTGCAGCGTCAGCTCGCCCATCTTCGAGCGGAACATGTATCCCCGCACCGCAATGAGATCGCCGCGATCGAGATCGTGCCAGTCGGCGAACGCAGCATCGCCGATCTCGTCTTTACGGAGATAGATCTGCAGCTTGCCGGTACGGTCGGCGAAATCGGCAAAAACCGTCTTGCCCATTGCGCGCTTCGAGAGCAGTCGTCCGGCCAAGCTCCACCCCTCGGCCGATGCGTCTTGTCCCGGCACAAGGAACCCATACCGTTCCAGCAACTCCTCGGTCGTCGCATCGACGTCGCAGCGACGCTGATCGAACGGATCGTTCCCCCGTGAACGCAAAGCGGCCAGATTCTCACGTCTGGCCGCTATGAGCGCTGCTTCGGTCTTGCCGAGTTCGTCCAACTAAACTCCTGGTCTACGATGCTTTCTTTGCGGCCTTCTTGGGTGTGCTGCTCTTGATCGACTCAATTCTGTATTTTACCAAACCGCGCGGCGTGGCGACGTCAACGGTCGTACCCTTCTTGTGCCCCATCAGCGCACTGCCCAACGGCGACTCGTTGGAGATCCGGCGGTTCGGCGGATCGGCCTCGGCCGAGCCGACGATCGAGAATTCATACGTCTCGTTGTTCTTGAGGTCTTTGACCTTGACGACCGCGCCGAGATGCACTTCATCGGCGGCATACTCGGATTCGTCGATGATGCGCGCGTTGCGGATCATCGCCTCCAGTTTGAGTATGCGCCCCTCGATGAAAGCCTGCTCCTGCTTGGCGTCTTCATACTCGGCGTTCTCGCTCAAGTCGCCGTACTCTTTAGCTTGGCGGATGCGGTCGTTCACCTCGCGGCGGTGGACGCTCTTGAGTTCATCGAGCTCGTGTTCGAGCTTTGCCAGACCTTCGGCGGTCAGTACGATCTCTTTGTCGTTCAACGTATAAACCCTCAACGGAGCTTGTTAGCTTACGGGCCAAAGCTCCAGCACTGCGTCGCTTTCTTAACGCTGGCGCGGGTTGTTCTGAACGGCCCGCGCCGGGGCCTCCTACGCCTCGCGTAGCTTGCCCGCAGCGCTCTGCGCGCCAGCCGACAGTATACCCAACCGCGCTCGAATTAATCAAGCCTGACGACGCGGGGTTTCAACTGCAGTGCCGCGAGCACACGCTCGTAGTCGGCTGGGACCACATCGCTCCAGGCCTTCCCCAGCAACGCCAGCAGCGCAGCTTCGATAACGTTGGTTCCAAAGGAGCGCCCCGCGATCTCAGGCGTCGTGGTGATCAATAGGGCGACCCCGCGCGCGGCGAGCTCATCGATATTACCGGGCGTCACGGTGTTGGTCAAGACGATCTTCTTCTCCATGCGCTCGGGCATGAATTGGCGCATGAAGTGAAAGTCACCGGCAATTATTTCCGCGTCCTGATAGTATTGCGGGTATTTCGGCTCGGGCGGCTTCTCTTGTTTCTTGCCGGTCGGATAGAAAAACTGAAACGGCAGTTTGCACGCGTCGGGAAGATACTTCTCCGCCATCTGTTCGAACTGGTGGAGATCTCGAACCGGCATATCCTTATCGAGCGCAAAGATAAAATCCCCAAAGAGGACGTCGGCGCCGGCGTCGACTAACGCCTGCGCCATCCCGAACCGATCGAGTGCGCTGACCATCAGCACGCGCTTACCACGCAAATCGATCGCGAGCTCGTCCTGCATGAAGCGCACCGCTTTACGCTCGAGAGTGTTCTTCAAACCGCTGCCGTCCACGATCGGCGTCGTTTTGGCGGCCTCGAGTAAACGCAGCCCGTCACGCAACGCGTACCGGTGCCGCCCCGCGTAGAGATAGACGTCGATGCCGCCCAGGCCGATCGCGTCGACATGCCCATCGAGTTCGCGCACCATTGCAATTGCGGCATCCAGCTTGCCGTCCGTGCCGACGCGTGAGATGTCGAACTCCTCGCCCATCAAGGTAACGCGCGCGCGATGATCGCGGCTGCTCGAACCCAGCGATACCGAAACGACCTTCTTCAAGGCGCCACCCCGAGCGATTGCGCGGCTCGACGCGTCGCCGCGAGTTTTTCCGGCGTGATCGCTTCGTCGAACGCACGCATGTCCGCCAAACGGAATCCACACCGATCCGCCATTGCCGTAATCTCGATCACTTTCCGCAACTCGATGCCCCGACCGAGCGTGTAGGGTTCGAAGCGATTTTCCAGCGCGAGGATCATCGTTTCGCCCATGCACGCGAGGGCGGTACCCCGCGGCAAGTTCAAGTCAAACTCGGTTCCAGGTTCACGCAAGCGTTCGAACCGTGGATTACCCGGAACCACCAAATTGCCGCCCTCGACGACCAGCACGTCGGGGCGCTGCTCTGCAACGCGGCGACCGACGTCGTGGGGCAGCGACAACTCACAGACGACCGCGCCGCTGGGAAGATCTTCCGGCTCGATGATATCCTTTGTACTCGTAGTAGCGGTGAGGATGAGCTGCGAACGACGCACCGCCGACGCGATATCGGTCGTGTACTCGGTCGGGCACGGCAGCTCTGCGGCGATCGATTCGTGGTATTTGCGCAAGCGGGTTACGTTGCGCGCAACGAGGATCAAACGCTCGACTCTCGGCGCGATCAACCGCACGCACGCGGCGCCGATGGAGCCGGTCGCGCCGATCACCGTAGCGGTGGACGACGCCGAGTCAATTCCCATCTCGGAAGCACCGCGAAAGAGACTCTGCACGCCTGCGGAAATCGTGAGCGAGTTGCCGGTGGTTACCGGGATCGGCGAACGCTCGTTGATCGTGATGCCGGCGTCACCGACGACGGCGGTGAAAGCGCCAAGCCCCGCTACTTGAGCGCCAAGCTCGGCGCCGATCTCGATCGCCCGGATGACGCGCCGGTAGACTTCTTCTCGTGGAAAATCCATCAGCTGTTGCGGCAGGAGCGGCGCGGCGACGAACCAGCCTTCCGTTTCGCGGTTATCCGGCGCACGAACGCCCGTAACGTGCACGGCGGCATACGACGGCATCCACTCCATGATCTTGCGCAGTATCGGCTCGCCCTTGCCCTTCGCGCCCGGCTCGTAGCGCGCGATATCCTCGAACGAGAGCGGGTGGATGACGAAGCAAAATTTATTCATTGAGAGCTCCGCTGCTCCGCTTCGCGTTTGAGCGCCGCCAGCATCATCTCACTGTTTTCGCGCACTTTCTTCTGCAGCGTCGGTCCGATTAGCTGGGCGAGCGTCGGTACTCCGAAATCGTAATCTACGCCGAGTACGACGTGGGTCACGCCGTCGCGATGCTCGAACGTCCAAGCCCCTTCGAACTTATCGAGATCGCCTTCCAGCAACTTGTACTCGATGCGTAGCGCATCATCGTCGAAGCGATCCTCTTCGGTCCATTCGATCGGCGCTTCCTCGACGAGCGTCTTCCAGCGTGAGATCGCGCTATCGTGCTTTCGTTCTAGAATCGTGACGGTTTCAACGTCGGGCATGAACTGTGGAAAACGTTCCTGATCCTTTGCGAGGTCGTAGACGACTCGAGCGGGGGCGTCGATCACGATTCTGCTCTCGACATACGGCATCGTGCTACGACGAGAGATTCCCGAGTTTGTCGAATGCCGCCGCGACGCCCGCGCGCAACGCCGATAACGCGCGCTCGATCTCTTCGGCCGTAACGATCAACGGAGGTTCGAGACGAACTACGCGTTGTTGATTTAGCGTCCAAGCGGCGGTGACACCGGCTTTGAGCATCTCGGGAATTATGAACCCGGCGTAGCCCTCATGCGTGAGCTCGACCCCAACCAGCAGCCCGAGGCCGCGCGCTTCGCGCACGACCGCCGGATACTGTGCGGCAATCGCGCGAGCGCCGCACAGTAGTTGCTCGCCGCGGGCGCGAGCCTGCTCGGCGAGACTCTCATCTTCTAAAACGTCCATTGCCGCGATCGCCGCGGCACAAGCAATTTCGCCACCGCCGAAGGTCGAGGTATGCACGAGCGGCGCGTCACCAAAGGCGCGATTCCAAACGTGCGGCCGCGCGATGAATGCGCCGACCGGAACGACGCCGCCGGAGAGACCCTTTGCCAGCGTCATCACATCCGGCACGACTCCATCGCGATTGCAGGCAAAGCGATATCCGCATCGCCCGAAGCCTGTCTGCACTTCGTCGGCTACGAACAGCGCCCCGGTATTATCGCACGCCTGGCGCACGGCGCGCAAATACCCCTCGGATGGAAGGTTGACGCCGCCTTCGCCTTGCACCGGCTCGACCACGAAAGCCGCCGCATCGCGCAGTGCGCCTTCGAGCAAATCCGTCTGCCCGTACGGAATAACGACTGAGTCCGGCAGCAGCGGTCGAAACGGCGACTGAAAGCTTTCGCGTCCGCTGACGGAGAGCGCGCCGAGCGTCTTGCCGTGATATGCGTCGATCGTGCTGACGATCTTGGGGCGGCCGGTTGCGGCACGCGCGAGCTTGATCGCACCCTCGATCGCCTCGGTTCCGCTATTGCACCAAAAGGAGATCTGCAGATCACCGGGCGCGAGCTCGGCAAGCCGTCGCGCCGCACGCCCCAGCAGTACGTTGAACATCGTCTTACCTGAGAGCGCCATCAGCTCCAGCTGTGCGCGCACCGCAGCTACGACGCGCGGATGGCTGTGCCCGAGCGTAAAGACGCCGTAACCGCCTGCAAAATCGAGATAGGCCTTCCCAGTATGGTCCCAAATTGTGCAGCCCTGCGCGCGCACTTCGATAGGCGACCCGGAGAGTTTCATCACGCGCGCGAGCGGCGGATTGACGAACTCCTTGTAGTTCTCGTACGTCTCTGCCGCTAGCGCTTGCGGCGAAGCCGCGCCGTAGAGCTGGTCGCGCTCTTCGATCATTGGTCGCGAAGCTACGCTGCGACCGCGGGCGCGCATTCGAGCCGCGAGATTGTATCTTCGATAACCTCGGTGGCTTCCGCCGCGGAATCGATGCGCATGATGCGTTCGCGCAGCACGGCCGCGCCCGGAATGGCTTTCAGATAGAGCGCAAGATGCTTGCGCATCTGCGGCACGGCGCGTGGTTCGCCGAGCTCGTCGACCATCGTGCGGTAGTGCACCAGCGCGAAGCGCAGGCGACCGGCGGCGCTCGGTAGCGGACGGGCCGGCCGCTCTTCCATGAGATCGCGAATCTGCGTGATCAGCCAAGGATTCCCGAGCGTCGCACGCCCAAGCATGATCGCGTCTACGCCGCTTTCACGCATGTGCTGCATCGCCAAATATGGATCGTCGAGATCGCCGTTACCGACGACCGGGATATCGACAGCCCGTTTGAGGTGAGCGATGTGATCCCAATCGGCCGATCCTCGATAGAACTGCTTGGCCGTGCGCGCGTGGAGCGTCACCGCTTTCACGCCGGCAGCCTGCGCGCGCCGCGCGACGTCGACATAGACGAGTGCATCGTCGCTCCAGCCCAAGCGCATCTTCATCGTGACCGGAGAATCTACCGCGGCGACGACGGCGCGCATGATCGCTTCGCAGCGATCCGGATCGCGCAAGCACCCCGAACCTCCGTTGGTCTTCGTTACCTTTGGCGCAGGACAGCCGAAGTTTATGTCCACGATGTCGGCACCGCACTCGCGCACGACCTTCGCGGCTAAGGCCATCGTCGCCGGATCGTCGCCCCAGAGCTGCGTGGACACAGGCCTTTCCAACCCATGCTGATCGATCATCTCCATCGTGCGCCGGCTGCCGTACGCGAGCGCATTAGAAGAGACGAACTCGGTTACGGTTAGGCCGAGACCGAACGGGCGGTAGAGCGCGCGCATGGTTCGATTCGTTACGCCCGACATCGGCGCCAGAATCAGCGGCGGCCAAATTTCGATCGGACCGATTTGCAGTGGCTTAGGGCGCATATTTTCTCTTTAAACGACTCGGCACTTCGCGCCTCGTCTGGCGCTTCGCTTCGCTTTCGGCACTGACTTCGTCGCGCCGAAATCTGAGCTGCGCGCCCCCACGCTTACTCGCAGCGTGGCGCCCCCAATTAAACGACTCGGCACTACGCGCCTCGTGCTGCGTAAAAGAGCGCGAGGCCGTACAAGCTCAGGTGCGGGTCGATTGTATCCACGACCGAGGCCTGTTTGGCGACGATACCCGCGAGACCGCCGGTGCCGACAACGCGCGGCGCTGCACCCATTTCGGCGCGCATGCGGGAGACGATCGCCTCGGTCTGACCGGCGAAACCGTAGACGATCCCGCTTTGCAGCGCCTCGATCGTGTTACGGCCGATCGCGTGTCCAGGAGCCTCCAGCGCGATCTGCGGCAGTTTTGCGGTTCGCCCGATCAACGCGTCGATAGAAATCGTAACGCCGGGAGCGATCGCAACGCCCAGATACTCCCCGGCGGCGGAGATCGCGATGAAGACGGTTGCCGTACCGTAGCTGACGACGATCAACGGGGCGCCAAAACGGTCACGCCCGCCGATCGCAGCCGCGACCAAATCGGCACCGACCTCCGCCGGATTCTCGGTCAGAATCTCGATAAGTCGCTGCCGCTCCGGTTTCAAGAAGACCGGCTTCGTAGAAAAGAAACGTTTGCTCGCGGATTCCAAAACGGGATCGAGGTTGGGAACGACGCTGGCAATCGCTACCGTGTCGATCGCGCGCGCATCGACGCCGCCGGTCGCAAAGAGCTGCGTCAAAAAGACTCCGTACTCGTCGGGCGTTCGCCGCAGGTCGGTCGTGACGCGCCAGGTGTGCGTCAACGTATCGCCTGAAAAGCACCCCAGTTTCGTCTCGGTATTGCCGACGTCGATCGTCAGGAGCATCCCATGAGCTCCTCGACTGCATCGAGTAATCGCGCCGCAAGCGTTGCTTTGTCAGCCCGGCCGAGATCGCGACGGCCGTTCTCACCCCACAAGAGCACTAGCGAATTCTCGCCCGGCCCGAAGCCGCGCTCGCCGCGCACGTCGTTGACGGCGATCGCGTTGAGATGTTTTGCGCGCAGCTTGGCGCGCGCATGGGCTTCGTGCTTGGAAGTTTCGGCTGCGAACCCAACTAAAAACCCGGAATGCCCGCGCCTGGCCAGCGCGGCCAGAACGTCAGGATTCGGTTTCAACCGCACGGTCAGCGTCTCGCGGCTTTTCTTCTGCTTTTCCGCCGAGTGCTCGGCCGGGCGCCAATCGGCAACGGCCGCAGCCGCGATCGTGAGATCGGCATCGATCGCATGGCGCAGGGCGGCATCGTAGAGCTCCTTTGCCGTCGTGACGCGAACGACTTCGACCCCCGCCGGCGGTTCGAGCAGCGTCGGCCCGAGCAGCAGCGTCACCGAGGCGCCGCGCAGCGCGGCTTCACGCGCGAGTGCGATGCCGGTTGCGCCGCTCGATGCGTTGCTCACGAAGCGCACCGGATCGAACGGCTCGCGCGTTGGACCGGCGGTGATCGCTACGCGTTTGCCGCGCAAGGTCTGGCCGCGCGAAACTGCGATTTCCAAGGCCGCGATGATGCGCTCTTCGGAAGCTAAACGTCCGACCCCGATCTCGCGCTCAGCGAGAAAGCCGCGCTCGGGATCGACGATCTCGTATCCGCGCTCGCGCAGCCGCGCGAGATTGGCCTGCGTCTGAGCCTCTTCGTACATCGCCTCGTTCATCGCGGGCGCCAGAATGCGTGGAATTCGGGCGGCAAGCAACGCGGTCGTCAGCAAATCATCGGCAATACCGGCGGCGAGTTTTGCGACGAGATTCGCCGTTGCCGGCGCCACGAGCGCAACGTCGGCTTCGCGCACGAGTCGAATGTGCGGGATGCGTTCGGGCGCATCCCACAACGACGTGTAGACCGGGCGCGCGGTCAGCGATGCAAAGGTGAGCGGCGTGATGAAACGCTCCGCTTCAGCCGTCATTACGACGTCAACAACGTCACCGCGCTGCACCAGCGTGCTCGTCAACGCCGCCGCCTTGTAGGCCGCAATCCCGCCGCTGACAGCGAGAAAAATTCTCATCGCGTCACCCACAAATTGTCGATCAAGCGGGTGCTGCCGAAGCGCGCCGCGCCGATAATAAAGGCGGGAACGCGCAGCCGCTCGAGCGGCGCAAACGAATCAGCGTCGACTACATCGAGATAATCAAGCTTTGCCGAAGGGCTTAACGCTGCGGTTCCTGCAGCAATTGCTTCGCTCTTCGGGGCCCCACGTTCCAGCGCGTTGCGCGTTTCCTGCAAAGCTTGATGGAGCGTGGGCGCCTGCGCGCGCTGCTGCAGTTCGAGATACCGGTTTCGGCTTGACATCGCCAAACCGTCGGGCTCGCGCACGGTCGGCACGATCTCAACTTCGACGGGGAAGTTCAAATCGGAGACCATTTTGCGCAGCACGACCGCCTGTTGCGCGTCCTTTTGGCCGAGGACGAGGACGTCGGGCCGCGCGATATTTAGCAGCTTCGTGATAACGGTCGTTACGCCGCGGAAGTGATCGGGCCGAAACGCGCCTTCGAAAACCTCGCCGACCGGCCCGACGGTCACGGATGTCGTGAAATCGGCCCCGTACATCTCGCGTGCATCCGGGGTAAAGAGGAGATCGGTACCGGCATCGGCGAGCTTCGCGCGATCGCCCTCCTCGTCGCGCGGATAGGCAGCAAAGTCTTCGTTCGGTCCGAACTGCAATGGATTAACGAAGATCGACACGCCGACGCCGGCACATCGGCGGCGCGCCGCGCA
>Ga0306920_100011313_pt1 | contig 12037 bp, 16 predicted proteins | sample flu12Cox44000170_FD_204666 | JGI IMG/M metagenome (GOLD analysis project Ga0306920, IMG submission 204666) | Lab enrichment of tropical soil microbial communities from Luquillo Experimental Forest, Puerto Rico - flux4day.12C.oxic.44.000.170 (v2)... | ecosystem: Environmental > Terrestrial >...
CATCGGGATGGTACGTGAGCGTGACCATTTCTGGGCAAAGCGAGACGACCGTGTGACTGACGGTTCGCGCCTCTGCGCGACGCATGCACACACTCAGGTGAGGACGGTGGGGCCAGTGGTGCCGATGAAAAGCCTCCTGGCAAGTAACCAGGTCACCCGACCGGCTGAAGAACTCGGCGAACAGGCGCCGCCGGGGCTCCTCGACCAGCTGGTCCCCAAGGCCCGACGAAGTGAAGAGGAACGGCTCGGCGAGCCCCTTGCGGCTCACAAGCCGGACGTGCCGACCGTCGGAGCGCACCTCCGCCAATTCCTCGCGGTCGGCGAGCACGAGACGGAAGGAAGCGTAGCGCGTCGGCTCCAACGCGGTTGCGTGGGCAAGGGCCGAAGCCAACGTGTCACAATGCAGGAGATACGGGATAATGGTCCCGCGGCTCCGCGGCGGAGCTGTCGTAAGCTCGCTTTTGTGTTCGTGATTGACGTTCAACACGGTTATGGCCACTCCCGCGTCGTTGACCGCGACCCAGGTGCCCCCGGAGGCCGGGTCAACTGGTAGGACCGCCCGGCGCTGTCCGAACTGCTGGATGCGCGGGCGCCGGGCCGCGGGGCGTGATTGTAGCTCGTCCCGGTTGCAAGCCAGCCGGACTGTTCCCCGCGTGGGGATTACCGTCACCGTGCACATGCGGTCTTCTCCAGGTGGACGATGGTCGAAGGAGCGTAGCCGAAGCGTTCGGGGACGGGTACGCCCAGCGTCTTGGCCATGACGGCGATGAGGGCGTTGTGATGGACAGTGTGGCTGAGCACGAAGGCAAGTTCCCGTCCCACGGTGGTTTCCACTTCGACCGGGGCCAACTCACTGCCGAGCATCGCCGAGAGACGTAAGCGGCACCCCTCCGAGCGCCGGGGGAATGCAAGCAGTTGCCGCTCCTGGCGACGGATCGCATCGAGTGCGGCCGCGCGGCTGGTCTCCACCTCGGTCCCCCGTTGGCGCCGGTCGTAATCCACCTCGCCTCGCTCGACGCCGGCCAGCAACGCATCGAGGTGGTCGAGACAGTGACGCACGTGACCGCCGACGTTACTCGATACGACGCCAACCGGCTTCGTCCGGTATTGCTCATCCGTCATGGCGCTGATGACATCTGCCAGCTGCCGCAAGACGGCGACGATGGGAATGATAGCGCCAGGAAGCTGCCTGCCGTTCGGACAAGGCATCGAAGGAGGAGACAGCCACTGTGGAATGGAAACAGTAGTCACCCTGCGCACTCCTTGGAGGGAGATGGTCCCAATCAAGTAATCTCGGTCTTGGATGCAGAAAAGGTGTGCGGGGTTACGGGCGCTGGGGTGAATCCCGTCACCCGGGAAAATGAGGTCGCCTGTAACCTGCGGGCGCGAAATGCATCCAAGCTGGAAACGCCTGGCAGAGGTTGCGCCCCCTGGATGGCCAGCGGTGTGATCCATCCTTTGCCCACTGCATCACTGGAGATGAGGAAGTTGATGTCAAGTTCCAAGGTGGCCTTGGTGACCGGCAGCGGGAAGCGCCGCGTTGGCTGGCATGTCGCCGAGGCGCTGGCGGCACGGGACTGCGCCCTGGCCGTTCACTACCGCAGCTCGTCGGCCGAGGCGGCGGAAACGGTCGAAGCCTTTCGTAGTCGCGGCGTCGAGGTCGTCGCCCTGCAGGCGGACCTGACCGACGAAGGCTCCGTCCGTGGGCTGATTGACGAGACACTTGCGCGTTTCGGTAGGCTGGATGTGCTCGTGAACTGTGCAGCGGCGTGGAAGAGCAAGAAACTCGAGGAGGTGCAGGCAGCAGACGTTCGCCACTACTTCGAGACCAACACCCTTGGCACGTTCCTTTGTTCACAGCAAGCTGGGCTGGCGATGGTACGCCAGCCGCAGGGTGGGTGCATCGTCACCTTGGGAGACTGGGCCGTTTGCCGGCCCTACGTGAACTACGCGGCCTACTTCCCCTCGAAGGGGGCGATCCCGACGCTGACACGAACGTTGGCGGTCGAGCTGGGCAGCCGCAACCCGGCAGTGCGCGTCAACTGCATCCTGCCCGGACCCGTGCTGCTGCCTCCCGACCTGCCGGAGGAAGAACGCCGGCAAGCCATTGAAGCCACGCTCGTCAAGCGCGAGGGCAAACCGGAAAACATTGCCCAGGCAGTCCTATTCTTTCTCGACAACGATTTCGTCACGGGAGTCTGTTTGCCGGTGGACGGCGGGCGGACGGTCTTTGCGCCGGATTCGGTATGAGGAGGCCGGTCGTGATCGTCGCTGAAGTCATTCTGTTCGTCTGCATGGCGTACTCTCTCTGCGGACTGGCGATGGGCGTGCCGTTTGTCTTTAGCGGCGTGGACCGGGTGGACTCCTCAGCAAGGGGAGCCTCCACCGGGTTCCGGCTAGTCATCCTTCCCGGGACGGTCGCTCTCTGGCCGCTCATCGCCGCGAAATGGGTCAAGGCCCGCAGGGCGGAAGGGCATTCATGACGCGCAACCACCGCCGATGGCACGCCTGGCTATGGCTACTCCTGGGTCCGCTCATCGTGGCGGGTTTCGTAGTTGGACTGCTGGCACGTCCGTCCCCGGTGTTCGAGCCAGCGCGGTTTTCAGATCCAGAAGAGGCGAAGAAATCAGACACGAAACCGCAGCCGCGGGAGGTGGTGCCGTGAGCATCCGGTATGCGGCGGTCAAGTGGAACCGGAACAAGCGCATCTATGACTGCGTCCTCGCAGCCGGCATCGTGCTGTATCTGGGGCTCTTCTTCCTGGTCGGCAAGCTGGCCTGGGAGGGCCGCCCGGGGATCAGTGACGAGGTACTCCTTATCCGTGCACTGGGGACCTGCGCGTTCTTGCTGCTGCATGTCGTTTTGTGCATCGGCCCGCTGGCACGGTTCGACCGGCGATTCTTACCGCTGCTCTACAATCGCCGCCACCTGGGCGTTGCCACTTTCACGGTTGGACTGTTCCACGGGGCCTTGGCCACCGGCTACTACCATGCCTTCGGCCGCCTCAACCCGTTGGTCTCGCTGCTTAGCACCAACACGCACTACGACTCCCTGACGACCTTCCCGTTCGAGACCCTTGGCGTGCTGGCCCTGGTCATCCTCTTTCTGATGGCGGCGACGAGTCACGACTTCTGGCTGAAAAACCTGTCGCCGAGCGTGTGGAAGGCGCTCCACATGCTGGTTTATCCGGCCTACGGGCTGCTTGTCATGCACGTAACACTGGGGGCACTGCACTCCGAGGATAGTATGGTGTATGTCGTGCTCGTTGGCCTGGGTGTCACCACAGTCGTGGGTCTGCACTTGGCGGCTGGCTGGCGCGAGCGGCTTCGAGACCGGCGACAACCAGGCCCCGAAGAGAAGTCCAATGGTGAACGCTGGATCGAGGTCTGCTCAGTCGATGAGATCCCCGAGAATCGGGCCAAGGTCGTCTGCCTGGACGGCTGTGAGCGGGTTGCGGTGTTCCGTTACGGTGGGCGCATCTCCGCAGTGACGAATGTCTGCGCCCATCAGCGGGGGCCCCTGGGCGAAGGCAAGATCATCGATGGCTGCATCACCTGCCCCTGGCACGGATGGGAATACCGGCCCGAAAACGGCCAGTCTCCGCCCCCCTTCCAGGAGCGGATCGCCACGTTCCGCGTCCGCGTCAAGGGCCGGCGCATTCTCCTGGACCTTCACCCGCTCCCCCCCGGAACGCCTGTTGAACCCGCCCGAATTGAGGAGCCCTTGCATGACCGAACCCGCGCAAATGCAGAGTGACGCCCCGGCCGGCGGCCGAGACGAGTTCTTCATCGGCTGGTTGCCGCCGCCCCGAAAGTACGTTCGATTCCTGCGTCCGTTCATCGTCGTCCTGCTGCTGGTGGCCAGCGGGACGGCCGTAATCGTGGCAGTCCTCCAGCGCAACCCCGGAACCGGTCACTGGAACGCGGAAAACCCGCGCACGTTTGACGGTGTCGCCTACGCCCGGCCGTACGCCATGATTCGCGTTCCGGGCGAGAGGGCCGGTGAGCCCCCTCGCACGATGCTCCTGGTCGAGGACGGCAAGTTAGGCGCGCTGCCAAGGGTCGAACAGATCGTTCAAGGGCGGCCCGAAGGACTCGCCGTGCGTGTATCCGGCACGATCCTTCACCGCGACGGTCGCTGGATGTTGGAGCTAGCGGAAGGCGAGAAAGGCATGCGCCGGCTTACTAGGGAGGAGGGCCAGAACTTACCGTCACTCGGCTTGCCGTCGCCGCAAGTTCTCGGCGAGCATGTCACACTCAAGGGTGAGATCATAGATTCGAAGTGCTACCTGGGGGCGATGAGGCCCGGCGGGGGCAAGACGCATAAGGCATGTGCGATGCTGTGCATCTCGGGCGGCATCCCGCCCATGCTGGTGACGCGCGACGCAGACAAGAACGAGACGTTTTACCTCCTCACTACGTCCGAGGGTGGAGTGGCCAACCAGCTGGTACTGCCTTTTGTGGGCGGCCAAGTCGAGGTGTCAGGGCGGGTGGAGCGGCACGACGACTTGCTCCTTCTCCGGATCGCGCCCGACGGAGTGCGCCAGCTCTGAGCGCCGCCCAGCCGTACCGAAGATGCCCAACAATGAATTCCAGTCGTTTGGGTCTGTTCGATGACAGCAGATTAGAGACGGGAATGTCACGAAACCGGCAGGTCGTGTTTCTCGTGTTTGGACCCGCCCTGATCGCGGTCGGCCTTGGCGTTGCTGGTCGGTGGAACTCAGGTGGCGTGAAAGAAAGGATCGGAGTTCCGATGAACAGTCGAGTTGAGAAGAGTGATGCAGAGTGGCGTGAGGTCTTGAGTGCCGAACAGTTTTGCGTGACCAAGCGCAAGGGCACCGCGCGTGCCTTGAGCAGCGCCTACTGGAACACCAAGGACGATGGCATCTACCAGTGCGTCTGCTGCGGGCAGCTGCTGTTCGACACCAAGATCAAGTTCAACTCCGGCACAGGTTAGCCGAGCTTCTGGCAGCCGGTCGAGGACAACAATGCCTCCCTCCTCTCAGACTCGCAACAAGGGAGGGTGAATAGTTCATTGCTTGGAGTCGTACTTCGTTTTGTCCTCCATGCCGACCTTGGCAAAGGCCTGGCGGCGCTCGTTGCATTTGTTGCAGCCACCACAGTGCTGATAGGCAACGGGGTGGAGGCACGAAAACGTAAACTCCAACGGAAGTTCTCGCCCGCGAACCATGACTTCGGTCTTGCTCAAACCGGCGTAAGGTAGGCGCACCTGTACTGCCCCACCGACTGCTTGATTCACGACACGCTCATACGAGGAAAAGAAGGCTGGCGCTGCATCGGAGAACGGGTTGGATTCCAAGGTGCCCAGCGCCACGTCAGGGACTTCATGCAGATGGCACCAAAGCATGGCCTTCGTCAGGAGTAGAACATTACGCCCCGGTAGAAATACGGCCTCGTCCGGCGAGTGAGCGTCCGGCACATCCTGGCCGGTGATGCTCCAATGCTCACCGTAGAGATCGGCTACGGGCAGATCAAAGACCTGTAAAGGCTGGAGGGCTGGGCTGCTCACAGCTGCAAGGAAGCGCTCCAGGTGATGCAGCTCCGCTCTTTCCCAGTAGAGTCCGTTCCGAACATACAGGGGATACACGGCCGCGTGGTCCCGCAATGCCTCACCTAGCAGGATTGCACTATCAAGGCCACCACTGACCAGCACAGCAAACGTTGTCGTGCTTCGGTACGAATGGGACCGTACTTGGGAAGCGCTTGAACCACGGGTCGGTTGCATGGCTTTATTGTACTTGAAGATGGCGCCAGCCAGCGACGCCGAAGAGAGCGAGACTCTCGACATCGAGGCAGCTGCGCCGATGATCCAGCTCGTTGCGACAAGTGGCTGTCCCCGGAGACCGGACTGAAGTTTCCGGCCGCCGGGAATCTGCAGAGTGCCGGCTTCGGGACCAATTACCTGTCCCCGTCGTGCCCGAGGTGCTTGATCATGTCTCGGCAGGCTTTGGCACAGTCGCGACAAGCTTTCGCGCACCGCTTCATGTGTTCGTCCTGGGAGTGCTTCTCGCACTCGGCCGCGCACGTGTCGCAAGCTTTGGCACACGATACACAGATGGTGCCGGTCAGCGGCCCGTGCCGGGAGACGACCTTGGCTGCGGCTGTGCAAAAATCGGCGCAGTCAGCACACGTTCCGAGCGTGCGCAGGTGGTCCTTCTTGCCCGCGGCGACCAGGTTCGCGCAGTGGTTGGCGCACGACTCACACTCGCGCAGGCATTCAGTACATGCCTTGGCGCACTGCTCGGAGTGAGCACTGTGCTTGTCGTCCCCCTTCTGGTCATCAGCGGTCAGGACGTTGCCCCCTAACGCGAGAATCCCGACGGCGATCAGGCCGAGTCCGGTGAACATTCCGCAACGAGTCATGACATCTTCCTTTCCTGTTGCAGAGGCAGATCGAGTTGCCGGCCGGATGCTGCCTCCTTCGCATTCCAGCCGAACACGGAACCAACCCTGAAAAGGACGTGCCCTGGCATCAAGCCGACGGGAGGAGACGACTCACATAGGGCAGTTGCTGCCACCGAAACACTAGGACCACGGCGGAGCCCAGTGCCACAAGGACAGCTAGCCCGAACAACAATCCCCCGTCTCCCTCGCCCGTCGTCGGGTCCACAACCTGGATGCCGAGGGAAGTCAGATGCGTGAATATCGCTCCGCTGATCACGAGCAGTGACAGCACGGCACCAATCGCTGCTGTACGCGGCACGAGCAGCAGGATGACGCAAAGCAGCTCGGCGATCCCGACGGCCGTGGCCGCCGGCCGACCGCCCCGGCTGGCGAAGATCACTTGCGTCTCGGGGGCATAAGTGAACTTGAAGAAGAGGGTCTGGGCGAGGATCAGGGCGACGACGATCTGGGCTGCCCAAGGAACAACCCTGGTCCAGACGCTCGGCGGAGCCGGCGGGCCGACTGTCGAGCTGGCTTGCAGCATTCTGGTCACTTGTTCACCAACCATGAGTTTCCCCCTTTTAGTAGAATGTTGGTTGCGTCACCGCGTGGCGGTCTTTCCACACTTCGATGCTGCATCTCGGGTTGCGGTTACAGGGGGAGGACTGCCGGGCGTCTGCCGCGGTCACACGTTGTCCACGATCCGGTCCCGACACCAGAACGCGAGGCTCCGCACTCGCTTAACGGCCACGAACTCCGCGACGAAGGCGTAGCGCGTTTCGACCGCCGCAGCTAAGTTGCGGACGAGCGACTGGAAGAACTCTTGGCCGGCATTGCGGGCTGTTCCCTCGACAAGGGCACGGAGCGCGGCGAACTCGTCCTCCACCAGGAACCACCCGAACACATGGGGTCGAGCAGGTCCACGCGATCGGTCTCGAAGTATTTCAGAGATTCGCTGAACATCTGGGCTTCCCGGGTCTGCCAGGCGTTGAGGGCGGCTGAGTCCTTGGGGTCGACGTACACCAGATCAGGGTTCTCCGTCGGGTAGAGGGAGATGTTAGCGGATTCGGCTGGCTTTTTCCGCCCTTTCTGGAGGATCGCTCCGTCGGTCCCGAAAAGGATACGGTCCTGGTGCTTCTCGAAAAAGGCCCGCACCGCGGGAGGGTTCAGTCGTCCGAAAACCCGGTGGCGGGCGGCGGTGTCCACGTAGAAATTGGGGTACGTGGCGAGCGTCTCCTCCAGTTGCTTCAGGTCGTGGGCCTGGCTGCCCATGTGCGCGCCCGGATCCACGAAGTGAATTTCGAAGCGAACGGCGGGAACTTCCTGAGTCGCAACCGCGGCGCCGTTGACCACGAGTTCCACCAGGCGATTCTTGCCCGCCGGGTCACGGTGAATTCCAGGGCATGGGCATAGCCATCCGAAATGTAGGACCGGCCTTTAGCAATGCCTTCGGCAAGGCGCCCGGATACGGCGATGTCTCTCTGGAGAAATCCGGCAAGGTGCAGGCCAAAGCCAAGGTCGCATTTGCGGCCGAAACACCCCTGGGCACCTCCGTCGGTGGCTCGAGCGAGATCTGCACCGCTTCATAGACGACGCCCATCCCGCCCCGGCCGATCTCCCGGACGATGCGGAAATCGCCCAGCGGCTCCTCGGGTTGAATAGGCTCCGCAGAGTCAGCAGCGGCGCTCTCCGGCGGGGTCGCGGGGACACACGACCCTCGACGTGCCGGGCGCATATAACCCCCACGGCTGGGGGATCAATGACGCCGGCCAGAGAAATGGTTTAGGATGAGAGGGGTAGTTCGCCACTTGAAAAGGCACAAGACTCACACTCACGCAGGCAGTCAGTACAGGCTTTCGCACACTGCTCGAATTGGGCGGCATGCTTGTCGTCCACCTTCTGGTCATTGGCCGTCAGGAAGTTACTTCCCATCGCCAGGAACCCGATTGCCAGTAATCCGAGTCCGGCCGATTTTCCGCGACGTCTCATAACATGTTCCTTTCTTATTGCGGAGGCAGGGGGGACAACTGGCTGGATGGTGCCTCCTTTGCCACCCAGCGCAATAGAATGTCGGTTGCACGACCGCGGGGCAGTCTTTCCAGGTTTCGATGCCGAATCTAGGGCAGCGGTTACAGGGAACTGCTAGGCATCAGCCGCGGTCACAGCTACGTGGAGCGGCCGATGGAAGATACATCCTTGACCCCCGAGGCCCCCTCGAAGGATGAACTCACTACACTCCGTGCTTTAGTCGAAGGAACCGCCCGCAATACCGGACAGGAGTTTTTCGAGTCGCTCGTTCGCAACTTGGCTGCGGCGGTCAAAACGCGCTACGCCTTCGTCGCCGAGTTCGCGGACGCAGAGCGGGCGCGAACCGTCGCGTTCTGGTGTCGGGATCGCATCGTGGACAACGTCGAGTGGGACCTGCAGGGCACGCCGTGCGAGGAGGTGGTCCGGGGTAACCTCTGCCATCACCCGACAGGAGTGAAGGATCTGTTTCCCGGGGACAAGCTCTTGGTGGATTGGGGCATCGAGAGCTACCTGGGTGTGCCCCTTTCCGATGCCGAAGGGAAACATCTCGGCCACCTGGTGATATTCGACGAGCGGCCGATGCCTGCGGAACCCCGGCGGCTCTTCACCTTGCGCATCTTCGCGGCGCGCGCCGCAGCGGAACTGGAGCGACTCCGATACGAAGCCCGTTTGGCGGAAAGCGAGGAGCGATACCGCGATCTCTACGAAGAAGCCCCGATCGCGTACGTCAAGGAAGACCTCGAATCGCGCTTCATCAGCGCCAACCGGGCTGCAATGCGAATTCTGGGGATCAAGCCCGAGGAAGTGGCCGGCACTGTGGGAATGTCCTTCATACCCGACACGCCTGACGCTCAGCGCCGCGTTAAAGAGGCCTTTGCGTCAATTGGCCGCGGAACCGACACGAGCGGCGTCGTGCTCGAACTCCGCCGGAAAGACGATGGACGCCCCATTTGGATCCAGTGGTGGTCTAAGCCAGATCCAAGTGGTAAGTACACGCGCACGATGTTTGTGGACATCACGGACCGCGTGTTGGCGGAGCAGGAAAAGGCCCGACTCACCGTCCAAAACACGTACCTCCAGGAAGAAATCAAATCGGTTCACAACTTCGAGGAGATCGTGGGCGAGAGCCCGGCTCTGCTGGAAGTGCTCGAAAAGGTCAAGCGCGTAGCCAAAACCGATGCCTCCGTACTCATCGCCGGGGAGACTGGCACGGGAAAGGAACTTATCGCCCGTGCCATCCATTCCGCGAGCCAGCGGCATGAAAAACCGCTCATCAAGGTCAACTGCGCCTCCTTGCCTTCGAGTCTGGTTGAGTCCGAACTCTTCGGCCACGAGAAAGGCGCGTTCTCGGGGGCGATTAATCAACGGATCGGACGCTTCGAGCTGGCGCAAGGCGGGACAATATTCCTCGATGAGATCGGGGAAGTGCCGACGGAAGTACAGGTCAAACTCCTGCGGGTGCTTCAAGAACGCTCGTTCGAGCGCGTCGGCGGATCGGACTCTATCAAGATCGATGTCCGAATCATTGCTGCAACCAACCGGGATCTGCCCAAGGCCATCCGCGAAGGCAAGTTCAGGGAGGACTTGTTCTACCGCCTCAATGTCTTTCCCATCGCCCTGCCCCCATTGCGTGATCGGGTCGACGATGTACCGCTGCTCGTCCAGTTTTTGGTCGCCAAGTTCGCGGCCCGAATCGGCGTCCGCATCAAGTCGGTCGGGCAGGCGACGATGCAGCGGCTTAATAGCTACAGCTGGCCCGGCAATATTCGCGAACTCGAAAACGTCCTCGAACGGTCGATCATTCTGTCGAACGGTCCGACACTTGAGATCGATGCGGAGGTGTTCGGCGCCCCGCCGAGAGACGGCGCGCCTGCCCTGGGCTCGCCAGTCCTGTTCCCTCCCCGTTCCGAGTCACTTGTCTTATCCGGGGAAGCCCCAAGCCGCCCGCTCGAAACCCTGGAGTCAACCGAGCGGAGCCATATATTGGCTGCACTCAAGCAAACGAATTGGGTCATCGATGGCCCGCGTGGGGCGGCAAAAATCCTCGCCCTGCATCCCAACACGCTCCGTAGCCGGATGAAGAAGCTCGGCATCATCCGCACCTCCTACGAAAGTTCGTAGTTTTCTACGAAATGTCATGGCCCCTGGTCTTCGTGACACCCGAACCGTCCTTCCACCTGCTGCCATTCGCTGAGCGCAACACTCACATCTGCAACAGCTTAGGCTCGATATCATTTCTTCTTTCGTGCGATGGCACGCCCTTCGCCATAGAGATGTGCCGTTGCATTACGGCGGAGAGGCTTCTCATGCTCAAGATCACACGCATCGATAGCCAGGACTCGACGCAGACCTTCAAGCTCGAAGGGAAGCTGCTGGAGCCTTGGGTTGGGGAAGTGCTAAATGTTTGCACGCGTCGCAATAGTCAGTCAGGCCGAACAAACCTGGATCTGTCCGGGCTCACATTTGTGGATCAGGCGGGAGCAAAACTGCTAAAGGATCTGATCAGCCGCGGCCTCGTGGTTTCCGCCTATTCGGGCTTTGTCGCCGAACTACTTCATTTGGAGAATCCATGACCGCCACACTTCCTAATCAAAATCGACTCACAACGGAAGGCCAATTCGATCTCCGGCCATCCTGCGAACAAGCGGCGGAAACGCAACTCCTGGCGAGTGTCCGGGCGGGTGACGAGGAGGCGAGTGCGGCGCTCGTGCGGAAGTACGGTAGCCGCATGCTTGCCGTTGCCCGGCAGTTCCTCCGGCGCGAGGAGGACAGCGCCGATGCTGTGCAAGACGCCTTCCTGGCGGCGTTCCGTTGCCTGGAGAACTTCGAGGGTAATTCGACCCTAGGCACGTGGCTGCACCGCATCGTCGTAAACTCGTGCCTGATGAAGCTCCGAGCTCAGTCCCGAAGTCGCACCGTACCAATCGACGACTTACTCCCGACTTTTGACGAAACCGGCCACCACACGAGACCGGTTCGCCCGTGGGAGGAGCAGGCTCTGTCACGGCTCACCCGTCAAGAGACGCGAGTTCACGTGCGGGCATGCATTGATCGGCTACCCGAGCCCTACAGAGTGGTCCTCCTCCTGCGTGATATTGAGGAACTCGACACGGACCAGACAGCGCAGCGACTAGGAATCACCTCAGGAGCAGTCAAGACGCGCTTGCACCGTGCCCGGCAAGCGTTGCGAATGCTGCTGGAGCCCTTTGTCCTTGCCGACCAACTCGCGTGACCGGGCTTCGCCGACAGCCAACGGGATGCGATCCCTCGGCTTGGCAAAAGATGGCGTTCGGACGGATTAGTTAGTCTGCATCAGCCGAGGCGGCCAGCCCGGCCGCTGCAGCAAGGAGGAGACTCATGATTGTGGAGATGCGCAAAATCGCAGACATCAAATCCAAAAAATCCTCCGAAATCCAGCGCAAAGGCGCTTGAACTGGGTTGGCCGGCGAGGTAACTGTCCTCACTGGCCGAAGCACCGCGATGTCCGCGGTCGCTCTCCCTTTCTTGGAGAGACCTGCGGTTTATTAGGCGATTGTTGCGGGCATCCGGAACTGCCCCGGCGTGACGCCGACTATGCGCTTGAAGTGGTGGGTGAACTGGCTCTG
>Ga0306920_100011314_pt1 | contig 12037 bp, 15 predicted proteins | sample flu12Cox44000170_FD_204666 | JGI IMG/M metagenome (GOLD analysis project Ga0306920, IMG submission 204666) | Lab enrichment of tropical soil microbial communities from Luquillo Experimental Forest, Puerto Rico - flux4day.12C.oxic.44.000.170 (v2)... | ecosystem: Environmental > Terrestrial >...
GCCCGATGGTCTGGATCGTTACTTGATCCGGCGCGCCGTTGAGTGCGCCACCATCACCTACGACCAGCTCACAGCTGGTGCCATGCCGGCCGGCGCCGCCCGTGTCCACCGCCCTCCCGCAACAGTCCGGCAACCTGCTTTAGCCGGATAGGGATATTCCGCAATCTGGCGGTGTCGCAGATTATTGCGGACTCGATGGAAGCGCTAGACATGAGGTTCCCAAAGCCGTCCGTCGATCTGGCGGAGATCCGGCGCGAATACCACGACGCCGCGGAAGAGAAGCACAAGCATTAAATTGATGCCCCATGAAGCAGGTTGGCCGGTGAGGTGGACGCTTGCGTGGCGGATCCTCACGAACAACAAAGGCCGCACGGCTCTGGCGGTAGCTGGCGTGCTCCTGGCGATCCTGCTCGTGTTTGTTCAGCTCGGCTTCTTTATCGCGGTGCCGCGGGGTGGCATGTTGCTTTACGATCGGACGAAACTCGATCTGCTGGTCGCGTCGACCGCGTACGAATACCAGGTCCAACCTGGCGAATTCCCGCTCAGCCTATTGGACCCAGGCGAAGACGGCGCCTGAGGTGGCACTCGCCGCGCCGCTCTATTTCGGCCGGCCAAATGGCGCAGCGGGGAAGACGGCAAGGCACGGGACGTCCTTGTCATCGGACTTGATCCAAGCTCCGATTTTCACGGCCGGAGAATTAAATCGCCAACTTGCGATCCTCGATCGGGCCAACATCGGATCTTGGAGGTGGACCCCGATGGTGAGACAGCCGAAGCCGCTCCTTAAGGTGTAGCCCGGCCGATTTCGATTTCGGCTCCGATCGCGGTGAGGGCGACGGCTGATTTAACGATTTTACTTTTCACTTCAACAACATCAAAGCCTTTGTTGGCTGCAGCGCCTGTGGATATGTGGGCCAAGCCGAGCATTTCCCCGCTTTCCGAGTTCGCTCGGGAGGCGGGGGAAGCGGAGCCGGTCGGCAAAGCCGATCGTCCACATATCCACAGGCCTTGCTGGTAAATGTGTCGCGGCGTCCGGTAGCCGAGGCTCTGGTGCTGGCGCTCCTCATTGTAGAAATCGAGCCAGGCGCGAATACCGGCCTTGGCCTCGGCCACACTCGCATAGGCGTTGAGGTAGACCTCCTCGTATTTGAGGCTTCGCCACAGCCGCTCGACGAAGATCTTGTCCATGCACCGGCCCTTACCGTCCATGCTGATTGTGATGCCGTGATCCTTCAGCGTGCCGGTGAAATCGTCGCTGGTGAACTGACTGCCCTGGTCGGTATTGAAGATCTCGGGGCGGCCGCAGCGAGAGAGCGCCTCCTCGAGCGCCTCGACACAAAAATCGGCGCCAAGCGTGTTCGACAGTCGCCACGCCAGCACCGCGCGGCTAATCCGGTCCATGACGACCCCCAGATAGAGAAACCTTTTGGCCATCGGGATATACGTAACGTCCGAGCACCACACCTGATTGACCCGCTCGATCGACAGCCCGCCGAGCAGGTACAGCTCCGGTAATTGCAGCGGTGACCACCGTTGCAGTCGCCTGGGTCCGGGCCCGGAATGGGCGGAAAGTCCGGCTAAAGTTCGGCAGCGTGGAAGCCGAAGCGCGAACCCCGGAATAAATCGGGGAGCTGTTAAAGCGAGTTGGGGAGTTCGAGGAAGCAAACTCACGACCAAGACCCCTTCCGGCCCGCTCGACTGACCGATCATCCTCTACGTAATAATCCGGTGAATCCCGTGCAGCTCTCAAGCCGGCCGGCGCTCGTCGACGATGCGCAAGAGCCGACGGGCGAACATCAGCTCTTCCATCGCTTCCAGAACGTCTTGAAACGTGCGTCTCATGTGCGCCTCGGGTTCCTGAACCGGTTCAGCGCCCCGACGAACAATCCGCTCAAAGCCTCGAGATCACTTTTGTCGTCGCTTGGCTTCACCAGCGGTCCGCCGATTGCAAAAGCTCTGGCCGTCAGCTCCTTTCCATGCTGTTTTTCGTCGTACCCGCCGGCCGCGCGCACTTCGATTTCTACGGCCTTGAACGCCTCGAACACGGGCGTGCCCAGGTCGTCAGGCGCAAAATACCGGTAAATTTGTCCTTGCAGCCGGGGGGTGCAGCATTTCCTCGCGCAACAGGCCACGACCCCGGATGGTCCCGAAATCCGTCAGCTCGGTCGTCGTCTTTCCCTTCTCGGTCAGCACAATGTAGCCATTCGGCCGTTGATATCGTCGGCCGGTTCCGCAAATTCCCATCTTTCCAGGAGCGCGACGGCGTCTCGACCTAGCTTATCAATACGAGCTGCGAGATCACGGACACGTACGGCGCTCCCGGCATTCGAATAAAACGCTCTTCCGGAAAAGAGATTTGTTCCCACCTTATGTCGGTCAGCCACGCCGTTGATTGGGCTTTCCAATCGGGCTTGCATGTCTTCCAGCACGCATACGCTAGTTCATCTTTTGTCGTCGCCGGAATATTTTTTTTGGTGATTTGACGATTGCAACAAAAGACGAGCCATAGTAACCTCAGTCTCCTTCAAATCTCGATCCGCTCGACGTCATCGCGCGTGAGTTCTTCGCGCCGGCGATCGTAAAGCTGCGTCGTACGCGTCGACGCATGGTTCGCCATCGCCGCGGCTTTTTCGAGCGTCGCGCCGTTCTTGAGATAGGCCGTGATCCCGGTCGCCCGGAAACTGTGATTGCCGAGCTTGGTATCTATCCCTGCCGCGGCCGCGCCGGCGGATCATGGCATAGGCATTCGCTTGAGGTAGCACCGTGCGGGCAAGCTTGCCGGTGCCGCGGCCGATCCGATCGTGCGGAACAGCGGCCCCTTGGAATCGCTGCGCAGGGTGGCGCCGTCGAGATAGGCGATCAAGTATTCCTCGAGGTTGTGGTGGCACGGCATCGCGTGGCGCTTACCGCCTTTCTCGCGCAGTCGCACCCAGAGCCGGCGGTTTTGCGTGTAGACATCCTCGACCGCCATGCCGAGCGCCGCGCCGATGCGGGCAAAGGAATAAACCATGAGTCCGATGAGGGCGCGGTCGCGCAAGCCGGCATGATTTCTAGTGTCGATGCTGTCGGGCAGCGAACGGGCCTCCGCCGGGTCGAGCATCGGCGTTTGCCCGGCCGTCACCAGACACCGGGGCCCGCGCACCGTGTGCGCCGGGTTTTGACTCTCATTGGCATAGCAGCCAGTTCCGCAGCCCGGTTGCCGCGGTGGAGATTCGGCCTACATATCAACGCTTGACTCTGTTATCAATATCGAAATAAAGGTGATTTCGCAATGTCTCGATTAGGCGTCTGGTGACCTCCCCTGTTTCCACCCTGATAGGCCGATTGCGCACCCTGCAAGGTGGCCTCGGGCCCCCTGTTTGCGCGAGCCCAACTTTGGCTTATAAGTATTTGATTTTGCAATATTTATCGAGAATTATGCGGCGCCGGATCAATGAATCGCCCTGTTATCCGGCTTTTACAGGGGTCGGCGCTCTGGTGGTCATTCGAGCCGCGCGCCGTAGCGGTGCACATGGTAGGGGCTCGCGGCGAGGCCGGGACAGTGGCTGCCGACCACCGGCATCAGGGCCTCATAGAGGCGCCGGTCGTCGGCGTTGACGGCGGCGAGGCGCTCGCGTGCGGCGGCGATGCGCTCGCGCAGCCGGCCGAGATCGACTGTCACGACCTGCCGGTTGTCGACGACCAGACGGCCGCCGATCATCACGCTCGTCACAGCTGTGCCGTCCTCGGTGTGGACGAGCTGATTGACCGGGTCGTTGAGCGGCAGCCAGTTCGGGTGGTCGAGGTCGAGCATGACGATGTCGGCCTTGTAGCCGGGAGCGATCCGCCCGATCTCGCCGGCAAGGCCCAGAGCCCGGGCGCTGCCCTCGGTCGCCGCCAGTGCGGCTTCGCGGGTCGATAGCCACCGCCGCCAATCCGGACCCTGCACCTTCGAGACAAACGAGGCGAGCCGCATCGCCTCGTACATGTTCTGATTGTCGGCGCAATTCGCCCCGTCGGTGCCGATCCCGAGATTGACCCGCCGCTCGAGCATTGCCCGCGCATCGGCGAGCCCGCTGCCAAGCCGCATGTTGCTCCCCGGATTGTGGGCGACCGAAGCGCCGTGATCGCCGAGCCGCTTCATGTCGTCATGGTCGAGCCAGACGCCATGGGCGACCGTGAAGTGCCGGCCGAGTACGCCGAGTGCGTCGAGCTGCGCGGTCTGGGTGTGTCCGTAGACGCGGATGCCGGTCACTGCCTGCACCTTCGACTCGGCGACATGGCTGTGCAGGCCGATCGCAAACTCGCGCGCCAGCGCCGCGCAGCCTGAGATGAATTCATCCGAGCAGTGATGCGGGATCGTCGGCGCCACCGCCGGGCGCACCCGGTCGCGATCGAAGGACCAGCCGCGGAATGCGCCGCGGATGGCCGAGATCGTCGCCTCGGCGGGCGGCAGGCGTAGCTCGGCGACGCGCTCGCGGAGCGGCGGCGGCAGGGCCTCGAGCAAGCCGGGAATCGCCTCGTAAAAGCTGCGGTCGGCGACCATTGGTGCGACGACCGCGCGCATGCCGACATCGGCATAGGCTTGGCCGGCCTGCGCCAGCTCTTCGGTTGTCGGCAGTGGCCATTCGAAAGAAAGGTCGTAGCAGGCCGTGCAGCCCTTCAGCACCATCTCGACCGCGCCGAGCTGGGTCGAGAGATACTTGTCCTCGGTGCTGCGGTTGCCCGTGATCCAGGGTGCCGCCGCCAGCAACAGCTCGAGGGTCCAGCAGTCGCCCATGCCCTTGGCGAGGTTGCCGTGGCCGTGGGTGTGGGCGTTGATGAGACCGGGATGGAGCAGCCGGCGCGCGGCGGAGATCTCGCTGGCGCCATCCGGCGCGGCGCAACCGGGCGGCCCGATCTCGCGGATCGTGTCGCCCTCGATCAGGATGTCGGCTGGCTCGGCGGTGCCCTCGGCAATGTCGAGCACGAGCCCGCCGCGCACAATCGTGTGGCTCATGATAACGTCTCCCCCAACGCGCGCCGTATCATAGACCGAAACGCAAGAGGAGCCACGCGATGCCGAGCGTTGTCGTCGAGCGACACGGTGGGGTGCACGAGATCATTTTGAACCGGCCGGAGATCTTGAACGCGGTCAACCGCGAGACGATCGCGGCACTTGCCGCCGCTGTCTCCGAAGCGGCCGAGGACCGCGCCACCCGCGCCGTACTGTTGCGCGGCGCCGGCACACATTTCTGCGCCGGCGGCGACATCACGATGTTCGCCGAGCTGATCGGGCTCGCACCGGCGGAGCGGCAGGCGGCGCTCTACCGCATTGTCGACGCTCTCCACCCGCTGTTGATCCGGATGCGGCACATGCCAAAACCTATTGTCGCCGCGGTCCAGGGCGCTGCCGCCGGGTTCGGGCTCAGCCTCGTGCTGGCGGCCGATTTGGCGCTCGCCGCCGAGGACGCCGTCTTTGCCTCGGGCTACATCCATCTCGGCACCAGCCCTGATGGCGGGATGACAGCGATGCTCCCGCACATCGTCGGGATCAAACGGGCGACGGAGCTGATGCTGCTCGGCGACCGCGTCGACGCACAGCGGGCGCTGGCGCTCGGGCTGGTCAACCGTGTGGTCCCAGCGGGTGCGCTCGATGCCGAGGCTGCCGCGTTGGCGGCGCGGCTCGCGGCCGGGCCAACTCACGCCTATGGCCGGACCAAAGGGTTGCTGCAGGCGACTGTGGGCGACGCGTTCGACGCGCAGCTGCGACGCGAGACCGAGAGCTTTGCCGCCTGTGCGGCGACCGAGGATTTTGCCGAGGGTGTCCGCGCTTTTCTTGAAAAGCGTCGACCCGTATTCAGCGGCGAAGAGTGAGAGTGTCATGAGGAAATATCGTCGGCTATGGCGAGCGGTGCTGATCGCGCTGGCGGGCGCCGGAGCGCTCTCCGGCTGCTTTTACGACCCCTATACGGGGTATTGGTACGGCTATCCGCCGTATTACACCTACCCTTATCCGACGGCTTATCCCTATGGCACGGGTTATCCCTACCCCTATCCGCCCGGACCGGGGCCAGGCCCGGCTCAAGGTCCGCCGCCGGGCTACGGACCGGGCCCGGGGCCAAACCCGGCGCAGGGCTATGCACCGGAGCCACCCCCGCCACCCAATGCTCCGGTCCAGCAGACACCACTGCCGCCGCCCTCATAATCCGCCAAATTCAGGCGGAATGCCGTGCCGCCTCCAAACACAAGGCCGCCATGATCTTGAGCGCGTCGGCGAGCGCTCCGGGATCGTGGGTGCGAATGTAATCGGCGCCGATCTCCACGGCATAAATCTCTGCTGCAAGTGTTGCCGCGCCGGTCTCCACAGCCGAGGCGCGGCCGGTGATCTCGCGCAAAAACGACTTGCGTGAGACCGAGATCAGCACCGGCAACCCAAAGTCGCGCTTCAGGCGACCCAGTCCGGTTAGCACCCGCAACGAGGCCTCCGGCTGGTTGCTGAGAAAAAATCCCATCCCCGGGTCGAGGATCACCCGCTCGCGGGCGATGCCAGCGCGCTCGAGCGCCGCCAGACGCTCGCCAAAGAAATCATAGATCCGGCCCCACACCTCCTCGGCGGCGAGCTCCACTCGCTGCGCCCGACCCCGCCCCTGGACAGCGTGCATGACGACGAGCCGACAGCTGGCGGCTGCCAGCTCCGAATAAAAGGACGGATCCGGAAAACCCTGGATGTCGTTGAGAAAGGCCACGCCCCTGGCGATTGCAAAGCGCTGGACCTCAGGCAGAAAGCTGTCCACCGAGATCTCTATGCCATCGGCGGCAAGCCCGGCTATCACCGGATCGAGACGGCGAATCTCCTCCGCTGCGCCGACCGGTTGCGCATCGACATTGCTGGCTGCGGCGCCGAGGTCGATGACCTGCGCGCCGGCCGCGAGGAGAGCGCGGGCGTGGGCGATCGCATCCGAGGGGTCGAGATAGCGTCCGCCATCCGAGAAAGAATCCTCGGTGATGTTGACGATGCCGACGAGGCAAGGGGATGGCATCGCTCAACCGAGCTTATCCGCCGGACGTGTCCTTTCCAGCATCGCGCCGACACCTTCGGCATCCGAAAACACGTCGAGCTTCTCGACCCAAACGCGTACCCGCTCGACCCGGGGGTCAGCAAGGCACACCGTGCAGACTCGCTCGGCAAAACCCTCGCACAAATCGATGTGCCCGGAGCGTGCGATCTCGCGGATCGCGGCGACGACTTTCTCGTAATTGATGACCCGCCGCCGGTCATCGCCGGGAAAGGCAGCCGCTCTTGTCGCGACCAGATCGACCGAGAAGCGGACGCGTTGCTTTTGCTCGCGCTCGCGCCGGCGAATACCGATGCTGCACATCAGCACGAGGCCGCGCATGGTGACCGTATAGCCGGCACCCTGTCCTGGCGGTTCGGAGAAGCGCTCGATCATGCCGGCACCATGCCCGAGCCGACCTAGCGCCGCCAGTGTCCCGGAACCCAAACCCAGGTCGGACCGCGCGGACGCCAATGGCCGGGAACCCAGACGGCGTGATGATAGGGACGGGCGACATAACGGCCTGGCACCCACACCCAGCGGCCGTGCCAGTTCCAATAGCCCGGGGTCCATACCATTGCGGGTCCGGGGGGCGGCGGCGGGACCGCTTCCTGCTGCAGCGGTGGAGGCGCGGTCGTTGGTCCGGCGTATCCCGGGCCGGGATACGCCGGGGGCTGCCCGGGACTGGAGTAGGCCGGCGGTTGTGTTGGACCGGGGTAGGCCGGCGGCGGATATTGTTGCGCCGCGGCCGGTGACAGCGCTGCCAGCAATATCACTAGAACCGTTGGGTAGCTCCCCCACCTCAGCGCCCCGGCGGACCGCGTCGGTATTGTTCTGATTTTCATCGGGGTGACCGTCTCTGTTCACCATTAACCAGTGCCGGGTCGTGAAGGGTCGTGTCTTGCCCACGGACCGGCTCGGCGATGGCTTCTTCCAGGCTCTGCGCACCCTTCCATTCTGTCGACGGGCGCACATGCCCGTCGCTGCCGATCTGATCGATGCCCCAATAGATCTCCAGACGGTGATTGTCCGGATCGCGGAATTCGACCGCGAGCTGGCATCCGGCCCGCCGGCGGCCGGCGAAATCGATCTTGACCCCGTGCCGGCGCAAATGGTCGCGCGCCCTGATGACCTCGTCGAGGGTGGCGACCTCGAAGGCGATGTGGTTGAGCTCGATATTTGCCGCTTCCGCCTTCATGGAGCCGACGAGCGCGATGCCGTGATGGTCCGGGTTGCAGTGCAGAAAGACCATGCCGCCGGGTACCATTTCTTCCGGATAGACATCCGAGATCTCGAAGCCGAGCACCTCGGTGTAGAACCGCGCCGACCGCTCGACGTCCCTTACATTGACGACGACATGTCCCAGCTTGCCGATACGGAATGGAAGGCCATGCGGCCGCTTTAAGCTCCTCACTCGATCCGGTTCGTACATGTGCTCGACCTCCGCAGCCGGTGCGTCGCGATGACCGGCGGCCATCGCGTAGCAGGCATCCCGTATATGGGAAACAACGTTCAAGGCGAATTTACGCTTTCTTTATCATCACTGAGACATAGTTCGGTCGAATTTTCACCACGTCTACCGGGTATCCATAAACCCGGGGTTTGGCGGGATCGTCCGATGCGTGACTGGATTTCCGACTGGAAGAGGTGGAGCCGTGCGGAGCGCTGCTTCGCCATCATGCTCTTCATTATCGCTCTGGTGCTTCCGCTTGGCCTATTGATCGTCGGCGAGAGGATCGGGATCTAGCCTTTGGCCGAGACCGACCGGCCCGAGGGTTTCTGCGGAAAGGGGTTGCCGCACGCGAGGCTTCCCCATAAAGCCTGGGGGTTCGATAACGAGCCCCGAGGAAACCGCGATGCCGCAGCTGCCGGAAGCTTTTGATCTCGATGCTTTGAGGGAATTCGATACCCCGACCATTTGCAACGCGCTTGAGCTCGTCGCTCCGGCGCGCCGCGCCACCGGCTTCACGCGCCGACCGCTGATTGCCGCTTTCCCGCATTTGAAGCCAGTCGTTGCCTTTGCCCGGACGGCGCTGATCCGCTCGCGCGAGCTGCATCCGCGCAGCCGAGAGGAGGCTACTCGAGTGCGGCTGGCTTACTACGAGCACATCGCCGCGCCTCCGCTGCCGAGCATCGCCGTCATCCAGGACATTGATGCCCCCGACCAAGGGTTTGGCGCGTTCTGGGGCGAGGTGCAGAGCAATATCCATAAGGGCCTAGGCTGCGCCGGTGTGATAACCGACGGCTCTGTGCGCGATCTCGATGCGATGGCGACCGATTTCTTTGTCCTCGCCGGGTCGATCATGCCCTCTCACGCCCATGTCCATCTCGTCGATTTTGGCGGCACGGTCAGTGTCGCCGGAATGATTGTGTCGCCCAACGATGTGATCCACGCCGACCGGCACGGTGCCGTCGTCATTTCCGGCCGGGGCGATCAAGGACCTGCCGGCTGCCGCCGCGCTGCTTGCTCGCCGCGAAAAGGTGATCATTGACGCCGCCAAGGCGCCCGGTTTCTCGGTCGCCCGGCTGCGCCAAGCCTTCGCCGAACAAGAGGAGATCCACTGAGAGCGGGGGTCTTGTGACCCAGTAAACCCTAGAGCTCGATCTGACCACCGAGCTCGACAATCCGGTTGACCGGGATCCTGAAAAACTCGGTCGCGTCTAGCGCCATGTTCGACAGAAGGATGAAGAGTTTCTTAAAGGGCAAGCTAATGCCCGATCGGCGCTTGGCGATGATCTTCTCTCGGCGAACAAAGAACGAGGTGTCCATAAGATTGAAGCGCAGTCCGCCGACGCGGCACAGCGCCAAAGCGCGCGGGATGTCGGGCTCCTCGAGAAAGCCGTACCGGATCGTGACGATATGAAAATTCTGACCAAAATGATGGATTTCCAGCCGCTCCGTCTCCGGCAGACTGGGCACATCCTCGGTCCGCACGTTCATCAGCACGTTTCGCTCGTGCAGCACCTTGTTGTGTTTCATGTTGTGCAGCAGCGCTGCCGGCACGCTCTCGACTCGCGCGGTCATGTAGATGGCTATGCCGGGGACGCGTACCGGGCGATCGGGACTGAGCGTCTCGACCGGGGTCGCGAGCGGCAAAGCGCCGCTCGCCCGCTGCGCCGCGGCGCGCGACCGGCCCCACAGCCACGTCATCATCACCGTATAGATGCAGGCCCCGATCGCGAGCGGGGACCAACCGCCTTCGGCGAACTTCAACAGGTTGGCGCCAAAGAAAGAAAGATCGACCGTCAAAAACAGGGCGAAGACTGGGATCAGTTGCCAGAACCGCCAACCTGCCGCCAACCGCAAGAAGGTGAAGGCGAGCACGGTGTCAACCGTCATCGTGCCGGTCACGGCGATGCCATAGGCGCCGCCAAGGGCGTTCGATGAGCGGAACCCCAGCACCGTGATTACGACGCCGGCTAGCAGGATCATGCTCATCCCCGGCACGTAGACTTGGCTGACCGTCTCCTCGGAGGTGTGGCGGACCTGCGTGCGTGGCAGATAGCCGAGCTGCACCGCTTGGCGCGTCAGCGAGAAGGCGCCGGAAATGACGGCCTGAGATGCGATGACGGTAGCAGTCGATGCCAGACCGACGAGCGGATAGACCGCCCAGTCCGGAGCAAGGCGGAAAAACGGGTTCTCGATTGCGGTCGGGTCTCCGAGCAGCATGCCCCCTGCCCGAAATAATTCAGCAGCAAAGCCGGGAAGACAAAACGCAACCACGCTCGCCGAATTGGTGCCGGCCCGAAATATCCCATGTCGGCATAGAGAGCTTCCGCCCCGGTCACGGCCAGCACGACCGAGCCGAGCAGCACAAAACCTTGCCCGGGATCCACCAAGATCAGATCGATCCCATAGCGCGGATCGAGAGCCCCGACGATGGCCGGAAAGCGGATGACCTCGATAGCTCCAAGCAGCCCGATCGTGCTGAACCAGACGATGATGATCGGGCCAAAATACCCGCCGACACGGCCTGCCCCGCGGCGTTGAACCATGAAGAGGGCGATCAGCAGCACCAAGGTCAACCGCAGCACATAGGGTTCGAGTGCCGGGGTTGCGACTTTGAGACCCTCGACCGCGCTCAGCACCGAGATCGAGGGTGTCAGGACGCCGTCGCCAAAGAACAGCGCGAGACCCAACAGTCCCGCCCCGAGGATCCACCGGCTGCGCCGGGCCCGACCGTCGCGCCGGGCCCGGATTCCCGATGGCGGTAGCGGTATCGATACCACCCCAAGCCGATAAGCTCGTGAAGCGCGCGGTAGCTGACGAGCAGAGCGGTAACTTGCGGGAAGAACGAGCTGACCGAGAGTGAGTAGCCCCCGTCGGGTCGCCACCGGTCCGTGGGCCGGAGGCAACAAGCGGCCGGGAGCACCGGGTAGCCGACGGCGTAGAATGACCACAGCGGCCGCGCCATGTCGCCGCAATGCGCGACCAGCAGCGCCGACGGCACGCCCGCGCGCCGCAGGATCTCTGCCGAGAAAGCGGCATTCTCAAAGGTGTTCCGGGAACGATCCTCACGCCATTGTACGGGGACCCGAAAATCGTCTTGCAGCACCGCGCTCATCATCCCGGCGAGAGATTCATCGACCCTGTCTGGTCGGCCGCCGCTCACCAGCACCGGTAGCCCAAGACGCCGTTCTTCTCTTGCCGCATCGGCGAGGCGCTCGAGGGTCATCGGACCCACCGGTACGGCTGACCGGGAACATCGCTTCTCTGGTAGTCGGCCGACAGCACGATGATCGCTCCAGGCGGCGCTTCGGCGGGAAGGATCGGCATCGCGCCGGCGAGGGCCTCGACGTAGTCGACCAGGTAATCCACGACCGGCATCGAGGCCAAATACAAAAGGGCGCCGCCAACCGTCGCCACGATGAGGCCGAGCCGCGTCCAACGCCACGCAAGGGCGAGCCCGATGACCGTCAGCAATATGAACAAATTCGGCGGGATCAGAGACGAATAGGAGAGCCAGGACATGGCGGCTTCGGCCAAGGTGGTGATTGAGGTTCTGTATCGCGCCGCGCCC
>Ga0306920_100011316_pt1 | contig 12036 bp, 8 predicted proteins | sample flu12Cox44000170_FD_204666 | JGI IMG/M metagenome (GOLD analysis project Ga0306920, IMG submission 204666) | Lab enrichment of tropical soil microbial communities from Luquillo Experimental Forest, Puerto Rico - flux4day.12C.oxic.44.000.170 (v2)... | ecosystem: Environmental > Terrestrial >...
GCCGGTGTCGGCGGGCGGCACGGTGCTGGCCAGCGCGGCCCGGATCTCGCCGCGGGTGACCCGCTCGCAGTGGCAGACGATCTGCCCGTAGTCGGGGTCGGCGGCGATCAGCCGGGCGTCCTGATACGGCCGTGTTCCCGCCTCGCCGATGTAGGGCATCGCGGGCGGCCCGGCGGCGACGCTGCGCTCGGCCAGGGGCAGCCCGGCCCCGCCGAGCCGATCGACGACGTACTCGGCTATCCCCAGGGACGCGGACAGCCCGGTGGACCTGATGCCCGCGACGCAGGCATAACGCAGGCGGGAATCGACGCGGATCTGGTAATCGCGGTGCTCGGTCGCGGCGCGCAGCCCGGCGTAGGTCGCGGTGACCTGCTCGCCGGTCAGGTCCGGGATGATCGCCCCGCCCGCTTCGAGCAGGGCGGCCAGGCCGGCCGCGGTCGTGTCGGTGTCCGAGCGGTCGTCGATGTCCTCGGCGGTGGGCCCTAGCAGCACGTTGCCGTACACGGTCGGGGCGACCAGCACCCCCTTGGTCTGCGCGGTCGGCACCGGCAGCAGGACCGAGCCCAGCAGCGGCCGGGCCAGCTTGTCGAAGACGATCAGCTCGCCGCGGCGCGGGCGGATCGTGAAGCCGCCACTACCGCCGAGCATCGCGTCGATGTCATCGCCGCCGAGCCCGGCGGCGTTGACGAGCCAGCGGCTCTTGACGGTTCCGCGGGTGGTGGCCAGGGCGTGCCCGCCCGGCCCGGCGCGCACGGCGGTGACCCGGCTGCCCAGCCGGAGCCGCACCCCGGCGCGCACCGCCTCGGTGGCGTAGGCCAGCGGCGTGGTCCATGGGCAGATGACACTCTCGTCGGGGATCTCCAGCCCGGCCAGGGCGCCCGGCCCCAAGTGGGGTTCCCGCTGGTAGAGGCCCGATGCGGAGATTGGGCGGATGGCGGTGTATCCGTTCTGCCTGGCCTTGTCCTCGATCTCCGGCAGCGCCCGCCGCTGCTCGCCGGTCCAGGCGACCAGCAGTGCGCCGGTGCGCTCGACCGGGATGCCGGCCTGGGCCGCGTAGTCGCGGAGCAGCGCGCTGCCGCGGCGCAGCAGGCGGCTCTCCAGGCTGCCGGGTACCGCGTCGAACCCGGTGTGCAGGATGGCCGTGTTCGCCTTGGTGGTACCGGTGCCGACGTCGGTGGCGGCGTCCAGGACCACGACGCTGAGGTCGTAGCGCGCCAGTGTCCGGGCGATCGCGGTCCCGACCACCCCGGCGCCGATGATCGCGACGTCGGCGGCTTCCGGGGGTGCTGCCATCACCGCGCTGCCGCCAGGGTCGCCCGCAGTGCGGTGGCGAAGCGGGCCATCCGTTCCGCCGCCTCGTCGGCGCTGATCCGCGGTTCGATCACCGTCTCCACGTCGGCCGGGCCCACGGCTTGCTCCAGCCCGCCGGCCTGCCCCATCCCGATCCTGGCCAGCGCCGCGACGCCGAGGGCGGTCGCATCCGTGGCGCGGCATACCTCGATGGGCAGCTGCAGCAGGTCCGCTTGGGCCTGCATCAGCAGGCGGGACCGGGTCAGCCCGCCGTCGGCCCGCAGCACCGTCAGCGGGCCGCCGAGGTCGCCTGCGGCCGAATCGGCCAGCAGCGCGACCGAGGCCGCCAGCCCGTCGGCCACGGCCCGGATGAGGTGCGCCCTGGTCGTGGACAGGCCGAGCCCGAGGAAGGCGCCGCGGGCCGCCGGGCGCCAGTGCGGTGCGCCCAGCCCGGCCAGCGACGGCAGGAACAGCACGCCGCCGCTGTCCGGGACGGACCCGCCGGCCTGGTCAATCTCGGCCGCGTCCCGGAGCAGGCCGATCTCGCCGAGCCAGCGGACCGCGGCGCCGGCCGTGTAGACCTGCCCGTCGAGGCAGTAGGTCGGGGTCCCGGCCAGCCGCCAGGCTATCGACGCGGACAGGCCGCTGGCCGAGTGGACGGCCGTGGCGCCGGTGGTGGCCAGCAGGAACGCGCCGGTGCCGTAGGTGCACTTGGCCTGGCCCGCGGCGAAACAGCGTTCGGCGAGCAGCGCGGCCTGCTGGTCGACGGCGAGCCCGGCCACCGGCACCGCCGGGCCGAAGGCCGACGTCTCGCCGGTGACCGCCGCGCAGTCGGCGACCTCGGGCAATGCGCCGGGGTCCAGGCCGAAGCTCGCGCACGCTTCCGGCGACCAGTCAGCCGCGTCCAGGTCGAGCAGCATCGTCCGGGACGCGGTGGCCGCGTCCGTGACGTAGCCGCCGCCCAGGCGGGCCAGCAGCCAGGTGTCGGTCGTGGTGACCACGCCGCCGGTGGTGAGGTTCTCCCGCAGCCAGGTCATCTTCGGCGCCGCGAAGTACGGGTCGAGCGGCAGCCCGGTGATCTGGGCCAGCCGCGGCGCCCGGTCTTCGAGCCGCTCGCACACCGCGGCCGAGCGCCGGTCCTGCCAGACGATGGCGGGGGTGAGCGGCGCTCCGGTCTGCCGGTCCCAGGCGAGCACGGTCTCGCCCTGGTTGGCCAGCGCGATCGCGTCGGCCGGGGCCCGGGCCGCGGCCAGCGCCCGCGACCCGGCCCCGATCACCGACTGGTAGAGGTCCTCCGGGTCGGCCTCCACCCCGTCCGGGCCGGCGGCGTGCACCTGGACCGGCACCTCGCCGGTCCCGAGCACCCGCTGCCCGGGACCGACCAGCAGCGCCTTGGTGGCCGACGTGCCCTGGTCGATCGCGAGGATGTTCAACGGCTCAGGGAGCGGCGCCGTCTCCATCGGAGGGGCGGGGCGCCGGTGGCGGGCCCCCCGGCCCGGCCGCCGCGGGCTGCCCGGCGACCTCCAGTGCCTCCGCCCCGTGCGCGCCCTGCTCGGTCCGCATCGCGGACGGCTCGAGGAGCCACTGCCCGATGTAGAACACCAGGCCCACGCCCAGGGCGCCGAGCACGTAGTACTGGGCGTCGCGGAACTCGCTGGGCCCGATGAGGATGATCAGCTCGTACGCGAGCCAGATCACCGCCCCGGCGATGACCGGGATCTCCCAGCGCCCGAGCGAGAAGTACCCAGCCTCGCCGCGCCGCTGGCGGCCGACGAAGATGTACAGCAGCACCGTGCTCGCGTACAGGATCGCCGGCATGATCGTCGACGCCGTGAACAGGGTGACCAGCGCGGAGGTGTGCGTGCGCAGGACCAGCGTGATCACCGCGCCGATGACGGCGGCCAGCGCGGTCGCCCAGGACGGGCCGCCGGTCGCCCGCGGCACCTGGCGCCACAGCTGGTAGCCGGGCAGCCGCCGGTCACGGGACATCGACCAGATCAGCCGGCTGTTCGTCACCATGATGATCAGGCCGCAGGCGAAGATCGACACCACGACGAAGATGAGGAAGATCTTCTGCACGACGCCGCCGAGCACATCGTTGACTATGAACGCGACCGGTGCGGTGCTCTTGGTCGCCGCGGGGATGTCGCTGATCGAGTAGGCGAGAGCGATGAGGAACGCCATGCCGACCACTCCGGAGGCCAGCACGGCGCGGACCATCGCCTTGGGGATGACCCGGTGCGGCTGCTGCGTCTCCTCGGCGAGGTTGCTGGCAGACTCGAAGCCCACGATGGTGTACGCCCCGAGCAGCGTGGCCAGCATGAACGGGCCGAGCCAGGCGTAGTAGCCGATGGCCGGGACGGTCCCGGTCGAGGTCAGGTTGGACCAGTGCCCGAGGCCGCGGATCGCGGCCACCACGATCAGCAGCAGGGTTAGGCCGATGATCCCGATCAGTTCGGTGGCGACCGCGGTGTTGTTGACCCGGGTGGTGATCCGCGTCGACCAGATGATCAGCGCGGCCTGGAGCGCCAGCACCACGAGCGTTTCCAGCGCCGCGCTGGTCGGCGTGTACGTCTGGCCGATCAGCGGCTGGAACGCGACCTGGACCAGCCCGTAGTCCACCGACACGGTGACGATCGACAGGAACGCGAACGACATCCAGCCCAGCCACCAGCCAACGTGCACGTTCGCCAGCCGCGACGCCCACTGGTAGGAGTAGCCGGACAGCGGCACGCGCGCGGCGAGCGCCCCGTAGACCAGGGCCACCAGCGTCTGGCCGACGATCACGATCGGCCAGGTCCAGATCGCCCGCGGCCCGCCGGTGGCCAGCGCGAACGCGAACGTGGTGAAGATCCCGGTGGTGATCGAGATGAACGAGAAGGCCACGGCGAACGACTCGAAGTGCCGCAGCGAGCGGACGAACTGCTGCCGGTAGCCGAACCGGGGGAGTATGGCGTCGTCGTCGTGCTCGGTGATGGTGGTCACCTGCATCACTTCCTCAGCGGCCCGCCGGCGGGCGGGCCGCGCTCGGGCCGCTAAGGTGCGGCGGTCAGCCGCGGCCGCCCGCCGGCCGCGGTCAACTGCGATGGCTCCGTGACCTGGGCCCGGAGCAGGGTGAAGCCGGCCGCGGCCAGCGCCGCGAAGGCAGCGGAGTTCTCCGCGTCATCGGTGAGGACCGCGGTGAGGCGGTCGAGGGTGCAGACCCGGTGCACGGCGATCTCGCCGAGCTTGCTGGAGTCCGCGAGCACATAGGTCGCCGCGGTGTGGTCGATGATCGTGCGCCGGAGCACGACCTCGGCCGGGTAGTAGTCGGTCAGCCCGGCGTCCGGGTGCACGCCGCCCGAACCGAGGAACGCCCGGTCGGCGTAGAACTCGCCGAAGAAGGCCTCCGCGTGGGCCCCCGCGCAGGCGCCGTCCCCGGCGCGGACCTGCCCGCCGCACAGCAGCAGTTCCACATCGCTGCGGGTGGACAGCTCCATGGCGGCGGGCACCGAGTTGGTGAGTACCCGGCCGCGGAAGCTGGCCGGCAGGGCCCTGGCCACCTCCAGCGCGGTCGTGCCGACGTCGACGACGACCGTCTCCCCGGGCTGCACCAGCGAGGCGGCCAGCGTGGCGATCGCCCGTTTGCGGTCGATGTTGCGCACGCTCCGGGCCGCGAAACTGCCCTCGCTGGACCGGCCGGAAGGGCGGGTCGCCCCGCCGTAGACCCGCTCGAGCAGACCGCGTTCCTGCAGGCTGCGCAAGTCACGCCGGATGGTTTCGACCGACACCCCGAACTGCCGGGAGAGGTCCTCGGCCGAGACGGCTGCCCGCTCGCGGACCTGCGCCAGGATCGCCTGCCGGCGCTGCGTCGGCAGCATTCGCCGCTCCGATCACCCAGCCCGGGTCATGGCCGTTCATGCCCGTTGTTGACCGATGTTGATACCGTCTTGCCTGGATGTCAAGCAGGTATGAGCTTGGACGAGAGCGCCGGGCGGATGATCCCCCTCAGGCCGTAGCCTCGGCGGACAAGATCAGCAGGTCGAGGATGCGCACCTCGGTGAGCCCGTATCCGCGCCTGGCGAGCTCGTGCCGGACGGTCAGCAGCGCCGCCCGGTTGCGGTCCAGGTCGCGCTGGTAGCCGCGGACGAGCCCGAGCGCGCGCGCTCCGAACGGGACCTGGGCTCCGGGGTCGTCATCCTTCAGGTAGCTCTGCACGATGCTGTCGAGCATGGGGATCAGCGCCGGGCGCTTGGGGTGCAGCGCCTTGGTCGTCTTCGACAGGCCGACCCCACGGACGCCGGCGAACGCGTCGAAGAGCTGCCTCAGCGGCAGCCACGGCACCGGGTTCACCGCTCCGGCCAGCGAGGCATCGGGAGCGATCGCCCGCAGAGCTCCCTCGATCGCGCGGCGCCGCTCGAGGATCGCCGCGATCTCGGCCGCTGATATGCGGGCGCCGCCCCGGTTCGCGAGCCTGAGGTCTTGCTCGCCGAACGACGCCGGCCGCGACGGGTCGCTGACGTCGGGACGCCAGTTGGCCCTGAAGAAGCCGAGGACGACCGTCAGGGGATCGTCGATCTCGGTGCCGTTCCTGAGGACGACCGGCCGGAACGAGCTCGCCGTCATCCGGGCATCGTAGGCGACTGCACCGCGGAGACGGTCAGCCGGAAGGGCGGGCGGCCTCAGCGGCCGGGGACAGGAGGATGTCATGCTCACCGTCTGCAGGGTGCTGGCCCGGCCGTGGGCGAGGTCGGCGAGCGGGATGGTCACCGCCTCGGTGCCCCGGCCGAGCAGGGCCGCCTCGCCGGTTGGGCCTTTCCGGTGCTCCCGGGCGCCCGCAGGCATACACACCAAGTGTATTGACCGCGAGTATACACTGAGTGTATTCTCGCGGCATGAGCGTACCGCTGACCCTGTTGGGCCTGCTTGAACGTGAGCCGAGCCATGGCTACGAGCTGAAACGTGACTACGACGCCTACTTCGGCCGCGGCAAGCCGCTGCCGTTCGGGCAGGTGTACGCGACCCTGGGCCGGCTGGCGCGGGACGGCAAGGTGGCGGCCGGCGAGGCCGAGCCCGGCGCGGGACCCGATCGCAAGCGCTACGTCATCACCGAGGCGGGCGCGACCGAGTTCGAGACGTGGCTGGCCGAACCGGTCATGCCCGAGCCGCACCTGCAGACGGTGCTGTTCGCCAAGGTCGTCCTGGCGCTGATGCTCGGCCGCCGGGCCGACCAGTACCTCGACACCCAGCGCGCCGCCCATCTGCAGCGGATGCGGGAGCTAACCGAGCTCAAGCAGAAAGGCGCCCTGGTCGACGCGCTGCTCGCCGACCATGGCCTCTTCCATCTCGAAGCTGACCTGCGGTGGATCGACATGACCGCCGCCCGGCTCGACGCGCTGGCGCGGGCGGTAAGCCAGCCGGTGCCGGAAGTGACCGGAGGATCACGATGACCGAGCAAACCGGTGCCGTCGGCACCGCCCCTCATTCCCCGGCACCCGACGGGACGGATTGCCTGATCGAGGCGCACCGCGTCGTCCGGTCATTCGGCCAGACGCCGGCCCTTCGGGGGGCCAGCGTGATGGTGACCGCCGGAGAGATCCTGGCCGTGATGGGGCCCAGCGGGTCCGGCAAGTCGACGCTGCTGCACTGCCTGGCCGGGATTCTGGCCCCGGACTCCGGGGAAGTCTGGTTCGACGGCCGCCGGATCGACGCGATGGGCGAGGCCGAGCGCAGCGCGCTGCGTCGCGACCAGTTCGGGTTCGTGTTCCAGTTCGGCCAGCTGGTGCCCGAGCTGACCGCCGAGGAGAACGTCGCGCTGCCGCTGCTGCTGGGCGGCGCCCGCCGGGCGGCCGCGCTGGCACGGGCCAGGCCCTGGTTCGGGCGGCTGGGCCTGGACGGCCTGGAGCAGCGCCGGTCCGGCGAGCTGTCCGGCGGCGAGGCGCAGCGCATCGCGCTGGCCCGCGGCCTGGTCGCCGGACCGCGGGTGCTGTTCGCCGACGAGCCGACCGGTTCCCTGGATTCCCTGGCCGGCGAGCTGGTCATGAACCTGCTGACCGCCGCCGGTCGCGACCAGGGCACCACGGTGGTGCTGGTCACCCACGAGCCGCGGGTAGCCGCCTACGCCGACCGCGAGGTCATCGTGCGCGACGGCAAGGTGAACTCGCTGGCGGCCGGCCGGGTCGGGTCATGATCCGCCTGGGCCTGCGGCTGACCCTGAACGGCGGGAGAGAAGCCGCGATCCGACTGGTCCTGATCGCCGCGGCCGTCGCGCTGGGCGTCAGCCTGGTGCTGATGAGCCTGGCCGGCATCAACGCGGTCAACGCGCAGAACGCCCGGTACGGATGGCTGGGAACCGGCACCGTACCATCGGGAGGCGGCACCGTGCGGGGAACCGGCACCGTACCGGCGTCGCCCACCGGATCCGCGGGCACGTCCACGACAAGAAAGGCGTCAGCGCCCGACCCGCTGTGGTGGCTGCTGCAGGCGGACCATTTCGCCGGCCAGACCATCGCCCGGGTCGACGTCGCGGCCACCGGGCCCCACTCGCCGGTTCCGCCGGGCATCCCGCGCCTGCCCGGGCCGGGCCAGTTCTACGCCTCGCCCGCGCTCAGCGCGCTGCTGCGCTCCACTCCCGCCGGCGAGCTCGGCGACCGCTTCCCCGGGCACCAGGTCGGCACCATCGGCGCCGCGGCGCTGCCGGCCCCCAACTCGCTGATCATCATCATCGGCCACCACGCGAGCCAGCTCTCCCGGGTCCCGGGCGCCATGGAGGTCACCAGCATCTCAAAAACCTCGCCCAGCAGTTGCAGCGGCTCCAACTGCGCCGTCGGCGCCGGCATCAACGCGGCCGGCATCGATCTGATCTTGTCGGTGGTGGCCTGCGCGCTGCTGTTCCCTGTGCTGATCTTCATTGGTACCGCGACCCGGCTGTCGGCCGCGCGCCGGGAGCAGAGGTTCGCCGCGATACGCCTGGTCGGCGCCACGCCGCGGCAGGTCTCGGTGATCTCCGCCGTCGAGTCGACCGTCGCCGCAGTCCTGGGCGTGGCGGCTGGCTTCGGCCTGTTCTTCCTGCTCCGCGCGCCGCTGGCGGCGGTGCCCTTCACCGGCGCCCCGTTCTTTCCCAGCGACCTGTCGCTCAGCGCCGTAGACGTCCTGGCCGTCGCGATCGGCGTCCCGCTCGCAGCGGCGGCCGCCGCGCGCCTGGCGCTGCGGCGGGTGCAGATCTCCCCGCTCGGCGTGGCCCGGCGGGTCACCCCGCGGCCCCCCCACGCCTGGCGCCTGATCCCGCTGCTGGCCGGCCTCGCCGAGCTCTCCTACTTCGTCGCCGCCGGGGCTCCCAGGACCACCGGCGGCCAGGTCCAGGCTTTCCTGCCCGGCTTCCTGCTGATCATGGCGGGGCTGGTCATCGCCGGGCCATGGCTGACCATGGTCGCCGCCCGGTTCATGGCCCGCCGCGCCCGCCGCCCCGCCACGCTCATCGCAGCCCGGCGGCTCGCCGACAACCCCCGGGCCGGTTTCCGCGCCGTCAGCGGCCTGGTTCTCGCGCTGTTCGTCATGACCGTGGCCGTCGGGGTGATCACCACGATCGTCGCCAACCGCGGCGCCCCCAGCGGCGGCGCGGCGGCCAGCGACACCCTGACCGCCCAGCTCGGCTACGGCCGGGGCGAGGCGATCGACATCCAGGGCAGGTCCGCGTCGGCCCCGGTTTCCGACGCGCTGCTGACGCAGCTGCACTCCATCCCGGGCGTCCAGGCCGTGGCCCTCATCCACACGAACCCCTTCGGTACGACGATCTCCGCCGCCAGAATGGGCTTGCCGTCGTCGTTCGGCTCGGTGCCGACGGGCCTGATCTCGTGCGCGCAGCTGTCCCGCATCCCGCTGCTCGGCCGCTGCCCGGCTGGGGCTGAGGCCGTGGCGATCCCGACGCAGGGTTTCCTCGGGCTGGATCGCTCCCTGGCCTCAACTACCTGGCCCGCCGCCGCCATATCCGCGCAGCGCCTGCAGCGCCTCGGTGTGCAGGCGATCTTCGTGGGCACGAACGGGTCGACATCGGCGATCGAGCAGGCCCGCACCGCGCTGGAGCTCGCGTACCCCTACCTGCCTTCCCCGCCCACCACGATCGGCGAGTTCAGCGCGCAGACCAGCCGGAACACCCTCGAATACGAGCAGCTCGCCGAAGTGGTAATCCTCGTGAGCCTGCCGATCGCTGGCTGCACCCTGGCGGTGAGCGTGGCCGCAGGCCTGACCGACCGCAAACGCCCGTTCAGCCTGCTGCGGCTGGCCGGGGCTCCTCTCAGTGTGCTGCGCCGCGTGGTCGCGCTGGAAAGCGCGGCCCCGCTCCTGACCATTGCCGTGGTAGCAACCGGGCTGGGGTTCCTGGCCGCCGGGCTGTTCGTCAGCGCGCAGCTCGGCTACTCGCCCCGGCCGCCAGGAGCCGAGTACTACGTCATCGTGCTGGCCGGGCTCGCCGCCTCCCTCGGGATCATCGCCTCCACCCTCCCTCTGCTGGACCGGATCACCGGGCCGGAAACCGCCCGCAACGAGTAGCCGGGGTGCCGCCGCACCCGTCCGATCGGTGGCACCGGGCCGGGTTGCAGTCGTCAGTAGCTCAGCTGCTCGTCCCAGTCGGTTCCGCGTCCTTCGGGGGTGAGGTCGAACACGTTCCACAGTGGCTCGATGGTGCCGACGTGGCGGGTTTCCTGCCCGGGCTCGGTTGGCGCGTAGAAAAGTTCCGAGCCCCAGAAGTGGCGGATCGTGTCCCCGTCGCGGTGGAACACGTTCAGCATGGGCAGCTGCTCGCCGTCTGGGGTCTCAGCGAGGTAGTCGCGGTTATAGGTGGTCCCGGCCGACGACAGCAGGCGCAGCCGCCGCCAGCCGCGTTCGGCGCCGAACGCGAGGATACGGTCGATCGGCGCTTTCCCTGCCACCGCGAGATTGATCCGCTGTGAGGCGTGCTCGGCGGCACCGTCGAGCTGGTCGAGGAGAGCGGTGCACGACGGGCACGGGCCCTCCGCGAGCGGCAGCAACGCGGTCTGCCCGCCCGCAGGGCCCGGCCGGGCGTCTTCCGGGTCACGGGGGAACATCATGCTGTAGATCACCAGCGAGTCCTTGCCGGGCGCGAACAGCTCCGACAACCGCACCCCGGCTGTGCCGCCGCCTGGCCCCCGGGCCTGGAACAGGTAATCCTGCGGCACGATGCCGCCAGGCGGCAGCTGCCGTCTCGCGGCGGCCACCTCCTCCATGGCCCGGCGCAGGTCGATCTCCTGCTCCAGCAGCTGGTTCCGCGCGGCGCGATAGTCGGCCGACTCGCCAGGAAACACGATCGCCATCGTTCCTCCTCTTAGTTCCGCTTAGTTCCGCCAGGTGTGCGGCCGTTATGAGGTGACGCCCATATGACCACCGAGGGCAGGTGAACTCATCGGCGGAGAGCCGGTGGTGGATGGGTGGCCACCTGGCCCTGTAGTGTGCGAACGCCCGTCACGTGCGATGATGTCCGCTTGGTTGTCCCTTTACCTGGATTGAGCTGGCCACATGGATGTAAGCCGAGAGGCTGGACTAAGCCCTGCCGCGGCGGAGCAGGCGGCCGGGGCGGCGGGGGTCGTGCTGCTGACGCTGGCTTCGGCGCAGTTCCTGATGACGCTGGACAGTTCGGTCATGAACGTGTCGATCGCGACCGTCGCCAAAGACGTCGGCACGACGGTGACCGGGATCCAGGCCGCGATCACCTTCTACACGCTGGTCATGGCCTCGCTCATGATCACCGGCGGCAAGCTGGGGCAGATCCTGGGCCGCAAGCGCGCCTTCGCCATCGGGTGCGTCATCTACGGGTGCGGGTCGCTGATCACCGCGCTGTCGCCGAACCTGGCGGTGCTGCTGGTCGGCTGGTCGGTGCTGGAAGGCGTGGGGGCCGCGCTGATCATGCCGGCGATCGTGGCGCTGGTCGCCTCGAACTTCGCCCGCTCGCAGCGCCCGCGCGCCTATGGGCTGGTGGCGTCGGCCGGGGCGATCGCGGTGGCGGCCGGGCCGCTGATCGGCGGCTTGTTCACCACCTACCTGTCCTGGCGGTACGTGTTCGCCGGGGAAGTCCTGATTGTGCTGATCATCTTGGTGTTCACCCGCCGTATCGCCGACATTCCGGCAGAACGGGGGGTGCGGCTGGACCTGGTGGGCACGGTGCTGTCCGCGCTGGGCCTGGCGCTGATCGTGTACGGCATTCTGCGCGCCGGGACATGGGGCTTCGTCCAGCCCAAAGAGGGCGCGCCTCACTGGCTGGGGCTGTCGCCGGTGATCTGGCTGATCCTGGCCGGTGGGGTGGTGCTGCGGGTCTTCATGTGGTGGGAGATTCACCAGCGGGAGCGCGGCGGCGCCATACTGGTGGACCCGGTGATGCTGCGGAACCGGACGCTGCGGGGCGGGCTCATCTCGTTCTTGTTCCAGTACCTGCTGCAAGCTGGCCTGTTCTTTACCGTGCCGCTGTTCTTGTCGGTGGCGCTGGGGCTGTCGGCGGTCGCGACCGGGGTGCGGCTGCTGCCGCTGTCGGTCACTCTGCTGCTGGCCGCTGTGGGCGTGCCCAGGCTCTTCCCGAACGCCTCCCCCCGGCGGGTGGTTCAGATCGGGTTCTTCGCCCTGTTCGCGGGCATCGTGATCCTGCTGGCGCTGCTGGACGCCGGCGCCGGGCCCGAGATCGTGACCTGGCCGCTGCTGCTCGCCGGCCTCGGCGTCGGCGCTCTGGCCTCCCAGCTCGGCAGCGTGACCGTGTCGGCGGTG
>Ga0306920_100011317_pt1 | contig 12036 bp, 10 predicted proteins | sample flu12Cox44000170_FD_204666 | JGI IMG/M metagenome (GOLD analysis project Ga0306920, IMG submission 204666) | Lab enrichment of tropical soil microbial communities from Luquillo Experimental Forest, Puerto Rico - flux4day.12C.oxic.44.000.170 (v2)... | ecosystem: Environmental > Terrestrial >...
TGCACACTTGCTCTGCTTGATTTCTCTGCTTTGGTGACGCCCGAAAGGACTAAGGTCGGCACAGAAGGCTCTCGAACCGGTGTTCCGCGTTCTCACCGCCGCACGATGAGCGCCGGTCGGTACTCAGACCGCCACTTCTAGCTTAAAGGTATTTGAGCCTGAGCCATTCGGACAAGGACAGCGACAGTGCTGCGATTACCAAACCAGACAGGACGTCGCAGGCGTAATGCCAGCCCGTGGTGATCGTCGAGGCTGCGATCAGTACGGCAATGACTGCTGCCGGTGCTCGGAGCGGCTTGAACGACCAAAGCGCGGCGGCCGACAGGACGCACCAGATCACGTGGAACGAAGGAAAGCAGATAATCGCCGCGTGCACGGGATGATGCCCGGCGCGAAGCGCAGTAATCGAGAGCTCCGCCTGTTGCTGCACTGCATCGGGTAGGAAAGCACGACCGACCCAAGGCCCGACCGCTGGAAATAACGCGAAAATCGGCAAGCTTGCTAGAAACGAGATCGTGACACCGAGCACAAACCGCTCAGCCGCTGCTCGCCTGCCAATAAGGGGAGGCAAGAAGATTGCCGCCGCGAGCAGCAACGAAAATAGTGAATAATAGCTGTATTGGAGCACTGCCCTGACGGTTGAGTGTGCGGCAGACCAGATCACCACATCGGCGACGTTCAAACCAAAAGAGCGATCGATCGCATCGTAGATCCCGTCCCTAAGTGGTAGGTTCAGCCCGGCCGAAAGTACCGCGACCCAGATAAACAGATCTCGCAACAGAAGAATCCAAGGCAAAATCAGGGCCGCATCGCGCTTGTCGATCTGCCCTCGTTCGTGTCGAAAGATCGCAGGCAGCACCAAAATCGGCAGCAGGACGATATCCGTGAGCAATGCCTGCTTCCAGTGAATCACATCGAACAGACGGCGCCAAGCGATGCAGACGGCGCCGAGGAGAAGGCAATAGGCGAGCATGAAAGCATGGAGTCGCCAATTTCGCGGGATTTCAGGCGCTTGTTCTCTCGCTGCACCAAGGGTCTCTGCGAAAGTTGCCATGAGGATAGCGTTTAGTGCGCGATGATCATCTGGGAGGTGCTGGACATCGTGATTGAACCGACGTGAACAATAGGGGCGATAAATGTGAAAGGGTATTGCACCGTGACTGCAACAACGCACCCGGGCGCATTCACCGTGCCAGCACAAACGCCGCCGCTGCTGGCCGCACATTCCCCACCGCCGTTCACTCCGCACGCCGAAACTGTAATTTGACCCGAGACGATGCCCGGCGGGACGAAGTTCGTGATGTGTGTCGTCACATCGCTCAGAGAGGCGCCGTTCGCGTATGGGCAGCTCGGAGCGTCGGGGTCATCGTGGCAGGTCGACCCGTTCACCATTGCCCAACGTGCTCCCTCCCGGGCCGCGTGCGCGACAAAATGATACGCATACAACGCCCGGCTGAAGTCTACAATTCCGAACAAGAGCAGGAGGTACAAAGTTAGGGTGATCGCGTATTCGATAAGATTGCTACCATCTTCCCGTTCGAGGTGCAGCTTCAGCAATGTGGCCAATTTACCTATCATGGTGACGTCCGCACAGTGGCGCTCCTCGAAATATTCATAGTCGCCGGAATGCCCGGCCAGGGAAAGAGTGCGTTGAATGTGCCTGAGACGGTCACGGTAACCATCGCGACCCACTGACCGCCGCCAATTTGACACGCTGGTATGGGATCTGTCGGCAAACTGTTTGGCACATCGTCGCATGCCCCGCCGTAAAGGCTCGCCACCGTTCCTCCCTTATCGCATCCACACGAAACCGACGATTGCACCTGAAGGTGGTTGTTAGAGGCACTGCCCGATCCGTCACAGCTCGGCGCTGGGTTAGAGCCTAGATTATTGAGGAAGTCGTTGCAGGTAGCCGTCACGATTCCTGCACTGTCTCCTGGCCTCGTCTCACCATAGGAAGCCCCCGCTCGCGCGGCATTTGCCACCAATATGCCGATGTAGGCATATCGCCCCATGTCAATCGCGCCCAGTGCGAGCAGCATCAATAGCGGCAGTACAAGCGCGATCTCAAGGAGGCTCTGGCCCGATTCCGAGCGTGATTGCAATTTGGATAGCTGCATGGCGTTCATTCCGACTCTACTCCACTAGAACCGCATTCGAGAGGGTGCTCAATAATGGTCCCACCCCGAGCCCGCTTGTCCCGATGAAGTTAACGTCGGCGTTGCCGGTCATACACATCGAATCCGACACTAAGGCTGCGACCTTGAGGCCGTTCACGCTTCCGTGCGTATTACCGAAGAACCATAGCTGGGCCGAAGGAAAGTACAGGATTCCGTTGAAGCCGTTTGAGCTTGCATTTCCCCCGCTATTACCTCCCAGTGATGGCCCCAAAGCGTTGCCACCTTTGCCGCCGGCGCAGCTGTTTCCTTTGGCGGTCAGATTCCCGTTGCTCGTGTCGCTGGGGTCCTGCCACATCAATATCCCATTGTAGGACTTGAGCGACCCAGTCAAACTCGAAGGCGCCGTCAAATCCATGACTCCGTCTCCTGTGCACGTGATCGTCGCCGCTCCGGTGAAAAAGAACATCACACCCGAGCCTGCAATGTTCGGACTACCCGTGCAATTAAAGCCAGGGTTACTAACCGTGCCCCCGCCATCGACGATGTATACCCCAGGAGCAAAGGTTACCGAGCCGCCGTTGATGCTGACTGATTGGAAGCTGCAAACTGTCGCACCACCAGGGCAGCAATAGGTGGCACCGACAGCGCAGCCGGAGGTGTTCGGTGAGGCCGGTGAGCTCGCTGGATTACAGGTATAGCCAAGGTCGCAAGGCGTTTGGGAATTCAAAAAGAATAGTGGGTCCCCGGCAGTTGGCATGTTGTAGCTTGGGGTCAGAGTGTTGCCATTGCAGGAGACGTCGTTGGCTCCCGGTCCGGTGGCAGGGGGACCCGACACATTGAAAGAGCAGGTGTTGAGCGTGAAGCCATTGCCGGTCGGAGAGAAGTTCCCATTGTCAACGATTCCGCATTGGGTGGCATTCAGTGTTATGCTGCCCTGAACATCGACGCCGATCTCGTTACTCGGATTGCCCAAAGTCACGATGCAATTGCTGTTGTTGTTGGCGCCGCTATCCCACGTAGCCTCTGCGCGCGCGACGACGGTTTCGCTGTTAATCTTTAGAATATTCATGAAATACGTTGGGTGCACCGCCGTGACTACCACTTCCACGTACTTGTTGTCGCCAAGGTGCGGGTCTGCGGACCAATAGCTCGGAGGATTATTCACCGCCACGCTTACAAAGCCCGCAGAACCAGACGAAGGGCACCCCGTGCTGCAGAACGTACCCGTATCTCCAAAACCGTTCGCGTTGGACGCATTTTGCGCCGCGGTTGACACGCTGCCGCACGGCGTCCCGAGGCACTGATCGGCCAGATCATTCGCGCCTGCGATTGCGGCCGCGTCTGCCGCCGTTTGCTGCAGGCGCCTCTCATAGCGAAGCACTCCCATATCGATTGCGAATCCCATAAATCCGAGCAGCACGACAAGCGCTATAGCAGTGAAAATGATTGATTGGCCAGCTTCTCGTCTGCGTTTCATTGCGCCCTCCACATCAACGAATACACGGCTTGCTCCCGCCATCGCCTGACTAAACGCTGTAATTGCGAAGAAGCGCACTCGCGGAGACGCTCTTCGGAAATCGCCCAGTCGGCTTGCCGGATAGCAGGTTTAGCACCGAGGCCATCCCCCAATCGTGCGGACACTGCACAGTCACTCGGGTGAACGGAATGAGCTCGCCATTCTCGGTGCGCTGTACCGGGGTCATATCCACGCTTACGCAAACCGTGCGGTTGCTCGTGTCGCAGCTGCGGCTGCCGTCGCACGAGAAAACCCATACCAGAACCCCGGAAAAGGTCGGCTGATTGGGGTGAAGGCATGCGGCTTGACTTACGCCGTCCTCAATTAGGGATTGCTTGGCTGCTGCTGCCGCCCACTGAATTGGGCATGGCGTTGCATCGCGGCAGTCCTTCACATTGAGAGGCGTCGAGACCGTCACTTTGGCAGCTTCTCGGGCGGCTATAGCCAAAATATGTCTCGTTTTCCACGAACGAGCCGAATCGATCATCCCCAAAAGAGACGCGCTCGCCAAGAGTAAGAGCACTGTTAGTCGCACCGCTCTGGCCCACAAAGGAGAATCTGTTGTGTTTATCTCGTCCGCCACTTCGACTTCTCACATCACCCGCGTCGCCGGAGGAAGTTGAGCCGGCACGTCGGCAATGACCTCTTCCTCCTGAATATTCAACTGGTTCATGAGCCTATGGAGATATCCACGCGCCACTCCTAGCGCCCGGGCGCTTTCCGATTTTCGCCATCCGCATTCGCGCAAAGTGCGCAGGATCAACCGGCGCTTAAAGTCGCGCACTTCATTTTCGTATGACCGGCCCAATTGGGGCGTTACCTCGCAAGAACCCCGCAAGGTAGCGGGCAACTGGTGAAGCTCTATAGTGGGGCCTTCCGTTAAGACCACCCCACGCTGAACAGCGTTTTGCAATTCGCGCACATTTCCGGGCCAGGAGTAGTCCTCTAGAGCATGCAGAGCTGTTTGCGAAAATCTCTTGGCTTTTTTCCCAAATTGCTCAGCCGAGCACTTTAGGAAATGGTGCGCGAGCAATGGGATGTCGTCGCGACGCTCCCGCAGTGGAGGCAGATGCATCTGAACGACGTTCAGCCTGTAGAACAGATCTTCGCGAAACTTGCCTTCTCGCACTAGCTCAGAAAGATCTCGATTGGTTGCGCAGATCACCCGCACATTCACATTCACGGTATTATTGCCGCCCAAGCGTTCGAAACTTCTCTCTTGCAGCACACGAAGCAGCTTGGGCTGAAGCCCGAGAGCCAGGTCGCCGATCTCATCCAAAAACAGCGTCGACTGGTCGGCCGTTTCGATCCGGCCACGTCGCATGGTGAACGCTCCGGTGAATGCTCCTTTTTCGTGTCCGAAGAGTTCGTCTTCGATCAACGTTTCGGGCAAATTCGCGCAAGAGAAAGCAACCATTGGCCGCGTATGCCGGGAGCTTAGTTGGTGAATGGCGCGGGCTAAGAGTTCCTTGCCGGTGCCGGTTTCGCCCGTTATCAGAACATTGACATCACAGGGGGCGATCTTTTGCGCAAGAACAAAAAGCTCTTGCATAGCAGGAGCTGTGCCTAAAAGCTCGTTGAGCCTGCCGGCACTATGCGCGCTTTCTCTCAACCGACCTGCCTCTTCGACCGCCGACTGAAACAGGTATGCGCGTCGCAAAACGAGGCGGAGTTCCATCATGTTGGGGGGATTGGTGACGGTATCGTAGACGCCGCGCTCGATAGCATCCAGAATGACTTGCCGATCTCCTTCATCACAAAGGGCAACAAGTGGAGGAGCCGAGGGCACATTCCCAATTTCATCGATCAAACGGAGGGCACTTTCATGGTTGCCTCTGGTGCTCGCCGAGCGCAAATCCAACATCACAGCGTCGCACTGTGTCCGAATTTCCCTGGTCTGTTCGGGATGAAGGTCACTAGAGCCCTTGATTGCGAAGGCCGGGCCCAGAGCACGAGCGAGAGGGTCAACGAAAGCTAAGTCCTGAGTTAGAAAATAGACGCGAAGGATCTGTTCAGACACAGGGTTTGCCCGCCTCCCATGGCGAATATCGCAAAGGGCTGATGCGCAAGTTTGCGCAGCAACGTGCTAGAACCGACGAACGAAGCAAACCGCATGGTAGATTTTATGTTGCGCTACGCCCCAACGCTTAAAGGACACTCCACCCCGGGGTGCACGCGCAGTGCCAAAAGTTGATCACTGAGCGGCACTCATAAGTGCCACAGAAATAGGGTGTTTCACGTAGTACCTCGACTCCCACCATCAACGAACTCCCGCCAAGGGACTGTCGTGGGCAAACTTATCGCATTTTAGAGAAAAACAATGCTATGCCAAGCAGGCGTGCTACCAGGTTGCCAGTGCCCCAGTTCGATCAGCCGGATTAACTGGCACATTATTCAGAAGTTACAGGAGGTATGCCGACCAAGATTTGAACGGCCACGGCCCTTCCGTCTCGCATGGCTGGCTTGAAATGCCACTGGCTGAACGCAGCCTGTGCTGCCCTGTCCAGTTCTGCCGACACACCCTGGTAAACCGAGAGGGCTTGGACACTGCCGTCCGTCGCGATCTCACCCTTGAGGATGATGAGGCGGTTTGCTTGGGGGCCCGGAACGGGGGTGCGCTTGAAATCAAAGCGATGGTCGAGATCGACGTCCGGGGGAAGTAGCGGCTTGTCCAAGTGAATTACGGAAGGATGAACCTCGTTGGTTGCCGCAGGCTTTGCCCCTGTGACCACTTCGCAATACTGGAGCGACCAGTTCTTGCCCGGCATTGGCAAGAAGATTGAATAAATGCTCGCGCAGTTCAGAGCGTGGTAGACGCGGAGGCCGCCTCCGCCGGTCGGGCCAGCGGCGATCACCATTGTGTTTTTTCGGATTCCGTTTAGCGGGTGCTCCACCACCGGGTAAATCATCCCCGGTGGCAATTGAGTGAGTACTCCATTAGCGGCTCCGACGGTTCCCGTACCCCCTACCGCTACCGGGCTTGCAATAGCAGCGTCCCCGTGATCGGACCCACCATTCTTGCCGCCACCCCCTCGTCGCTCCGCATTGCCCCCAGTACCGCTACCAACTCCGGTCGCAGCGCTGCTGGCGGAGCTGGAGCCGTCGCTACCATTTGCAGCGGGTTTAGGAGGGCCGTTTGAGAAGTCCCCCCATCGATTACCTGCGGGCAAAGCCAATTCCGCAGCAGAGTTCGAAGCATCGACACTTATGATTACGAGATCCGCGGCATCGGCCGACGGGCCCTGGCGCGGGCCGCGCGCAACTGGTGACGATGGTGCCGGTAACAAGCTGTCCGAAGCAGGTGCAATTACCTGCAATTGCACCTGAGAGGTCACATCCGAGAGGGTCGGGCTGGTAACGTTGTCGATCGAATGGTCCACTGCGGAAGGACGCGAGAACTGTGGCGCGAGCGCAAATTTCGGTTTTTCGGGCGAGCTCAGGGCCACAACATTGGGCAATGCTTGGTCTGTTTTGATCTTCAAATCAGGTGGAGCAACGGACTGATAGATCGTTTGGTGGGAATTGTCAGGATGGGCCGGTCTTGAAAATATGGTCGCGACGGTTGCGCGCGCCGGTGCTGGCGGCAAGGCGGCAGGTGTGTCTGGATGGTGGGCCGCACTGGAGTCGTTGCCGCGTGGCTGTGCCCCTAGGTGGGGAAGCTTCACCGCCTGCTGTAGAGGAATTCGGTAATAGATTATTTCCCTGGGAAAGGAAGCTGGGATCCTATGTGTCTCCGCCGCCACTCGGGGCGACAGGTAAGCGACGAGAGCCACCAGCGAAGAATGTAGTACGAGCGAGCCGGCAAGGGAACCCCAAGAACGGCCGGACCGTTTCGACAGGGAGTGGCGCAAGAAATACGCTGCGCCTGAAGGGCGCGAGGAAACGCGCCCTCCCAGCCGAAGGAGAACGGCTATCGAGCCGCCCAGGCGGGTGACGTAGGGATCCGCCCGTACAAAGAGCCGGAGGGCTCCGCGCTCAGTGAACGGCAGACGCAGCTCGGTTGCTTGGACGTTCCGGATCTGTTCCATTCAAACAAATGCCACTTGCGGTTTTATTTGAGGCCCCAGGTTAAATCAGCGCACCCTTCTAGCGCTCTTGAGACTCCTATTGACGAATAACGTCCCCGAGGAACGGAGCACGCGAGGTACCAATAGTTTTCCATCATTCAAAAAGAGGGCAAGGCCAGCAAATTTTGGCTAGGGCGCAACAGGCTGTCACCGGTAGGATACACTGCGCCTCTCCGATTGGTTCTGCGACGTGACAAAGGGGTCGCCGGAAGAGGAAAGCTCCTGCGCCTGGCGCTAACCTAGCGATCAGCACTTTGGCATCCGTCCTGCTTGGCAATTGATGGTGTTGTGCTGCGGTCGGGCTCCGTAGCGGTATGCTTGGCCGGGGCCGAGGGCAAAATATGCGCGAGAACTGGAAAGTTGCCATGTTGGCGGTTTGCCTTGGGCTCACGTCAAGCATCCTCCGGGCCCAGGACATAGCCGAAGCAGCTGCCGCGAGTAGGAACAGTTCGGCGGCAGTGCAAGCGATTAAGGCGCCATCGTTGCCCGCGCCCAATGAACCCGCAAAGACCGCTGCACCGGCCGATGCAACAAAGAGCACTTCGCCGAACCTCCCTACGCCGAGCGGTCCGCCGCCAGCTGAGTCGAACCGAAAGGCGCTCGAGCTCGACGCGGGCAAGCACGCCGGGAAACTGCTGCTGCGCGCGACACCGGGCACTGCGGAAGTGTTCGTGAATGACCTTACAGTAGGACGAACCCCCATTCTGTTGCTCGTGCCGCCCGGCAAATACAAGGTCGGCATGCGCGGTGACCATCAGGAGTGGGGAGATGAGACCATCGGCGTCCTGCCTGATGAAACTCAAGTAGTTCTAATTCATTTGAAGCCCCGATACCCAAGTAGCATCACGCTACATTAGTCATCGGGCCCGACTGCGAGCGAACGTCTATGATGGATAACAAAACTTCTGGAATTGATTTCGATCGTCAGGTGTTTGTTCAATCGGAGTCGCCGGCGGCTCGTCCGGCCCTTCCAATAGGCGGGATTCTCTTCGCAGTCGTCATAATCGCGGCTATTGCATTTGCTGCGGTTAAGCTGCTGCCTGGACTTATGAGAGGCTCAGACCCAGAAACCTCCTCCGACCAAGCCTTGACGAACATCGACCAACGATTGAGTGGGATCGAACAGCGCTTGGAACGGCTGGAGGCTGGCCGCAGATCGGCGCCAGTCCCGGCAACTGAGAAATCGTCGCAGCCCAAAGACGCGGCGTCATCGGGAGAGAGTGCTCGTACCGTCTACCAGATTTCTCCCGCACCGCCTCAGGCAACCCATTCGATATCTGGTTCGGCGGCCGACCCCGCCGTCGCGCAGCGCTTGTCCTCCATACAGCGAGGCCTCGGAGCACTGCAGAGCAACGAAACCGAAAACCACGACGCGTGGCAAGCGACTACGAATCGGCTCGCGGACATGGCAGGCCAAGTCGGCACTCAAAGCGTACAAATCCTCCGCAGTCAGGATGAATTGAACGAATTGCTACGCAACAGCCAAATGGAGTCGATTCCGTTTGAATTGAAGCGCGGCTCCGATCCGACGCAAGTTGGGCCCATCTCGCTCGTGCTGAAGTCTGTCGAGTCCAAACAGCAACGTTACACGCTCTGCATTTACCTGGGACCTTCGTGCGTCGAGCTTAAAAATCGGGTGCTCTATGAAGTCGTGCAGTTTGTAGTGACTCGTGACAGTCGACCGTTCGAAGTTGTCGCAACGAAAATCACGAAAGACAACCTGGTGGGATATCTCGAAGTCCCCAAGAGTCAAGCGAAACCATAAAGCGGAGTCCTACCAAACTGCGCGGTTGTGTCGATGTTTCCTAATTCGTAGGGTCAAGCAGAATGGGCGCACTTTCATTCGCCGATCAAGAGCCGACGTCGGAAACCGGCAGGAAATAGTTGTGGCAAGCTTGCTTGATCGTGTCTAGCGTCAACTTGGGTGGCAGGCCAAGATAATTGGCGGACCAGAAAATCTGATTGATCACGTCGCGTGCGTACCCCTGAGAAAGAGGCTGCTTCATTTCACCCGCGATGAGTTCTACAGCGTATTGTGGCAACTGCGGTCCGCATCCCAGGTTTCGCGCCTCGCACTCCCGCTCGAATATTTCTTTGAACTGTTCCTGAGTGGCGTATTTCACGTTGATCTTATTGGGTATCCGTCTCAAGAAGGCATCGTCGGCAAGACTGCGAGGATCGAGGTTCGTCGAAAAGACGACCAGCACATCGAAAGGAGCCTCGAACTTTTTGCCGCCGGGAAGGGCAAGAAAATCGATGCGACGATCGAGCGGTGTCATCCACCGGTTCAATAGTTCATCTGAGCGCATGCGTTGGCGCCCAAAATCATCGAGCACAAGAACGCCATTGTTTGCTTTCAACTGAAGCGGCGCAGTGAACAGTCGGCTCGTGGGGTTGAACTGCAGCTCGAGCATTTCAGCCGAAAGCTCGCCGCCGGCCACCACACGGGGCCGGCGACACACCACCCAGCGATGGTCCCAATCCTCTTGAGTCGGGCCCTCGACGCGTTCGTGGACGCTTGGATCGTAGATTCCGATTATCTGATGCGCGACTTCGATGGCATGAGGAATAACCACAAAATCGTTGAAAATCGCAGGAATATTGCAGGCTAGCGTCGTTTTCCCTGTTCCCGGAGGCCCATACAGAAAGATCGACGTGCCGGAAACGACCGCCGTGCCCAATTGAGTGAGCAGTTCGTCGCCGAGCACCAGCTTTTCGAATGCACGGTTGAGGTCCGCGCGCTGTACCGTGCTTCGCTGGACCGTTTGCGAGCGAACCTTCACTGTGTAGTCTTCGAGCGAAACGGGAGCTGGGCCCACGTATTGATTAAACTGAAAGCTTCTGAGAGCCCGATCCCTTCCCGCGGAACTGGCAGTGATGACGTGAACGCCGTGGAGCATGCCTTTGACTTCGCATAGCTGTTCTCGCCGGAAAAACTGAAACAGGTCGTCGACGATGGACAAGTTCAGGCACATTTGATCAGCCAGGTCAGCGAGTGACATCTCGCCATTCAAGAACAGGATCTTGAGGGCAAGTTCCTCAAGCAGAATTCGACTGACACCGGTGTTCCCAATTGCTTGGGGCGCCTCCATCAAGGTGGTTTCCATCGTGGACACTTTTCTATCCCCTCTCGGAGCTTGGGCGAGAGACGCAGCTCGGTCTGACCGAGTTCCGGATTCGGGTTTTACCAGCACGTATCGTGCCATTAGATTACCGCGTAGCGTGACCAAGTCTTGGGCAGGTGGGCAGTGAAGGCTCTCCAAACCTCTAGCACTGCGGAAAAGTGACAGGAGTCAGAAGAAGCCGTCCTCATTCGGAGTCGGTTCGGCACGACCGGCAATCGATCAGAGAACATGAGTATTTACTAAGGAAATATGCTTCTCTTGTCAATCTCTGAGCGGACGCTGCGGGTCCCTATACGGCGTGTAATCAGCGAGCGTTGGTTGGTACCCTGATTGCTTTCCTCCGTGGCCAAATGGACCCAGCCCGGACCAGCCGTAGAGCGCGTAGACGTCGATTACCAAGTGGGAACTACTGGGCGTACTGGAGCGTGCTTTTCTGTGTCTTCCTCATGGCCGCATTCATCGCTCGTTCGATCGTGCTCAGCAGAAATCGAGCGCGCCCGCGCGTCGTTCAGTCGATCAGTGCGTCGAGCGATCGCCACGCTGAGCGGATCTCGTCTCCGATTTCTCCTGCCTTCGACATCGAGAAGCGGCGACTTTATCCCTATTCGGTCATTCCCGGCGGAGTCGAGGACGTAGGCCAGCTGCGCAACGCAATAGCGCACGATCGATTGGTGTCCGCACATTACGCAAACTTTGATCTAGCGCGAGCGAGAATCGTTCGACTGGATCGCGACGAAACAGTGCACGTCTCGTTTCGGTTGAACGAGCGCATCTATTGGACACGAAAAACGCTGCTGCTGCGCAAGGGGGAAACGGTAATCAGCGACGGTACGCACGAAGCGAGGACGCGTTGTGGCAATCGCATTTCCACTGCGCCCGAGATGCCCGTTGCTCCGCAGGAGCCTTCGGCAGAGGCGATGGATGCCCCGCCGAAGTTTCCGCTCGTAGCCAAGGTCCCGGAAATTTGGCCAACCCCTGAACCGATCTTAGAGCCACTCATCGGTGGTGAATCAACCCCTCCGGGGGCTATCATTCCGCCAGCTGCGTTCCCGGTCGTCGGCGGCGGATCTGCGCCAGATCCGCTCTCGGCTACGCCACCAGTGGCCGCCCCGGAGCCGGGTGCGCTGGCCTTGCTTGCACTCGGGCTCTTTACACTTGGTTTCTACCGGCGGTTAGCTCACTTTACTAGGAAATTTTCGCGCCGCACA
>Ga0306920_100011318_pt1 | contig 12036 bp, 12 predicted proteins | sample flu12Cox44000170_FD_204666 | JGI IMG/M metagenome (GOLD analysis project Ga0306920, IMG submission 204666) | Lab enrichment of tropical soil microbial communities from Luquillo Experimental Forest, Puerto Rico - flux4day.12C.oxic.44.000.170 (v2)... | ecosystem: Environmental > Terrestrial >...
ACCTCGGCGCTGTTCCTGATGCTGGAGAAGGTGACCCCGGACAAGGCCGTCGAGGCGATGAGCAAGTACGGCGGCACGGTCCTGAAGACCTCTCTGTCCAAGGACCAGGAGAAGGAACTCCAGGACGCCCTGCACGGCGACGAGGGCTCCGCGCAGTAGCTCCGGTCCACCACCCCCGCGGGAACCGGTTCCCGCGGGGGACCAGGCGCGGCGACGAACAGGATACGCCGATGGCACAACGGGATAGCGTCCGCGAGCCGGCCGCCGAGGAGGTCGCGGAACAGCTGGCCCAGGGGCTCGCGCGCGGAGGCGGCCCGGCCCAGCAGCAGCTCGCCCGAGGGCTGCGGGAACTGGGTGCCGTGGATCGGGCGGTATACGCCGCGGTAGCGGCTACCCCCACTCCTTCGCTCGATGAGCCGCTGCGCCGGCTGTCCAATGCCGCCAACAACTCCGGCCTCTGGTTCACCATCGCGGCCGGGCTCGGCGTGGCGGGGGGCAAGGCCGGCCGGCGTGCCGCGGTGCGCGGAACGGTGGCCATCGCCGTCACGTCCGCGCTGGTGAACCTGGCGGTGAAATCGGCCTGGTCGCGGCAGCGGCCGGACCGGGCCGGCGCCGGGGTTCCCGTCTGGCGGAACGTGCGGATGCCGACCTCCACGTCGTTTCCGTCCGGTCATGCGGCGTCGGGATTCGCCTTCGCCGCGGCCATCGGCCGGGACCAGCCCTGGCTCGGGCTGGGGTTGCGGTTCCTGGCGGCGGCGGTGGCGTACTCCCGGGTGCACACCGGAGTGCACTACCCGGGCGACATCGTGGTCGGCTCGCTGATCGGTGAGGGCACCGGGCAGGCCGTGGCCGGCCTGATGGACCGGCTGATGCCGGCCCCGAAGCCCTCCCCGCCGGATCATGATGAGCAGAACGCCGCTCACCCCGGACCACCGGCTTAACCTGGGGGCCGCCCGGATATCGTTCTGCAATGTCGCGCGTTGCTCTCGTCACCGGCGCCGGGAGTGGTATCGGCCGGGCCACGGCCATCCGGCTCAGCCAGGCAGGGCTGCGGGTCGTGCTCGCTTCCCGCGGCGCCGGCGCCCTGGCGGCCACGGCCCGGGCGTGCCCAGGCCCGACCCTGACCATCCCGGCCGACGTCACCGACCCCTCGGCGGTGGACCGGCTCTTCGACCGCGCGGAGCAGGACTGGGGCGCGGTCGAGGTGCTGATCGCCAGCGCCGGCGCGGGGTTCTCGGCGCGGATCGAGCGGACCAGCGACGTCGACTGGAACCGCATGCTCGAACTCAACCTGACCGCGCCGTTCCGATGCCTGCGCCGCGCCGTGCCCGCCATGCGCGCCGCCGGGTACGGCCGCATCGTGGTGATCGCGTCGACCGCGTCGCGGATCGGCGAGCCGTACCTCGCGGCGTACGCCGCCAGCAAGCACGGGGTGCTGGGGCTGGTCCGGGCGGCCGCGGCCGAACTGGCCGGCACCGGGGTGACGGTGAACGCGGTGTGCCCCGGCTTCGTCGACACCCCGATGACGGAGGCTACGATCGGGAACATCGCGGCGAAGACCGGGCGCACGGCCGACCGGGCCCGCTCGACGCTGGAGGCCAGGCAGCCGATCGGGCGGCTGATCACGCCCGAGGAGGTGGCCGACGCCGTCTGGTTCTGCGTCGCCAGCGAGGCCATCACCGGGCAGGCGATCAACGTCGACGGCGGCACGGTCCAGTCCTGACCACCGCATCGTTCTGATCACGACCGAATCGTTCTGATTACGGCCAAGCCGATCTCCGGCCGGTATCGGGTAAGATCGTTACCGCCTGGTAACCCTCACCCCCCCAGGGTGCCCGGCACAGCCCGGCCCGGGTCGAACCCGGGCCGGGCTTCTTACTCCCACGGCCACTGGCCTCCGGTGCTCAAGTAAGCACGCCAGCGGAAGTGGTGCTGGGCACACCACGGATCGGCCAGGCAGCACCCTGGTGAAGAGGTGACGGCCGGCTGAGGATCGGCTTATGTCCACGACCGCCACCGCCAGCCGGAGCAGCCGGCCGGCGATATCCCGCGCGGCGGCGAGGTTCGCGCCGGTCGATGGCCCGGAGAAGATGCCCTCGTCGCGGGCGGCCTCGCGGGCCGCCTCCAGCTTCACCCAGACCTCGGCGCAATCGTCACCGGCCATGCGAGCCAGCCGGACCACCGGCGTATCGCCGATAGCCGAGAGCCCACCCGGACGCTCCATCCGCTACCCCCCCTGCGCAAACCAGCCAGCAACAGCCTACGGCCGCGAAGCCCGCAGGGCCGGCCCGCGCCTGCCGCGGGCCACCGGACTTCCGGACCGCTACGCCGGCGCCGAGCCCATGGGCGTTCGGACCATGCCCGAACGAGAACTGGCCATCACGGGACCGTACGGTGGTTAGCGTGACCGAGGATGGCGCCCGGCCCGGCGAAGCCGTGATCGAGCAGCTCGCACGGGAGCGGCTCGGCTTCGAGCAGCTGCGTCCGGGGCAGTTGCGCGCGGTGGAGGCACTGGCCGGCGGCCGCGACGCGCTCGCCGTGCTGCCCACCGGCGGCGGGAAGTCGGCCATCTACGAGCTGGCCGGGATGCTGCGGGACGGGCCGGCCGTCGTCGTCTCGCCGCTGATCGCGTTGCAGGACGATCAGCTCGCGCACCTGCAGGCGGCCGGCCTGCCGGCCATCGTGCTCAACTCGCAGCAGTCGGCCGGGGCGCGCGCGGCCGCGCTGCTCGCCTCGTGCGACCCGGGCACGTTCGTCTTCCTGTCCCCGGAACAGCTGGCCAACACGGAGACCCGGCAGGCGCTCCAGCGCGCGCGGCCGGGGCTGTTCGTCGTCGACGAAGCGCACCTGATCAGCCAGTGGGGCCGCGACTTCCGGCCCGACTACATGCTGCTCGGCGCGCAGGCTGAGGCGGTCGGCGCGCCGGTCCGGCTGGCGCTGACCGCGACGGCCGCGCCGCCGGTACGGCAGGAGGTCGTGCGGCGGCTCGGCCTGCGCGATCCCGAGGTGGTGATCGGCGACTTCGACCGGCCGCACATCCACCTGTCGGTGCACCGCGCGCGCACCGTCTCGGACAAGCGCCAGGAGCTGGTCCGCGCCGCGGGCGGGTTCGCCGGCCCGGGGATTGTCTACGCGGCGACGCACGCCAGCGCTCAGGCGGCGCACGACGCGCTCGCCTCGGCCGGGGAGCGGGTGACGCTCTACCACGCCGGGCTGTCCGGGCGCGAGCGGCACGAGGCGATGACCGCGTTCCTCGACGGCTCGGCCCGGGTCATCGCGGCCACGGTCGCGTTCGGCATGGGGATCGACAAGCCGGACGTGCGCTGGGTGCTGCACGCCGATCCGCCGCCCTCGCTGGATGCGTACTACCAGGAGTTCGGACGGGCCGGCCGGGACGGCGCGCCAGCGCAGGCCCGGCTGCTGTACCGCTACGAGGACTTCGACACCGCGCGCCATTTGACCGCGCGTGGCGTCTCCGGCGCCGCCGTCGCGCACGTCGCGGCCGCGCTCGCGGCCGGGCAGCCCGTCGAGCCGGGCGGATCGGCGCGGCAGCGGACGGCCGCGCTGGTCCGCCTGGCCGATCTCGCCGCGGTGACGTGGCGGGCAGACGGCGAGGTCCGCTGGGCCGGGACGATGAGCGTCGCGGACGCGCTGGCGGCCTCGGAGGCGCAGACGGAACGCGAGAACGAGATCGAGCGCACGCGGTTGACGATGATGCGCCGTTACGCCGAGCACGCCGGCTGCCGGCGTTCGTTCCTGCTCACCTACTTCGGGCAGGACTATCCCGGGCCCTGCGGGAACTGCGACAACGACCTCACGCGCGCCGAGGTCCCGCCGGCCGAGGTTCCGTTCGCCGTGGGCGCGCGCGTGGTGAGCGACCGCTGGGGGCAGGGCACGGTGCAGCGTTACGACGGCGACCAGGTCACGGTGCTGTTCGACGAGCACGGCTACCGCGAGCTCTTCGTGCCGGTGGTCCTCCGGCGGGGCCTGCTGCGCCTCGCATGAGCGGGCTCCTGGTGCCGGTGCGCTCCCGGCCCGCTCCCGTGACCGCCGATACCCGGCCTATTGCCGCGCCCGTCGGTTCGTACGACGCGGTTGCCCGACTCATGCAGTGCTTACGGCATGCAGTGCTTACGGCATTCGCTAAAGCTCCGTCACGTCACGGTCCTGGATCCGGCCGAACGAGCTGGACGTCGATCACCTCCGTCCTGGCGATGACCCGCTCGCGCCCGGAATCCGGCTTAGCCGACCGCGCTTGACCCCCGCACCAGTTCCTGGAGAACCTAGCGGTATGAGCCGGGTGGTGGATGTCAACGGGATCGGTATTGAGTACCAGGTGACCGGCCAGGGACGCCCGGTCGTGCTGCTACACGGCTTCCCCGATTCCGGGCGGCTCTGGCGGAACCAGGTACCGGCGCTGGCCGGGGCCGGGTTCCAGGTCATCGTCCCCGACCTGCGCGGCTACGGGCGCTCCGACAAGCCCGAGGCGGTCGAGGCCTACTCGATGACCCGGCTGGCCGGGGACGTCACGGCGGTCCTCGCCGACCTCGAGATCGGCCAGGCCCACATCGTCGGTCACGACTGGGGCGCCGGGCTGGCCTGGGTGCTCGCCTCCCTCGCGCCCGGCCACGTAGACCACCTCGTCGTCCTGTCCGTGGGCAACCCGGTCACCTTCCGCCGCACGGTGGAGCAGTGCGAGAAGTCGTGGTACATGCTCTTGTTCCAGTTCCCCGGCATCGCCGAACGCTGGCTGAGCGACGACAACTGGGCCAACTTCCGCCGGGCCGGCCATCCCGACGCCGATCAGGTGATCGCCGACCTGGAAGCGAATGGCTCGCTCACTCCCGGCTTGAACTGGTACCGGGCCAACGTCGCGCCCGAATCCTGGGTGGGCCCGCCGGTTCAGCTGCCGCCGGTGCAGGCACCGACCATGGGTATCTGGAGCACGAGGGACGGCGCGCTCACCGAAGTGCAGATGACCGACTCCGCTGAGAACGTGGCGGGCCCGTGGCGGTACGAGCGGCTGGACGGCCCGGGTCACTGGCTGCAGTTGGAGGCCCCGGACCAGGTCAACGCCCTGCTGCTGGACTTCCTCAGATACGGCTTAGCCAACCAGCGCGGCCGGTCGTGCCCGGTCGCCGCCAGCAACGTGTCGACGGCCGCGAGGGCCACGAAAGCGACGGTCGCACGACGGGTCATAGCCCGAACAATAGCCACTGACCGTAACGGCCGGCGGTTCCTCGTCCCGGGCCTCTGGGCGACCGGCTCGGCTTTATCCGGAGCAGGCACGCCGGTGGTGCTGGCGACGATGCGGGCGGCCAGTTCCCGTATCGGCATGTTGCTGCGCTGCGATGCTCGCCGCAGGATGTCGAATGCCTCGGCATCCCCGCAGCTTGAATGGGCCATGATGACGCCCTTGGCTTGCTCGATCATCGGCATGGACTCCAGCCGCGCCAGCAGTCGTGCGTAGGCCGAGCGTTCCAGCATCTGCTCACGTGAGATCGGTGACGTGGCTCGCTCGAAATCGCGGCGAAGGCGCTGGAAATCCCGCAGCAGAGCGGCAGTCTGGGCCCTTGTTTCCTCGATGCGGAGGTAGAGGGTGTGAGCGCGGCTGACGGGGTCTGCGGCCGCGCCGGAGTGAGAAGGAACCTGAGTTTCGGTCACGCACGCCCACCGTGTCTCATCAGGACGACCCTTCAGAGCCGTTAACCCACGACGACTCCCCCCGGTAGCAGGCGCTAAACACAGATGGCGAAGCAAAACCCGGCTAGATGCACAGCAAACGAACTCCCGCGCGGGAGCCCTCATCAGCAGCGCTCGTGAATCCTGAAACCCTTATCCCGCCGGGTGGTCGACGGTGATGATCACCTTGCCGGGCGGGCGGGGCGAGCGCTGGGCCTGAAATGCTTCGGCCAGGGCGCCCAGCTCGAAGACGGCCGAGACCACCGGCCGAAGCTGCTGGCGGTCGATGAGCGTGGCCAGCTCGTGAAGCTGGCCGCCGTTGGGCTCGACGACGAAGTACACACTGCGGACGTCGTCGCGCCCGACCGCGGCCGGATCGGGTTCCTCGGCGATGGCGACCAGGATGCCGCCGCTGCGCAGCAGCGGCCAGGAGCGCGTAGTGGTGCTGCCACCAGCGGGGTCGATGATGATGTCGACATCGCGGATGTGGTCCTCGAACCGGCTGGTGTAGTCGAGGACGTCGTCTGCGCCGAGCCCGGTGACGAAGGCCTGGTTCCGGGCGGATGCCGTGGCGGTCACCCGGGCGCCGTGCTGCGCCGCGAGTTGGACGGCGTAGGCGCCGACCCCGCCCGCGCCGCCGTGTACCAGGACGTGCTGGCCGGCCTGGAGATGCGCGTGCTCATACAGGGCCTGCCACGCGGTCAGCGCGCCCAGCGGGACGGCCGCGGCAGCGACGTGATCGATGGCGGCGGGCTTGGGGGCGAGGTCGACGCCGGGGGCGGTGACGAATCCGGCGGCAGCGCCGGGGCGGTCGAACCCGACCAGGCCGTATACCTCGTCGCCGGGCTGCCAGCCGGTGACGTCGGGGCCCGCGGTGGCCACCACGCCGGACAGGTCGTGGCAGGGGATGGCCGGCCACTTCTCCGGCCAGGTGAGCTCGTCCGCGGTGATGGCGGTGGCGCGGACCTCAACGAGCAGTTCGCCGGGCCCGGGTTCGGGTACGGGCACCCTCTCACAGGTCAGGCTGGAAGGATCGGCATTCGCGGCGAGCATGGCGCGCATGCGGCCGGGGTCGGTCACGGCTTGTCTCCGTTTCTGTTCTGGCCCGCCGGCCCGCGTGGGGTCCGGCGCGATGGGCTGTCCGGCGAGGTCAGCCGAGGATCCGTTCGTACGGGGGCACGTCGTGAGCCCGGCACCAGGCCAGGTAGACGGCGCGCTGGGTTTCGGCGTTGACGGACTCGATGACCTGGCCGTTATCGTCGAGATACTCGATGGTCCCGGTGACCTTGATGTGCACCACGCAAGGCTCGTCCCCGGTCGCGCCCCATCCGTCGACGGTGCCGGCCGGCTCGTACACGTAGCTGCCCGGTCCGACCAGCTCGCCGGTGCCGAGTATCTCGCGGGTCCCGCTGATGTTGAAGGCATGCACCTCGCCGGCATGGCGATGGAGTGCGACGGCGCTGCCCGGCTCGAGCCGCATCAGCTCGGACCAGCCATCGGCGGCGAAGCGCAGCGGCCGGAACGACTTGCCCGGCCCGGTCGCGATCCACGGCATGCCGTCGGTGTCGACGGGCAGGGCGGGTTCGGGTGTCAGCTTGGGCATGGTTCCCTCCGGCGGAGCGCGGAGTACCAACGCTACGGTGCGAGTGGCTCGCAATCTAGGTCCAATCCGGGCCCCTTAACGTGGGCCAAATGACCTCGCCGACATCTCGCGTATATGACATACGCTCTCCCGTCTAACGCGGCGCGGCTCCGGGGCTGGCCGGCTGCTTGTGCACCGACGCCTGGTAGATCTGCTCGATGGAGGCGTCGAGCCGGGCGTTGAACTGCTCGTCGGTCTGGCTCTCCGTCAGCCCTTCGAGAAGCGCGCGCGAGAAGCTGGCGATGAGGGTGGGATCGCGAGCGAGCAGGGCGCAGGCCTCGTCGCGGCTGTAGCCGCCGGACAGTGCGACGACCCGGAGGACGCGCGGATCAGACGCCAGGTCGCCGTACAGGCCGGGCCGGGTCGGGATGGTGAGCTTCAGCATCACGGTGGTGCCTTCGGGCAGCATCTCGACGTGCTTGGCGATGGCGTCGCGGAGCAGCGTCTCAGCCTGCTCCTTGTGCGGGCTGGAGATGCTGACTTCGGGCTCGATGATCGGCACCAGGCCAGCCGCGAGGATCCGGTTCGCGTAGTCGAACTGCTGGTCCACGATCGCCGAGATCCCGGACTCGTCGGCGTCTTTGATAACCGACCGCATCTTGGTGCCGAAGATCTGGTGCCGCAGCGCGCGCTCAAGCAGGTCATCGAGGGTGTCGATGGGTTTCATCAGCTGCACGCTGTCCTGCTCGGGAGCGAGCCCCTTGTCGACCTTCAGGAACGGCACCACGTTCTTCTCGTCCCACAGGTACCGCGCCGTGGGAACGCCGCGGACGTCCCGTTCCATGGTCTGCTCGAACAAGATCGCCGCGAGAATGCGCGAGCCGTCAAACGCCGGACTGGTCAGCACGCGTGTACGCATGGCATGGACTAGGTCGAACATCTCGGCGTCGGAGCTGTAGCGGTCCGGCTCGATGCCGTATTCGGCGAGCGCCTTGGGCGTGCTGCCGCCGCTCTGGTCCAGGGCCGCGAAGAATCCACGGCCGGTCTTGACCTTCTCGAACTGGGTAGTGTTCACCCTTCCTTATTGTGCGCTGGCTCGTGGCGTCACTACCCGGCGGGGCCCGGACGGCGCGAGTCAGCCCGCGTCAGCGCTCGTCGCGGACTTGGCGTCGGCTTCGATCTCGGCGGTGTCGGCCTTCAGTTGCCTGGCCTCCACCTTCTGCGCCTGCTTCATCGCCCGCTCGACCTTCGCCCCCATATCCGACACCGCGACCACCACCAGGCCCGCCTGCCCGGCGTCCAGGTGCTCGCCGAGTTCCTTCAGGTCCTTGCGGCTCATCCCGGCCGCCGCGTGGCCGGTAACCGCGCCCAGCACCGCACCGCCCGCGGTGGTGACCGCGAGCAGACCCCCGCCGATCGCGGCGAACGGGAACAGGACCAGCACCAGGCCGGTGGCCAGTCCCGCCCCGCCGCCCAGCACACCCCCGACCCGCGTCGGCGTCTCGTGCTTCTTCGTGATCTTGACCTTCCCGTCGGCCCGCCGCTCGATCACGGCGGCGTCGTAGGCATCGATCAAGCCCGCCTTGGTATGCAGGTCCTTGACCGCCTCATAATCGGCGTCCGCGTCGGCGGGGTTGTCGTACACCCCGACATAGGCCATGAACGTGTCAATTGCCATCGTCATACCTCCAGAACCGCAAGCAGGGCCGCCGTGCTACCCGATGCAGGAGCTGTCGGCCCCGGCAGCCGCCAATGAGCAGGACGCTACCGCTCACCCGCCGCACCCGTATCACTCTTGGCGGGTGAGCCTGCGCTGCTCTGCGCTAGGCGTAGGGCCGATACGCTGCCGCGAAAGCCTGGCCGCCAAGACGCGGTAGCCCGGCCCGCATCCGGGGAGCAGCATCATGCGCCTCTGCTCGTCACCGGACGGCGGGCCGGGCTACCTGGGTACCGGGCCTAGCCGGGCCCCTGCATGCCCAGGGAGAAGTGGGCCTGGCCTTCGCTGTCGACTTGCGCGTCGAGCACCTTGTCCTCGAGGTAGACCGCGGCTTGCGGCTCGATGTAGACGTGCGCTCCGGCGGCGTCGATAACCTGGTCGTTCTCACCAGGGCCCGCCGCGGCCGTGACCTGCAGCGCTCCCGGGTCTCCTGGTTCCGGGCCGGAGGACGCGATCCGCAGGCCTGTTCCTTCCGGAGACTGCGGGGTCGAGGTAAGGGACTTGACGACCTCGGCGGCCGCATCGGTCAGTACCAGCATGCCTGTCACCTTTCGTTTCTCGTGGGGAGACTATTCCGGAGTCGGCACCATCGTCAGTGACCCTTCGCGGCTACCGACTCAGCGGGCAGCTAAACCCTGAAGCGTCGCCCGAATGGTGATGCCGGGGCCCTGGGAATGCGGGGGACGCCGGCTCCCCGAGGGGACAGGAGACGGCCAGACCGTGCAGGCCGCGCGCAGCAGCTATGAAGGTCCGGTGAAGATGTCGTTCTCCGCGGCGGGCCCGCGGACATCACCGAGACGGTAACCCGACGGCAGTCGCAGGTCCGGGCAGGTCAGGTAGTGCGTGCCGACCGCGCCGCAGCGCGCGCACTGTTTCCGGGGCGGCGGCTCACCCGCGACCTCGGGCCCTTCCGCCGCCGAGAAGGCCGCGGTCACCGGTCGCCGCGTGATCCCGGCCCGGTTGCCGGTCATCGCGTCCTCCGCTTCGTGCCGCTGCGGAACAGCGTCTCCACGTCCGCGCGCCGGTACCGGGGCTTCCCGGCCTCGTCGCGAAGCTCCGGCAGTCGCCCGCGGCGCGCCCACGATGCCACCGCCGCCGAAGTCACCCGGAACAACGACGCCACCTGCCTGCGGGTCATCAGGTCCTCGCAAGCACGGCTAGACGGGACGGGTGCAGACACCATCATGTTCATCGACTTCCCCACCAGACCGGAATGAGCTGACTCCGACAGCGCTGGTCATCCTGCGTGGCCGCTCTGGGCCAGGCCCAGGCAGGCTAACTGGCGGCCCTTGTCGGTTGCACTAAAAATAGTTCTGCAACTTGCAAATCGAAACATCCGTCAGCTGACGGATATTGAATCGCCGCCGGGCAGACCATCTGGCGTGTGTTCGCCATCAGCCTGGGGGTGGTGCCGGTCCCCGGTCGTCCAGGCCTGGCTCCGGACCGGCTAAGCACCGGATCGCGGCGCATCCTCCAAGAACACAAACTAAGTTAGTTAACTAACTTGACAGGATGGTCAAGCCGGAGTCAGTGTTTAGTTAGGTAGCTAACTGACAACCAAGGAGCGATCGCGGCATGGAATCCGTTCAAGGGCATGTCTCGTCAGGCACCGGTGGCCGGCTGGTCCTGCGGTCGAGACTTGGTGCGATCACCCTGGCGCTGCTGTGCGCCGTGCAGTTTCTCGACATCGCCGACTCGGCCATCGTCAACGTCGCCCTGCCGTCCATCCAGCACAGCCTGGGCTTCTCCCAGCAGAACCTGCAGTGGGTAGCCAGCGGCTACATCCTCACCTACGGCGGCTTCCTGCTGCTCGGCGGCCGCCTGGGCGACCTGCTCGGGCGCCGCCGCATGCTGCTCACCGGCCTGGCCGTCTTCGCCGTGTCGTCGCTGACCGCGGGGCTGGCCCACAGCGCGGGACTCCTGGTCGCCGCGCGGCTCGTGCAAGGAGCCGGCGCCGCGCTCATGGCCCCGGCGGCACTCTCCGAGCTCACGATCAGCTTCCGCGAAGGCCAGGACCGCAACACGGCGCTCGGGGCCTGGGGAGCCATCAGCGGGATCGCCGCCGCGGCCGGCGTCTTCCTCGGCGGGGTCCTCGCGCAGGGACCCGGATGGCGCTGGGTCTTCTTCGTGAACCCGCCGATCTGCGTCGTGGTGGCGGCCGGGGCGCTCGTCCTGCTGGCGGAAGACCGCGGTCAGCGGGCCGAGGGGACGGCCTTCGACGCGCAGGGGGCGGTGCTCATCACCGGGGGCATGCTGCTGCTGGTGTACGGCCTGGTGCGGGCGCCGGTGGCCGGCTGGGGATCGGTCCAGACCATCGCCACCCTGGCCGGGTCCGCCGTCTTGATCGTGGCGTTCGTGCTCAACGAGTTCCGGAGCCGCAACCCGCTGGTCCCGTTGGCCATCCTCCGCGTGAAGGGGCTGGTCGCGGCTGATCTGACCCAGCTCATCGCGTTTACCGGATTCTTCTCCATGTTCTTCTACGCGACGCTGTACATGCAGGAGATCCTCCGCTACTCACCGCTCAAGGCGGGCGCCGCCTATCTCCCGATCACCGCCGGGTTCGCCGTGGCCGGCGGCCTGGCCTCGCAACTGGTCACGCGCCTCGGCACCCGCCCGGTGGTGGTGGCCGGCTGCCTGATCGCCGCGGCGGGGATCTGGTATGTGTCCAGAGTGCCGCTGCACGGTTCGTACCCGAGGGACCTGCTGCCCGGGTTCCTGGTGATGTCGCTGGGAGCGGGGTCGGTATTCGTCTCGGTCACCGCTGCCGCCAACGCTGGCGTGCCGTCCGACCAGGCGGGCCTGGCGGCCGGCTTGCTGAACTCGTCCCAGCAGGTCGGCAGCGCGCTGGGCCTGGCCATCCTCTCGGCCGTCGCGATCACCCGCACCGACCACCTGATCGCCGGCCGGGTATCGCCCGTGCCGGCCGCGAATGCCGGATACCACCAGGCCTTGCTCGTCGGCGCCATCACGATGGCCGCCGCGGCCCTTGTCGCCCTGCGCATCGGCAACACCAGGAAGCCGGCCCCGCTGGTCATGGTCAGCACGGAAGCGGCAC
>Ga0306920_100011319_pt1 | contig 12036 bp, 10 predicted proteins | sample flu12Cox44000170_FD_204666 | JGI IMG/M metagenome (GOLD analysis project Ga0306920, IMG submission 204666) | Lab enrichment of tropical soil microbial communities from Luquillo Experimental Forest, Puerto Rico - flux4day.12C.oxic.44.000.170 (v2)... | ecosystem: Environmental > Terrestrial >...
AGGCATGGACTGTCGGGGCGTCCGCCAGAGAAGAGCGACGAAATCTCTCTATGCAAGCGACACGCACATGCAGGACTAAATTAAATAGCATAGAAGAGGAGTCAGAGCAATGCGCGCGTGGCGAGGATGTGGAAGAAAGGCCGTCGGCCGCGGTTAGTCAGTGAGCGCGACCCATGGCAAAGCTGCCGCCGTCGGGCGCGCGCCACTGGTTCCGGAGCCTGCGGCAAACAGCACCCGGTTCCCGCCTGTCTGTGTGGAATTTGCTTGCCAGAAGAGGCGATCCCGAACCGCTCCCACGACGGGCGCTTCGAAGCGGCGCTTTCCGGGACCGGAATTGCACCCAGGAGCCGCTTCGCTAACCTTCAAGCAGAACTTCAATGTCTATCTGTTCAAACTTTTCCCGCGCCGGCCAAGACCCTCGCTCAGGGTCGTCCATCAAAAAGCTCTATTCGAAAACCTTCAGACATTACCTTCAATGTCGGCGAGCCGACATTTCTCGCCGCAACCGCCTGAGGCACGCGGAGCCTAAATCGAATCGCCGATCATAACAACTGTGCATATCGTGTGACAAAAGGCTTCCTTGTGCGAAGCCGGAGGAAGGGGACGCACCGCGAACATCGGGCACAGCTACAAGGCGAGAGGAATTGAGAATCATTCGCAGGGTTGCAGTGACTTGCGATGCGCAGCACGACCACCAGATTCTGTTAACCAGGAAATCCCGAGGGAACTATTATAGGACGCAAGGATTGGGGTTCCTTCCCTGCTCTCCAGTCCCCCAAGTTCGACATGGGATAAGGCAGAATTCATTTGAGCTTTGCCTTCGCCGGCAGTAAGGTGGCGACAGATTTCACCGTTCCATTCCTTTTTCATTGGAGAACGCCCATGCGAATTCTGGGAAAAGTGTTGTCACTCGCCGTCCTGTTCTGCCCCCTTGCCGGCTCGACGGTGGGGCAGACGATACACTGCTCATCGAATGACGGAGGACGACACTACTGCAAGGCGGACACTCGCAACGGTGTGATGATGACCAAGCAGGTCAGCGGCGCAGCCTGCCAGCAGGGATATTCGTGGGATTACGATGAGAGAGGCATTTGGGTCGATCATGGTTGCCGTGCGGAATTCGCGCTGCAAAGTAGTGCTGCTGGCTCCAGCGGCAAGACAATCTATTGCGCTTCGGACGATGGAGGGAAGCACTATTGCAACGCAGAGACGCGCGCGGGCGTGGCCCTGGTTAAACAGCGAAGTGGGTCAGCCTGTCAACAGGGCTACTCCTGGGGTTTTGACGAGCGGGGGGTTTGGGTGGATCACGGCTGCCGCGCGGACTTCGCGATCGAGACAGGACCACAATATCCGCCCTCTAGCGGAGGAGGTGCCGGGAATTCCGTGGTGCGCTGCTCTTCTGATGATGGCGGACGTCACTACTGTCATGCCGACACGCGCGGCGACGTGGAGCTGCTGAATCAGCACAGCCACTCTGAATGCCGGCAAGGGTATTCGTGGGGCTACGACCCCCAAGGCATCTGGGTGGATCATGGCTGCCGCGCCGACTTCATCGCGGAGCCGGGCGAGCGGCCGGAGAACCCGGGGATGGGTGCCGGCGGCCAATCGCTCTATTGCCCGTCCGATGACGGGCGCCGACACTACTGTCAGGCGGATACGCGCGGCGGGGTGCAGATGGTGAAGCAACGGAGCGACTCCTCGTGCCAGCAAGGGCACTCGTGGGGATATGACGATCGCGGAATCTGGGTAGACCACGGGTGTCGGGCCGATTTCGTCACGGGCGCCGATGGGGGTTACCCGGGCCAGGGCGAGTGGCATGGGCGTTCATGCGCACGGTCGGTGGGCGAGCAGAGGGCGAATCAATTAGTCGAGCAGTGTCTGCAGGTCTCGCCGGGAACGCACCCTCCCTGCAATGTGCAAAATTCGTGCAGGCTGATCTCGGATGAGATCCGGCGGAGTTGCGAGCTGTTGGGGAATGACGCGCCGGGATTTTGTGACGAGTACCGGTAGCGGTGCACGCACGATCGAGTGAGAAACCCGACTTCTTCCAGTAGGTGAATCAAAGAATGTCGGCGCGCCGACATTTCAAGTAAGACCTGAAGGTTAGGAGAACTGTTCTTTCAAACAAAGTCCGGATTCATCGCAACCTTAAAGTAAAACCTCACATGTCGGCGAACAAACATTTAATGTTCGCTCTGAAGGTTTGCCAGTGCTGTCGCATCTCCGCCGATAAACCTTGCGCGCCCTCCGCGGCGCTCCCGATCCGCGTCCAAGCGAGGCGGCTCTCAAGGTCGTCCGCGAACTCAAGAAAACATCGATCGTATCGCTGGGGTCGCCTGCACAACAAAGAAAGTCTGTTATTCTGACGGACCCATGATCCCGCTGAAGGACATCAACCCTACCCGGACTTTTCCGTTCGTCAACATCTTATTGATCGCTGTCAATGTGGTGGTGTTCTTCTACCAGGCCACCCTGCCGCCGCATGCCTTCAAGTTGTTCGTGCTGGCCAACGCCACGATCCCGGCGCGGGTTCCAGCGTTTCTAGCAGGGCACGCCCCGGCGAACGCAGCGCTTTACCCCTTGTTCACCAGCATGTTTTTGCACGGAGGGCTGATGCACCTTCTGGGGAACATGCTCTTTCTTTATATATTCGGGGACAACGTCGAGGACGTGTTTGGGCACTTTGGGTATCTGGTGTTTTACATCTTTTGCGGGATTGGGGCGGGACTACTGCATGTGATTTTTAACTGGCACTCTTCCCTTCCCGCATTGGGGGCAAGCGGCGCGATCAGCGGCGTGATGGGGGCCTACGCGGTTTACTTTCCGCGAAGCCAGATCCTGACATTCTTCTTTATTTTTCTAATACCGGTCCCGGCGATCATCATTCTTGGCTACTGGTTCGTGCTGCAGTTCCTGGAGGGTATCAACGGGCTCGGAATGGCCCAATCCGGTGGCGTGGCCTGGTGGGCTCATATCGGAGGCTTTCTGCTGGGCGCGCTGGTGGCGCTGCTGGCAAAGAAGCGGTGAACAGGCAGCAAGTCGAAAAGCAGGACGGGGCTGATTGAGCAGATGCGTGACGCGCGTGCGCCCGCGGGCATGGAAGCAATTTAATTGTTGCCAGAATAGCTCTGCGTGGGATTATCAAGGTTGCTGCTGCCTTGCGGGGCATCCCAAAGCACACACAACAACTTTCAGGTTTTACTTGAAGGTTGTTGCACTCTGAAAAACCCGTTGGTGCACAAGAGTTGGGCAAATAGTGCGCGCCTTTAAGAGCGCTTCGCAAGGTGCTGGGTGAGGTAATCCGAGACTTGAGCCGTATTGTGAGAGCCACCAAGATCGGGAGTGGTGTAGTTATCGTTGAGGGCGGACTTAACGCACTGTTTGAGGGACGCTGCTTCTTCGTGCCAGCCAAGAAACTCCATCAGCAAGCCGGAGGTGAGGACGGCGCCGAAGGGATTGGCAATTCCCTTCCCGGCAATGTTGGGTGCCGAGCCGTGCACGGGCTCGAACAGCGATGTGCGGCCGGGATGGATGTTGGCGGAGGGCGCGAGGCCTAGACCGCCGGCCAGTTGCGCCGCGAGGTCGCTGATGATATCGCCGAACAGATTATTGGTGACGATGACGTCGAATTGCCGTGGGTCGCGAATGATCTCCATCGCGAGCGTATCAATATAAAGATGGCGTGATTCGATTGCCGGGTATTCGGCGCGCACGGACTTAAAGACACGCTGCCAAAGGTCGCCAGCATAGGTCATGGCATTGGATTTGTCAGACATGCAAACGCGCTGGAACTTGTGCAAGCAGGCATATTCAAAGGCGTAGCGGATGATGCGTTCGACTCCCTTGCGGGAATTGACGTCTTCCTGAATGGCGATTTCCTCGTGCGTGTCCTTTTTGTAAAAGCCGCCGACGCCAACGTACAAACCTTCGGTGTTTTCGCGGAAGACCGTCAGACGGATGTCGTTGGGAGTGACATCGCGGAGTGGGGTGTAGCGTGGGTGCAGGAGTTCGGTAGGGCGGGCGTTAACGAACAGATCCAGCTTGAAACGGAGACCTAGGAGAATGTCGGCGGCGTGTTGATTCGACGGCACGCGGGGATCACCGAGCGCGCCGAATAGGATGGCGTCAAATTCGTCGCGGAGCATTTCGACAGCGCCGGCAGGAAGTGCGATGTTTTCGCGAAGAAACTTGTCGGCGCCCCAATCGAAAGTAACGAATTCGATGGGGCGGTGACGTTTGGCGGCAGCGGCCTGGATGCATTTCACCGCGACCGGCGTAACTTCTTTGCCGATGCCGTCGCCGGGAATGACCGCGATGCGCGCGCTGGGACCGCCGTTGCGAAGTGGGATTGCGGGCACAGGCCTAGCTCCGAAAGGGATGTCGTTGCGATGGTACGGTAGCATAATGGGACAACTAATCGTTAATCCGCCATCACCGCCTGGTGTCAGCAGGAAGAAGACTTCGCGCAAGGACGCGCGGAGGCTCCTAGATTTCGCAGAAACAATAAAGTGTTGGGAGACTGCCATTGCCGTGAGTAGAATCACGTGAACCGCGAGGCGGATCAGGAGGAAGAGATGAGGAAGATGATGGTGTTGGGTGCGTTGGTCGGACTGGCGATGCTGTGTGTTGGAATGTGGTCGACAACCACCGCAGTGGCTGCGCCTGAGGAGAAGGGCGAGGTCGTGGAGCTGACCGGCATTCTGGTGAAGGTCTCTACTGTCGGCGCGGCTACGACGGGTTGGGAGTTGCACATGTCAAATCCGGTGACCATTGATGGGAAGTCGTTGTCGGCGGTGGAACTCGATGGCGACGGGAATAAGTTCCACAAGCTGGAGAATCTGAGGATTGGCGTGAAAGGTATCGTGCTGCATCCTTCGGCTGACCGCACCGTGATCAAGGTGCAGAAGATCAAGGAGAATGTGTAGGGGAGGCCAACTGGCGATTCTTGGCCAGCGGAGACTGTTCTGCGGCTAGCAGCCAAATCCTGAGAAGGCGGCGAGAGATTCCCTTTCGCCGCCTTCTTTTCTTAGAATAAGTCAAGGTGAAGCGGAGTTTGGAAGAAGTAGAGTGGCTGAGGGCAACTCCCGGAGGAATCATGAGGAAACAAACATTCCGAGTAGCTTTGGCCCTGGGTTTGGCGGTGCTGGGAGTGGCAGGGCACGCCGCAGCGCAGGGAACCCCCGTGGCGGGATCGGTCGAGGTAACCGGGAAATTGACAAGAGTGATGGCAATTGGCGCCGAGACTTCGGGCTGGGAGATCCAACTGGAGAACGAGCAAGCATTCGGCGGAAAGCCAGTAAAGTCCATCGAAGTCGTCGGCAATGCGAAAAAGCTTCAGAAGCTGGAGAACAAGAAGGTGACTGCGAGCGGTACCATCGTGCACCGGTCGGGGGTCGAGACCGGCGACCGAGTCGTGCTGCAAGTCGAAAAGATCAAGCAGTGGAAGGAAGAAAAGCCGCACAGCGAAACGAAGAGTAATTATTAGCGAAAGGCACTGGGAGGCGGGCCAGGTCTTCCCGCCTCCCTTGTAGGTCCCGAACTGGCCTGACGGAGGGTGGCCAGCGGGCACTCCACCACGGCGCTTAGGCAGCCAGCACAAATTCTCGCGTGAACGGGCTGCTTCGCGATGTTGGAGTGGATTGCTGAAATGATAAGCGGAGCGCGTCGTGAAGCCATACAGGGTTCACGGTATTTTTTGCTTTGATCAGCTTAGTGGGTAAGGCGGCGTGGGTACTACTATTCCTGCCGGACCAATCGTTCACCAAACGTTTTGGCGATGAGAGCTACTACAAGCCAGAGAATGAACCCATAGAACGCATACCACATGGTTTCTTGCGCGGCACTCACCCGTGGTGCGCCGAAAACGACCAGCGCGGCCGTGGAGCTCATGTGCATGAGCTGACTGAGTAGAATGCTATTTGTGTTGGCGTAGAGCCACACAATCAGAACGCGCATAGCGGTCATGGCCAAGCCGAAGGCAAGAAAAAAGCGCAACGCGTACGCTCCGTGAGGAGCGGCCGCTCCGAGATGATCCACAACTGGCAAGTGCCACACGGACCACAACAATCCGAGATGGACAGCAGAGGTGAACGCGCTATTCCCTGAACGCATTTTCGGGAAGGCGTAGCCGGTCCAGCCGATCTCTTCGAGGAAGCCCGCTGGAACTCCGAAAATAATGCCAGGCGCGAAAAAATTAGGCGCGAAGGCCGGCGACACGACCTCTTTCAGAAGCAGCAGGATCGCAAGAACGAGGACCGGGGGAAGAATCAACGCGGCGTACCAGCGTGAACGGACATGCCGGAGAGAAATTCGCGAGAGAAGGTTCCGCACGCCGATGCGGCCATCGACGACTCTTGTGAGCAGCAGGCCGGCAAGACTTGGGCCGAGCAGCATAGCAGGGAACATCACAATGCCGGTTGCTTTAGACACAGGTTGATGTCGAAGTAGAGCTGGCAGGGCTACAGCGAGGGCGCCAAGCCAGGAGATGGCAAACGTGAGGGCGAAGTAGGAGACCACGGAATGGCGCTGCAGGAAGTTGTCTGGAGTCGCGAGATTTGGAGTGTGGCGGCGCATTCGCATCAAAATAGCAAGATTCTGCCTTCGAACCTATCACTCGATCCGATACTTCGATCTTCGGAGGAGATACCACGGTCAAACTACGAGCGAGCAGATCCGGAAACTGAGCGACGTTTCGCGAAAACTACTTGGAAGCGGCCACGCGGGGACTGCGCCAGTTCCAGACGTTGTAGGAATATAACGCGATGCAGAAGAGATTGGCGGGGATGAATCCGAATTGCGCGGTGCGCAGAGCAATGACGCAGACAACCACGCTATTTGCACCGGCCACCATCCAGCCTTGCCAGAATTTTCGTCCGACAAGAATGGTTGAAAGAACTGTAAGGACGCACGAAATGTAATCCAGCCGAAACACGATCACCTTACCTAACCACAAGATCTTTGGCGTCTATCGCGCACCAAGCCGCTTTCCGAGCGACGTGCAGTCAGGCTAGCAGCTCAGGTTTTCGGCAAGAACTGTTCTGAGGGTCAGCTGCGCTGGAGAAGTCAACGTCTCGTGTTGGCCTTCTCCGTATCGAGGGCTGGCTGCCGGGTGCCAGCCCCGTTTTTTCGCTGATCTCAGGAGAGCTCGAAGCGATCGAGATTCATCACTTTGGTCCAGGCCGCGACGAAGTCTTTCACGAACTTGTGCCTGGAATCCGCGCATGCATAGACTTCGGCTATGCCGCGGCTGGGAGTGTGACCCGAAGATGAGGTCGACACGCATGGCAGTCCGGAGCCATTGGACGCAGCGGACGGTTCCTAGACCGTGGCCATGTTGAGCAGGTTAACAAAGAAGACGTTGGTCAGGGTTTCAGGTCGCTTGGTCAAGACGCCCGTGTGCGGACTTCTTAAGGCACAAATGCGACTCAGGAGGAGCGAGCCGATTCGGTGACGAACAGGCCGAGGAGGGCCAGGGCACCGCCGAAGAGTTCTGCTAGGGAACCGCGTTCATTGAGGAAGAGGATGCCGAGGATGGTGGCGGCTACGGGAAGGAAGTAGGTGAAAGCGCTGAGCTGCGAGGCCTGGAGGTAGCGGAGGAGCCAGAAATAAAAGAGGTAGGCGAGTGTCGAGCTGAAGCAGGCGGTGAATACAAAACAGGCCCAGGCTTGCCAGGGGATGGCGCGCCAGTTAGAGAGCGGTCCGAAAGCAATAGCTTGGTGGATGGCGATGGGGAGAACGAGGAGGCCCCCGAAGAGGTAGTTCCAGGTGGTCATGGTGAGGGCGTCGTAGTTCCCTGCCACACGCTTGCCAAGAACGACATAGAGCGCGAAGGCGAGCGAGCCACAGAGGGTGATGAAGTCTCCAGCCAGCGTGGTCGAATGGCGAGAGACTCCTCCGGAGGCGGAGGCGAGGATGGCCACGCCGCAGAACGAGACGGCCATCCCCAAGACCTTTCCCCAGGTAAGTTTTTCGAGGCGAAAAACGACCGCGAGGATGAGGGCGTAGATGGGTCCCATGCCGAGGATGATTGAGGAGTGGGCGACGCTGGTGTAACGCAAGCCGACGGTGAAGCACACCTGATTGAGGGAGACGCAAAAGAAGCCGAGGTAGGCGAAGGTGAAGAGGTCACCTGCGGTGCGTTTTCCCTTGTGGGCATGGAGATCGGCCGAGAAGGCGAAGAGGCGCGCGGCAACAGGATAGACCAGGAGCATGAACATGGACGCGGCGACGACGCGAAGCGAGGCCATGGTCAGTGGCGGGAGGTAACGGAGGGCAAATTTTGTGGTGAGGTAGTTGACGCTCCAGATCGCCATGATAAGGGTGATGCAGGCATACAGAGTGCTATTAGAGGGGCGGCGCCCGTCGGAGGGTTCTATGCGCACGGGAGTGGGGACAAGGGAGACATTTTTTCATTATACGTTGAAGCAAAAAGGAGTGGCGAGTGACGAGAAACACGAGCCTGATCGGTGGCCCGTTCTGACAATCGGCCACGACCAGGGCTTGGCCTGCGAAACGGTAGAAAGATTAGGAGGATTGATCGAGTTTGCGCGGGGGTTGCGTGCGCTTGATTTCGTCGGTGAGAACGATGGCTTCGGCAACTTCGCGCATGGATTTCCGCCGCTGCCGGCTTTGGCGCTGGAGCGTGAGATAGGCTTGTTCCTCGCTGAGTTGGAGGTCGCGCTGGAGGATTCCCTTGGCGCGTTCCATGGCTTTGCGCGTGTCGAGCTGTTCGGAGAGTTCGGAGTAGGCCCCTTCAAGGCGCGCGAGTTCAATTTCAGCACCAACTAGAAAGCCGATCGTGGAGATGAGGCGAATCTCTCGCTGACTATAGATGTGCGGCTGTCGGCGCTGAAGATTGATGACGCCGACCAGTTTGTCGCGACTTAGGACCGGGACGGAGAGAAACGCCTCGTAGCGATCCTCAGGGAGTTCGCTGAAGGCGCGGAAGCGAGGGTCCTTGTAGGCATTGTTGCCGATGGCGACGGGAACTTTGTGTTCGGCAACCCAGCCGGTGATGCCATGGCCAACCTGAAGCTTGAGACGATCGACGACTTCGGCGTGGGGATTTTTCGACGAGCGCAGGACAAGTTCACTGTCTTCGAGAACGTAGATGAAACAGGAATCAAATTTGGCGACGATGGAGATGAAATCAATGACCTTGCGAAGAACGTCGTGAAGCGGGTCGGCGGCGGCAAGGCGGCTGCCGATTTCATGGAGGAGGTCAACTTCCCGGGTGTCGCGCTCGAGTAGAGAGTTGATATTACTCATAGAGCAAACCTAGCGGTTTACGCGAACAGAGTCCAACGCAAGAATGTGGTGGAAACAATCGGAAAAACGCTTGAAGTTAAGGCTGCACAGACTGCCTGTGCCACATGCAGAGGGAATCGTGCGAGAGCGGGCATCGACAGGGGTTGGGACACCCGCCCTCGCACAAAAGTGGATGAGTTAGTCGCTGCCTTTGCCGGAGACCACAGTTTGCGACGGTTTTGCCGAGTTAGCGTGGAGAACGGCCTTGCCGGCCTCGTAGAAATTGAGAACGACACCGAAATCATCGAGTGCGATCGAGCGCACCATGAGGCCATCGCCTTCGGGGAGGAAGTTGACCGGCTTCGGATCGTTGGGCGCGAACGGCACGGCCATGGCGATGGCCCCGGCGGCTGGCGTTCCCTTCGCAGTTCCCGTGAGTAAAACGGAGACATGACTGGGAACTTGGAGGTCTCGCATGGAGTGCGTGGCGCCAATCATCGAGATGGTGAATTTGTAGTCGCCAGGCGGCAGCGTGGTGGTGCCCACCCTGGCGGGGAGAGGAAGATGCAGAGTGCCTTGCACGGAGTCCTGCGCAAAGCTGAGCGGACCAGAGCCTGCAGCGAGGGCAAGCAACAGCAGAGCGGCGATCCTGAATGAACGGAAACACAGCAAACTGTTTTTCAGTGTAGACATTTCTTTCTCCTGAATGGCTTTTGAGAATAGGCGCACTGGGCGAGCCAGCGGGCCGGGCGCTGCCTTGTTTACCGAGCGAAAAGGAGCGACATGGTCCCGGAGCAAAACAGGTTGTCCAGGGAAACTACTTGGAAGGAACCACGAGGTTCTTACACTGCCCCGCTACGGGGCGGGCAATTGGAAGACAGATGGAGAATGCCTGAGGAGTTTGCGGGAGTCCAACGCAAAGAATTTATTTGCTCCATAGGTTGCAGGAATCTTCGGAGAGCGGAACAGAGCCGCCCCAAAAGCGGGAAGACTACAGAGAGGAGCAGCCCTGTGGTCTTGCTTTGGTGGGAACAATGCCACACTGCCCGAAGCAGGCGCTGCCGGTGGCGTTACCTTAGTGCGCTAATGGAATTGGTGTAAGCGCGATATTGTAGCCGTCGACGGTTAACGCAGGCTCTGCCCCGGCCAGATCAGAGTTGGCGTAAGTGGCGCTCACGTTCTTCTCTTCGCCGGGCAAGAGGGAGAAGTAGTTGTCGTCCCAGAAAATGGGGGCCAGGTCGTCGCCGTGTGCGCCTTTGGTTGCACGGAGATGGACTTGGAAGGCAACACTGCTGCTGGGATTTTTCAGGCGGACCTGGAGCATGCCAGTGGAGTTGCCGCGCATGGGACTTGCCGAGACTTCGAGCTTCACTGGCGGCAGAGTGTTAAGGCCGGTCAGGTCGGCGAAGTCTTTTTGGGGAGTGTAGACCGTGTCTTTCTTGTGCTTCCAGTCCATGGCGTCGAGCTTGGTTGAGAGCCAATAGAAGTTGTCGCTGACAACAGCACCGGATGGGTCGTAGAGCCAGAGCTTGAGGAAATAGGTGGTGGAGAGGTTTCCCGGCTGGGGTAGTTCGAAGGCTTTCGTTGCGGCGTCGGCCTTGATTTCAATCGCAGCGTCTTTCGAGCCAACTTCCTTCGCATCAATGTTGTAGAGCTTCGCGGAGGCTCTGTAGCCCCGGAGGTCTTCGTATTTGCCGTTGACGACAGAGACCGAATTGGTGTCCCAATCGTATTGAATATGGACGATTTCGGTGGATTTCTTGGTGCCAAAGTAGCCGCCGGCGGGGACAAGGTAGTAGTCGTAGAGGTGCCAGATGAGCGAGGGCCAGGCGTTGTTAAGCATCCATTGAATGACGCCGGTAGAAACGTATTTGTTGCGGCCGTAGGCCTCGTACATGGAACGCTGGTTGTCGTAGGTCATCGCTTGCGCTTTGCGCTCGAAGTCTTCGAGGGAGGTGGGTGCGCCATAGCGTTTTTCGAGGGCGTCGCGGAAGATGTCAATGGTGGTGAAACGTTCGCCCCCCGCGTGGAAGTTCCAGTAGTCATCAATCGGCCAGAGATGCTCTTTGGGAATGAATTTTTCGAGGCTTTCTTTGGTCGGGATCGCTGGGCCGGGACTGGTTTCGGTGTTGTAGCTCCAGGCGCCTCCAGCTTTCGTGTCCGCGAACCAGTAGATGGGCGGCACGTACTCGTAGGGGCCAGTCATCTTCACCCCGGATTTGCCGGTGACTTTAGTCGGCGTTTCAGAGGCGGAGGAGACCGTGGGATTTTGCCACTCGAGATTCTTGAGAAGGTCGAGATACATGGTTTCGACATCGGCGGGCGGCGGGCCATCGCTGCCGTACAGCCAGACGTAGACGCTGGCATGGTTACGGAGACGCGAGATCTGGTCGATAAGAGAAGCAGCAGCGATTTTGCGCGTTTCCGACGTCCAGATCTTCCAGTGCTCCCACATGTCGCAGCAGATCCAGCCGGGCATCACGAGAATGCCAAGCTTGTCGGTCTTATCGAAAAATTCGTCGCGATCGGTTTTGCCTTCAAGGCGGATGGTGTTCAGGCCCATGTGCTTGACGTAGGCAAGGTCGGCGTCAAGTTTGTGGGAGTCCCAGCGGAGAAGCATGTCCGGCGCCCAGGCAGCGCCACGGATGAGGACGCGTTTGCCGTTGACCTTGAAGAGGCGCCCGCCGGTTTCGGTAAGCTCGGAAGTCACTTCGCGGATTCCGAAGCTGAGGGAGGCGGAATCTGAGGTCTTGTCACCAATTTTGACCGAGAATTTTGCCGGGTAGAGAT
>Ga0306920_100011320_pt1 | contig 12036 bp, 8 predicted proteins | sample flu12Cox44000170_FD_204666 | JGI IMG/M metagenome (GOLD analysis project Ga0306920, IMG submission 204666) | Lab enrichment of tropical soil microbial communities from Luquillo Experimental Forest, Puerto Rico - flux4day.12C.oxic.44.000.170 (v2)... | ecosystem: Environmental > Terrestrial >...
TACGCCTGAAGCTCGTCCTTCGCGTTGCGCCAGGTGAAGTACGTGTAGCTCTGACTGAACCCGAGCTCGCCCAGCGCATGCATCATCGCCGGGCGGGTGAACGCCTCGGCCAGCAAGATCACGTCGGGGTGCTTCTTCTTGACCGTCCCGATCAGCCAGTGCCAGAAGTCCAGCGGCTTGGTATGCGGGTTGTCGACCCGGAAGATCTTGACGCCGGCATCGATCCAGTAGGTGAGCACGCGCAGGCATTCGGCGTACAGACCGTCCGGATCGTTGTCGAAGTTGAGCGGGTAGATGTCCTGGTACTTCTTGGGCGGGTTCTCGGCGTAGGCGATCGTGCCGTCGGGCTTGGTGGTGAACCACTCCGGATGCGTGCTAACCCAGGGATGGTCCGGCGCGCAGTTCAGCGCGTAGTCCAGCGCCACCTCCATGCCGAGTTGTTGTGCGCGCTTGACCAGCGCCTTCAGGTCGGCCAGCGTGCCGAGCTCCGGGTGGATGGCGTCGTGGCCGCCGTCCTTCGAACCGATCGCCCATGGCGAGCCGACGTCCCACGATGCGGCGACGAGGCTGTTGTTGGGACCCTTTCGGTTCACCTCGCCGATGGGGTGGATAGGTGGCAGGTACACCACGTTGAAGCCCATGCCGGCGACGTAGTCGAGATGCTCGGCGGCGTCCTTGAGCGTGCCGTGCCGGGCCGGACGCGCCGGCGCCTGAGGATCGTTCGCGAGCTGGGCGCCGACCGAGCGCGGGAAGAACTCGTACCACGATCCGTACAGGGCTCGGGGCCGATCGACCCAGATCGGATAGCGCGGCGAGCGGGTGAGCAGGTGACGCACCGGGTTGGCGTCCACCAGCTCGGCGAGGAACGCGTCGAGCGCGGGCCCGACACGGTGCGCCAGGTCGAGGCTGGTGTCGCGCAGGCTCGCCGCTGCGGCCGCCGCCCGGGGACGCTCCGGCTTCGGTAGCGCCTTGGCCAGCTCGTCGAACAGCCGGGCGCCGTTTTCCAGGTCGTTGGCGAGATCCTCGACGCCTTGCCCGGCGTCGATCTTGACGGTGACGTTGTGCCGCCACGTCGTGATCGGGTCTGACCACGCCTCGACGGTGAACGTCCAGGCACCCTCGCGGTCGGGCACGATCGTGGCGTGCCACTCGTCGGTACCCGGGGCTCCGGGCGACATCCGCACGAACGGGAGGCGCACCCCACCCGGTCCGCGCAACGCGACGTTGGCGGCGACCGCGTCATGCCCTTCGCGGAACACCACGGCGGACACGGGGACGTGCTCGCCCACCACCGCTTTGGCAGACAACGTGCCGCCGGCAACGACCGGGCTGACAGAGGTGAGACCGAGGCGTCCGACCGCTGACACTCCTGCTCCTCACGTAGGCGTCGCCGCCACGTTACCGTCCTTAATCGCCGGTTCGTGTCCCTCGGGCACCGCCCCAAGGGGCGGATGCCTCGGGCCACTCCGCGCCTTCGGCGCGGGCCGCGTCGCGGCCGGCGGCTCTTCGCGCGAGCGCTCATCGCGTCTACGGCGGTGACCTCGGGGGCGGTGCCCGAGGGGCACGAACCGGCGGTTAAGCCTGCCGGGCGCGGTGTGCGGCCGCCTTGACGCGGTTCTGACACGCGGTCGAGCAGAACCGGCGCGTTCCGTTGCGGGACACGTCGACGAAGACCCGATCGCACTCCGGGGCTGAGCACACGCCGAGCCGGTCGGCGTGTTCGCCGCCGAGGACGGTCGCCAGCGCGATCGCGCAACTGGCCGCCCAGCCGTCGGCGAAGTCCTGCTCAGGGCCGTGGTAGTGCAGATGCCACGGCTCGCCGTCGTGGCGTTCGAGATAGGGCGTCGGGCGGAGTTCGTCCAGGAGGGCGTTGACGCTGCCGGCCGCGGCGTCGATGTCGCCGTGGCCGGCCTGCTCGAACACGACTCGCAGCCGACCCGCCGCGGCGACCAACTTGCGGGCCTTGGTCGCGTCCATATGGCCGCGGGCGCGCAGCGCCGCGGTCAGCGCCTTGGCCAGCTCACCGTCCTCGGGTATCGGGTACGGACGTCCGCGCCTGCTCCCCGGAGTCGCGGTGTTGACGAGTTCGGCGCTCACCGCAACCACTGCATCTGTGTGACTGTTGAAGTTCACTTGACCAGTCATGCCCTCCTGAGTAGCGTCCGTAACTGTCAAAGGTAATTACAACAGTAACGGGGGCGCGCGATGCCGACAGTCCAGCAGGCCCGGCACTGGCTCGACCGCTGGGACCGCCAGCAGGAGTTCTACCTGGCCGACCGCGAGGAGCGCTTCGCAGTCATCGCGGACGTCGTCGAGGCAGCGTGTGGCGCCGAGCCGTTGGTCGTCGACCTCGGCGTCGGCCCGGGCTCACTCGCGGTACGGCTGCTGGACCGGCTGCCCGGCGCCCGTGTGGTGGGCATCGACGCCGATCCGCTGCTGCTCGGCCTCGCCCGGAGTGCGCACGGTGACCTACATGGGCTGCGTCTGGTCGATCACGACCTGCGCCTGCCGGGCTGGCGCGACGCGTTGCGCCTCGACCGCGCGCCCGACGCATTCGTCAGCACGACCGCACTGCACTGGTTGACCCGCGACGAGCTCGCCGACCTGTACGCGTCATGCGCCCGTGCGCTACGGCCGGGTGGCGTGCTCGTCAACGGTGATCACATGCATGACGGCCCGGCAAGTCCCGGCCTGGACTCGCTCACCCAGGTGGTGCGTGACCGGAACTTGGCGCGGGCCGGCGCATCGCGCAACGAGGACTGGCAGGAGTGGTGGGACGCCGTCCGGCAGGCGCCAGAGCTGGCGGATCTCGCCGCGATGCGCGGGCCGCAGGGCGTCGAGCACAACGTTGACGTCGCTGCCACGTTCGACGACCACATCACGGCACTGCGCCGCGCCGGGTTCGCGGAGGTGGGCACCGTCTGGCAGCACGGCGACGACCGGGTGCTGGTCGCCGTCCGCTGACGTCGCACCCGGGCGGCCCTAGGCAGCCCGGTCGGGTGCCGCTGGCCGCTCGGCGCTGCCACGCGCCGCGGCGAGCTCGTGTTCGTACTCGTCGGCTATGACGTCGATCAGGTCGTCGCGGCCGCGGCGCACGAGCCAGTTGACTTGCGCAACGTAGTGGTCGCGGATGGCACGGAGCTGGTCGCTGTCCATACCTCGAGCGTCCGCGCGTGAGATGTACGGACTGTTTCGCGGCCGTGGCAGGCAAGCAACGCTGGCGCGTACCTGTTGGTGATCTGCAGGGGCTACCCTCCCCGCCGTGAAAGCATTACGACGGCTGACGGTGCGGGCCACGTTTCCCGCCGAGCTGGCCAAACTCGCGACCATCGTGAACAACCTGCGTTGGTCGTGGCATCCGGACTCGATCGACCTGCTTGAGTCGGTCGACCCTGACCTGTGGGACGCCTGCGGGGGCGACCCGGGAAAGATGCTCGGCGAGGTCAGCGCCAATCGGCTGTCACTTCTAGCGCGTGATCGCAGGTTTCTGCGGCGCCTCGGGGACGTGTACGACGACCTGACCGAATATCTCGAGCAGCCGCGTTGGTATCAGGCGCAGCGCGCCGAAAACCGGGAACTGCCAGAGTGCATCGCCTATTTCTCGCCGGAGTTCGGGATCACCGAGGTGTTGCCGCAGTACTCCGGTGGTCTGGGCATCCTCGCCGGCGACCATCTCAAGGCGGCCAGTGATCTTGGCGTCCCGATCATCGGCGTCGGGCTGCTCTACCGGGCCGGGTATTTCAGCCAGTCGCTGTCGCGCGACGGCTGGCAGCTTGAGCGGTACCCGCCGCTCGACCCGCAGGGGCTGCCGCTCAAGGCGCTACAGCGCCCGGACGACAGCCCGGTGCGTGTTGCGCTGTCGCTGCCGGACAACCGAACGCTGCAGGCGCAGGTATGGGTGGCGCAGGTGGGCCGGGTGCCACTGCTGCTGCTCGACAGCGACATCGAGGAAAACGACGCCGCTGCCCGCCAAGTCACCGATCGGCTCTACGGCGGCAACGCCGAGCACCGTCTGGAACAGGAGCTGCTGCTCGGCATCGGTGGCGTGCGAGCGCTGCGGGCGTACTGCGACACGACGGGAGCGCCGGCGCCGGAGGTCTACCACATGAACGAGGGCCATGCGGGATTCCTCGGTATCGAGCGGATCCGCGAGCTCGTCGAGGGCGCGGGGCTGACCTTCGACGAGGCCCTGCAGGCCGTGCGCGCCGGCACGGTGTTCACCACGCACACGCCCGTGCCTGCGGGCATCGACCGCTTCAGCCGGCAGATCGTGGCGCTGCACCTGGGCGGCATGCCCGGGGTCCCGGTCGAGAGAGTCTTGGAGCTCGGCGCCGAGAGCGACTCGTCCGTGTTCAACATGGCCCACATGGGACTGCGTCTGGGGCAGCGAGCCAACGGCGTGTCCAAGCTGCACGGCACCGTCAGCCGCGAGATGTTCGCCCCGTTGTGGCCCGGCTTCGATGCCGCCGAGGTGCCGGTCACCTCGATCACGAACGGGGTACACGGGCCGACCTGGATGGCCCGCGAGATCCTCGAGATCGCGGAGCGCGAGGTCGGCACGGCAGCGCTGGAGCAGGGCGCCGGATGGGACGCCATCGACAAAGTCACCGACGACGAGGTGTGGGCGGTGCGCCGCGCACTGCGCGAGCGGCTGGTCGGGGAGATCCGCCGGCGGCTGCGGGCGTCCAGCCTGCAACGTGGCATGGCCGACGCGGAGGTGGGCTGGACGTCGTCCGCGTTCGATCCGGATGTGCTCACGATCGGGTTCGCCCGGCGCGTGCCGTCGTACAAGCGGCTGACGTTGATGATCAAGGATCCGGACCGGCTGCGCAGCCTGCTGCTCGATCCGGAGCGTCCGGTGCAGATCGTCATCGCCGGCAAGAGCCACCCGGCCGACGACGGGGGCAAACAGCTCATCGCGCAGATGGTCAAGTTCGCCGACGACCCCGCGGTCCGGCACCGCATCACGTTCCTGCCCGACTACGACATCGGCATGGCGCACTACCTGTACTGGGGAGTCGACGTCTGGCTGAACAACCCGCTGCGGCCGCTGGAAGCGTGCGGCACGTCCGGGATGAAGGCCGCCCTGAACGGCGCACTCAACCTCTCGATCCGCGACGGCTGGTGGGACGAGTGGTACGACGGCGAGAACGGCTGGGCGATCCCGTCCGCCGACGGAGTGGCTGATTCTGAACGCCGTGACGAGGTCGAAGCGCGCGCGTTGTACGACCTGATCGAGCGTCAGGTGGCACCGCGGTTTTACGATCGCGACAGCGGCGGCATTCCGGGCCGGTGGGTGCAGATGGTGCGGCACACCCTCAAGACGCTCGGGCCGAAGGTGATGGCCACCCGGATGGTGCGCGAATACGTCCACCGGCTCTATGCGCCGGCGGCGGCGTCCGCGGCCCGGCTCAGTGCGTCCGATTACCGGGGCGCGAAGGCGTTGGCGCACTGGCGCTCGAACGTCCTCGCGGCGTGGCCCGGGGTGAAGGTGCTGCATGTCGAATCGCACGTCGAAGGCGACCCGCAGCTCGGCGGCGATTTGCACTTGCGCGCCGAGGTGACACTCAACGGCCTCCCGAGCGAGGACGTCGACGTCGAGGCGGTGTACGGCGCGGTCGACGCCGAGGATCGGCTCACCGATGTCAGCACACTGTCACTCGTGCAGGTGGAGAACGGCGACGGCCCGCCCCGATTCGAGGGGGATGTTCCGCTCGAGCGCACCGGCTCGTTCGGGTACACCGTGCGGGTGTTGCCGCACAACGACCTGCTGGCCACACCGGCCGAGCTCGGCGTCGTAGCCAGCGCTTAAATCTCCACCCTAACCTGGTGTTATGGATCGCATCGCCCGGTCGTGGGCAATGTTCAAGGCGTCATTGCGGGTGCTGAGCACCCGCAAGGAATTGGCGCTGTTTCCCGTGCTGTCGGGCATCGCGACGCTGATTGTGGCGGCCGGTTTCGCCGTACCGGCACTGCTCGCGTCCCGGACCGCGATCGAGGCCGGCAACAGTCTGCGGCCGGTGAGTTATGTGCTGTTCTTCCTCGGCTACCTGGTGCTCGCGTACATCGCGATCTTCTTCCAGGCGGCGCTGATCTCGCAGGCCGACATCGCGTTGCGTGGCGGCGATCCGTCGGTGGCGGGTGGTATCGAGGCGGCGCGGCGCAAGGCGGGGGCGATCCTGCCATGGGCGCTGCTGTCCGCGACCGTGTCGCTCGTGCTGCGGTCGCTGGAAGATCGGGCCGGCGTTGTCGGGCGGTTTGCGATAGGGCTGGTCGGTCTGGCGTGGTCGCTGGTCACCTACCTGGTCGTGCCGATTCTGGTGCTTGAAAACGTCACGGTCGGCGCGGCGATCCGAGGCTCGTCCGCACTTTTCAAGCGCACCTGGGGTGAGAACGTCGTCGGCAACGCCGGCGTGGGCCTGGTGAGCTTCCTCGCCGCGATTCCGGGAGCAGCCGTAGTCGCGATCGGCGCCTCGTCCGGGGGAGCTGCCGGAGTCGGGCTGATCGTGCTGGGCGCGGCATGGCTGGTGCTTGTCGCGGTGGTGTCCAGCGCACTGTCCGGCATCTATCAGACCGCCTTGTATCGGTACGCGGCTTCCGGCTCAGTCGCACCGGCCTTCGCCGAAGCCAACCTGGGACAGGCGTTCCCGCAGCGCGGCAACCGCGCTACCTGGTGAACCGGGCTGGCTGGTGAACCGGGGGGATCAGCTGCCCCAGCCGTTCCGGCTGATCGAGCTGCACGAGCCGCGTGCGTCGTCGATCCACTGGTTGTTCGAAACTCGGCCGCCCGCCGCTGGACGATGCGCGGCTTGAAGCACCGTCGCCGCGGCCCCACGCGATCACGTCAGACGCCTGCCAGGGCCATGGCGACAACCCGCAGTGGCGGGAGCATCGCCGGCGGGAAGTACTTATGGCTGTCGCAAAGCGTGAGCGACTTGGCAGCGGCCAGCGTGACCGCCGCACGATGCCTCCACGAAGAGCGCGCCGCTTGCGCCATCTGAACGGCTACAGCAACGCGCAAGGCACGATGCTGACACTGGCGTCGAACCGATGAGATAATCCTTGTCCAATAAGCAGATTCTCTCTGGACAAGCCGCGGCCGAGGTTGCTAGAATCGCTCATGTGTTCGATATCGCGCCGCCACCGCCGAGGCTATCGGATGTGCTTGATTCCCCCGATGCGATAGCGGCAGAGCTGGCTGACGCACCCCCCGGCCCCGACAGCGCATTGCCGATATCGCTGCTCGATGCCGCAACGCTGTCACACGCGGGTCGCGTCGATCTGCTGGTGGCGCTCGAACGGCATGCCGCCTGGGTGGCGGCGCTCCAGCAAGAGGTCCTGGCCACAATGGCTGCGGATCCGGCAGCGGCAGCTGACGAGGTCGATCGATCCGGTCGCGACTGGGTGCGCGACGACGTGTCGTGCGCACTCCGGCTCTCCGGCGTGACCGCACAACGGCGGTTAGACATAGCCGGAACACTGGTAGACCTACTTTCCGCCACGCTCGCGCTGCTGCGACGGGGCGAGATCGGCTACCTGCATGCGCTGGCCCTGGCCGAGGCGGTGGATGGGCTGGACCGCGAAGCAACCGCCGAGGTCGAGCAGCGCGCTCTGCGTCGAGCCGTCGAGCAGTCCATCGCTGAGTTCCGCCGCACCGTGCGCCGTGCGGTCGCATCGGTGGCTGCCGCCAGCGTGGATCTGCGGCGCGCCGAGGCTATGGGTGAACGCCGGGTGTGCGTGAGGCCACGCGACGACGGAATGTCCGAACTCTGGGCGCTGCTCCCGGCCGAGGGAGCGGCTGCCGTGATTGCGGCGATCGACGCGCTCGCCAGCGTGACGTCCGCCGACGATCCGCGCAGGGCCGACCAGCGTCGCGCGGACGCGCTCGTCGACATCGCTGTGGCCGCGTTGCACGACCCACTGTTGCCCAAGGCGCAGGGCATGCGTCCCGCCATCCAAGTAACCATCGCCCTCTCGACGTTGCTCGGTTGTGACGACGAGCCCGGGGAGCTGGCCGGCCATGGCCCCATCCCAGCCTCGGTGGCACGGCACATCGCGGCGGACGGCACCGGCACCTGGCGGCGGCTAGTCACCGACCCGCTGACCGGGCAACTGCTCGACTACGGCCGTACTACGTATCGGCCGCCACGCGATCTTGCCGAGTTTGTCATGGCCCGCGACCAGGTCTGTGCGTTTCCGCACTGCAGCCGGCCGGCGCACCGATGCCACCTCGATCACCGTGTTCCATACGCCGCAGGCGGTCGCACAAGTCCCGTCAACGTTGGCGCGCTATGCGAACGGCACCACATCTGCAAGCACCAGGTGGGCTGGCGCGTCCGCCGCGAATCTGACGGGACGAATACCTGGATAAGTCCCACGAAGCATCGCTACCGGTCGCGGCCGCCCGACCTGCCGGCAGCAACGAATCTGACCGGCGAACCGCCGCCATTCTGACGTGGATCTTGCATGCGCGGTCGGCCGATGGGACGACACGTGGGGTCACGTCGGCATGCCTGCGTGCAGTCGAACACGTCCATGGATTGCTAGTGGACGGCAGATGTGAACGCGTGCTGCGGCATCTGGACGGCCGGCGGCTAATCGTCCCGGATCGGCCGCTCGGTCATACAAGGTCGCGCATGCCGAACGACACCCGATGCCACCTCGCCCAGGCTGGCGCCGCTCGTCGGCGACACGTTGGCGGCGCTCGACCTCGATGGCGTGACACCGGTGGGCAACGACACCGGCCGTGCCACGGCCCAGACGGTCGTGATCGGGCACCCGGCAACTGCGGCTGGCGGCAGTTCCCAGCTAGCTTCGCTGGACTCGCAACAGCAGCGTCGTGCGCGGGCCGATCGACAGCACCGACTCTACAGCCAGGCTGGCTGTACTTGCGCCGGCGGGCGAGGCAGTGTCGATCACGATCTCGTAGGAGTCGGCCCATGGAGGCCCGGGCAGCGTGAACGACACGGGGTCGTCACCGGAGTGGAGTACCAGCAGGTAGGACTCGTCGATGATGCGCTCACCGCGCGGGCCGCGGCTGCGCAGGCCGCGTCCGTCCAGGTACATGCCGAGGGTACGGAGGTCGCTGTCGAACCAGTCGGCGGCGATCAGCTCACGGCCAGACGGGTGGAACCAGGCGAGGTCCTTGGAGCCATCCTCGAGCGGCCGTCCCTCGAAGAAAGCCCGTTGCCGCAGCACCGGCGACGCGCGCCGCAGCGCGATCACCCGGCGCGTCAACGCGAGCAGGTCGTCGGCCTCCGGCGACGGTGCCCAGGAGAGCCAGGACGTCGCGTTGTCCTGGACGTAGGCGTTGTTGTTGCCGTTCTGAGTGCGCCACCTCTCGTCGCCGGCCAGCAGCATCGGAACGCCGGTCGAGAGCAGCAGCGTCACCAGCAAGTTGCGGACCTGCCGCAGCCGCAGTTCGTTGATCGCGGGATCGTCGGTCGGCCCCTCACCGCCGCAGTTGTCGGAGCGGTTGTCGTCAGTTCCGTCGCGGTTGTCCTCGCCGTTGGCCTCGTTGCGCTTCCGCTCGTACGAGACCAGATCCCGCAGCGTGAACCCGTCGTGGGAGGTCACGAAGTTGATCGAGGCGAACGGTAACCGCCCGGCATCGCCGTAGAGGTCGGACGAGCCGGACAGCCGATACGCCAGGTCGCGCACCCCGCCGGATCCGTGCGCCCAGAACGCGCGCACCGTGTCGCGGTAGACGCCGTTCCACTCCGTCCATAGCGGTGGGAAGTTGCCGACCTGGTAGCCGCCGGCGCCGACGTCCCAGGGCTCGGCGATCAGCTTCACCTGCGAGATCACGGGATCCTGATGGATCGTGTCGAAGAACGCCGAGAGCCTGTCGACGTCGTGTAGTGAGCGGGCGAGCGCCGACGCCAGGTCGAAGCGGAATCCGTCGACATGCATCTCGGTGACCCAATAGCGCAGCGAGTCCATGATCAGCCGCAGCGAGAACGGCAGCCGTGCATCGAAGGTATTGCCGCATCCGGTGTAGTCGGCGTACTGCGAGGGATTCCCGGGCTGCAACCGGTAGTACGTGCGATTGTCGATGCCCCGGAACGACAGCACCGGGCCGCCCGGTCCGCCTTCGCAGGTGTGGTTGTAGACCACGTCCAGCAGCACCTCGATGCCCGCCGCGTGCAGCGCGCGCACCATCGACTTGAACTCGCGCACCACCCCGCCGGGATCGCTGGCATGTGCGTATGCCGCATGCGGGGCGAAGAACCCGAGCGTATTGTAACCCCAGTAATTCCGCATTCCGCGCGCCTGGACGAAAGGCTCGGACACGAATTGGTGCACCGGCATCAGCTCGACTGCGGTGACCCCGAGCGAGCGCAGGTGGTCGACAACCGGCGGATGCGCCAGCCCTGCGTACGTGCCGCGTAGCTCGGCCGGCACGTCCGGATGCAGTCGGGTGAACCCACGCACGTGCAGTTCGTAGATGACCGTGTCGTCCCACGGCACGTTCGGACGCTTGTCGTCGCCCCAGTCGAATGCGGGATCGATGATCGCGCAACGCGGCACGTACGGCGCGGAGTCGTTTCGGTTCGCTGCGTACACAGCAGGATGGTCCGAAAAGTCGCCGACGATCGCCTTTGCGTAAGGGTCGACGAGGAGCTTCGTCGAGTTGTGCAGCTGACCCCGCGCCGGCGCGTACGGACCGTCCACGCGCAGTCCATAGAGCTGGCCGGGATGCACGCCCGGAAGGTAGCCGTGCCAGATGCGAAACGTCGTGTCGGTCAGGGGGGCTCGAGTTTCGCGACCGTCGCCGTCGAACAGGCACACGGAGACGCCGGTCGCACTTGAGGACCAGACGGCGAAGTTGGTGCCCATGCCGTCCCAATTTGCCCCAAGTGGGAAGGGCCGTCCCGGCCAGACAACGATGTCGAGACTCATGGTGACGGGACTGTAACCGGTTGCCCTGCGCGACCGCCCGGGGTTCATGCGGTTTGATATGCGCCGTGGCCGAGGTTAATGCCGACGCGGTGCTGCAGTTGGTTGGGGTGACTGTGCGCCGCGGCGACAAGCTGCTGCTCGACAACGTCGACTGGACGGTCGAGCTCGATGAGCGCTGGGTCATCATCGGTCCCAACGGAGCCGGCAAGACCACGCTGCTGCAGATTGCCGGCGCGATGATGCACCCGACGTCAGGAGAGGCGTACGTCCTCGGCGAGAAGCTCGGCAACGTGGACGTCTTCGAGGTGCGCCCGCGGATCGGGTTCACCAGCTCCGCGCTGGCGCAGCGCATCCCGGGCGAGGAGAAGGTCATCGACGTCGTGGTGAGCGCCGGATACGCCGTCGTGGGCCGCTGGCGCGAGGCCTACGGACGTCGCGACGTGCGCCGCGCGGCACAGCTGCTGGACCGGTTCGGCGTCGCCAACCTCACCGAACGCCCATACGGCACGCTCAGCGAGGGCGAGCGCAAGCGCGTGCAGATCGCCCGCGCGATGATGGCCGACCCTGAGCTGTTGCTTCTTGACGAGCCGGCCGCCGGCATGGACCTCGGCGGTCGCGAAGATCTCGTGCGCCGCCTGCACCGGCTCGCCATCGACCCGGACGCGCCCACCACGGTGCTCGTCACGCACCACGTCGAGGAGATTCCCGAGGGCGTCACCCACGCGATGCTGTTGCGCGACGGCCGGGTCGTCCAGTCCGGGCTGGTGCACGACGTGATCGACTCGGAGAGCCTGTCCGCGACGTTCGGCGAATCCATCGGCGTATGGCGCCGCCGCGGCCGCTATTTCGCCCGCGCGGACTGACTTCACTGCGCCGTGCGCGACGCCCGATGCGGGCCGCTCGCTTCGCTCGGGCCGGTCTCGGGCGCCGCTCCTCGCTGGCGCTCGGGCCGCGTCGCGGCGGGCTCTTCGCGCAAGCGCTCATCGCGCCGTGGCTGGGTCTTGTTCTTCGCTGGTGGCTAGGCTGCCGGGTCATGGGTGAGTTCGTCAGCGTCGACGTCGAAGGCAGCGTGGCCACGATCCGCCTGCACCGGCCGCCGATGAATGCCATCAGCAGCCAGGTGCAGGAGGAGCT
>Ga0306920_100011321_pt1 | contig 12035 bp, 12 predicted proteins | sample flu12Cox44000170_FD_204666 | JGI IMG/M metagenome (GOLD analysis project Ga0306920, IMG submission 204666) | Lab enrichment of tropical soil microbial communities from Luquillo Experimental Forest, Puerto Rico - flux4day.12C.oxic.44.000.170 (v2)... | ecosystem: Environmental > Terrestrial >...
GCCGCCGCGGCCGGGGTCGCCGACCGGGTGGAAGTGCACACGGCCGACATGACCGCGCTCCCGTTCGCGGACGGCTCTTTCGACATCGTGACGAGCGCGATGGCGATCCACAACATCCCGTCGGCCGAGGGGCGGTACCGCGCGGTGGACGAGGCCATCCGGGTGCTGCGCCCGGGCGGGCAGCTGCTCATCGCAGATCCCTGGTGGATCGCCAGGAAGTATGCCGCGCACATCGGCCAGGGCACGCTGCGCGGGCTCGGGCCCGGTTACTGGTACGGCGGCCCGTGGCTCGGCGTCACGCTGCTCCATGCCGTCAAGGAGCGCTAGCCGCTAGCTGGCAGGAACTCCGCAATCCGACGAACCCGAAGGGAAGTTTCATGTCTGCCATTGCCAGGTGGTGTTTCCGCCACCGGTTTGTAGTCATCGCGGCCTGGGTGGTCGTGCTAGCAGGCCTGAGCGTGCTCGGCCAGGCTGTCAAGAGCAACTACGACAACTCGTTCTCGCTGCCCGGCACGGGTTCGGCGACGGCTCAGCAGCTGCTGGCCAGGGCCGTCCCGGCGCAGGCTGGTGATTCCGACACGATCGTCTGGCAGGTCAGCACCGGCACGGTGCGTGATCGGGCGATCGTGGCGCGGATGACTGGCGTGCTGGACCGGATCGCGACCATGCCCGAGGTGGCCGCCGTGGTCAGCCCGTACGGGCCGCACGGAGCCGGGCAGATCAGCCGGGACAGCCGCATCGCCTACGCCACGGTCGGCTTCACCAAACAGGGCGACAGCCTCGCCAACGCCGATATCAAACGGGTGATCAACGCGGCCGAGGCGGCCCGCGCGCCTGGGCTGAACGTCCAGCTCAGCGGCGACGCGATCGGGAACGCCGAGCAGCCGCCGCTGGGCTTCAGCTCCGTGGTCGGCCTTCTCGCGGCCGCGGTGGTGCTGTTCATCGCGTTCGGCTCCGTGCTGGCGATGCTGCTGCCCATCGTCACCGCCATCGCCGGGGTGGTCAGCGGGCTGATGGCGATCGCGCCGCTGACCCATGCGATGAGCGTCGTCACTTTCGCGCCGATCCTCGGCGCGCTGATCGGTCTGGGCGTCGGGACCGACTATGCACTGTTCATCGTTACCAGGCACCGCCGCGGCCTGCAGTCCGGGCTGGCCCCTGAGGACGCGGCGGTCACGGCCGTCGACACCTCCGGCCGCGCGGTGCTGTTCGCAGGCGGCACGGTGTGCATCGCCATCCTTGGCATCCTGGTCCTGGGCCTGGGCTTCCTGAACGGCCTGGCCGTCGCCTGCGCGCTGACCGTCGTGTTCACGGTGCTCGCCGCCGTCACCTTGCTGCCCGCGCTGCTCGGCGTATTCGGCCGGCGGGTGCTGAGCCGGCGGCAGCGCCGGCTGGCCAGCCAGCGGGCGGCGCAGGATGCGGGCGGACTGTGGGCGCGCTGGGCGGGCACGGTCGAACGCAGGCCCGCTGTCTTGGCCGCTGCGGCCGCGGCCGTCATGGTAGTGCTCGCCATCCCGGTGCTCAGCCTGCGGCTCGGCTCCTCCGACCAGGGCAACGACCCATCGTCGACCACCACCCGGCAGGCCTATGACCTGCTCGCCGAGGGCTTCGGGCCTGGCTTCAGCGGGCCGTTGCTGCTCGTCGCCCAGACCAGCTCGCCGGCCGATGCGGCAGCGCTGCGGACACTGCAGGACCGACTGCCGGACGTAGCCGACGTGACAAGCGTGCGTTCGCTGGCCGCAGCCCGCGGCACCGAGGTCATCCAGGTAACCCCCGCCACGTCGCCGGAGGCTCAGGCGACCTCCGACCTCATCACCACGCTGCGCGATCACGTCATCCCGGCCGCCGAGCAGGGCACCACGCTGCGGGTGTACGTCGGTGGCGTCACCGCCACGTTCGCGGACTTCGCCACCGTGGTCACCGGCAAGCTCCCCTGGTTCATCCTCGTCATCGTCGGGCTGAGCTTCCTGCTGCTGGTCGTGGCGTTCCGCAGCCTGCTGATCCCGGCGACCGCGGCGGTGATGAACCTGCTCGCCGCGGCGGCCTCGTTCGGGGTGCTGGTCGCGTTCTTCCAGTGGGGCTGGGGCAGCGACGCGCTCGGCCTGGGCAAGGCCGGCCCGGTCGAGGCTTTCCTGCCGCCGGTGACGCTGGCCATCTTGTTCGGCCTGTCCATGGACTACCAGGTGTTCCTGGTCAGCCGTATAAACGAGGAGTGGGTCTACGGCCGCGACAGCCGGCAGGCTGTCCGCACCGGCCAGACGCAAACAGCACGGGTCATCACCGCGGCGGCCACCATCATGATCTGCGTATTCCTGGCCTTCGCGCTCACCGGCCAGCGGGCCATCGCCGAGTTCGGCATCGGCCTCGCGGCCGCGGTCGCCCTGGACGCGTTCATCCTGCGCACCGTGCTGGTGCCGGCCGTGATGCACCTGCTCGGCGACGCCAACTGGTGGCTGCCCCGCTGGAAAGACCGCCTCCTCCCGCACCTGGCCATCGAACCCCCGCAGGGGGCGCCAGCCGCTTCTGCCAGCCGACCGCCGCGCGGACGTCATGACGGCCAGCGAGCCGCCGCATGACCACGCAATAACCCGCAGACCATGTGTGAACCGCCGACCAGCAGACAAGGAGACAAGGATGCCCAGCCCTGACCCTGCCGACCACGATGTGATCGACGCGCTCGACAGCTTCTACTGCCATAACGTCATCGCGGCCCTGTGGGCCGACGCGGTGGCCAACCGCCTGGAAGGCATGGCTATCTACCTGCTCGCCGCCGAGACTCACCGCAGGGCCGACGTCATCGCCGCGCTGGCCGGGTCATGAGCCCGGCCATGACCACCGGTCAGCCGTGGCCATGGCCGCAGACGATGGACGCGCTGCTGGCCGCGCCGGGCTCCCACCGCCTGGTGCTGGAAAACGACCGGGTGCGGGTGCTGGAGGTGGTGATCGAGCCGGGAGCACGCGAACCCGAGCACACCCACCAGGCGCCGGGCGTGATGATCGTCGACGAGCCGGCCCGGATCAGGTACTACCAGGGCGATGCCCTGGTGGTCGAGTCCCCGGCACCCTCCCGGTCCGGGTCCGGGGTGCGGGTGCGCTGGATGGAACCGGAGGGCCCGCATTCGGTCCAGAACATCGACCAGCGCCGCTACCACGCCATCCGCGTCGAACTCAAATAACACCCGCGCCACGACCGCCCGCGTATCCCCCCTCTCCGCCCCCCGTACGGGGGATTACTCCGGAGTAACGTATACGTAACGTGACGGGCATGCCGCACAAGCTCCTTCGCATGCACCGGACCGTTGCCCCGCCGACCATGGACGGACGGCCGGTCATGCTCGCGATCGCCGGCGACAGCGCGGCGGGCAAGACAACGATCACCTCCGGCCTGGTCCGGGCGCTTGGCGAGGACCAGTGCACGGCCGTGTGCGTAGACGACTACCACCGCTATGACCGGGCGGAACGCAGGCGGCTCCCGTTCACGGCGCTGCACCCCGACTGCAACTATGTCGACATCATGGAGCAGCAGCTGCAGCTGCTCGCCACCGGCCACCCGATCCTCAAGCCCGTCTACGACCACCACACCGGCCAGCTGACCCGGCCCGAGTACGTCGAGCCAAGGCGGTTCGTCATCGTCGAAGGGCTGCTGCCGCTGCATACCAAGCTCGCCGCCGCGTGTTTCGACGTCACCGTCTACCTCAACCCGCCCGAGAAGATCCGCCGCGAGTGGAAGGTCAAGCGGGACACGGGCCAGCGGGGCTACACACCCGAGCAGGTGCTCGCCGAACTGCGGCGCCGCGAGCCGGAATCGGAGGCGTTCATCCGGCCGCAGCGCCGCCGCGCCGACATCGTCGTCCGGGTCGCGCCGGTCGAGCAGCGGCACGACCCGCCCGGCACGCCGTTGTCGGCAGAGTTGCTGCTACGCCCCACCATCCGCCACCCCGACCTGAGCGCGGTCCTCGCCGGAAGCGGCCAGTCGATGCACCTGAAGCTGACGCGCGACGAGGACGGCCGGCCGGTCGACGCGCTGCACATCCACGGCTACGCGCCCCGCGAGGACAGCCAGCTGCTCGAGAAGGCCATCTGGGACGGGCTCGGCGCGGGCGTGGAAGTGCCCGGTTTCCTGGGCGAACTCGATGGCGGCCAGCGCAGCGAGCCGCTGGCGATCACCCAGCTCCTCCTGCTGTATCACCTGATAGAAGCCGGCCGGTGATCGCCTGCCACCCGGTATCCCGCGCCACAGCGGCCACACCGGTGAGCCTCCCGCTCACCGGCCCGGACGCCCCACAGGGCACCATCCCGGGGGACCGTGATAACGCGAAAGCTTTCCCGGCCCAGGACTCGAAGGAACTTTCGCGTTAATCCCGCTGCCCGGGATCCCGGTGGAGGGAAAGGCCCGTTCCCGGCAGCTGCGTGAGGCCGACGTCAGCGCCCAGGCGGGCGATCGCCCGCTCCACATGCCGGCCGATGCCGTCGTCGCCGTCGCCGGAGCCGGAGCCCGCGCCGGCCACGCCATCGGGGCCGGAGACCACGACCCACAGCAGTTCCCCGGTCGCGGGCCGGCGCCGTGCCTCGACGAGGACCCGGTGGGTGCCGGCGACCAGCAGGTGCCACCGGCCCAGCTTGGTGTGAGTGACCCGGTCCGCCGCGAGCTCGGGAACGGAGCCCCGGCGGTACAGCGGCACGACCGTCCGCGGTGGCGCGACGCCCGGCAGCCCGATGATGACAAGCCGCCCGGCCGCCGGGTCCCACCCGACCCGCGCGATCTGCTCCCAGCCGAGGCGGGTCCACCCGTCGGCACCGGGGCGGTGGTACAGGGCGCGGTCGGTCGCTACCAGCGCGCACCCGCCGTCGGCATGACGGCTCACCGACAGCACCCGCTCGCCGCGCTCCAGCGCGAGCTCGACAGAGACAGCCCAAGGCAGGGCCCGAGCGCGCACCAGGTGCCGGAACCTCGACGTGACCCACTCGCGAAGCCGGGACGCGAAACGCACCCGCGCCCTGCCCAGGACCGCCGGGGCGTCAAGCGCCCGCGGCCGTGATCTCGCTGACAGCGTCATCGCTAGCCCTTCCCGGATCAGCCGGGGGATCGGTCACCGCCAGCGTGCGCCGCGGCCCCCGCCGCGGCTTCCCCCCAGCGGGGGACCGGAAGGGTGATGCGGTGGTGAGCCCTGGCTCGGGGCTACCGCACTTCGGCGAGCCGGGCGCGGAGCCAGCCGCACCAGGCGTCCACGCCCTCGCCGGTCCGGGCGCTGACCTGGATGACGGCCGCGGCCGGGTTGACGGCGCGCAGGTTGGCGAGGAAGCCGTCCAGGTCGAAGCCGAGGTAGGGGAGCAGGTCCATCTTGTTGACCAGCACCAGGTCGCACGACCGGAACATCACCGGGTACTTCAGCGGCTTCTCCTCGCCCTCGGTGATCGCGTAGACCATGGCGCGGGCGTGCTCGCCGACGTCGAATTCGGCAGGGCAGACGAGGTTGCCGACGTTCTCGATCAGCACCAGGTCGAGGTCGGAGAGCGCCAGCCGCGGCAGGGCGGAGCCGACCATCGGCGCGTCCAGGTGGCATTCGCCGCCAAACCCGTTGCCGGTGTTGATCAGCGCGATCTGCGCGCCGAACCCGGCCAGCCGGTCGGCGTCCAGGCTGGTCTCGATGTCGCCTTCGATGATCCCGATGCGCAGCTCGCCGGCCATCCGCTGCAGGGTTTCGCGCAGCAGCGTGGTCTTGCCCGCGCCGGGTGAGGACATGAGGTTGACAGCGCACACCCCGCTGGCGGCGAAGCTGCCCCGGTTGGCGGCGGCGGTCTTGTCGTTCTCGTCGAAGATCCGCTCGAGGACCTCCACGCGGTCCGGGCCGGTCTGGTAGCCGGAATGATCGCCAGGGCCGTGCGAGTGGCCATGCGAGTGATCGCCGGCCGGGTGATCGTCGTGCGAGTGCGCCGTCCCGTCGTCGTGGCGGTGGAACCGTCCCATTAGGTGCTCGCTCCCTCGTTGGCTTCCCCGTCCGGAACCGCCCCGTCCGGAACCGCCCCGTCCGGAGCCGCCCCGAGATCGAGCGACGTGACCATGAACTCCTCGCCCGAGATCACCTCGGCGTCGATGCTGCCGCAGTCGCGGCAGGCGAAGACCGGCAGGTCGCCGACCTCGGCGACGTGGCCGCACGCCCGGCACCGCATGCGTGCGGGCACGCCTTCCACGTCGATCCGGGAGCCTGCCAGCGGCGTCCCGTCGCTGACCAGTTCCCAGCAGAAGACGAGCGTATCCGGCACGACCTGCCGGAGCTGCCCGACCTGAACGTGGATGACGCTGACCGGGCGGCCCGCGGCGTGCCTGGTGACGATGTTCGCTATGGCCCCGCACAGGGACAGTTCGTGCACTGGATCACCCCCAGCTCGCAAGATAGTGCTCCCCAGATACGGGCGGAGTACGCTCGAGTCGTGCGAGCAAGGCAACCCGGCGGCGCTCGGCTGGCGGGACAGCCGGCCCGTGACTGAGATACCACCAGGCCAGCGACTGTTCGCCCGCTACGCGTACGCCCCCAATCACCTCGGCTACTGCGGCCCCGCCGACGCCGCCGCCCTGTTCGAGCTGGGTTGTGGTGCTGTTCCCTCCGAGGACCCCCCGAGGCTGGCGCCGATCGCGGCGCGGTTCACCGGCGTGTGGCCGTACCTGACGGTGCTCGCGGAACTCGCTGGCATCGGCGACCCGCTCGACGAGCGGGTCGTGCGCGCCTACTGGACCGGCGGTCCGCTGCTCGACACGGTAGACCGCACCGCGTTCGGGACCCGGCTGCTCGAGCGGATCGGCGCCACCGGAGCCGGCCGCTACTGGACGCACCTGACGAAGGAACTGCTCCCGGAAGCCGCTCCGACGCACGCGTTCCACGTCTTCGGCGTCTATCCCTGGTCGCGACTGCTTACCGCGGGACAACCCGAGCATCCGCTCCATGTCCTCGACAGCTGCCGCATCCGGTGGGCCCAGATCGTCTCCGCGGCCGGCGACCACGCCGTGGTCCGGACCAGCAGCCTCACCTGGGACTCCAGCCGACTCGGCCTGGGCCCGGAATGCGAGCAAACGGTCCGACTGACCGAAGGCGGCAGGAGCTTCGTCCCGCACCCGCGGCCAGGGGAGTGGGTCGCGCTGCACTGGGACTGGGTCAGCGACCGCCTGACGGACACCGAGGCCGGCTACTTGCGGCGGTGGACGGACTGGCAGCTCGCGGCCACGAACACGCGGCTGGCCGCCGCGGGCGCCGGCCGCAACCAGCGGCCGCGAACTGAGGTGTAATACTTAAGCTAACACTTCAGCCATAAGGCCGAAGGAGCAAGCGACATGTCGACAGTTGCCCGGCTCCGCGCGCTGGTGACGGTCGCGGACGCCGGCTCGGTGCGCGAGGCCGCCCGCCGTCTCACCGTCACGGAATCCGCGGTATCGGCCGCGCTCGCGGCCCTGGCCAGGGAGATACGCGCCCCGCTCGTCGAGCGCGACGGCCGCGGCCTGCGGCTGACCGGCGCCGGCCAGGCGTACGCCGGCTACGCGCGGCAGATCCTCGGCCTGCACGAGGAGGCCCTCGCCGCCGCCCGTTCGGGGCACGACCCGGAGCACGGCCGGGTCCGCGTCGCGGCCGTCACCACCGCGGGCGAGCACCTCCTCCCGGAGCGACTCGCCTCGTTCGTCAAAGCACACCCGGGCGTCGACCTGAAACTCGAGGTCGGCAGCAGCGAGCGGATATGGGCGATGTTCGCCGCCCACGAGGCCGACCTGATGATCGGCGGCAAGCCGCCGGCCCACATCACAGACGCGGTTATCAGGGCGACAAGGCCGAACCTGCTCGTCGTGGTCGCCTCGCCAGGCATCGCGACAACCTTCGACCTCACGACCACCCGCTGGCTGCAGCGCGAGGACGGCTCGGCGACCCGCGCGCACGGCGAGGCGCTCCTGTCAACGCTCGAAGCGCACCCGCCGCGGCTCACCCTGGGCTCGAACGGCGCCGTCATCGCCTGCGCCGTGGCCGGCCTTGGCGCCACCCTCGCCCCCAGGGAAGCCGTGCGACGACACCTCGAACGAAACGAGCTCGTCGAGATGCCCGTACCGGGCACGCCGCTGCGGCGCCCGTGGCGCGCGGTGACACACGAGCGGCCGCCCGCCGCGACAACCCTTCTCGTCAGGCACCTCATCGCCCACGGCGGCTGGCGCGCCTCCCAAAGCTAAAGTAAATACTTAAGTAAGCCACAAAACACTTGATTGATTACTAACACCTGAGCCTCCCATCATGAAGAGCAAGCGTGCGTGAGGAGGCAACACATGGCACAACGGTGGAGCGCCGGCGTGCTCCAGTACGCCGAGATGGGCTACTGGCAGCCCGACTACGAGCCCAGGCCGACGGACGTGCTCGCCGCGTTCCGCGTCACCCCGCAATACGGCGTCCCGCCGGAAGAGGCGGGCGCCGCGGTCGCGGGCGAGTCGAGCACCGCCACGTGGACGGTCGTGTGGACCGATCGGCTCACCGCCTACGACCACTACCAGGGCAAGTGCTACCGCATCGACCCAGTCCCGAATAATACCGAGCAGTATATCGCGTATATAGCCTACGGCCTCGATCTCTTCGAGGAAGGCTCGATCGCCAACATGTCCAGCAGCATCATCGGCAACGTCTTCGGCTTCAAGGCGCTCAAGGCCCTGCGCCTGGAGGACATGCGCATCCCGCCGCACTACACCAAGACGTTCCAGGGCCCCGCGCACGGCATCGTGATGGAGCGCGAGTACCTCAACAAGTACGGCCGCCCGCTGCTCGGCGCCACCGTGAAACCCAAGCTAGGACTGAGCGCCCGCAATTACGGCCGCGTTGTCTACGAAGCCCTGCGCGGCGGCCTGGACTTCACCAAGGACGACGAGAACATCAACAGCCAGCCGTTCATGCGCTGGCGCGACCGCTTCGTGCACTGCATGGAGGCGGTCAACAAGGCACAAGACGAAACCGGCGAAATCAAAGGCCACTACCTCAACGTCACCGCGCCGACCATGGAGGACATGTACGAGCGGGCCGACTTCGCCAAGGAGATCGGCAGCATCATCGTCATGATCGACCTGACCGTCGGCTACACCGCGATCCAGTCGATGGCCAAATGGGCCAGGCGCAACGGCGTGCTGCTGCACCTGCACCGCGCCGGCCACTCCACCTACACGAGGCAGAAAAGCCACGGCGTGAGCTTCCGCGTCATCGCCAAGTGGATGCGGCTGGCCGGCGTCGACCACATCCACGCGGGCACGGTCGTCGGCAAGCTCGAGGGCGACCCGCTGACCGTCAGCGGCTTCTACGAGACCCTCCGCTGCGACAAGGCGGACCCTGACCCGATAAGAGGCCTGTACTTCGAGCAGGACTGGGTCTCCACCCCGGGCGTCATGCCGGTCGCGTCCGGCGGCATCCACGCGGGCCAGATGCACCAGCTGCTCGACCACCTCGGCGAGGACGTGATCCTCCAGTTCGGCGGCGGCACGATCGGCCACCCCCTCGGCATCGCCGCCGGCGCGACGGCCAACCGGGTCGCGCTCGAGGCGATGGTCAAGGCCCGCAACGAAGGCCGCGACATCGCCACCGAGGGCCCAGACATCCTCCGCGCCGCCGCCAAACGCAGCCGCGAACTCGACATGGCCCTGTCCACCTGGGGCGACGTGACGTTCACCTACGACTCCACCGACACGCCCGACCTGATGGTGACCCCCTCATGAGAATCACCCAGGGCACGTTTTCCTACCTGCCCGACCTGACCGACGACGAGATCGCCCGCCAGCTGCGGTACGCCATCGGCAACGGCTGGGCCATCTCCGTCGAGTCCACGGCCGACCCGCGCCCGCAGGGCAACCTGTGGGACATGTGGGGCCTGCCGATGTTCGACCACCGCGACCCGGCCGGCGCCCTGCACGAGATCAACGAGTGCCGCGCAGCCTACCCCGACCGCTACATCCGGGTGTCCGCCTACGACTCCAGGCACGGCCGCCAGACGACCGCGCTCTCCTTCCTGGTCAACCGGCCCCGGTCAGAGTGAACGGTACCCGTCCCGCTCCGGTGCCCGCCGACGCCGAGCCGCTCCCCGACGACGCCTCCGTCGACTTGTCGTCCGAACGGAAGCGGGCGGCTGTCGACGAGATACTCGACTCCCTGGACCGGGAGCTCGTCGGGCTCGTGCCGGTCAAGACGCGAATACGCGAGATCGCGGCGCTGCTGCTCGTCGACCGGGTCCGCGCCCGGTTCGGCCTGGCGGCGCAGCCGCCGAGCCTGCACATGTGCTTCACCGGCAACCCCGGCACCGGCAAGACGACGGTGGCGCTGCGCATGGCCGAGCTGCTGCACCGGCTCGGCTACCTGCGCAGCGGCCACGTGGTCTCGGTCACCAGGGACGACCTGGTGGGGCAGTACGTCGGCCACACCGCGCCGAAGACCAAGGACGTGCTCAAGCGGGCGATGGGCGGCGTCCTGTTCATCGACGAGGCCTACTACCTGTACCGGGCCGAAAACGAGCGGGACTACGGCGCCGAGTCCATCGAGATCCTGCTGCAGTACATGGAGAACCACCGCGACGACCTCGTCGTCATCCTGGCCGGCTACGCCGACCGGATGGAGACGTTCTTCGCCTCCAACCCGGGGATGAGCTCGCGGATCGCGCACCACCTGGAGTTCCCCGACTACACCCTCGACGAGCTTGCGGAGATCGGCGACCTGATGCTGGCGAGCCAGCGGTACCGGCTGTCGGAGGAGGCGGCCGCGGTGTTCCGCGACTACCTGGCCAGGCGGATGACCCAGCCCCGGTTCGCGAACGCGCGCAGCGTCCGCAACGCGCTCGAGCGCGCCCGCCTCCGGCACGCCAACCGCCTGGTGGCCGCCTCCGGCACGCTCGGCAAGGACGACCTCATGCGGCTGGAGCCCGCCGACTTCCTCTCCAGCCGGGTATTCAGCGATTGAAGCGGCCTACGATGAAGGGTGGACGTCTCCTTCGGTACCGTCTGGGAAGCCATCGCCGCTAGCATCCCGGACGCGGTGGCGATCTCCGAGCCCGGCCGCGACTACACCTACGGCGAATTCGAGGACCGCTCCGCGCGGCTGGCCGCCGCCCTGGCGGACGCGGGCGTCGGGCCGGGGGACAAGGTCGGCTGCTACCTGTATAACGGAGCCGCCTACCTCGAGGCCGTGTTCGCCGCCTTCAAGATCGGCGCCGTGCCCGTCAACGCCAACTACCGCTACACACAGGGCGAACTGTCCGCGTTGCTCGCGGACGCCGACGCCACCGCCCTGATCTTCAGCGGCGAGCTGTCGGCGAACGTCACCCACGCCGCGCGGACCGTGCCGGGACTGCGCCTGCTGGTCCGCGTGGGCGACGCCCCGCCCGGCGAGCCCGTGCCGGACGCCGCGGAGCTCGCGGGCCTGCTCGCGGCGACCGCCCCCCGCCCCGCCCGGCCGCGCCCGGGGTCGGATGAGCTCTTCATGTACACGGGCGGCACGACGGGCATGCCCAAGGGGGTGATCTGGCGGCAGGGTGACCTGATGGGCAACATGGGCACGCGGCTGTTCGACCAGCTGGGCGGGGCCGGGATACCGGCGACGCCGGAGGAGGCGGCCAGGCTCATCGCGCGCGGACGGGCGCGCGGCGCGACGCCGGTGGTGATGTCGGCCGTCCCGCTCATGCACGCGACCGGGCTGTTCAACTCCATGGGCGCCTTGCTGTCCGGGGGCCGGGTCGTCCTCGCCCGCCGCGGCCGGCTCGACCCGCGGCACGTCTGGGACACGGTCGCCAGCCAGCGGGTTCGCACCCTCGTCGTGGCCGGGAACGCGGTGTGCCAGCCGCTCGTCGACGAGCTCATCGCCGCCGAGCGGGCGGGCAGGCCGCACGACCTCAGCTCGCTCGAGGCGATCACGAGCTCGGGGACCGCCATGAGCGACAAGCTCAAGCGCGCGCTGCACGAGCGCGCCACCGTGACCATCACCGACGCCATCGCCGCGAGCGAGGGCGGCCCGTTCGCCTACGCGGTCACCTCGTCAGTCGAC
>Ga0306920_100011323_pt1 | contig 12034 bp, 7 predicted proteins | sample flu12Cox44000170_FD_204666 | JGI IMG/M metagenome (GOLD analysis project Ga0306920, IMG submission 204666) | Lab enrichment of tropical soil microbial communities from Luquillo Experimental Forest, Puerto Rico - flux4day.12C.oxic.44.000.170 (v2)... | ecosystem: Environmental > Terrestrial >...
GGTCCGGCGGACCGGCAGCCACAGCGTGAAGCGCGCGCCGCCGCCTGGATCGTTGGCGGCCTCGATGTGCCCGCCGTGCAGGCGCGCGTTCTCCCAGGCGATCGCCAGGCCCAGACCGCTGTCCTCGGACCGTGAGCGTGCGGTGTCGGCCTTGTAGAACCGCTCGAACACGTGCGGCAGACCCTCAGCGGGGACGCCAGGACCGTGGTCGCGGACCACCAGGGCAAGCTGCTCCCCGCCAGCGGCGGACTGGATGTCGGCCTGAACGGTGACCGGCGGGCTGCCGTGGCACAGCGCGTTGCCGATCAGGTTGGCGAGTATGACGTCGAAGCGGCGGCGGTCCAGCGGCATGGTCATCCCGGCGGGGATGTCGGTGTCCACATCGGCCCAGCCACGGGCGCGCTGGCAGCCGGCCACCGCGGCGGCGACGTCGGTGTTGTCGAGCACCAGTTGCGCGGTCCCGGAGTCGAAGCGGGAGATCTCGATCAGGTCGTGCACGAGCCGGTTGAGGTGGCGGATCTCCTGGCTGACCAGTTGCGCGGCGGCCGCGGCGTCGCCGGTCAGGCCGGGGTGGCCGGGGAGGATGTCGGCTACCGCGGTCATCGCGGTGAGCGGGGTCCGCAGCTCGTGCGACACGTCGCCGGCGAACTGCCGGGCACGCGCCTCCATCCGCTCCAGTTCGCCGATCTTGCTCTCCAGTGCGGCGGCCATGTCGTTGAACGTGGTGGTCAGCTGGGTGAGCTCGTCCCGGCCCCTCGGTTCGACCCGGACCGACAGATCGCCGTCCGACATCCGCTGCGCGGCCTGGGCCAGCCGCCGCACCGGCGTCAGCACGCGGCGCGATGCGGCCACTGCCACTCCGGTGAGCACCGCCAGCAGCAGCCCGACGGTAGCCAGACAGTAGAGAATGACAACGCTGGGGGGCGGATGAGGCATGGTTCCCCGAGTGTGCTTGTAGAGCAGGTGCCTGATCAGCGGGGGCGAGGTGATCCAGTCACTGGCCCAGCTAGGCCAGCCGTAGAACGGGGTAATCAGGCTGATAAACCATGCCGCCGCGAGTGCCGACAGCAGCGCCACCACGATGAACGCGACGATCAGGCGGATACGCACCGGACGGTCCTCCCTCCTGCCCGGCTACACCGGCCCGAACCGGTAGCCGAACCCGCGCACCGTCTGGATGTAGCGCGGCTCGGACGTGTCGGTTTCGATCTTGGCCCGCAGCCGCTGCACGCACGCGTCCACCAGCCGGGAATCGCCCAGGTAGTCGTGCTCCCAGACGAGGTCGAGAAGCTGCTCACGGGAGAACACCTGCCGTGGCGAGCCGGACAGGACCAGCAGCAACCGCAACTCGATGGGGGTCAGCGAGACCTCACGGCCGTCCCGCCGCACGATCAGCGAGGCCCGGTCGATCACCAGTTCGCCGTAGGTTTCCGCGGGCGAGCCCGCCCGGGAGATCCGGCGCAGCACGGCACGGATCCGCGCATCCAGCACCCGGGGCTCCACCGGCTTCACCACGTAGTCGTCGGCCCCGGCCTCCAGCCCTCCCACGATGTCGAAGTCATCGCTGCGGGCGGTCAGCATGATGACCGGGACGTCGCTGGTGCGGCGCAGCCGGCGGCACACCTCGAAGCCGTCCAGCCCCGGCAGCATCACATCGAGCACCACGACGTCCGCCGCGCCCTCGCCGATGGCATGCAGCGCGGCCTCACCGGTCCCGGCCGGCCGCACGCCGTAGCCGAGCCGGCGCAAGGCCAGCTCAAGGCCCTGCCGGGCGGCCGGGTCATCCTCGACAAGCAGCACTTCGGTCATCGCCCGCCATTATGTCTCCGCTGCTGAGCATGGCAGCCCGGCAACGGCCGCCCGGCCTGCCCGCCGATGGATGCCCGGCCGCTTGCCCTGAAGGTGGGCCACCAATGTCACGGGGCTGTGCGTCAACCGTCACAACCGCGTCACAAACATCTTGGGCGTACAGGGGAACTCCCATTTATCAAGTAATCAAATGAATATTTGACAAAGATCACCCGAGGCCCGATGATGAAGGCGTGGCTGACCGGGTTGCTAAGGAAGCACTGTTTGATGCCTTCGCGGAGGTGGCGAAGGCGCTGGCCAGCGGCCGCCGGGCGGAGATCGCGGATCTGCTGTCCCAGGGTGAGCGCCCGGTCGAGGAGATCGCCGGTGAACTCGGCCAGAGCGTGGCGAACACCTCCCATCACCTGCGGGCGATGGCCCGGGCAGGCATCGTGGCCACCCGCCGGGAGGGAACGCGCATCTTCTACCGGCTGGCCAGCGAGCGGGTGGCCGAACTGTGGGTGGCCATGCGTGACGTGGCGGCGGAACAGGTCGCGGGGCTGGACCGGCTGGCTCGCGCCTACCTGGGCGAGCGTGACGGCATCGAGGTCGTGGGCCGCGAGGAGCTGGTGGCCCGGCTGGAGCGCGGTGAGGTCGTGGTGCTCGATGTCCGCCCGCCAGCGGAGTTCGCGGCCGGGCACATCAGGGGAGCGCGGTCGGCGCCGATCACCGAACTGCGCCGCCACCTGAGTGCCCTGCCACCAGGTGCCGAGGTGGTCGCCTACTGCCGGGGCCCCTACTGCGTGTTCGCCGACGAGGCCGTACGGGAACTGGCCGGACAAGGGTTCCGGGCGCGGCGGCTGACCGAGGGCTTCCCGGAGTGGAAGCGCGCGGGGCTGCCGGTCGCCGGCGGGCTGGAGTAGTCACATGACCACCGCGGACCCTGGCCGGGCGCCTGCCCGGCCAGCACCTCAGGGGACACCCGCGCCGGGCGCCGGCCTGCGGCTGGGGCTGCGGGCCAACCTGGCCCAGTTCTGCCTGCTGGTGGCGGTCAACGCGCTGGTCGGCGGGACCCTCGGCCAGGAACGCACCGTGGTGCCGCTGCTGGCTGCGCGCACCTTCCACCTGGCCGCCTTCACCAGCGCGCTCACGTTCATCCTGGCGTTCGGCGCGGTCAAGGCCATCACCAATTTCTTCGCTGGCACCCTGTCCGATCGGTTCGGCCGCAAGCCGGTGCTGGTCATCGGGTGGCTGGTGGCCCTGCCGATCCCCCCGCTGCTGATCTTCGCGCCGAACTGGGGCTGGGTGGTCGCCGCGAACGCCCTGCTCGGCATCAACCAGGGGCTGACCTGGTCGACCACCGTGATCATGAAGATCGACCTGGTCGGCCCCGCCCGCCGCGGCCTGGCCATGGGCCTCAACGAAGCCGCCGGGTATGGCGCGGTCGCGATCACCGCCCTGGCCACCGGGTACCTTGCCGCCGCCTACGGGCTGCGCCCGGCGCCGTTCCTGCTCGGCGCCGCCTACATCGCGCTGGGCCTGGGCTTGTCCGCCGCCGCGGTCAGGGAAACCCGCCAGTATGCCCGCTATGAGGCCGCCACCCACGTCGCGGCCGGCCACCTGGGCGCGCACCTGACCACCCGCCAGGTGGCCTGGCTGACCAGCTTCTCCGAACCGGCCCTGTCGGCCGCCTGCCAGGCGGGCATGGTCAACAACCTCAACGACGGGCTCGCCTGGGGCCTGTTCCCGATCCTGTTCGCCCGGCACGGCCTTACCGTGAGCCAGATCGGCATACTCGCCGCCCTCTACCCGGCGGTCTGGGGTGCCGGGCAGCTCGGCACCGGCGCGCTGTCGGACCGGATCGGCCGCAAATGGCTCATCGCTGCCGGGATGGGAGTGCAGGCGGGCGCGATCGCCCTGATCGCCCTCGGCACCACGTTCGCCGTGTGGGCGGTGGCTGCCGTGCTGCTCGGCGTCGGCACCGCGATGGTCTACCCGACCTTGCTCGCCGCCGTGGGCGACGTTGCGCATCCGGCCTGGCGTGCGCGTTCGGTAGGTGTGTACCGGCTGTGGCGCGACGGCGGGTTCGCCGTTGGCGCGCTGCTGACCGGCCTGATCGCGGACGCGTTCGGGATCCTCACGGCGATCTGGGTAGTCGCCGCCCTCACCGCCGTTTCCGGGCTCGTGGTGGCCGTCCGCATGTACGAGACCCGGCGGCTCGCCGCAGGGCAGCCAGGCAGCGCCGCGGCTTCCTGACCTGCCCGGAACCGGCTGCGCGGCGCATACTACCGCCACCGATACGATCCCGGTCGCCATGACCAGCGCGAAGTACCCCGGGGAAAGGCGGCGGATGCCGGTCCGCCGGCGGGTGGGCGCGGGCTTCCGCTGTGCCAGGCGTATGTCAGCCGGGGGCATGGGGACGGCTATATCGTGATGCGATATAGCCGCACCGCCGACGGCGTCTGGGGTCATGATGGGTTCGGGAGACTTGAACCCCGTTACCGACAACCATCTCGACGAGACGCCGGCGCCCATCGTTAGCTGCGGGCCGAATGGCGGGCCGGTAGGGTCATTGGTCCCTTCCGGCCCACCGGTGTGCAGAGCGAACCTAGGAGGGATGCGCGGGCGCCTGGCGGCCGCCTGCCGCCGATCCAGGGAAGGGTGCGCCATGGCGACGATCGTGAGCCGGCCGGGGACGGCCGGGGAGACAGCAGCGGGCCGGCGCCCGTACGTCATGCTGGGCATGGCCACCGTCGGATTCGCGCTGACGTTCTGGGCCTGGGCGCTACTGTCCCCGCTGGGCGCGCACTTCAAGGAGGCGCTGGGGCTGACCAGCTTCCAGCAGGCCCTGATCGTGGCGGTGCCGGTGATTGTCGGGGCGCTGGGCCGGATTCCGGTCGGTGCCCTGACCGACCGGTACGGCGGCCGGCTGATGTTCCCAGTTATCTCGTTCGCGACCATCGTGCCGGTCTTGTTCCTTGGCCTGGCCGGCCACAGTTCATTGCCGGCCGTGCTGGTCGGCGGCTTCTTCCTGGGGCTGGCGGGGACGTCGTTCGCGGTCGGGGTGCCGTTCGTCAACGCGTGGTTCCCGCCCGCGCGCCGGGGCCTCGCGATCGGCATCTTCGGCATGGGCACGGGCGGAACGGCGATCAGCGCGCTCACCACGGTGAAGCTGACCGCCCACTGGGGCATCCAGGCACCGTTCCTTATCGTCGCCGGAGCACTGGCGGCGTACGGCGTGGCCAGCGCGATGATCTTGCGCGACGCGCCGGGGCGGGTGGTTCCTGCTCAGCCCGCGCTGTCCCGCGTGGCGGCCACGCTCAGATTGCGGATCACCTGGCAGGCATCGGCTCTGTATGCGGTGGGGTTCGGCGGTTTTGTGGCGTTCAGCGTGTACCTGCCTACCTACCTGAAGAACGCATACCTGCTGACCCAGACGGACGCGGCGAACAAAATGGCCGGGTTCGTGCTGCTCGCGGTCGTGGCGCGCCCGGTTGGCGGCTGGCTTTCCGACCGGCTTACCCCGGCGCCCGTGCTCGCCGTGACGTTCGCGGTGGTGGCGGTCTGTGCGCTCGGCCAGTCGCTGACGCCGGCGCTCGCACCGGGCGGCACGTTTGCGTTCCTGGCGATGGCAGCCGCCCTGGGCGCAGCCGCTGGTGCGGTGTTCGCGCTGGTCGCGCAGCGTGCCCCGGCCCAGCAGGTGGGCGCGGTGACCGGCGTGGTGGGCGCCGCGGGCGGGCTTGGCGGTTTCGTCCCGCCGTTGGTGATGGGCGGCATATACGGTGCCACCGGCTCGTACGCGTTGGGCCTGATCGCCCTGGCCGTCGTGGCGGCGGGCGCGGCGACCTACACGCTGGCCGCCCTTCGGCAACCGGCCCCGGCCCCGGCCGCCTGACCGGTTCCCCATCCTCGTATTGGGCGGGGTGGCGGGGTCAGGGCTAGCGCTGCGCGGGGTGGCGGGGTCGGGGCTAGCACTGCGCGGGGTGGCGGGGCCAGGGCTAGCAGATGTCAGTTGGGGGCGCCGATCTTGCGCCACCGATGGTCGGAGGTTCCCGGCTCGGCGGGCCGCGCCGGGCGCCGCCTGCGGTAGACGATGTAGGGCCGCCACAGGTACCACAGCGGATAGCTCCAGGCGTGCACCAGCCGGCTGAACGGCCAGACGGCCAGGATGACCCAGGCGGCCGTCGCGTGGATCTGGTAGACGAGCGGGGCGTGGGCTATCGCCGCCACGTCCGGCTGGAAGCTGAACAGGCCGCGGAACCAGGGCGCGACGGTGGTCCGGTAGTCGTAGCCGCCGCCGAACAGGTTGCGGCTGATCGTGGGCACGATCCCGGTGAGGATGACGATCAGCAGCAGCACCAGCGCGACGTAGTCGACGGCACTGGTGGTGGCGCGGACCCGGGGCACCAGCAGCCGCCGTCCCGCCAGGATGATCACGCCGCCGATGACCAGGACGGCGGCGACCGTTCCGGCGATGGCCGAGAACCAGTGGTAGGCGGACTCCGGGATGCCGATCGCCGCGGTCCACGACTCGGGGATGAGGATGCCGATGACATGCCCGCCGATCGCGGCGAAGGTCCCGTAGTGGAACACCGGCGACCCCCACTTCAGCCACCGCCGCTCCTGCAACTGGGTGGACCTGCTGGTCCAGCCGAACTGGTCGTAGCGCCACCGCCAGATGTGGCCGACCACGAAGATGCCAAGCGCCAGGTAGGGCAGGCCGACCCACCAGAAGATCTCCCCCGCGCTGGCCCCGGTCACCGGCTCACCTCCTCGCCGGTCAGGTAGCCGGGCGGGGCGAACGGCTCCAGGCCGACGTCCTCGGTGGGCGGCCCCTGCTGTTCGGCGGCCAGGACGCGGAGCAGGTCCCGCCGCCCGAGCCGGGGCAACTGCGCGCACACCGCGTCGACCACATGGGCGTACGGCGTGCCCGCCTCGTGCAGGGCCCGGCGCAGCAGTTCCAGTTCGGCCCGGTGACGGCGGAGCAGGTCCACGCCGGCCGGCGCGACCGCCGCGAAGTCGAGCACCACCGGCAGGTAGTCGGGAAGCTCCTCTTCGTCCTTCACGGGGGCCAGCCCGGCCGTCCGGTAGGCCGTCTTGAACGCCAGCAGCGCCATGCCCCGCCGCCGGGTGTCACCGTGCCGGTAGTAGGTGAGGTACAGCGCGCACCGGCGGCGCAGGTCGAACGTTTCCACATAGTGCTGGGCGACCTCGTGCGGCGGGGTTGCCCGCAGCCAGGCCAGGAACTCGGCCAAGTGCGCCCGCGCGGCACGCGGCCCCGACCTGGCCGCGGCGTCAAGTTCGCCCAGCCCGTCGAACACCGCCCTGGTCGGGTACTGGAGCAGGACCGAGGCGAGCTTGTAGCCGAGCGCCTGGCCGGGCAGCGTCGCCGGGGCGGTCGCGGGCGCGGGCAGCGCGGTCATGACGTGCCCCCCTCCGGGAACAGGTGCGGGGCGGCCCCGCGGCCGTCCCAGCCCAGCAGGTTGAACCGCTCCTGGCCGTCGCGGTCCCGGAACGTCTGGCCGGCGGTCTCACCCCCCGGATGGAACGACGCCACCGATGCGGGCGGCCCCTGCCCGCCCATCCCAGGGCCTCCTTCGCCGTCCAGGCTGCACTGGGAGAACAGTTGCTCGTGCTGTGCCAGCAACTGCCCCGCCTCCTCCCGATGGGCGGGCGGCACGACATAACGCTCGCCGTACTTGGCGATGGCCAGCAGCCGGAACAGGTCCTCGAGGTCGGCGGGTGAGGCGCCGGCCTGGGCCGCCAGGCCGGCATCCGCGGGCTGCCCCAGTTGATGTGCCCGCATCATTACGCGCACCGTGGCTAGCTTGCGCAGCACCCGCTGGACCGGTTCCACCTTCCCCGCGGTGAACAGGCTGGCCAGGTAGTCGGCGGGGATGCGCAGCGAATCGATGGCGGCGAACACCTGGTCGGGGTCGGCCTCGTCGTAGCCCGCCGCCGTCACCACGTCGGCGACCGGAGACAGCGGGGGGATGTACCAGACCATGGGCAGCGTGCGGTACTCCGGGTGCAGCGGCAGCGCGACCCGGTGCCGCACCGCGAGTGCGTAGACGGGAGAGCGGCGGGCGGCGTCGATCCAGTCGGCCGGGATGCCCTGCCGCGCCGCCTCCGCCCGGATCCCCGGATCGTCCGGGTCGAGGAACACCGACAGCTGTGCCTCGTACAGATCCTGTGGATCCGGGGTGGCCGCCGCGGCCAGCACCGCGTCGGCGTCGTAGAGGAACACCCCGAGGTAGCGCAGCCGGCCCACGCAGGTTTCCGAGCAGATGGTCGGCTGGCCCGCCTCGATCCGCGGGTAACACAGCGTGCACTTCTCTGCCTTGCCGGTCCGGTGGTTGAAGTACACCTTCTTGTACGGGCAGCCGGACACGCAGAACCGCCAGCCCCGGCACCGGTCCTGGTCCACCAGCACGATCCCGTCCTCGTCGCGTTTGTACATCGCACCGGAGGGACAGGAGGCGACGCAGGAGGGGTTCAGGCAGTGCTCGCAGATGCGCGGCAGGTAGAACATGAAGACCTGCTCGAAGGCCAGCTTCACCTGGTCCCCGAGCCCGGCCAGGTTCGGGTCGGCCGCCGCGTGCGCGGGCCCGCCTGCCAGGTCGTCGTCCCAGTTGCTGCCCCAGCGCATGTGCATGTCCCGGCCGGTGAGCGCGGAGATCGAGTGCGCGCTCGGGGTCATCGTGCCCAGCGGGGCGTTGATCAGGGTCTGGTAGTCGTAGGTCCACGGATCGCCGTAGTCGTCGATGCTGGGCAGGTCGGGGTTCCAGAAGATGGACAGCAGCTTGCGCAGCCTGCTGCCGGCCTTGAGCTGCAGGCGGCCCTTGCGGTCCAGGGTCCAGCCGCCCTTCCAGTGTTCCTGGTCCTCGTATCGCTTCGGGTAGCCGGTGCCCGGCTTGGTCTCGACGTTGTTGAAGTACACGTATTCGGTGCCGGGCCGGTTGGTCCAGGTCTGCTTGCACGTCACCGAGCAGGTGTGGCACCCGATGCACTTGTCCAGGTTCATCACCATCGCGACCTGGGCCATAATCCGCGGGGGGTTCCGGGCCATGGGGTCCGGGGGCTTGCCCCCGGAGAAGCGGAGTGCCCCCCCGGGCCGGCGCTCTCGCATCAGAACTCCACCTCCTGGGACCGGCGGCGGAGCACCGCCACCTCGTCGCGCTGGTTCCCGGTCGGGCCGTAATAGTTGAAGGCGTAGCTGAACTGCCCGTAGCCGCCGATCAGGTGGGTCGGCTTGAACACCAGCCGGGTGAGGGAGTTGTCCGAGCCGCCGTGCCAGCCGGAGATCTCCGACCGGGGCGTCATCAGATGCCGGTCCTTGGCGTGGTACATGTACACGGTGCCGCGCGGCATCCGGTGGCTCACCACCGCCCGGCAGGTCACCACGCCGTTGCGGTTGTAGGCCTCGATCCAGTCGTTGTCGGACACCCCGATCGCGGCCGCGTCGGCCGGGCTCATCCAGATCACCGGCCCGCCGCGGAACAGCCGCAGCATGTGCAGGTTGTCCGCGTACTCCGAGTGGATGGACCACTTGGAGTGCGGGGTGAGATACCGGACGGTTATCTCCGGCTGCCCGTCGCCGGCTCCGCCCTGCGGACCGAAGTGACGGGCATAGTCCAGCGGCGGCCGGTAGCCGGGCAGCGATTCGCCGAACTCGCGCATCCAGGCGTGGTCCAGGAAGAAGTGCATCCGCCCGGTGAGCGTGTGCCACGGTTTCTTGCGCTCGGTGTTGACCACGAACGGGGAGTACCGGCGGCCCCCGGCCTCGCTGCCGGACCATTCCGGCGAGGCGATCACCGCCCGCGGCTGGACCTGCGTGTCCGCGAACGTGATCCGGTCGCCGGACCGCTCCTCGGCCAGGTCAGCCAGCGCCACCCCGGTGCGTTTCTCCAGTTCCCGCCAGCCCGCCACGGCCACCTGGCCGTTGGTCGTGCCGGACAGCGCCAGGATCGCCTCGGCCAGGTGCACGTCCCGGGCCAGCGACGGGCGCCCGTCGGCCACGCCGCCGCGCACGGTCCCGTTCGCCCGGCGCAGGTAGTCCACCGCCTCGGGCACCTTCCAGGTGATGCCCTTGACGCTCATCCCGAGGGTGTCCAGCAGCGGGCCGACCGCGGCCAGCTTCTCCGCCACCGCCGGGTAGTCGCGTTCCACCGTGACCAGCCGCGGCATGGTGACCCCCGGCTCCGGCGCGGCCCCCCCGCCGGCGCCGTCCCCGGCCGCCTTCCAGTCCGGCACCACCCCGCCGGGCTGGGCCAGCTCGTCCGGGGTGTCGTGCATCAGCGGTGCGGCGACCACGTCGGTCCGCGTGCCCAGGTGCCGCGCGGCCAGCCGGGAGAACTCGGCCGCGATCACCGAGAAGGCGTCGAAGTCGGTGCGGGTCTCCCACGGCGGCGGGATCGCGGGGTTGAACGAGTGCACGAACGGGTGCATGTCGGTGCTCGAGATGTCGTGCTTCTCATACCAGGTCGCGGCGGGAAGCACCACGTCAGCGAACGTGCAGGTGCTGGTCATCCGGAAGTCGATGGCGGTGAGCAGGTCGAGCTTGCCGCGCGGCGCCGGCTCCCGCCAGGTCACCTCGGCCGGGCGCAGCTCCGGCGGCGACTCCTGCGCCCGCACCGCGTCGTGGGTGCCGAGCAGGTGCCGCATGAAGTACTCCATGCCCTTGCCCGAGGACCCCAGCAGGTTCGCCCGCCAGACCGTCATCACCCGGGGCCAGTTCGCCGGGTCGTCGGGGTCCTCACCGGCGAACCGCAGCCGGCCCGCCTGGAGTTCGGCGACCACGTGCTCGGCCACCGGCTTCCCGGCGCGGGCCGCGTCGTCCGCGATGTCCAGCGGGTTGCGGCCGAACGCGGGGTGGGAGGGGGTCCAGCCCAGCCGCGACGCCTGCGCCAGGCAGTCCGCGAAGGCCCGTCCACGGAACAGCCCCTGGCCGAGCGGGCTGGCGATCTCGGCCGGCCCGAACGCCTCGTACCGCCACTGGCCGGTATGCAGGTAGAAGAACGAGGTCCCGGTCATCTGCCGGGGCGGCCGCTGCCAGTCCAGCGCGAACGCCATCTGCTGCCAGCCGGCCAGCGGCCGGACCTTCTCCTGGCCGACGTAATGCGCCCAGCCGCCGCCGTTCACCCCCTGGCACCCGCACAGCATGATCAGGGTCAGGAAGCTCCGGTAGATCTGGTCGGAGTGGTACCAGTGGTTGGTCCCCGCGCCCATCGCGATCATGGACCGGCCGCGGGACACCTCGGCGTTGCGGGCGAACTCCCGGGCCACCCGGGCCGCCGCGGCGGCCGGGACCGAGGTGATCCGCTCCTGCCAGGCCGGGGTGCCGGGCCCGGGGTCGTCGTACCCGGCCGGCCACTCGCCCGGCAGGCCCGGCCTGCCGACCGCGTACTGGGCCATGACCAGGTCGAATACCGTGGTGACCAGGTGCCCGCCTACCGTGGTGACCGGCACCCCGCGGCGGACCGCGGCCCCGCCCTCGGTGTCCCCCGTGTCGAACCGCGGCAGGTCGACCGGTACCGCATCCTCGTGCCGCCCGTACAGGGTCAGGACCGGGTCGATCCCCGCCAGGTCCAGGTTCCACCGGCCCAGGCCCGATTCGGTGTACCGGAATCCCAGCGACCCGTTCGGGACCACGGGCTGTCCGGTCCCTTCGTTAAGCATGACGGTTTTGTGCGCGGTGCCCTCGCCCGCGAGTCCCAGGTCGGCGGCGGTGAGGAAGCGGCCGGGCAGGTAGCCGTCGCCGCGCTGTTCCAGCGTCACCAGGAACGGCAGGTCGGTGTAGGTCTTGGCGTACTCGGTGAAGTAGGGGACCTGCCGGTCGCGGAAGAACTCGGTCAGGATCACGTGCCCCATCGCCATGGCCAGGGCGCCGTCGGTGCCCGGTGCGGCGGCCAGCCAGTCGTCGGCGAACTTGGTGTGGTCGGAGTAATCCGGGGAGACCACGACGACCTTCTGGCCGCGGTAGCGCGCCTCGGTCATGAAATGCGCGTCCGGGGTGCGGGTGATCGGCAGGTTGGTGCCCCAGATGATCAGGTAGGAGGCGTTCCACCAGTCGCCGGACTCCGGCACGTCGGTCTGGTCCCCGAACACCTGCGGCGAGGCCGGCGGCAGGTCGGCGTACCAGTCGTAGAAGGACAGGATGGTCCCGCCGATCAGCGACAGGAACCGGGTGCCGGCCGAGTACGACACCTGTGACATCGCCGGGATCGGCGTGAACCCCACGACCCGG
>Ga0306920_100011324_pt1 | contig 12033 bp, 11 predicted proteins | sample flu12Cox44000170_FD_204666 | JGI IMG/M metagenome (GOLD analysis project Ga0306920, IMG submission 204666) | Lab enrichment of tropical soil microbial communities from Luquillo Experimental Forest, Puerto Rico - flux4day.12C.oxic.44.000.170 (v2)... | ecosystem: Environmental > Terrestrial >...
CTCGATCGCCGGCCCATCGTGGTAACCCCCTAAACCATCCCCGTGGACGCCCTTATAGTACCCAGCGTACCGCAAGCACAGCGGGTTGTTCGGCCCATGGGCGATGCCTCCGACCGTCTGGACTGTGAAGTCGATCTTTATGATGCAGTGACAGATCGTATTGGCAGCGTACAGGATATTGGGATTGCGCGGGTCCCAGCAGATATCCCCCGTCCCGCCAAAGTTGGCGAAGGTCCGTGTCGGGTCGGTCGTGATAGTTCCGTGAATAGTGCTCGAACAGAACTCGGGAGTCGTGCTGTCTGTCCAGTCGAACGGCAGTATCCCGGTGTTGCGCTTGGTGCCCGCGATAGTGGTCATCGTGCCGTCGTCGGCGATAGTAAAGAGGCGTCCGTCGATTTGCACAGCGGTCCAATGGGCCGAGAATACCGGCGTGAGCCCTAATCCCTGATCCGTCGCGATAAAGATGGCCGACGTCGATAGCATATTGCTATTGCGGCCCCCGTCCAGGAACCCAGTGCGGATATTAACCGGTAAGAGAAGTTCGAAAGCAGCTGAGTTGCCGGCCGCTTTCGCGTCCCACTCGATCGAGGCGACCCCGCCGCGCTTTGTTTGCCAGAACTGCGGCTCCCGCTGGTACTCGCCCAGACGGATCTGCGCGGGGCTCTCGAAGTACCACGGGAGCGATCCGCCCGTCCCGAACCCGCTGGGGGAAAGGGGTTGGCGCATTCCTATCGGTCCCGGCGAGTTGCCCACCTGCCACGGCCAGATGCCAGGCTTAAAACACGGGTCCGCGTACACTACAGTTTGTCCTGGGCCCGGGTAGGGGGCGGTGTTGGACGGTTGGATGGGGAGACCCTGGTACTTTACATAGTCCACACCGGTCGGTTGCGTGCGGACGTTGCCGAAGAAATAGGCTACGGGAATTATCCGGGGAGTTGTAAAGTCGTTGAGACCCTTAGGGGCGTTCGAATCGCCATTCGCTATAATCAGATTGGTCGGTAAGACCACGATCTGATACGCGTTCCATTTGCACCCTCCGTCGTGGACTATATCATTCAGATCTATAATCTTGGCGCTGATGATGTACGTACCGTCCGGGTACTGCGTTGTATCAAGGGTCTGCCTGATAGGGTTGGCGTCCGATTGCACTATTGGGGAGCCGATCGGTATAGTCTGTGGGATTTCATTGGGCGCGCCGGACAATGTGAACTGTACGGTAACGTTCTGCGGGTGTTGTGCGCTAGAGTAATTGGACATATAAGTGTTGCCGAGCACTATTGTGCCCCGCGCGACCACCGCTGCTGACGTGCCGCCTAGTACAGTACCCCCAACCACTTCGATCATGAAAACCGCGTTGCTGTTCGCCGCGCCAGCGGGGGTGGCGAACAGCGGGAAAGGCGGGGATACGGCGTCACTAACGGTGAGTAGCACGCTCGCTAGAACCTTTCCCTCACTGTAACCGTACAGTATTACCTCGTAGAGCCCGGGCGTGACACCCACAAACTGCCCATACTGATTTGCCTCGGTTGTTGGGATGACGAGATCGATGTTAGCCACGCCTCCGAAAACGGTACGCTGAATACCACCATTCGTCCCTTGTAGCCGAAAGGCCACGAATGTGTTCACGTTGTTGTCGGGGTTATTGCGGACGGCAATCCACATGCTATCGCCCGAGGGAACCGCTGCCGGCGAGGTGCTGCCGTTGACCGTAACGGCCAGCGAACCGGCTGTAAGCGTCGGGTCGATCGTCAGGGTACTGATGCCCTGCGTCGCGCGGATTACCACGTCTGTGTAGGACCCCGCCGGCAGTCCGCCTGTTGGCGCCAAGAGGTTCGACCCGAGGGTGCTGCCGCTTAAGTGGAATCCTTCGGTGTTAATCCCTTGTCCAGTGTCCAGCGAGATCATGCCGTTAAAGATTGATTGGTCGGACATGACAACTTTGACCGACCCGACCACGGCGTTTCCTGTGTTCTGAAGAAAGGAGGTATTGCTGATCGTTATCGAGACGATCGTAGGCGACGGTGGTGGAGTAAAGGCTGACCCGCCACCGACATTCAGCGAGCGCGCTCGCGCCTTCGCTGCTGCCGCAGCAGCTCCGCTGCCGGCAAGGATAAGACGACGAGTGATTTTCATGTCAGAGTTGCCAACAGCCTACACCCTACGCCGACCCTATTGGCGGGGGATGGCCTGAGGCGGACATTCCCGGATGACCAGCCCATCTGGCCGTCTGAACGGCACCGTACCCGCCCCCTGAGGCGTTTTGCAATGGTGGCAGCGCCGGGATGACGCCCGCAGCGGGGCCGATTGGTTGGTGATTGCGGTCTGACCGACAATCCGGCCCTGTTAGGCACGTCTGAACGCAGTTCTCCTGCGGCACCCTGCGCGGCAAGACCGGCGGCTGCGCCCAACATTCGGACCAACGGCGGTGGGCGCAGCGCGGTGATGGCGGCCAAGACTTGCTGGAACAGGGCGAGGCACCACGACCTCGGCCATCTGGAAGATCACTGAACGGCCGTGCCGGACAATCTTGGCGCCGATCTTCACCAATCGGTCACGCAGCGTAGTCAGCGACCAATGCTTCACCGAGATTGTAGGCCAGCGCATGCAGTTGCAGCCGAACGGCGTTGGCGGCGAAGCGATGTCACGACAGTCGCCTCCCTATGACTGCGTTCTTACCCTCCCTGATCCACTGTTCGGCCGTCCCGAGCTGATTGTAAAGCGCTACCACCCGTTCGGCCGGGCGGGTCAGGTTGGTCTCTATGAAGCCGACGCGCGGGTAGAGCTTGCCAGCGTCGGCGCCGGGAGAAGTGGCACGACCGGGCTAGGCTCAACGAGCCCGAGCGTCGGCAAAGTCGCAATAAGGTTGTGAACTTCAGACCTAATTTCTTGATATTATTGGTGCGGACGGCGGGACTCGAACCCGCACCCTCTGGCGAGGAGCAGGATTTTAAGTCCGCGCCAGGGCAATTTGCAACACCTTGGCCGGCCTCGCGTCTGCGTCCTAACCAGTTGATCCAAAGCCATTTCTGTGTTATTATCACGACAGCTGATTGACATCGGAACGCCAAGACCCGACATTTCCGTGCGGACACTAATGCGGACACGGGGAGATGACAGAAAAATTGTCTGACGCGATTTGCGAGCGTGCCGAGGGACCGCCGGCTGACGGCAAACGTGCCTACGTGATCCTGTATGACAGCGAGGCCAAAGGGTTCGGACTACGCACCACCAAGGCCGGCGCCAAGAGCTTCATCTTCAATTACCGGATTGGCGGGGTCGAGCGCCGGTTCACCATCGGAACCTTCAAGAAGCCGTGGAAGGTCGCCGCGGCGCGTGCGCAAGCGCTGCGCCTCAGGGGCCTGGTCGACCAAGGGATCGATCCCCAGGGCGAAAAGCACGAAATGCGCATTGCGCCCACAATCAATGATCTGATCGACCACTGGCGGACCGTGCATGCGCGGCGCAATCGACTGCGTACTATCAAGGAAAACGAGCGACTGATCCGGCAATGGATCAAGCCCGAGTTCGGCGCCCGCCGGGTTGCCGATGTCCGCACCACCGCCATCGAGGCGCTACACCACAAGATCGGCACGCGCACCCCGACCCGGGCAAATCGGGTCATCGCCCTGCTCTCGAAAATGTTCGCTCTCGCGGTGCGGGCAGAGTGGTGCGATCGCAACCCCTGCAACGGGGTCGACAGAAATTATGAAGAGCCGCGGACCCGGTATCTGAAGCCGCCCGAATTGGCGCGCCTGACCGAAGCGCTCGCCGCACACAAGAACCGCCAGACGGCCAACGCGGTGCGCCTCTTATTGCTAACCGGGTGCTGTAAAAACGAATTGTTGACGGCGACGTGGAATCAGTTCGACCTCGACGTCGAAGAGGGAATTTGGACAAAACCTAGTTCGCACACCAAACAAAGGCGCGAGCACAAGCTGCCATTGTCGCCGCTGGCCGTGGAACTGCTCACGGCAATCAGGGAAGAGCAGCGGCGCGTGACTGAAGCCTACAATGCCACGCGCCGCCCCGGCCAACCCAAGCGCGAGCCACCGGTTCACGTCTTCCCGGACAGGACCGGCACAGCCCCTCTCACCGACATCCGCGACTGGCCTCAGCTGCGCGCCGCTGCCGGGCTCGCCGGCCTGCGCCTGCACGATCTGCGGCATTCCCACGCCAGCATCTTGGCATCGGCCGGGCTCAGCCTGCCGATCATCGGCGCGCTCTTAGGCCATACGCAGCCGTCGACGATCGCGAGATATAGCCATTTGTTCGTCGATCCGCTAAGGGCGGCGACAGGAAAGGTGGCCGAGGCTGTCGGCGTCGCCGGTGGCAAGGTCGTATCGCTATACAAAGGGGATGCGGGAACAGCCTGACGAGCCCCGCTATGGCGCCGTCGGAATACCCGAACTGGCTGCCGCCGGCGGTCGCCGCAGAGGCGTGGGAACTCTCCCAGGGATTTGGTGCCGATCCCGAGATTGCCGCTGCGATCGAAAGGCTTGTGACCTGTGAGAAGATGCGGTCAGTTTGGCGCGAATTGTTGAAGCGCCGGAAAGCCGGCGGATATCTTCATCCGGCCCGCCGAACGCCCGAACATCCCGCCGATCTCGATGATAATGCGCTTCAGGCACAGGCGTTGCGCCATGTTTTTGGCAACGCCGCGGTGATGGTCAGGGCCGCACTGCCGGCCGTGACAGCGGCCGAATTCAAGCGCAACCTCGCAAAATCGGTCGAGACGGAACGCCGGTTTCGATGGGTCGCTGAAGTCGTGGAAGGCCATAACAATAATCCGGAATTGGTGGCTGCTCTTATTCAAGAGTCTGATTTTTTTGCACGAGGACGGGAATCTTACCGGCAGCTTGGATTTCCTGTCGTCGAACGCCATCGGAGCGACGCGAAAACGGCTCGGTTCCGCTTTCGAAGACGCTTTCGGCAAACCCCTGATCCGCACAATTCAAAGGATCGCCACAGCCGCCCTTGGACACCCGATCGGCGACAAACTGGTAAAAGATGCTGTGGCACAAACCGCTAAGCTCCGAGCGTAGGCGGCCGACATGCTGTTCGAAATTGCCAATGGCGGGGATGATCCATGAACCCCACCGCGATGGAAGTCGTATGCGTCGATGATGGATCGAGCGATGGCAGTCGTGAAGTGCTGTCCCTGCTGCAACGCGGCGGGTCGGTGGATGTCGCGATCACGCATTGAACAAACCAGGCAAAGGCGCAGCCATTCGGACGGCGTTGGCTCTTGCCACCGGCGACGTCGTCGTGGTGCAGGATGACCCGGACGCTTGGATGCGAGTTCCTCCCCACCTAGTCGTCCGCGCTATCGCCGACGTCTGCTATCGGCGCCTTGGCGCCCTCAACGATCTCGACGCGCGCTTGCCGGCGCATCGCCGCTTTGTCGGGTGATCGGCTCAACTGCCGGAAGAGGCCCTCCGCCAGAAACGAGGGCCACACAGGGCTCCTCTTGTGCATCCGTAAAGACCCTCCCCATGCCGCCTTCGATGACGGCTGCGACACTACCGCGCAAGCACGGATAACGATCGAACAGCCTCCGCAAGGACGCTCGGTTGTCGCTGTCCAGCTCATTCAACACAGTCATTTCTGTTGAGACGCCGGCACAGGTCAGCCGGTCTCGCGGTAGGCGGCCCTTACCTCGCGGTCGCGACCGGCGTCGATCATCTGGTCGACGAATTCGGGGTCGCGCGCCAGGACGCGCCTGTAGATCGCACCCGCGGCTGCGACGATCTCGCCGTTGCGGCCCAATAGCGCGTCGCCGAATTCCAGGATCAACAGGTTGGGCCAGGCGCGCGGTCGGATCGCGGCGACCGCATGGAGCGCCGCGCTGGCCGGCCATTCGGGATGGACCTGCAACAGAATCAGTGCCGCCGCCGTAGAGCGCGACACCCCGGCACGGCAGTGCACGAGCAGATGAGCCTCCGGTGTTTCGCTGACCTGCCGGCCGAAGACCAAGAGGCGCTCGACATCTTCGCGGGTCGGGGCGATCTGGTTGGGCTGCGGTTCAATCACATCATGAAAGCGCAGAATCAGCCGCCGGTGCCGCGCGAAGGCGGCGAGCTCGGGCGGGTCAGGCGAGTTCGGGCCAAGAATCGATAACACGTGCGTTACCCCGGCGGTGGAGTGCTCGCCGAGTTCCGGGATGCCGCAGATGGTGATGCGCGGCGCTGTGCGGCTGGTGCTCATTGGCTCGCTCTCGCGCTGGCAAGCTAGACAAAATCCGCGAGATTGGAAATTCAACCAAGCCCACCAGCACGGGCGGCTTCCGCGTCGAGGGAAGAGGCAGCCCGATCCGGAGCGGAAATATGCGCCGAAGAACGAGGAGAAGTATGCGCAGAAATTCTCTCATCCTACGCGCCAGCAGGCTCTAACCAAAACTCCCGGAATTCGGCCAGAATGTCGTTATAGAGCCGCCGCATGAACATCGCCACCAACTCGGGCAGATGCTCCGGGCTGACCCATTGCCAAGCGTCGAATTCAGGATGCTCGGTGACGAGGTTGATGTCAGCATCAGCGCCGGTGAACCGCATTGCGAACCACTTCTGACGATTTCCTCGATACCGTCCACTCATTATCCCTTGGGCAATCTCGTCCGGCACCTCGTTGCAAAACCAGCTAACGCTCTCGGCCAGGATCTCGGCTCGATCAGTGCCGATCTCCTCTCTGAGCTCCCGCAGCGCTGCCTGGTGCGTGGTTTCGCCCGTATCGAATGCCGCCGTGCGGCATCTGCCACTTCGCCAGACCCGGCGGCATCCGGATGCGATGGCCGACAAAGGCTAAGCCGCTGCGGCTGAGCAGCATGATACCAACGCCCGAACGGTAGCCCGCTGGCTCACACTTCGCCGCCCTCATCGCCTCTGGAACCCACCTCCAAGCCTTTTTCCTAGAGACGGCGCGTCAGTTTTGGGCCAGGTACGCCCTCGCTTCGGCGATCTCTGGCCGGTTGCCGTCTCCGCCCGCTACGAGAGCGGTGAGCACCTGATAATAGCGCTTGGCGGCGTCGACGGAGCCGCTGGCGCGGGCCGCAGCGGCCGCTCCCGCAATAATCCGGAAGCGGTTTGGCATGACCCTGTCCGACGCCTCGAATTCAGCGAGCGCCTCCTTATTCATACCTGCCGCCAGGTAGAGTTCGCCCAACAGCGCCCGGATCGGCACCAGCTTGTTCTCCATTGACACGTTCTTCTCGCTGGCGTCGTCAAGATCGGCGGCCTGGCGCATCGCCGCCATCGCCGCGCCGCGCTGGCCCGCGGAGAACATGATCCAAGCCATTGCCGCCTGTTTCTGGGTACGGGTTTGTCCGGCCCAGTAATCGTCGTTGGCCGCAGAGAGCTTTGCTTCGATCTCGTCGAGATGGGCAATCTCGGCGCGGGCTGCTGCCGTATTCCCTGACCGGGCGGCGCCGAGCGCGCGGGCGAAATAGGTGATCGACTGGGCCGGTGGAAATTGGCTATCGCGAACCGACAACTGCGCCGCGTCGTCCCACTGGCCGCGCTCGAGCGCAAAGCGCGCGGGAATGGCGGCCAACGCCGTATCAGTCCCGAGCCTAACGGAAGCTAACTTTTTTAGCTTTGGAAGCGAGTCGACAACCTGCTTCGCATCGCCGTCCTTCGCCGTTTGCAGGTAGGCATAGACCATGAAATCCAGCATATGGGGCACGCCAGGATCGGTTGCGCCCGCGAAGTTCTTCGCGGCGTAATCATCCGCAGCAGCTTTTGCGGCAAGGTTGGAGCGGACCGAATCATCCCATATGCCGAGTATCGAATAGATGTGTGACGGCATATGCAGCGCGTGCGGCGCCGCCGGCGCGATCTTGTCATAGAGCTGGGCCGTGGACACACACATCGCCGCGAGCGGCGCAAAATCGTAGCTGTGGATCAGATAGTGCGCGATGCCCGGATGGTTAGGCTGCTTTTTTGCTTCCTCATTCAAAATCGCGGCGGCTTTCAGCTGCTTGTTGTAGTTCTTGTCATCGAAATCGACGGCCCCGTTCAGCGCCAGCGCGTAGAAGATCGCCGCCTCGGAGTCGTCGGGGTAGTGCTCATGCAAGCGCTGCATCGCCTGCTCGTAGCGTTCGGCACGGGTCTTGTGGTCGATCTTGTCGTAGTCGGTATAGAAGACCTCTATCGCGGAGAGATATTCGGCCTCGCGCGGCGCCTGTGTCGTTGCTGCCCTACCCTGTTGGATCGCTTCCCAACCTGCCTTGAGATTGGCCGGCGGGAAGGGCGGCACGAGCGGATTGGGCAGCTCACTCATTGCGAGGCCCCAATAGGCGATCGCGCAGTCCGGGTCCTCCTTGATAATCGCTTGAAAGGCCTTCACCGTCTCCGGGTAGAAAAAGTTATGCAATAGCGCGACGGCACGGTCGAATTTGGCTTTCGCCGCAGTGCACGAGATCGGGAAAATGCACCGTGCCGAGATGATCGTCCGTCGCTTGCTGGGCATTGGCGGAAGCGATCATCGCGGCGGTGGCGACGGCAAACGTCAACCTCCGAAAATTCACGGCCTCCTCTCTTCCTCCGTCGAGCGCGTAATACCGAGGGCTGCGCGGATCACTGGAACCTTTCGCTCCTCGACGAGTCGCTACACCGGACGGAATTCAACCTCAATGCGCCATGGCGGCCTGCACCGGTTGTAGAACGGATTTCGCGACGTACTCACCGATCTTCTCCCCCATCTCCCGACCGACAATAGTCGAGAAGCGGTAGTGGAAGCCGGCATAGATGCGGGCGTTGGCAATCTCCTCGTTATAGGCACGAAGGTTGGTGAACCGATGGGTGATCCCCGGAACGAAGGGGCTCGTCAATACCACCTCAGGGATGTCGTCCGTGCCGAGGGTTGCTTTGACGACTGCAGCGACGGCTGAATTAATAATGCAATGAGCGCAAGGATATTCGGGATGCATTGGAGTTGCATCGATCGGCTGCCAGGTCGCATTGCGCTCGGTGGCGGGGTTGCCGTCGATATCCCCATTGCGGATCGCGGTGATCGGCCTCCAGAATTCGTACTTATACTTGGCATCAAAAAGGGCAATTCCGGCATCGGCTTCCGCCATCGAAGCCAGCGCCATGAAACGCGCACTGTCGACCGTATCCATACCCTTGGCGGCGACGATTTGCCGTTCCAGTTGATGTGACATCCCGGGGTTGACCGAAATCCAGAAGCGCGCGTCTTCCGTCTGTCGGGCCGTACGCTTGGTGCTGTTCTTCTCGCCCAGATCCTTGATTTCGTTATAGTCTCTTGCCCATTCTGGGCTTTTCCGCGATGGCGGAGGCTTGGGTCGAAATTGCGATGGGCTCGCCAAAACGAAAGGCGTGACGCGCGAGAATGACCATCCGATAGTGATTGCCGTAGGGATATAGAGACCCGGCCTGGTTTTTGGCCGATACGCATCGCCGGCCGCGGATCCATCATTCGCCCGCATTTCCAGGATCGCCGCTGCGGCCTCCTGCCCGAGTTTGATGCCTGCGGATTTCGCTTCGCCGTCCGGCAGTTTCTCCAGATAGCTCGTCACCGCCGTCTGAACATCCGAAGCGGCATTCGGAATCAACTTCATCAATACCGCCCCTGCCGCGGACGCAGCCGCGGCATCTTTCTATGTGTCAGGGCCGACCGCGATTTGCCGGCTGTAGGGCTTGTAGCTCCGTTCAATGGAATTGACGGCCTCAAACATTGCGAGATGAAGTAGGGCAGTTGTTCGAACCGCGGTCGGTGGCGGGAATACGGTTCCAGGCTGCAGCAGAGCAACGGCCTTTTCATCCCAATCGGTGATGACGTTGGCCAGCGCGGGTACCGGCGCGACGAGCAGCAGTGCCGGCACAATCCATCCTCGTCCTCCCAGCATGGCTATCCTCCCCGCGCGGCACGACCCGGCTGCGATCTCGGCGCGTTTAGATACCGCCTCCCGAACCGTTTCGCTTTGAGGCGGCATTGATTTGCTGTTGAGGCCGTCTTGATTTTACTCGCGCGTAAAGTGCGCTAAGCTCACCCTCACGCCTTCGGGGAGAAATGCCGCGCGAGCTGCAAAGTGCGGTTCTTGTTTGAAGATTACGTTCTCGACACCGAGCGCCGCGAGCTGCGCCGAGGGGCGACGCTGCACTCGATGGAACCCCAAGTTTTTGATCTCTTGGCATTCTTGGTCAGAAACCGCGACCGAGTGGTGAGCAAGGACGATCTCCTGACCTCGGTGTGGGGCCAGCGAATCGTCTCGGAATCCACGATTGCCAGCCGGATAAACGCCGCGCGACGGATTATCGGCGACAGCGGCGAACAACAGCGACTAATCCGCACCATCATTGGCAAGGGCGTCCGTTTCGTCGGCAAGGCGCGGGAACGGCAAGATACTCATCAGTCCGCTGGCCCACCCGCCGTGCCTCGGCTCTCGATGGTCGTGTTGCCCTTTGCTAATTTCTCGAATGATCCGGGGCTGGAAGGTGTCGCCGATAGACTCACCGACGACCTGACTACCGATCTCTTCCGCATCTCCGGCGGCTTTGTCATAGCCCGCAACACGGCTTTTACGTTGAAGGGCAAGCCCGTCGACGTGAAGAAGATCGGTTGTGAGCTCGGTATCCGCTATGTCATCGAGGGCAGTGTTCGTCGCACCAGCGATTTGCTCGGGCTTAATGTGCAGCTGACCTATGCCGAAAGCGGCGCACACCTATGGGCGGACCGGTTCGACGGCGATCTCGCCACTCTCTCACAGGCTCAGAGCGAGATCACGGGCCGCCTTGCGCGTATCATCAATTTCAAAGTCGTGGAGGCGGAGAGCCTGCGCATCGAGCGGGAGAGCGCTCTCGATCTCGACCCGCAAGATCTACTGATCCGCGGGTGGGCAGCTCTCGTCCGGCCCATTTCCACAGCAGCGCGACGAGATGCTCTGCGGATTTTCGAGCAGACGCTGGAGATTGACCCGGATTCGGTCGCCGCCCGGATCGGCGTCGCGAATACCTTGACCTGGAATATAGGCGATGGCTGGAGCACCTCAGTTCGAAAAAATGGAGCGCGAGCAGAACACTTGCTTCTCGAAGCAATCGAGGGCGATGCAAACAGCTTTCGCGCGCGCCAGGGCCTCGGAACTCTTCGGCGGCTGCAGAACCGTTTAGACGAATCGCGGATCGAACTGGAAACCGCGATTGCACTCCTCCCCAATTACGCGCGTGCCTTTTGCCAACTCGGTATGACGCTAACTTGCCTCGGCCAGCCGGACGCCGCTATCCCCAAAATAGAGAAGAGCATACGGCTCGGCCCGCATGATAGTGGTTCGCCAACTGCTTACAGCATACTGAGTCAAGCCCACCTGCTATTGGGTAATGTGGAGCCCGCAATCGAACTCGCTCGAAAGGCGTGCGCCAGCAATCCCCGACTTTATTTTACCCACATGCTGCTGGCGGCCGCGCTCGGGCTGAAAGGAGAGCGGAACCAGGCAAAAACGGCTCTGGCCGAGGGCATTAAAGTCAGACCGGATTTCAACTCGCTCGCGCGATTGCGCGAATATTGCGCGTGGGGAAACCCCCGGTTCTTAGCGTTGCGCGAGAGTACGATTTATCTCGGCCTGCGGCGAGCCGGGATGCCCGACGAATGAGTGCATTGCCTTACTAAGGTGGTCATCGCCGGTCGACATGCCGCAAAGTCGTGTCTTGCAAAATAGCGGCCGAAATTGGAGGGAGGAGCAAATGCCCGAACTGAATGGCGGCTGCCTTTGTGGCGCGGTTCGCTATACATCGAATTCGGCACCGGAATTCATCGGTGTGTGCCACTGTCGCGACTGCCAAAAATTCACCGGCAGCGCGTTCGGCATCATGGTGGGCCTGCCCAAGACTGCTCTCCAAATCCGGGGAATGGTCAAGACATTCAGCAAACTCGCCGATAGCGGTAAGCCAATCCTGCGCCATTTCTGCCCAGAATGCGGCTCATCCATTGCCGAGGAGCCATCAAGGCGGCCCGGGACGATTATTCTCAACGCGGGCACCCTCGATGATCCGAGCTCGGTGATGCCCGCGGTAGAGATTTATTGCG
>Ga0306920_100011325_pt1 | contig 12032 bp, 12 predicted proteins | sample flu12Cox44000170_FD_204666 | JGI IMG/M metagenome (GOLD analysis project Ga0306920, IMG submission 204666) | Lab enrichment of tropical soil microbial communities from Luquillo Experimental Forest, Puerto Rico - flux4day.12C.oxic.44.000.170 (v2)... | ecosystem: Environmental > Terrestrial >...
GGCAGCGGAGGCGCCGGTGCAGGTGGCTACGGGGTCGTCGAAACCACATCCCTCACACTCACCAACAATGGAACGATCAGCGGCGGCCGCCCCGGTCGTGGCGCGGCTGGTGTCACTGGCGCCGATGCCGGTAGCCGAAGCACGGTGGATGGTGATGGCGGCGTCGGCGTCGTTTTCACTAACGGCGGGACTCTCCAGAATTTCGGCAATATCTCAGGAGGGAACGGCGATAGCTTTAGCAACCAGACGACCTCGAAGGGTGGAGCGGGCGTTGTCGGCAGCAATCTCACAATCATCCAGGGGACAGGGACCATTGCGGGTGGCTTCGGCAGCACCCCGAACATCGCCGTTGATTTCGTCGGCGGATCCAATTTTCTTCAACTCACGACCGGCTCGAGCGCCGCCTCCTTCAACGGCCTCATCCAGATCGAAGCGGGCGCCAGCCTCACCATCGACCAGAAAACCGCGGGCCAAAACGGAACCCTGGGTTCTCCTATACTCAGTACCTTTGCAGGCCCTGGAACACTCAATATCGACTCCGGTACCCATACTTTGACTCTGGGCACCGGCCTTGATAGCGGCGGCCGCACGACCGCCTTCAGTGGCACCACAAATCTCCTGAGCGGCAAGGTCTCCATTCTCAATCCGAGTGCGCTTGGCACGGGCGCCGTCAATTTTCTCGGAGGCCTCGCCGGCAATACGCTGGAAGCGTCGTTTTTCGATGGAGCCAATACCGGCAATATCCTGACCAACAGCAGCGTCATGATCGGCAGCGGCAACAACGCGACGATCGAGTCAATCAGCGGCCACGCTCTGACGCTGTCTGGCGGGTTCACCTACGCGGGCGGCACGGGAACGACGCTGCATGTCGGCTCGGCGACGGACGGAGGCACGATCATCTTCGCACCGAGCAGCTTGACGCTCGATCCAAATGGCGCCCTTTCGATTGATGGCGGCGGCTTGCGGGTCGCCAATGCGACCGCCGCAAGTCAGCTTGGCGGTCTTTCAAGTACAACGATTGCGGGCGGCGCGTTTCTCGATCTCAATGGCTTTGCACAGACCATTTTCGTGCTCACCGGCAGCGGTGCGGTGACGAACGGTGGTGGCGGAAATCCGACGCTGACGATTGCCAACCGTTTTGCGCCCGGTGCAGGTACGCCAGGGAGCTCCATGTCGATTTCGGCAAATCTCACTTTCCAATCCGCCGCGCTTTATCTGGTACAGGTCAACCCCGGAGCGGCATCGTTCGCCGCCATCTCCGGCACGGCCATGCTGAACGGCGCGGGGGTCAACGCGAACTTTGCGGCCGGATCATATCTGCAGAAGCAATACACGATCCTTACCGCCGCCGGCGGCATCAACGGCGCGTTTGGCGCGCTGCTCGCAAACGTGCCGGCCGATTTTCATGCGAGTTTGAGCTACGACGCCAACGACGTGTTTCTCAACCTGATTCCGAATTTCCAGATACCCGGCGGGCTGAACGGCAACCAGCAGGCCATCGCCAACGCGCTGACGAATTTCTTCAACGCGACCGGGGGGATTCCTGCGGTGTTTGCGCGGCTCAGCGGGGCGGCGCTGAGCCAGGCGTCGGGCGAACTCGGCACCTCCTCCCAGCAGACCACATTCGATGCCATGAATCAGTTCATGGGCCTGCTCACCGATCCTTTTATGGGCCGCAGCAATCCGATTTCCGGTTCGGGGAATGCCACGCCTTATGCCGATGAGGGCGCCAACGCCTATGCCGCGAGCCGCAAACCGGCGGACGCGTTTGCGATGTTTACCAAGGCGCCACCGGCTGCGCCGTTCGAGCAGCGCTGGAGCGTGTGGGCGGCTGGCTTCGGCGGCTCGCAGACCACCGATGGTAATGCGGCGATCGGATCAAGCAACACCACCAGCAGCATCGCGGGCACGGCGGTCGGCGCCGACTATCTGTTCTTGTCGAACACCATCGCAGGGTTTGCACTTGCCGGTGGCGGCACCAATTTCGGCGTGGCGAACAATGTTGGCTCGGGCCGCTCCGATCTGTTCCAGGCGGGCGCCTATCTGCGACACACCAATGGTGCGGCCTATCTCTCCGCGGCGCTTGCCTACGGCTGGCAGGACATCACCACCAATCGCACGGTGACGATTGCCGGCATCGATCGACTTCGCGCCGAGTTCAACGCCAATGCTTATTCGGGGAGATTGGAGGGCGGCTACCGTTTCGCCGCGCCATGGACCGGTGGAGTCGGTATCACGCCTTACGCCGCAGCGCAGTTTGTGACTTTCGATCTGCCCGCCTATGCCGAGCAGGCGGTCGTGGGCAGCACCAACTTCGCGCTGAGCTATGCCGCGCACGATGCAACCGACGCGCGCTCCGAGCTCGGCATCCGCACCGACCAGTCCTTTGCCATGCCCGGCGGCATTCTCACTCTACGCGGCCGGTTCGCCTGGGCACATGATTACGATGCCGGTCGCTCGATCGCAGCGACCTTCCAGACGCTGCCGGGCGCAAGTTTTTTCGTCAACGGCGCGGCTCAAGCGGCTGATTCCGCTCTCACGACAGCTTCCGCTGAAATGAAATGGAAGAACAACTGGTCGGTCGCCGCGACTTTCGAGGGCGAGTTCTCCCGAGTCACCGCGAGCTACGCCGGCAAGGGCGTAGTGCGATATGCGTGGTGAGCCGGCGACGGCCGGATTTGACACTTCCCGAAACTCCTCATCTCTCCTCGCTGTTGAAGACGAATTTCGGCATCTCCCATTTGTAGCGAATGGCGAGCAGTCGAAGCGACAGGCCGAGCACGAAGGTCAGCGCCGTCCATACTTCGTCGTTGAGCTTCAAGCCGAAAGCGGTTGCGTAAAACAGGCCGGTGACGACGGAAACGCTGGCGTAGAGCTCGGAGCGAAACAACAGCGGCACGTCGTTGCAAAGGATGTCACGCAGCACGCCGCCGGCGCAGCCGGTGATCATGCCCGAAATGATCACGATCGGCAGCGACTGGTTCATCTGCCAGGCGACGTCGCAACCGGCCATGGTGAACACCACCAGCCCGATCGCATCGAGGACCAGAAACGCCAGATTGAGCCGATGCACGATGCGGGCGACGAGGACGGTCGCGAACGCGGCACCTGCCGTGAGCGCCAGATAGAACGGGTTTTCAACCCAGGGCAGCGGATAGTGCCCGAGCACGACATCGCGGATGGTGCCGCCGCCGAGCGCGGTGATGCAGCCCAACATGCAGACGCCAACCCAGTCCATGCTGCGACGTCCCGCAGCGAGGGCCGCCGTCATCGCCTGGGCCGTGAGAGCCACGAGCGACAGTATGTGCAACACGGTAACGGTTGGCGGCAGAGCCCACATCTCGTCCTCATGGATCGAAGTTTCGTTTGTTACGTTTCGGGTTCCATCCCGAACGGATGCCTTTGCGAAAGTGGAGCTGGTTCCGGGGAACGGACCCAAGCCACCGGCCGTTGTCCGGGACATTCGAGGAGGAACATATCATGGCTATACGCAATCCGAACGAATCTGGCGAGCCATACCGCGCCGACGATACCCCTCGCGCAAGCGATCCCTATCGTCCGATCGACCCGACGCGACCGGACATCGAGAATGACGGCTTGCTCCGCGCGTCGCGTCACGACAATGAACTGCAGGTGGACCCTGAACTTGCCGAGGGCCCCGCCAGCAACGGCAAGATCGTGATCGCGGCGATCGCCATCGCCGTGCTTCTGGGCGCGGTCTTCTACGGCTTGAACAGTTCGACGATGCATCAGAACGGCACGTCATCGACGGCGCAGAAAGCCGCGCCTGCAACGGCCCAAGACGCCGCGCCGGCCTCGCCTCGATCGGCACCTTCGCCGACCCCGGGCGGAAACGCCGCACAAAATTCCAAGCCCGGTACGACGACCGGTGCCGCGCCTTCGCAGACACCGCCGCCCCCGGCTTCCAACCCGCCGGGCAATCCCGCGCCGGCCAACAAGTAAGTTCGCAAGCTGGAGGGTGAAGCGACGCACCGCGGACAGGGCTCAGCCTGCGGGGTTTCGATTTCGCGAAGACGCCGGTTTGCCGAACGAGGTTGACTTCGACACTCGTCAGGGCCGGGCTTGAGCTGGCCATCCACGCCTTGGCCACCAACAAGGAAGGCAAGACGTGGATACGCGGGACAGCCCGCGCATGACGGTGGAACCAGTCACCCGCTAGCCAAACATCTTGTTCAGCTCGGCAGCCGGATGGCCCTTGGCCATTTCCGAAAATGTGCCCTGCTCGGCGATCTCGCGTGCCGCGCGCAAAAAGCCCGCCCAGGCGGTGCGCGCCAGCGAACCGCCGACGCTGATCCGGCGCACGCCAAGTTCGGCAGCTTGCGCAACCGACAAGCCCGACGGGCCGATCAGAAGATTGACTGACTTCGGTGCGACGGCCGTGACCACCGCGGCGATCTGCTCCCTGGTCTTGATGCCGGGCGCATAGAGGCAATCGGCGCCCGCGTCCGAATAGGCCTTCAGGCGATCGATCACCAGATTCAGATCGCTCTGACCGACCAGAAACGCCTCGCAGCGGCCGGTCAGCAAAACTCCGCTTCTGTCGGCGTCGATCGCAGCGCGCGCCGCCTTGATGCGCGCGATGGCGTGCGCGCGATCGTAAAGCGGCTTTGCGGCATCGCCGGTGGAATCCTCGATCGAGAGGCCGGCAACGCCGGTCTTGACACCGCGGGCCACATTGGCCGCGACCTTTTCCGCCTCATGGGCAAAGCCGCCCTCGAAATCGGCGTTGACCGGCAGGTCGACGGCGGCACACAGCGCCGCAAGATGCGTGCAGACGTCATCGACCGTGACGTGGTTGTCGGCCTTTCCGATCGTCCACGCAAAGCCCGCGCTCGTCGAGGCCAGCGCCTTGAAGCCCAATTGCTGCAGCGCCCTGGCGGAACCGACGTCGAACGGGTTGGGAATCACGAAGCACCCTGACTCGTGCAGTTTGCGGAACGTTGCGCGCTTGTCGGCCACAGTGATCGGCATGAACTCCTCCCATTTTTTGAAAAACATCTGCTCGCACGAGCTTAGCCATGCGAGCGAAGGTGCGAAAGGTGCGCTGGACGCATGCTACGCCGTCACCTGGCGCAGGAACGTTCTCTCTTCCGCGAGAATGAACTTTTTCTCTTCGGCGAAGGTGAAAGTGGCCATCGCCTCCTTATCGCTGCGAAGCCGCGTGCGATAAATTTCGTAAGCGGCGAGATTTTCGAAGGAAATCAACGCGAATGCAATATTGTTGGTGCCTTCGTGCGGCATCCAGTAACCGACGAGGTCGCCGCCGCATTTCGGAATGATGGCAATCCAGCGCTTCGCATATTCGTGGAAGTCTGTGCGTTTGAACGGGTCGAGCTGATAACGAATGAAGACGGTGACGGACATTGGGAACTCCTTCCGATGTTTGCCGGTGGCATTGCCTGCGACAAACGCGCAGCGTTTGCGCAAGGGAGCGACAGCGACGCGGCAATCCAGCACCGGCCGACGCTTTTTGGGTCCCGATTCAGTTCTGGATTGCTTCGCTTGCGCTCGCAATGACGATGGTGACAGTTTCCAATATACCCCCTTGATTGGCATCGATGCTTCGTCTATCGTCGAACTATGAAAGCAGGACCCGATATCGCCATGGTCGCCTCACTGGTCGGCGACCCCGCCCGCGCCAACATGCTCACCGCGCTGATGACCGGTCGCGCGCTGACCGCAACCGAACTCGCCCACCAGGCCGGCATCACGCCGCAGACGGCGAGCGCCCATCTCGGCAAGCTCGAAACCGGCGGCCTGATCGAGCAGGAAAAGCAGGGCCGTCACCGTTACTATCGCCTCGCCGACCCTGACGTCGCCGGCGTGCTGGAGGGCCTGGCGGGGCTCGCCGCGCGTGCCGGCCACATGCGCGTGCGCACCGGGCCGAAGGATCCCGCGCTTCGCCGGGCGCGCGTCTGCTACGATCATCTCGCCGGCGATCTCGGCGTGCAGATGTTCGACAGCATGAAGCGGCAGAAGCTGGTGCGCCAGCAAAAGCAGGACATCGAATTGACCGCCGAGGGTCGGCGTTTCATGGCCAAGGCGTTGCAGATCGACGGGGAGATGCTTCTCCATCCGCGCCGCCCGGTCTGCAAGGCATGTCTTGACTGGAGCGAGCGGCGGCATCACCTCGCAGGCACGCTCGGCGCCGCACTGATGACGCGCTTCACCGAATTGAAATGGGCCTCGCGCGATTCGACGCCGGGCAGCCGGGTCGTGAATTTCAGCCACCTCGGCGAGAGACGATTTGCGGCGCTGTTCGGGGACGGCAATTAGCGCCCTTCTTGCGACCCCGTCATTGCCGCGCCGAGATCATCGAGAACGCCGGGCATCTGGTGTTTCTCGACGCGCCCGCCAGATTTAATGAATCGATGCTCGGTTTTCTGGCAAGATAATCCGGTGCGCCTTCGTTCATGACGCGTTCATGCACTAGGGCCGATTGTGTGACGGACAGACGCGTACTACTCTGTCCGATCGTTGATTCATATTGCAGGCGCCGCGTCGCGGCCCATCAAAGAAGGGAGCAAACATGAAGTATGTTTTTGGGGCAGCCCTGATCGCCGCCACCGTTGCAGGTTTTGGCACCGCCAATGCCGAAGGCGGCTGCGGCCCCGGGTGGCACCGCGGACCCTATGGCGGATGCCAGCCCAATCGGGCCGTGGTTGTCGCGCCCGCACCGATCGTGGTGGCCCCGGCTGCCGGGGTCGTGGTGGCTCCAGTGGCTCCGGTCGTGGTGGCGCCCCGTCGCGTTTGCCCGGTCGGCTTCGTTTGGACCTATGGACGCTGCCGTCCGATTTGAGTTCGCCAATTTTGATCAAGCAAAACCCCGCCTGAGGCGGGGTTTTTTTCGCGCCTATTTTTCAAGACAGAGAGAGCGGGCGCGAAATGTTCGCGCTCTCGCGCACCTTCACCAGTTGCGGAAGCAACGGCGGCCGAACGGCCCGGAATGCCAGCCGGGCGGGCAGTTGAACATTGGACGGCAGCCGCCATAGGGACCACGATGCCAGCCCGGCCCGCAACCGCCCGCGACGCGGATGATGTCGCCAGATGCCGCCTGATTGAGCGGAGCCGCAGGCATTGCCTCTGACGCCGACATCGCCGCAAGACTGACGCCGACTGCAAACAATGACGCAGCAAGGATCTTCATACGCTTTCTTCCCGTTGATAGAGGACCAAAGACGATTCGGATTTACGCGGCGAAGACGGGCGGGCCTCCCGGCCCCTCACCACCAATGACGATGATGCCAGTGCCGGTGGTGCCAGTGATGGTGACGCCATCCCCAATGCCGGTGGCGCCAACCCCAGTGTCGGTGATGCCAGCCCCAATGGCGGCGGTGGTGCCAACCCCAGTGATGGCCGTGACCGTGATGGCCCCAGCGCACCTGTTCGGGCTTGATGCGATCGATTTCGTCCTGTGTCACGATAGCGCCTTCCACGCCGGCCGGCGAGGTCCGGATGAGTTGTTGCGCGGAAATCGGCGCCAGCGGGGCTGCTTGCGCACTTCCCGCGAGCGCCGCTGCGCCGGCGATCAATCCAAAGGTGAGGCCCAAAAAATATCGGCGTTCCATGACGTCCCTCCTCCATCTCGAATGGTGATGCCGGAAGAAGTCTCGCATCCTAAGAATGAACGCTCGCTGAATCTGCCGTTCAGGTACATCCCGCGTCGCGCTCGCGAACGCGGGAACCCACAGGCCGCGACTGACGAAGTAATCCGTCATCGCCTGCGACAAACGCGAAGCGTTTGCGAACGGTAAGCGACGACTCGCCGCGGCGAGTCATGACAATCCGTCGTTGCGAGGAGCGTGAGCTCCGAAGCAATCCAGACTTCTTGGCGAACCTCTGGATTGCTTCGCTGGCGCTCGCAATGACGCTGGATTGCTTCGCGGAGCCTGTCATCGCACCGCGCTTTCGCGCGACCCGTTGGCTGGCAATGACGGGGCGTGAGTGCCCCCCATGTTGATCATCATACTTCCTTTATGTGTTAGACGGGGCTCCCTGTTGCTACCATAGCTGGATGGATGAGCTCTCCACCCAATCTTCCTCTGTCTTTTCACCTCTCCTCGGACAACCTGCCGCCACGCGACCGCATCGCGACGGTTCGCGAAGCCGTCGGCAAGGTCCTCCTTCGTCTTGACGTTGAGCCCTTGCCGGACACGGCGTTTCACGCCGACATCAAGCTGCGCGCCCTGCCTGGATTGACCTCCCATTCAGGGACCGTCAGCGGCATGAGCGTCAAGCGTACGCCGAACCTTATTGCCGACGGCGACGACAGTATTTTGCTTGGTGTGGTCCTGGACGGCACCGGAGTGGCGTCGCAGCTAGGTCGCGAAATGACGCTGCGCGCAGGCGATGCCGTCTTGATGTCGAATGGCGACCCAGCTGGCACGTTCTGCCCTGGCCTGATGCGCAATTTCGGCGTTGGCGTACCGCGGGCCGTGCTCGCCACACTTGTCCCGAACCTGGACGACGCCGTGATGCGTCCCATCCCTAAGGACTCCGAGGCGCTGCGGCTCCTGAAAAGTTATTTCAGCGTGATCGAGAACAACGAGCTTGCATCGCCGGCGCTGCGCCATTCGGTCGTGAGCCACGTCCACGATCTCGTCGCATGCGTCATTGGCGATATGCGCGGCAACGACATGCGTGCCGCGGCAGGCGGCGTGCGGGCGGCGCGGCTTTATGCGATCAAGGCCGACATCTCAGCCAATATCGCGCAGCGCGACCTGACGCTGGACGCGATCGCCGCGCGCCACAACATCAGCCCGCGCTACATCCGCAGGCTTTTGGAAAGCGAAGGGACGTCTTTCACCGACCTGGTTCAGGGTCAGCGGCTGCTGCGTGCCTACCGGCTGTTGACCGATCCGCGAAATGCCGGCCGTTCGGTGAGCGAAATTGCGTTTGCAGCCGGTTTTGGCGATTTGTCGTATTTCAACCGCACATTCCGCCGCCGTTTCGGCTGCACACCAGGCGAGGCGCGCGGGCGCGCATCGCCCGATTCGTAACTTCTGACGAATCGTGAAACGGCGAAGGGGCAACACGTTTGACGGCAGATGACTTCACTGCGTTTCGCTTCTCCACCGACGATATTCCCGAGCGGGATCGCGTCGCAATCTGGCGCGAGGAATTGGGACGCAAGCTGATCCGGCTCGATATCGAGCCGGATCGCCACACACCCTTTCATGCTCGTTTTCGCTGCTGCGCATTGCCGAATCTCAGCATCGCGAGGGGCGATCTCGGCGCATCCGTCGATCGCCGAACGCCCGAGCTGATTGCCGGCGATTCCGATCACCTCATTCTGGCCGTCAACCTCTCCGGGACGTTGATCAGCCGCCAGGGCAATCGCGAAATGGTCAGTGGCGCCGGCGACGCCTACCTGTTGTCCCTCGGCGATCCTGCTTCCTACATTCGTCCGACGGCGGGCAAGATTTTGTGTCTGCGCGTTCCGCGCGCCGCGCTCGAACCGCTTGTTCCCAACGTGGACGACGCCATCATGCGTCCCATTCCTCGCAACTCGGAAGCGCTGCGTCTCTTGAAGAACTATGTCAGCGTGATTGAGGAAAATAATCACGAGCTGGTGACGCCTATGCTGCGCCATTCTCTCGCGAGCCATTTTCACGATCTCATCGCCTGCGTCATCGGCGATATGCGAGGCAACGACGTGCGTGCCGCGGCGGGCGGCGTGCAGGCTGCGCGGCTTCATGCGATCAAGGCCGACATCTCAGCCAATATCGCGCAGCGCGACCTGACGCTGGACGCGATCGCCGCGCGCCACAACATCAGCCCGCGCTACATTCGCAGGCTGTTGGAAAGCGAAGGGACGTCTTTCACCGACCTGGTTCAGGGTCAGCGACTGCTGCGTGCGTATCGGCTCCTGGTCGATCCGCAAAACGCCGGCCGATCGGTGAGCGAAATCGCGTTTGCAGCCGGTTTTGGCGATTTGTCGTATTTCAACCGCACATTCCGCCGCCGTTTTGGCTGCACACCAAGCGAGGCGCGCGCCACCCCGACATGCGAGCCGTAAGATGCAAAGAGCGCCGAAGCGGTTTTCCGCTCCTTAATCCGTCATTGCCTGCGACAAACGCGAAGCGTTGGCGCAAGGGAGCGACAGCGACATCATCCGTCATTGCGAGGAGCGGGCCGATCGTCATTACGAGGAGCGATAGCGACGAGGCAATCCAGTTCTTTTCAGTGGCTCCGGATTGCTTCGCTTCGCTCGCAATGACCGGGGATAACGTGTTCAGGATCGCGATCATAAGCTCGACCACCCGCCGCTCACTCGTTGCTGAATTGCAACAACCCTGGGTTTTCATGCCGGAGTGCCGTTTAGTCCTATCGTTTGTTCCCCACAGCCCGAGCCAGCCGGCCGCTTGTCGCGTAGGGCCTTTGCAACAAACTGCCATGGGGGGCAATCGTGAGGACATTCTCGGGCATGGCCGCCGCGCGACCAACCTCTTGCTCGCGGCCAGCATTTTATTGGCGTACGCTTGCCGGCGGCATGCCGCTCACTTTCGCGCTTGCGCTCGGCCTTTCCGCCGCCATGATGGCCGCGCCGAACGAAGCGGCGGCGCAGGGATTCGTCTGCGGCGGCAGCGTCACCGGCGCCGCGCCGGTGACCGGCGCCGGCGCCACAGCGGCGACTGCTACCGATACCGCGTGCGGCACCAGTGCTACTGCGGCCGGCGGCACCGGGAACGCCACCGCGATTGGAACGGCCAGCAACGCGAACGGCTCTAATAGCACCGCGATCGGAGGTGGCAGCAACGCGAATACTACTTCCGCCACGGCCATCGGCGCCAGCGCGTTGGCGCTGGCCAACGGCAGCACCGCGCTCGGCTTCAACGCGATCATAAACCCGAACGCAACCAACGGCACCGCGCTCGGCGATAGCGCGAAGGTAGACGTAGGCTCCAGCGGTAGCACCGCTGTCGGCTTCCAGGCAGCGATAGGCCAGAATGTAGCTAATGGCACCGCGCTCGGCACCAGCGCGAATGTAGTCGCGACCAGTGGCACCGCGGTCGGCGCGAACGCGTCGATAGGCCAGAACGCCAGCAGTGGCACCGCGCTCGGCACCAGCGCGGGTGTCGGCGCGGCTAGTGGCACCGCGGTCGGCGCTAGCGCCCTTGTAGCCGCGGGCGCCACCAATGGCACCGTTATCGGCTTCAACGCGGTCGTAGGAGTGAACGCCGCCAATGGCACCGTGATCGGCTCCAACGCGGGTGTGGGCTCGAATAGTGGCACTGCGCTCGGCTCTGGCGCGTTGATAGCCGTGAACGCCAACAATGGCACCGCGCTCGGCAGCAACGCTGCCATAGCCGCGGGCGCCACCAATGGCACCGCGCTCGGCGCCAACGCGACCCGCCAATTTCGCCGGCTCGACCGCGATCGGTGTTAACGCGTCCACCACCGCGGCCAACCAGATGATGCTGGGCACGGCGAGTACGACCTATGCGGCACCGGGGATCACCTCCGCGGCGAGCCTTGCCGCGCAGTCGGGGCCGACGAGCTTTGTGACGTCGGACGCCGCCGGCCATCTCGCGGTTGCGAACTTGAACTTCAACCCGCAGGCCATCACCGCGCTGTCGGGGACCGTAGGCGCTCTACAGCAAAATGTTGGCGCGTTGCAGCAAAGCGTTGGAGTGTTGCAGCGCGACGTGCAGCGCGGCTTCGAGGGCGCGGCCGTGGCGCTCGCCATGGGCGGGGTCACGCTGCCAGCGGGCAAGAATTATGCGGTCTCATTCAACTGGGGCAATTTCGCCGGGCAGAACGCGGCCGCGCTGGCGGCGCAAGTGCGGATCACCGACAATTTGTTTTTCAATGCGGGCGCCGGCACCGGCTTGCAGCAACATGATTTCGGCGGACGGGCGGGCGTGACGTTGGCCTGGTGACGATGAGAAGCCGGCCGACGTTGCGTTGCCTGCTGCTCGCGGTGCTGTTGGCGGCCGGCGGGGCAGACGCGCGGGCCGAAACGGGCAAACCGGCCGCGAACGCCCAGCCCACGCCCGCGCAGATCGACC
>Ga0306920_100011326_pt1 | contig 12032 bp, 10 predicted proteins | sample flu12Cox44000170_FD_204666 | JGI IMG/M metagenome (GOLD analysis project Ga0306920, IMG submission 204666) | Lab enrichment of tropical soil microbial communities from Luquillo Experimental Forest, Puerto Rico - flux4day.12C.oxic.44.000.170 (v2)... | ecosystem: Environmental > Terrestrial >...
CTACGGCCACTTCGAGGGCGACCAGCAGACCTACCGGGCCAGCGAGGTCGAGCACGCCCGGGCCGAGCTCGACTGCCTCAAGCGGTTCGCCGACCGGGTGACCGAGACCGGCGAGCTGACCCGGTCGGACCTCGACGCGGTCGACGCCGAGGTCGCGGCGCTGATCGACCGGGCGGTCGATGAGGCCAAGGCCGCGCCGCTGCCCACCGAGGCAGATCTGCTCACCGACGTCTACGTGCGCTACTGACAGGAGGCTGGTCATGGCCAGGAACATCACCTACCGCGAGGCCGTGAACGAGGCGCTGGCCCAGGAAATGGAGCGCGACGAGACCGTCATCGTGATGGGCGAGGACAACGCCGGCGGAGCGGGGTCGCCCGGCGAGGACGACGCCTGGGGCGGTGTGCTGGGCGTGACCAAGGGGCTCTACCACAAGTTCCCCGGCCGGGTCCTCGACACCCCCATCTCGGAATCGGCGTTCATCGGCGCCGCGATCGGCGCGGCCACGGCCGGGATGCGCCCGGTGGCCGAGCTGATGTTCGTCGACTTCATGGGCGTCTGCTTCGACCAGATCTACAACCAGGCCGCGAAGTTCCGGTACATGTTCGGCGGCAAGGCGGTCACCCCCGTCGTGATCCGCACCATGTACGGCGCCGGGCTGCGGGCCGCGGCCCAGCACTCCCAGTGCCTGTATCCGCTGTTCACCCACATCCCCGGGCTCAAGGTCGTCATGCCGTCCACCCCGTACGACGCCAAGGGCATGATGATCCAGGCGATCAGGGACGACGACCCGGTGATGTTCTTCGAGCACAAGGCGCTCTACGACATGTCGGGGCCGGTGCCCGAGGAGAGCTATGTGGTGCCGTTCGGCGAGGCCAACGTGGTCCGCGAGGGCGGCGATGTCACGATCGTGACCCTGGGCCGGATGGTGCACACCTCGCTGGAGGCGGCCGGCCAGCTCGCCGCGGACGGCGTGCAGTGCGAGGTCATCGACCTGCGCACGACCAGCCCGCTGGACGAGGACACCGTGCTGGAGAGCGTCGAAGGCACCGGTCGGCTCGTCGTGGTCGACGAGGCTCATCCCCGGTGCAACATCGCCACCGACATCTCGGCGCTGGCCGCCCGGAAGGCGTTCGGCTCGCTGCGGGCCCCGATCGAGATGGTGACCGCGCCGCACACGCCGGTGCCGTTCTCCAACGCGCTCGAGGACATCTATATCCCCGACGCGCAGCGCGTGGTGAACGCCGTCAAGACGGTGACCGGGTGGTCTAGGTGACCGATGACCGGATCGTCCCCGTGACGATGCCGAAGTGGGGCCTGTCGATGCAGCTCGGCAAGATCACGGCCTGGGCCGTCGCGGAAGGGGACGAGGTGCGGGTCGGCGACGACCTCGCGGACATCGAGACGGAGAAGATCACGGGCACGCTCGAGGCCGCCGACGCCGGGACGGTGCGCCGCATCGTCGCCCGGGTCGGCGAGGACGTGCCGGTCAGCGGCACGATCGCGCTGATCGCACCGGCGGAGGTGACCGATGACGCCCTCGATGCCGCCGTGCTTCAGGCGCGCGCGGTGATCGAGGCGGGCGTGCCCGACGACGCCGGCGGCGCCGCCGAGCTGCAGACGGCCGACGTCGGCGGGCGGAAGATCAGCTATGCCGGGGCTGGCCAGGACGGCGACGTGATCCTGCTCGTCCACGGGTTCGGCGGCGACCGGAACTCCTGGCTGTTCCTGCAGGAGCCGCTGGCCGCGAAGTACCGGGTGTACGCGCTGGACCTGCCCGGGCATGGCACGTCGGCCAAGGACGTCGGCGACGGCACGCTCGGCGTACTGGGTGACGCGGTGACCGGCGTGCTCGACGCCCTCGGCGCCGGGCGCGCCCACCTGGTCGGCCACTCCATGGGTGGCGCCGTCGCGCTCGCGGTCGCCGCCCGCGACCCGGGGCGGATCGCCTCGCTCACGTTGATCGCGCCGTCCGGTTTCGGCTCCGAGATCAACGCCGGGTACCTGCGCGATTTCGCCGGTGCTCAGACGCGGCGCGAGCTCAAGCCGGTGGTGGGCCAGCTCTTCGCCGACGAGAGCCTGGTCACCCGTCAGCTGGTCGACGACCTGCTCGGCTACAAGCGCCTGGACGGAGTGGACGAGGCCCTGCAAGTCCTGCTGGGCACGCTGCTGGACGGAGACGCGCAGCGCGGGGACTCGGCCGCGGCGCTCGCGGCGACCGGCGGCGCGGTGCCGGTCACCGTGGTCTGGGGCCGTGCCGACCGGATCATCCCGGCGGCGCAGGCCGAGTCGGTGGCCGGCGCGGTCCGTCACGTGATCGACGGCGCCGGCCACATGCCGCAGATGGAGCGCCCGGCGGAGGTGCAGGCCGCGATCGAGGAATCCATCGCCCGGGCGGCTGACGCCCGCCCTCAGCCCGGGCGGGCCAGCCCGCTCCCCGGCGTGTCTCGCCCCGGGTCATAGAATCGCCGTGACTCAGGGGAGCGCCGTGACTCAGGGGAGCGCCGTGGTGAACGTGGTGATAACCGGGGGAGCCGGGTTCCTTGGCTCGCGGCTGGCCAGGGAGTTGCTGGCGGCGGGCTCGCTCGGCGTGGCCGGCGCGGGGCCGCGCCCGCTGTCCCGGATGACGCTCATCGACCAGGCTCCCGTCCCGCCGGATCTGACGGCCGACGAGCGGGTGACGGCGATCCAGGGCGATCTCAGCGAGTTGCTCGACCCGCTGGCGAGCGGACCGGATACGCTGTCCGGCGCCGCCGTGATCTTCCACCTGGCCGCGGCGGTCAGCGGCGAGTGCGAGACCGACTTCGACCTGGGCATCCGGGCCAACCTGCGCGCCACCGAGGCGCTGCTGGCGTCCTGCCGCGCGCTGGGTACGAACCCGGTCGTGGTGTTCTCCAGCTCGCTCGCCGTGTTCGGCGACTCCGCCGATCACCCGCTCCCCGAGGCCGTCGACGACCAGACCCTGCCCAACCCGCAGACCAGCTACGGCGCGCAGAAGGCCATCGGCGAGCAGTTGCTGGCCGACTACAGCAGGAAGGGGTTCCTGCGTGGCCGGGCGCTGCGCCTGGTGTCGATCAGCGTGCGCCCCGGACGGCCGAACGCCGCGGCGTCCGGCTTCATGTCCGGCATCATCCGGGAGCCGCTGGCCGGCCAGCGCGCGATCTGCCCGGTCGACCCGGCCACCGAGGTCGCGCTCGCCTCGCCGGCCAAGGCCATGGCGGGGCTGCGGTGCGCGGCCACGGCCAGTGACCAGGCCTGGGGCGGCCGCAGCGCGGTCAACCTGCCCGCGCTCACCGTCAGCGTCGCGGACATGGCCGCGGCGCTGAGCCGCGTCGCCGGGCCCGAGGTCAGCGCGCTGATCGACTGGACGCCCGATCCAGTGGTGGCGCGCATGGTGGCCAGCTGGCCCGCCCGGGTCCGCGCCGACCGGGCGGCTCGGCTGGGCCTGACCCCCGACCCGGACTTCGACTCGATCATCAGGATGCACCTGGCCGAGTCCCGGCCGGGGGGCGACAGCGGCCGCTGAATCAGACCGTGATCACGGCGTCCCGGCCGTGCTGGACGGTGACGGTCTCGTCGTCGAACCAGACGCCGCCCTCGCCGAGGTACCGGAAATGCAGCGTGCTTCCGGTCCGGACCGTCACGGCCGCGCTCCTGGTCTGGTTCGCGCGCTTCCGCATCGGATGGGTGTACGGGTTCCAGTCGTTGAAGTTCCCCACCACGGAGACGGCTCCGCCCGGGTCGTTGATAGGCAGTGCGAACGTGACGCGGACGGTACCGTCACGGCCTGGCTTGGATGTCTTGATCACCTAACGCTCCACTCTTGCGATCAGCCAACCTAGTCGGGTCGATTATCTCGAATTTTTGTGCGGAGTCACTTACTTTGCGCTCAGGGACACGGCGTGTCGCGCATCCCGGCACAGTTTCGCAGTAAGAGCGCGCCCGGATGCGCAAATCCGCCAGAGTGTCGCGGAAAATGGTCAGCTGGGCCGCATAACGCTTACGTGAATAAAAACGGGCTTCGTGGTTGCTGATAATTTTACGCATTCATGGTGCTGCCGCACTGCGCGCGGAGGCTAGGCTCGGGCTGGCCCACTAGCCGTCGCCGCCGGCTCCTGGCGCCTGATCGCTGTCGTGGGCCCAGATGAGGCAGTCGTGCCATGAGTCGTGTTCGGCGTCCTCGCATGCCCAGTCGCGGCAGTGCCGGGGAAGGCGCTGTTCAAACTGGTAGCCGGCCCGCTGGGCGACCCGGAGCGACGGCTCGTTGCCGGGGCGGATCTCCAGCCAGATCCGGGGGATGGCGAGGCTGCGGTGCGTCCACAGCGTGGCGGCCTGCACGGCGCGTGAGGCGATGCCCCGGCCGCGCTGCTCGGGTCGTATCCAGTAGGCCAGTTCGGTGCTTCCCGCGCGGTCGGGCATCAGCCCGATCGCGCCGAGGAGCTGCTGGCCGTGCAGGATTCCGATGGAAAACTGGCTCCCGGCCGCGGGGTCCCAGGCCGACAGCGCCGCCCGGGCGTCGCGCAGCGAGTAGGGTCCCGCGGGGCGGGGACCCCACAGGGATGGTGCCGATTCCCCGCTTGTGGCCTCCGCCAGCAAAGCAGCGTCGTCGGTAACCAAGGTCCGCATGTACAGGCCGTGGCCGAGATCCAGGTTCAGGTCAGGCCGCATGAGCTCCATCCAAGCCCGCGGTCGCGGCAGGGGCCAGCAGTCGCCCGCACCAGGCCTTAGCGACGTGATGCCACATCCAGGTCATTTGAACGCAATGCCGCTAGCTTAAGTTGATCGTGGACCAGAGGCGCGCGCCCGGCGCCGGCCGTCGGTGCTGCCGGGCTTCGGGAACGCTGCCGTGACTGGTGAGACGCACCCGCCTCCGGCCAATAAGGCGTGGATGCCACATCCACGTCGTTCCAGCAGCATGGGTGTGGCATCCACGTCGTCAGGTTCCGTTTTGAGCGGTGCCAGAGTGGCCAAAGTCCCGCTCTCGCGCCTGCCCGGCTATCCGCCGCGCCAGCAAGCTGACCGGGAATGCCCGATTCCGCGCCCGCGCGACGCGCCACCGGGCGCATACGGCTAAGCGGCATTGCATCTGAACGGCATGCCGGGACATCCACGCCCTGTGAACCCCGGACGGGGGTTACCGGTAGGAGTGCGCCTCGTCGGGGAAGGCGCCGCTGGTGACGTCGTCGGCGAAGGCGGTGGCCGCCTCGGACAGGACGGTGGCCAGGTCGGCGTACTTCTTGACGAACTTGGCCGTACGCGGCGACAGGCCCGCCATGTCCTGCCAGACCAGGACCTGGGCGTCGCAACCCGGGCCGGCGCCGATGCCGATGGTGGGGATGGTCAGCGCCTCGGTCACCCGGGCGGCCAGCGACGCGGGCACGCACTCGAGCACGACCGAGAACGCCCCTGCCGCCTGCAGCACCTTGGCGTCGTGCAGCAGGTGCTCGCCGTCCTCTCCGCGTCCCTGCACCCGGTAGCCGCCGAAGGCGTTCACCGACTGCGGGGTCAGGCCGAGGTGCGCCATCACCGGGATGCCCGCCGCGACCAGTTCTTCGACCTGGCGGACGACCCGCTCGCCGCCCTCGAGCTTGACCGCGTGTGCGCCGGTCTCCTTCAGGAAGCGGGTTGCGGAGGCCAGCGCCGCGCCGGGGGAGGCCTGGTAGGAGCCGAACGGCAGGTCGGCCACGACCAGCGCCCGGCTGGTGCCGCGCACGACCGCGGCGGTCAGCGGGATCAGGTCGTCCACCGTCACCGGGATGGTGCTGTCGTGGCCGTAGACCACCATCGCGGCGGAGTCACCGACCAGCAGCACCGGGATCCCGGCCCGGTCGAAGATGCCGGCGGTGAGCGCGTCGTATGCGGTGAGCATGGGCCACTTCTCGCCGCGGGCCTTCGCCGCGGCGATATCGCGGACGGTTACCCGGCGGCCGGTGTGCGCTCCGCCGTACAGCGGCTCCGGTGTGGTCCGCGGTCCTGTCGCGGCCATGGCTGTAGAAGTGTGCTCTGACATTGGTGTCGACCTCCGTGCCTCGTGTCGCCCCAGCGGCGTACCCGGACAGTTAGATGATGGCACGGCGACGGGACCGAGCGGTACAGTCGGCGGTTCTGGAAGACTAGGGCAATGGTTGATTTCGCCCATGTCGACGCCCTCGCGGCGGGCTATCACCAGCGCGGAGGGCAGCCCGGGCTGGCCTACGGGATCGTGTCCGGCGGGGAGCTTGTGCACGCGGCCGGGCTCGGCGAGCGGTATCTCGGCGGACCGCCGCCGGACGACGGCACGGTCTTCCGCATCGCCTCGATGACCAAGAGCTTCACCGCGTCCGCGATCCTGGCGCTGCGCGACGACGGCGTGCTGAGGCTGGACGACCTGGCCGAGGACTACGTCCCCGAACTGCACGGCTGGCCGCCGGTGAGCCCGGACTCGGCGCGGATCTCGATCAGGCACCTGCTGACCATGACCGCGGGCTTCCCCACCGACGACCCCTGGGGTGACCGCCAGCAGGGGCTTCCGCTCGAGGAATTCGCGCAGTTCCTGGCCAAGGGGGTGAGCTTCAACTGCGCGCCAGGCACCCGGTTCGAGTACTCCAACCTCGGCTACGCGATCCTGGGCCGGGTCATCACCGCCGTCACCGGCATGACCTACCCGGCTTACGTCCGGCACCGGCTGCTGAAGCCCCTCGGCATGATGCGTACCGGCTACGAGGCGGCGGAATTCGAGCCGCCCCGGCAGGCCACGGGGCCCACGGGCGTCGCCCGCGGCTACCGGCGCTCGCCGGGCGGGTGGTCCGAGGTGGCGTTCGACCCGGCCGGGGCTTTCGCCCCCATGGGCGGGATCTTCAGTTGCGTGCGCGACCTCACCCGCTGGGTCGCCGGTTTCGCCGCCGCGTTCCCGCCCGGCGGCGACGACGAGACGCACCCGGTGCGCCGGTCCAGCCGGCGCGAGATGCAGCTGCCCCAGGTGCTCACCGGCTGGGCCATCGCGCCCAGCTTCCCCGGAGACGGCGGGTCGTCGCCCCCGGCCACCTACGGCTTCGGGCTGTTCGTCGACGAGCACCCCTCCCTGGGCCGGATCGTCAGCCACAGCGGCGGGTACCCGGGCTTCGGCAGCAACATGGCCTGGCATCCGGCCACCGGGACCGGCGTGATCACGCTCGGCAACAGCACCTACGCGGCGATGGCGCCGCTGGCCGCGCGGCTGCTCGAGGCCGTCGTGCGGCAGGGCGGGCAGGCCGGCCACGGGAGCGGCGTGGCCATCGCCTCGCCCGGTCCATGGCCGGAGACGCTGGCCGCCCGCGAGGAGGTCAGCCAGCTGCTCAGATCGTGGGATGACGCCGCGGCGGAGCGGCTGTTCTCGCCGAACGTGGCGATGGACGCCCCGTTCGAGGAGCGGCGGCGCAGGATCGCCCTGATCCGCGAGCGTATCGGGGAGTTCGGCGACGATCCCGGCCGGGAGCCCGAGTTCGACACGCCCGCGCACTGCCGCTGGTGGCTGGCGGGGCAGCGCGGCACGGTGCAGGCGCAGATCCAGCTCAACCCGGAGCGGCCGCCCCGGGTGCAGTCGCTCACGCTGGCCGTGCCGCCCGCGGCGGGCTCGGCGCTGCGCGCCACGCTGGACGCCGTGGTCGACTGGCTGAACGGCGGCGACCGCGACTGGCCGCCGTCCATCGGGGTGGCCGGCGGCGTGGACGCCGGCCTGCTGGCCCGCCGCCTGCGGATGGCCGCCGTATGGGCGGGTCCCTGCCGGGTGGGCGCCTTCAAGGCGGGCGACGGCACCGCCTCGGTCGCGGCCGAACTCGTCGGCGAGCACGCCACCATCACCCTGGCCCTGGTCATCGACCCCGAAACCCGCATCCTCCGCCTCGCCGACGCCGCCCCGTAAGGCTCGGTAGCGCGCCCAGGCACCGTTCCCGGGGGGCGTCGTGCCGCGGGACCCGCAGCGCGTCGTGGGCTGAACAAAATGTGACCTAGGTCACTACCCTGTCCGGGAAATAGATTCCGATACGAGACCGTTCCGTATCGATGGAGGCGGAATCCGGAAGCTCCTGATCACGGCAACACAGAGCCAGGCCAGCACCTTCCCGGTTCCGCGAGAAACTTCCCCGGGGCCGGGGGCGTCCCCGGGACAACACCGCAAGTGATCCGGAAAGGGACACATGGACTCGCAGACCATTTACCGTCGCCGCTGGGTGATTCTCAGCGTGCTGATCGTCGGGCTGCTCGCCATCGTCATCGACAACACGGTCCTCAACGTGGCCGTGAAGACCATCGCCGAGCCTCGCGGGGGCCTCGGCGCCAGTCAGAGTCAGCTCGAATGGGCCATCAACTCGTACACGCTGGTCTTCGCCGGACTCCTGTTCACGTTCGGCGTCATCGGCGACAAGGTCGGTCGCAAGCGCATGCTCATGATCGGGCTGGCGCTGTTCGGCCTCGCGTCGCTGCTCTCGGCCTACGCACAGACGCCCGAGCAGCTGATCTTCGCGCGAGCCGCGATGGGCCTGGGCGGCGCCGCGGTCATGCCGCAGACGCTATCCATCATCTCCAACGTCTTCGAACCGGCCGAGCGCCCCCGCGCCATCGGCCTGTGGGCCATGGCGGTCGGCCTCGGCGTCGCCACCGGCCCGGTGCTCGGCGGCTTGCTGCTCGACCACTTCTGGTGGGGTTCGGTCTTCCTGATCAACGTGCCGGTGACCGCGGTCGGCGCCGTACTGGCCGCGATCCTGGTGCCGGAGTCGCGTAACCGCGAGGCCGGCGGGATCGACTACGTGGGCGTGCTGCTGTCCATCGCGGGCCTGGTACTCCTGGTCTACGGCATCGTGCAGGGCGGCGACAGCGCCTCCTGGCTGCACCTGGGCGTGCTCGGCCCGATCGTCGTCGGCCTGGCCATCCTCGTGCTCTTCGCCTGGTACGAGTCCCGGATCAAGCACCCGTCGCTCGACGTCCGGCTGTTCCGCGACCGGCGTCTGTCCGCCTCGATCGGGGCGATCGCGCTGGTGTTCTTCGGCATGGGCGGCGTGTTCTTCTTCACCAGCTTCTACCTGCAGAACGTCCGCGGCTACAGCCCGCTGGCGGCCGGCCTGCTGACCGTGCCGTTCGCGGTCGGGCAGTTGCTGGCCTCGCCGCGTAGCGCCGGCCTGGTCCAGCGGTACGGGGCCAAGGCGACCGGCGCGACCGGCCTGCTGGTCATGGCGGCGGCCCTGGCAGGCTACGCCACCCTCGGCACCACCACCCCGATCTGGGTGCTCGGGATGCTGTTCGCGATCCAGGGGGCCGCGATCGGCGTCGCGATGCCGGCCGCCACCGCCGCGGTCATGGACGTGCTGCCGCGCGAGCGGGCCGGAGCGGGCTCCGCGCTGACGAACGTGGCACGCCAGGTCGCGGTCGCGCTCAGCGTGGCCATCCTCGGCTCGGTCCTGGCCGAGTTCTACCGGAGCTCGCTCAGCCCGTCGCTGGCCGGCCTGCCGGCCTCGGCCCGGAGCGCGGCGTCCTCCTCGATCACCGCCACCCAGGCGGTCGCGCAGCACCTCGGCACGGCCGGCCGGTCGCTACTGGAGCCCGCGAACACCGCGTTCGTGCACTCCATGCACTTCACCACGCTGATCGCGGCGCTGCTCGCGCTGGCCGGCGGGTTCGTGGTGCTGCGCTGGATGCCGGGCAAGCCCAAGCCGGTCACCGAGCCGGTCACCGGGCCAGTCGCGGAGTCGGCCACGAACGCCGGGCCGGTCGCCGTCCCCGCGCTGGCTGGCGATGACGCCTCGTACGAGGCCGAGCTGGCCATACTGGAAGAGCAGCACATGCTCGAAGGCTCAGAGCGAGAGGGGTGACCACCCCATGCAGCCCGTGATCCTGGATCAGGGGCCGAAGGGTCCCGGCACCGACGCGGAGGCCGGGTCGGCGGGAACCAGCCGCCGGCCCGGCCGGCCGCGCAGCGAGCAGGCCGAACAGGCGATCATCGAGGCCACCCTCGACCTGTTCGCCGAGCGGGGATTCGAGGGCGTCTGCGTCGAGGCCGTCGCGGCTCGCGCCGGGGTCGGCAAGGCGACCATCTACCGTCGCTGGCCGAACAAGGAGGAGCTGCTGCTCGCCGCGCTCGGCTCGATGAAGTCTCCGTTCCCCGAGCCCACCGGTAACGTCCGGAACGACCTGGTCGCGCAGCTCACCGTGATGTGCGAGGACCGCGCCGACCCGAGGAAGGCGCGCCGCTACGCGTTGCTGCTCGGTGAAGGCCAGAAGTACCCGCGGCTGATGAAGCGGTACAAGGAGACCGTGGTCGGGCCGCGGCACGATGCGATCAGGGAAGTCATCCGCCGCGGCATGGCCACCGGCGAGCTGCGGGCCGACGCGGACGTCGAGATCGCGCTGCTCGCGCTGACCGGCACCGTCCTGGCCAAGGAGAAGGCCGCGGACGGGTCGCTGAGCGGCGAGTTCGCCGCCCGCATCGTGGACGAACTGCTCCTCGGCCTGGCTGCTCGCTGACGATAGACCTGGCCAGCCTGTCACCGCACCAGCGGGCCGACCTCCCGGGCCAGGAATCCCGCGAAGCGCTCGACGTCGGCGTCGTCCTCGGCCGCGTTGACCGCGACGTGCGTCGCCCCGGCCGCGGCGTACTCGATGACGGTGGCGGCGATGGCCGCGGCCGGACCGTCAGCCGGGGCGCTGATGAAGACCACCACGTCGGCCGGGTCCCGCCCGGCGCTTCGCTGGCCGTTCAGGTGACCCACGGACGTGCGCACCTCGGCCGGGCTGATGCCCCCGGGGATGATCACCCCGTCGCCGAGCTCGCCGGCCAGCGACACGGTGCGCGGCCTGATCCCGCCCACGAGCAGCGGCGGCACCTCGGCCGGCGGCCAGGCCAGGGTCACGTCATCCAGGTGCACGTAACGACCGTGGGTGGTCACCGTCTCCCCGTGCAGCAGCGCGTAGAGCGCGGCGGTGTACTCGCGCAGCAGCGTCATCGGGGATTCCGCCCTGGCGCCGACCTGGCCCATCCAGTCCAGCACGCCGTGGCCGACGCCGGCCGTCAGCCGCCCGGGGAACAGCCGGCTCAGCGTGGCGATCTCCATGGCGGTCAGCGCCACGTTGCGCAGCGGCACCGGCAACAGCCCGATCCCGACCGTGACCCGGCTGGTGGCGGCCAGGATCGCGGCGGCGGTGGCGATGCCGCTCTCGGCGAAGCAGTCCTCCCAGACCCATAGCTGCTCCAGCCCGGCCGACTCGGCGGCGGCCGCGACCGCGCCGAGCCGCTCCGGGGGCTGCGAGGGCGGGAAGATGGCAGCCAGCGTGACCACGAAGCCTCCTTGGCGCTCCAGGGACTAAGAAGCCCTCGCGATCATGAGGGCCGCGGCTCGCGCCAGCGGTTGGTGATGGGGAGGCGGCGATCCCGGCCGAAGTTCTTCTGGCTGATCTTCGGGCCCGGAGGGTACTGCCGCCGCTTGTACTCCGCCGTGTCGACCAGCCGGACCACGCGCTCGACCAGCTCGGGGTCGTGCCCGGCCGCGATCAGCTCGGCCGTGCCCATGTCCTGCTCGACGTAGTCGTCGAGCAGCGCGTCCAGCACCTCGTAGGGCGGTAGCGAGTCGGTGTCCATCTGCCCGGGCGCGAGCTCGGCGCTCGGCGGCTTGGTGATGGAGTTCTCCGGGATCGGCGGGGTGGCTCCCAGCCGCGAGGCTTCGGCATTGCGCCACCTGGACAGCTCCCAGACCAGCGTCTTGGGCACGTCCTTGATCGGTCCGAACCCGCCCGCGGAATCTCCGTACAGCGTCGAGTAGCCGGTCGCCAGCTCGCTCTTGTTGCCGGTGGTGAGCACTAGGTGCCCGTCCGCGTTGGACAGCCCCATCAGCACCACCCCGCGCACCCGGGCCTGAAGGTTCTCGGCCGGCAGCCCGGTGTCGGGGAACCCGGCCGGCGCCAGTTCCTGGCCGAAGGCGTCCACCATCGAGGCGATCGGGATCGTCAGCGCGTGCAGGCCCTGCCGCTTCACCAGGTCCTCCGCGTCGGTGACCGAATGCTCCGAGGAGTACCGGCTCGGCATCAGCAC
>Ga0306920_100011327_pt1 | contig 12032 bp, 7 predicted proteins | sample flu12Cox44000170_FD_204666 | JGI IMG/M metagenome (GOLD analysis project Ga0306920, IMG submission 204666) | Lab enrichment of tropical soil microbial communities from Luquillo Experimental Forest, Puerto Rico - flux4day.12C.oxic.44.000.170 (v2)... | ecosystem: Environmental > Terrestrial >...
CAGTTTTATCGTGACAGAGACGATCAGAGCGGCGACGCTCCGCTGTCCGAAGCGGCGCGGCCGCGGCCCGAGCCATTCTGGGGCGGCGGTTCCTTCCGGCGCGGCGATCAGGACGAAGACTGATTGCCCGTCGCCAGTTTCGCCACCGCGCGCGCTTGCGTTGCTCTCTCTGCTTTATTTGCCCTGGATCGCCCGGCCCAAGCTCGATGTGCTCGCCTTCCGGCTGATGGCGGTCGCGATAGAGCTGATAACTCATCACGGCGACAGCGACCGCAAGCGCGCCAATAACAAGATCGCTGCGCGCACCATCGCATCAACTTATCGGCGCGATGCCGGGCGATAGGCCATGCGCGCATGGCCGACGCAGTAAGTAAGGCCGGCGATCGCGTCATTGCCGCAAAACAGAAAATTGGTCGCAGCTGGATCGCCGATCGGCCACCGACACTGATGCGGGTCGATGTCCATGAGCGAGCACGGATGCAAGCTCATAACCACGACGTCCGACATGATCTCGTCGAGCGAGGCTTGCGCATAAGCAAGCCGCAACAGGCGTCGCTGCGTCGGTCCCCGCGGGTGCCGCGCGCGCGGAGGGCAGTTCGCGCGCGCGGGCGCACCCGCGGGCCGCCCCGACGAAAGACCGAGCCGATGGATTTTGCCGATCACCGCATTGCGCGAGACGCCGATTGCGGCGGCGATTTGGCTGCAGGTCATGCCGCGCTCGACGCAGCTCTTCAGCTGCTCGATGCGCTCAGGATTCCAAGTCCCTGTCGATGTGCCGCTCGAAGCGGGACTGCGCGCCGATGCCGGCGCGATGACCGCGGGATCGAGCAGTGCGGGAGCGGCGGGCGCGATCGATGGCGATGGAATAGGCGGCGACGAAATAGCGGGTGATGGGGCGATTGATGGGGACATGAAAACGGCCTCGCTTGTTGCCGCGGCCGGTCTGGGCCGCCGACAGGGCGTTTGTCCGCGCGCAACGGGCAACCGCGAGACGCAAACCTTGAAGCGAAAAATCGATGCGCGGCTTTAGGAGCCGATCCGGAAAAACAAGCCCAGACGTGACCCAAGCCGGTGGCAGCCGGTCCGCCGAAAATAGAGCCCCACCAAGCAACTACGCCGCATTCACCGAGCCGCATCCCGCCTCAAGGATGGCAAACCCGCTGTTGGAGTGACGCCCGTACGCCGAAACACAATCGGGGCCGCTTCTATTGCTGTTGAGCGAGAACCCTCGCCGAATCGGACGGTCGCACGATTCGACTCGCCTGCCAAGAGTTAAAATGCCATTATAATGTAATTATAACCTGGAGGCGTTGACCCGAGGCGTTCAAAACAATGGCCCGACCGGAAAACCGCTCGGAGGCGCGGGCGCTCAGCCTGACCTTGCCGATCGAGACGTTCAATTATCTCGCTTTGTTGGCCACGCTCGGAAAACTCGGCCGCACCGAGAACGAAGTCGCGACCCACATCCTGGTGCGCGAGGTCTATGTCATGCATGCGCGCGGCTTCCACGAGACGCGCATTCCGGCGCCGGAGGGGGAGGGCGGGTAACCCAAACGTGACCCTGCGGTGCGAGCGCAGCGAGCCTCGAAGGGTGACCCGCGTCCGTGTCATCCTTCGAGGCGCGCCTTCGCAGCCAATGTACGCAGGCTGCGTCTGCTATGGGCGCGCACCTCAGGAAGACGGGAATATCGGTCGAATCGTCATTGCCTGCCGTGACCCGGCAATCCATGCTGATGCGCAGCGTCGCATTCGCTTTATCGGGGCACATCAATGTCGCTTCTCAATCGTGCCGAGCGCGGTGTCATGGGGGTTTTGTTGGCGCTCACGCTGGCGGGCTGGGGCAGTAGCGAAGCCGATCAGCGCAAGGCCTTCATCGCCTTCTTGCAGGATATCAACAACCGGGCCGGCGCGCATGTGCCGGTCCCGAACGCCAATGACGAGAAGGCGTTCGGTCCGTACTTGCAGCACTACGCGATCATTCTCGATTTCAATAAAGACATGAAAGCACCGACGGACGAGTTCATCGCGCGGCTCATCAAGCTGGGCTATGGACCGAGTCCGGCGCCGCGCACCATCGAACAGATCGCCGCAACGCCGGCCGATCTTACGGCCGCCAAAGATGGCCTCGACAAAATGACGCAAGGTATCGAAACGCGCTTGGCGAAGATCAACGCGGACCGTGCCGCGCTCAAACAGCCTGATGATCTCAAAGCGGTCTACGACAAGACCTTCGACAAGCTCGTGACCGCGCCGGCGGTGGCGTTCGAAAACTCCGCCAAAGCGCTCGATGGCGGCATCGATGCCGCGCTCGCGCTCGTCGCTTACATCAATGCGCATCGCACCAAGTTCGTCGTCTCCGGCATGCAGATCCAGGCCAAGGACCAGCACACCCTCGACGAGCTAACGCCACTGATGAAGGCGTATCAGGATGCTGGCGAGCGCTTCGTCGCCGCGCAGCGGCAAAGCGATCGGGTGTTGGGCGGGAATTAGCGGCGATTATTCGGTTCGTCATTGCCGGGCTTGACCCTGCAATACATGGTGAGATGCGGCATCAAAACATTTTGTGTGATCCGAGGCGCCATCGCCGCTGATCGCCAGCATGGACCACCGGGTAAGCCCGGTGGTGTCGAGGCAAAGGGCGGCCTTTCAGCCGCCCTTTGCAGTCGCGGATGGCCGGGACAAGCCCGGCCATCACGATCAGAAAATCACGAACACCCCGTCGTGCTGCCGCACGTATCGCACTTCAAACACGTGCCATTGCGCACCAGAGTGAAGTTGCCGCATTCGCCGCACGCCTCACCCTCGTAGCCCCGAGCCTTCGCTTCGGCGCGCTTCTCCGCCGCCGCGGCTTTAGCATGCGCGCGAGCTTCGGAGCGGTGCTCGAGTTCCTGCGCCGGCGAGAGCTTCGCCTCGGGCTCAGTCTTGAGCGCGGTGGCGCCGGAGATTTCCACGCGCGCGGCGGAGGAGGAGAGCGCGGTGATGCTTGTCACCCCACCCCGTCCGCTGCCGGATGACCCTCCCCCTCCAGGGGAGGGTGAAGCACTCTGCTCGCCGCCCGGCATGACTTTGAGCCGGTCGGTGCGCGAGCGCGTCAGGCCCTTCGAAACATAGCGCGTGTCAGGAGTGGGCTTGCCTTCCTCGACGCCCTTGCCGAGCGCGTCGAAGCCGCCCGCATCCGGCTCGACATGAGCGAGATCGAAGCGCGACAGGTAGCTCACCGCGAGCTCACGGAACACGTAATCCAGGATCGAGGTCGCGTATTTGATCGAGTCGTTGCCCTGCACCGGGCCCGACGGCTCGAAGCGCGTGAAGGTGAAGGCATCGACATATTCATCGAGCGGCACGCCATATTGCAGGCCGAGCGACACCGCGATGGCGAAGTTGTTCAGGAGCGAGCGAAGCGCCGCGCCCTCCTTGTGCATGTCGATGAAGATCTCGCCGAGCCGGCCGTCGTCATATTCGCCGGTGCGCAGATAGACTTTGTGGCCGCCGACCACGGCTTTTTGCGTATAACCTTTACGCCGATCGGGCATGCGCTCGCGCTCGCGCATCACGACGATGCGCTCGACCACCTTCTCGACGATCTTCTCGGCGAGCCCGGTGGCGCGCGCCGCAGCCGGCTTGTCGAGGAAGGCTTCGATAACTTCATCGTCCTCGCTCTCGTCGGCGATCAACTGGCTCTGCAGCGGCTGGGAGAGCTTCGAGCCGTCGCGATAGAGCGCATTGGCTTTGAGCCCCAGTTTCCACGACAGGATGTAAGCCGCCTTGCAGTCCTCGACGGTGGCCTCGTTCGGCATGTTGATGGTCTTGGAGATGGCGCCGGAGATGAACGGCTGCGCCGCCGCCAGCATGCGGATGTGACTGTCGACCGAAAGGAAGCGCTTGCCGGTGCGGCCGCACGGATTGGCGCAGTCGAACACGGCATAGTGCTCAGGCTTAAGATGCGGCGCACCCTCGACCGTCATGGCGCCGCAGACATAGATGTTCGCGGCCTCGATCTCGCGCTTGGTGAAGCCGAGATGGGCGAGGAGGTCGAAATTCGGCGCTGCCAAGTCGGCCGGCGCGACGCCGAGTTCGCGAAGGAAATCAGCGCCGAGCGTCCACTTGTTAAAGACGAATTTGATGTCGAAAGCGGTCGGCAGCGCCTTTTCCACTTTCTCGATCGCCTCGGTGGTGAAGCCCTTGGCCTTGAGCGTGTCGTGATTGATCGCCGGCGCGTCGGCGATCGAGCCATGACCGACCGCGTAAGCGACGATCTCGGCAATTTCGCTGTCGCCATAACCGAGCACGCGCAAGGCTTCCGGCACTGCGCGGTTGATGATCTTGAAATAGCCGCCGCCGGCGAGCTTCTTGAACTTGACCAGCGCGAAATCCGGCTCGATCCCGGTGGTGTCGCAATCCATCACGAGGCCGATCGTGCCGGTTGGCGCCACCACGGTGGCCTGCGCATTGCGATAGCCGTGCGCCTCGCCGAGCGTGAGCGCGCGATCCCAGGCGCGCCTGGCATGTTCGGTCATCGCCTGGTGCGGACAGGCTTTGCTGTCGAGCGGCACCGGCGGGGTCGTCATCTGCTCATAGCCGGTACGCTCGCCATAGGCGGCGCGGCGATGATTGCGCATGACCCGCAGCATCGCATCGCGATTTTCGGCAAAGCGCGGGAAGGCGCCAAGCTCGGCCGCCATTTCGGCGGATGTGGCATAGGACACGCCGGTCATGATCGCCGATAAAGCTGCGCAGATCGCGCGGCCGGCTTCGGAGTCATAGGGAATGCCTGACGACATCAGTAGCCCGCCGACATTGGCGTAACCGAGACCGAGCGTGCGGAAATCATAAGAGCGCTGCGCGATCTCGCGTGAGGGAAATTGCGCCATCAGCACCGAGATTTCCAGCACCACGGTCCACAGCCGCACCGCGTGCTCGTAGCCGTCGATATTGTAGGCATGCGTCTTCTCGTCGTGGAACGCCAGCAAGTTCAGCGACGCCAGATTGCACGCCGTGTCGTCGAGGAACATGTATTCCGAGCACGGATTGGACGCGATGATCGGGCCCGACGCCACGCAGGTGTGCCAGTCGTTGATCGTGGTGTGGAATTGCAGGCCGGGATCGGCGCTGGCCCAGGCGGCGTAGCCAATCTTCTCCCACAATTCGCGCGCTTTGACGGTCTTGGCGATCTTGCCGGGCTTGGTGCGCCAGAACAGGTCCCAATCGCGGTCGGCGTCGACCGCTTTGAGAAACTCGTCGGTGACCCGCACCGTATTGTTCGAGTTCTGACCCGACACCGTCAGATAGGCTTCCGAATCCCAATCGGTGTCATAGGTCGGGAAATGCAGATCGGTATAGCCTTGCTTGGCGAACTGGATGACGCGGCGGATGTAATTGTCCGGCACGTGATTCTTGCGCGCGGCTTTGATCTCCCGGCGCAGTACCGGATTCTTTTCCGGATCGAAGCAATCGTCGCCGGAGCCTTCGCAGTTCACGCAGGCTTTGAGAACCGCGCGCAGATGCTTCTGGTTGACCTTGGAGCCGGTGACAAGATTGGCGACCTTCTGCTCCTCGATCACCTTCCAATCGACGAACTGCTCGACATCGGGATGGTCGACGTCGAGAATCACCATCTTGGCAGCGCGGCGCGTGGTGCCGCCCGATTTGATTGCGCCGGCGGCGCGGTCGCCGATCTTGAGAAAGCTCATCAGGCCTGAGGACTTGCCGCCGCCGGAGAGCCTTTCGCCTTCGCCGCGCAGTTTCGAGAAGTTCGAGCCGGTACCGGACCCGTATTTGAACAGGCGCGCTTCGCGCACCCACAAATCCATGATGCCGCCTTCGTTCACCAGGTCGTCGTTGATCGACTGGATGAAACAGGCATGCGGCTGCGGGTGTTCGTAAGCGGTCGCCGATTGGGTGAGCTGACCGGTCTTGTGATCGACGTAGAAATGCCCCTGGCTCGGCCCGTCGATGCCATAGGCCCAGTGCAGGCCGGTGTTGAACCATTGCGGCGAGTTCGGCGCCACCATTTGCATCGCCAGCATGTAGCAGTGCTCGTCGAAGAAAGCGTGCGCGTCGGCCTCGGAGGAAAAATAGCCGCCCTTCCAGCCCCAATAGGTCCAGGTGCCGGCGAGCCGGTCGAAGACCTGCTTGCAAGACTGTTCGCCGGTGAAGCGCTCGGTTTCCGGCAAGTCGTTCAACGCCGCGTCATCGGCAACGCTGCGCCACAGCCAAGACGGAACGGTCTCCTCCTCGACCTTTTTCAGCCGGCTAGGCACGCCGGCTTTGCGGAAATATTTTTGCGCCAGCACATCGGAGGCAACTTGCGACCACTGTTCCGGAACTTCGACGTTCTCGGCATGGAAAACGACTGACCCGTCCGGATTGCGGATTTCGCTCGTGGTGAGACGAAAAGCGATGTCCGCGTACGGTGATTGTCCCTCTTTCGTGTAGCGCCGCTCGATCCGCATTTTTTGCCCCTTGACCTTGGTGCTTTTGCTCGCGGTGGCCTACAGGCTCAATATAGGTCACCGATTGTTTCCCCGCGACGCGACGGAGGTTCTTCCATCGCGCCGAACCCCGCTTCCTGTTTCCACCCGACGCCACATCGTCCCGGCCTCAGTTTGCGGGGATGTCCCCGGCTGGTCCGCTTTCGGCTGCGGCGATCGCGACCTTCCTTCCAGCCCTGTCCGGCGGGCCGTTTCCTTCGACGCCGCCGGACACCCCTCACGTCAATTGGCGACAGACGTCCACGCGCGCGCCGCACGCGGCGCGGAGCAGCCCCGAAGCCCCTTTTTGGAAAGCCCGGCGCACTCCATTACCCGCGCGCCGAACTTGCCAAAGGCTAAGACAAGTCGGTAACGCGCGTCAAGACTTAGTACGAATTTCTGAACGAACCACTAAATGTGGGGATTACGGGGACGAATCGGGAGGGGATGCAGAAGTATCGAGGATTCGCGGCGAATCCGAAAGGGAATTACGTCCACCATCCCGTTTTCACTCTCCCGCAGCCCCGAATCGTACCGCCCTCGCGCTCGGCCGCAGGGACGAACGCGCGGGCCGACCGCTTGCTCGGCTAAAACACCGCGCGCGACACCGGTCACGCTTCGTCGCGTAACCACGGGGATTTTCCACCGATTCTGAGTGAAATATCCCGCAATTCTCGATGTTTCTGCACAAGCCGGCGCGGCGTCTCCCTGCAAGCCTTTGAATCTGCGAACGGACTCACCCGTCTCCGAGCGTCGCGCTATCCGCGTCGGCGACCGTGGCGCTTTGATCGCACTCGCAGCCTTTCGCGCGGGAAAGAGCGTGAGGTCCATTCACATTAACCCTAAAGAAGTCTTACTTTTGGGGTCGGCTCCGCTTTGCTTGCGGGGCAGGAGGGGCTGCGAATAAACCTTTTGTGGATGTTTGGGGCGTGGTTGCAGGGTGCGATCCGCGCGGGGCGCGTCTTTGCGAGTGCGGCCCTGTTGAGCGCGTGCGCCTCCGCGATCCAGAACGATCCGATCAATCAGCGGCTGACTGCCAATCTCCGCGAGGTCGACGCCGAACTCGCGACGGGGGTCGACACCAATTACGACGATATGGTCGTCGCGCTGTCGTTTTCCGGTGGCGGCATGCGCGCCGCCGCTTTTTCTTACGGCGTGCTCGAGGGTTTCGATCAGACGCGGGTGCCGACCCGTAGCGGCGCGGCGTCGCTGCTCGACCGGCTCGATTTTCTCTCCGGCGTCTCCGGCGGTTCGATTCTTGCGGCCTATTACGGTCTGAAAGGGCGCGCGGCGATGGTCGACTTTCGGCCGCGCTTTCTCAACGCCAACGCCGAGGAATCGCTGCAAACCGATTTGAGCCTCGGCAATATCGCCCGCGGCCTCAATGGCGGCGTCAACGACACCACCAAATTCCCGGTCTGGCTCGACGCCCATCTCTACGGCCAGGCGACATTCCGGGATCTGTTGCGGCGGCAGCGCCCGCGGGTGTGGATCAATGCTGCCGACATTTACGACCGTACTGCCTTCATCTTCGCACCGGTGACGTTCAGCGCGCTGTGCAGCGATCTCGCTGGTTACCCCGTATCGCTTGCGGTTGCCGCTTCCGCCGCGGTGCCGGTCGTGTTCGCGCCGATCGTGGTGCAGAATTTCCACGGCACCTGTTCGACGCCGCTGCCCGGCTGGGTGGCGCGCGTGCGCAACGATCCGAACGCTTCGCCGCTGATCAAATCCTATGCCGACGCGCTGGAGCGTTATCGCTCGGGTGCGATCAATTACGTCAAGCTGCTCGACGGCGGGCTTATCGACAATTATGGGCTCGCCGGTTTCACCGTGGCCCGGCTTGCGGCCAACACGCCGTTCGGTCCGCTGGCGCCGCAGCAGGCCGTCAAGCTCCGTCGCTTGTTGTTTCTGGTCGTTGATTCCGGCCGCGCACCGTCAGGCCAGTGGGCGCAAACCGTGCCGGGACCCAAGGGCGTCGATCTGATCATGGCGACGTCCGACACCGCGACCGAATCCGGCGCGATCGGCAGCTATTCAGCGTTCGATGTCACGATGGCCGACTGGCGCAAAACGCTGGTGAGTTGGCGCTGCGGGCTGTCGGAATCCGACCGGCATCGGTTCGGCGCGCCGCCGGGCTGGAATTGCCGCGACCTGGAATTTTACATCAGCAAAATATCGTTCGATGCGCTGGGTCCGGACCGCTCCGCAGCGCTCAACCGGGTCGAGACGCGTTTTCAGCTGCCGCCCGATCAGATCGACATGCTGGTCACCGCCGGCCGCGACGCGCTCAATGTCAACCCGAAATTCCGCGCTTTTGTTATCTCATTGGGCCGCGCGCCGCCCCCCGTGCCACCGGCTGCACCCGGGGCGCCGGTTGCGGGAACAGACGACGCCGCCCAGCATGCGTCGGCGGAGTGATCCGAGCGCTGACAGCGTCTCCCGCTTGATTCGGTTTCCACTTCGGCGTTGAATTTTCCCGAAGTTGCGGCGATCGCACCGCCAGCGGGCTGCGGGAGGGAAAATCCATGGACGAGATTGAACGGCGCGCCTTCATGAAGGGCGCGGCCATCGGCGCGCTCGCCTTTACGGTTGGCGGGGGCCGAAGTCATGCTGACGCCGCGCCAAGCGCGCGCGCAAGGTGTCGCGCTGCGCACGCTCACGGCCGATCAAGCCGCCACACTCGAGGCAATGGGAGAGACTCTTGTGCCCGGCGCCAGGGAGGCCGGCATTGTGCATTTTGTCGATCAGCAAATCTCGATCCCGGCGGAACAGGCGCTCCTTGAAGCGCGGATCATGAACGTGAAGCCGCCGTTCGCCAACTTCTATCGGGCCGCACTCGGCGCAATCGATGGCGCGAGCGCCACCCGCTATGGCGGCCGTACTTTCGCGCAGCTTGCCGGCAACGAACAGCACGAATTCGTCGATCTCATGCGGCAGAACAAGCTCGACGGCTGGAAAGGCCCGCCGGCCGGCGGAGCTTATTTCCTCTTGCGCAGCGATGCGGTGGACGTGGTCTACGGCACCATGGATGGCTATGCGCATCTCGGCGTCCCCTATCAGCCGCATATCGCGCCGACGAGGAGCTGGTGACATGGCAAACAGCGAAAAAGTCGATGTTGTCATCGTCGGCGCCGGCGCTTCGGGCTCGGTGTTTGCAGCGGTGCTGGCCAAGGCGGGTAAAAAGGTGGTGCTGCTTGAATCCGGTCCCGACTGGCAGCTCAACGACCTGATCAGTTCGGACATCTGGGGGCGTCGTATCAAGCCGGCCGGCCCGCCGTTCCTGCTCGAGGGCAAAAATCCCTACGGCTATGTCTATCAAGCCGGCTGGGGTACCGGCGGCGCGGCGCTGCATTACTTCGCCAATTTTCCGCGGCTGTTGCCGAACGATTTCAAGGTCAAAGGCACCTATGGCAAAGGCCTGGATTGGCCGATTGATTATGCCGATGTCGCGCCGTATTGGGACAAAGTCGCCGACGACGTTGGCGTCTCCGGCGATGCCAAGGCGGAAGAAATCTGGCGACCCGCCGGCAAACCATATCCAATGGCGCCGATGCGGACATTTCCGGGCGGTGACGCTTGGAAGAAGGGCTTTGCCGCGCTTGGCATGCGGCTCACTCCCGCTGCGGTCGGTATCAACTCAACCGAGTTCAAGGGCAGGCCGGCCTGCATCTATGACGGCTGGTGTCACGTCGGCTGTCCAATCGGCGCACTGTCCAATCCGCTGATCACCTATCTGGCGGACGCAAGGAAAGTTGGCGCCGAAGTCCGCCCCTATGCGACGGTGACGCGTATTCTTACGAGCGCTGACGGAGCGAAGGCGACGGGCGTCGAATATTACGATGCGAACAAACAAAAGCAGGTTCAGGAGGCAAGCGTAGTCGTCCTGGCCGCGTGGTCGGCGCAGAATCCGCGCATCATGCTCAATTCGGTGACCGACAGGCACCCGAACGGACTTGCCAATTCAAGCGGATTGCTCGGCAAATATCTGACCGCGCATTTCGCTTCGGGTACTTCGGCATTGTTCGATGAGGACTTGCAGCCCTATATGGGCACCATCGCCGCGCAATATTTTTCCTACGACCTCTACGACAAGGACGCGCACAAGGACAAAGGCGCGTTCGGGTCAACCTTCATGGTCGCGGGCGCCGCGCAGCGCTACAGCGCGCTCGGCGGCGTCGCCAACGCGCGCGCCGATCTATTTGGCGCCGAGCTTGCCGCTTTCATGAAGCGCGCGGCGCGCGGCTATACGCGGCTCAACGCCTTTGCCGAAGAAATGCCGGTCGTCGACAACCGTGTCGAGCTTGCCAGCGATAAGGACGAGTTCGGCATGCCGCTTGGCAAGATCACGCACAGCTTCCCCGACGAGGCCGTGGCGCTGTTCAACGCCAATTTCGATAAGGGCCTCGAAATCGCCAAGGCAACCGGCGCCAAGGACGTTTGGTCGAACCGAGGACCGATGCCGACCATCCATCTTATGGGTGGCACGATCATGGGCCACAATGCGGGGGACTCGGTCACTAACAGCTTCGGTCAGACACACGAAATCGGCAATCTGTGGATCGCGGGGCCGGGCATTTTCCCGACCAGCGGCGCTCCCAATCCGACCTATACGATCCTTGCGCTGTCGCTGCGCGGGGCCGAGAATCTGACGAAGAACTGGGGCAGCGTCGCGGGTTAGACGCTGTTCTCATCGTGGGCGATGGAATCCGGAATTCCGGATTGCATTACTCCGCAGCCGCTTTCGAGTGTCCGAGCCGGCGGTTGAGCGTCATCAGCAGGCTTTCGGCGGCTTCGGCAATCACCGTCCCGGGCGGGAAAATGGCTTCAGCGCCGGCAGCCTTGAGCGCCGCATAATCCTGCGGCGGCACCACACCGCCGACGACGATCATGATGTCGCCGCGGCCGAGCTGCTCCAGTTCGGCCTTGAGTTCCGGCACCAATGTCAGATGCGCGGCCGCAAGCGAGGACACACCAATGATATGGACGTCGTTTTCGACCGCCTGGCGCGCCGCCTCGACCGGCGTGGCAAATAACGCGCCGATATCGACATCGAAACCGAGATCGGCAAAGGCGGTGGCGATGACTTTCTGTCCGCGATCGTGCCCATCCTGGCCGATCTTGGCGACCAGGATGCGCGGGCGGCGGCCCTCGTTCTCTTCGAACTCGGCGACGAGTTTCCGTACACGTTCAACAGCGTCCGCCGATTTTGCGTCAGACATGCCGACCTCCCGTCCATAGACGCCGGAAATCGCTTTGATCTCGGCCTGGTGACGCCCAAATGCCTTTTCCAGCGCCAGCGAAATCTCGCCGACGGTTGCCTTGGCGCGCGCCGCGTCGATTGCCAGCGCCAACAGGTTGCCGTTGCCGCGGGCGCCGCAGCGGGTCAGCGCCTCGAGTGCCTGCTTGAGTGCCTCTCCATCGCGCTCACCTTTGAGCCGCTTAAGCTTGTTGATCTGCAATTGGCGCACCGCGGCGTTGTCGACTTTAAGAACATCGATGGGCCCGTCGTCGCGCGGCCGGAATTTGTTGACGCCGATGACCGCTTGCGCGCCGGAATCGATA
>Ga0306920_100011328_pt1 | contig 12031 bp, 13 predicted proteins | sample flu12Cox44000170_FD_204666 | JGI IMG/M metagenome (GOLD analysis project Ga0306920, IMG submission 204666) | Lab enrichment of tropical soil microbial communities from Luquillo Experimental Forest, Puerto Rico - flux4day.12C.oxic.44.000.170 (v2)... | ecosystem: Environmental > Terrestrial >...
GACATAGGGCTCGACGCGGAGGGCTTCACCATCGAGCGAGGCGACAAGGCCGACAGGCAGCCCTGGCGGGAAGACGCCGCCTTGTCCCGAGGTAACGACGCGATCACCGACCTTGACCCCGGCGCGGGCGTCCAAATAGCGCAGGCAGGGACGCTCAGAATTGTCACCGGTCAGCAACGCCCGGTGCTGCGAGCCTTCGACGATCACCGGCACCCGCGAGTTCAGGTCGGTGACCAGGAGAACCCGCGCGGCCCGGCTGCCGACCTCCGTCACGCGTCCGACGAGGCCCTCGCCAGTCACCGCCGCTTGCCCGCGTTCTACCCCGTTCTCGCTGCCGGCATGGACCATCAAGCTACGCACATAGGCGCCGCCTGAATTTGCGATCACGCGGGCGGTCACAAAGGTCGTCGTAGGCTCGGGGGTCAGCTTTAGAAGCTCGCGTAGGCGGGCGTTCTCGGAAGCGAGCTTCAGCGCAGCCTGTTGCCAGTTCAGCAACATCTCGTTCTCCGCAGCGAGACGGCGATTATCCTGGTAGACGGTAACGAAGTCCCGAGCCCGGTCCGTAAGGTGTCCGAGGGCAGCCAGCGGGCGCGATAGCAGGTCGAGCGCCGGCGCGGCAGCGTCGGTTACCGAGACGCGGAGAGACTCGAACATGACCTGATCGGCTTTGCCGAGGATGATCATCGTCGAGGACAGCAATACGAGAAGCGGGAGCGCCGCCCGCTGCATGGCCGCGCGACGCAGCGGCGACAACCCGATCATCCAGCAAGCTCGCGCCGCGCTCGTCGCACTCGCGTGTGTTCGCCGGCATAGCCGGGCTTATCGGCCCTGTCACGCCAAGGCTGTTCGTGCCAGTCGGCAACGCTTCGGTTCATGGCGTCCCCCGTAACCCCCAGAAATTAAGATTCCTACCACATGTTAACCAACACGTTCTTCAGCGTCTTCATTTCTTCGAGGGCCCGGCCAGTGCCTAGCGCCACACATGTCAGCGGGTCGTCCGCGATCGAAACCGGGAGCCCCGTGGCGTGCCGCAGCACCAGATCGAGATTGCTGAGCAGCGCGCCGCCGCCGGTCAACACGATCCCCTTGTCGACGATATCGGCGGCGAGCTCGGGAGCGGTGTGTTCGAGCGCTACCTTGACGGCTTCGATGATTGAACCAACCGGTTCGGCGAGGCTCTCGGAGATCTGACGCTCGCTGATTACGATTTCTTTGGGCACTCCGTTCATCAGGTCGCGTCCCTTGATCTCCATCACGCGCCCTTCGCCGTCTTCCGGCATGCAGGCGGAGCCGATTTCCTTCTTGAAGCGCTCGGCGCTGCTCTCGCCGACCAGCAGGTTATGGTTGCGCCGGATATAGGCGATGATCGCCTCATCCATCTTATCGCCTCCGACCCGCACCGATCGGCAATAGACAATGCCGCCGAGCGACAGCACCGCGACCTCGGTTGTTCCGCCCCCGACATCGACGACCATCGAACCTGTCGGTTCGGTCACCGGAAGACCGGCACCGATCGCTGCGGCCATCGGCTCCTCGATCAAAAAGACCCGTCTGGCACCTGCGCTTTCCGCCGATTCCTGGATCGCCCGCCGCTCTACCGCAGTCGAACCCGACGGCACGCAGACGATGATCTGTGGCGTCGCAAAGCTGCGTCGGTTATGCACCTTGCGGATGAAATGCTTGATCATTTCCTCCGTCACCTCGAAATCGGCAATGACGCCGTCGCGCAACGGTCGGATCGCTTGAATGTTGCCCGGGGTGCGGCCGAGCATCAGTTTTGCCTCTTCGCCGACGGCAAGGACTTGTTTTCTGCCGCGGACGCTGGCGATCGCCACCACGGATGGCTCATTCAGCACGATCCCCCGGCCCTTCACATAGACGAGGGTGTTTGCGGTGCCGAGATCGATCGCCATATCGGCAGACAGCAAACCCAACATTCTTCCAATCATCTCACTGCGAACCCAAAGCCGCAGGCGATCCCAAGGTCGGGCCCGGCACCGGGATACCCCCGCAAGTCATGTCCCCGGCCGACCACCCGTCCCCTGCATATGCAGCGGGTTCCCCGTGCACGGCCGCGGCCTGGACGCCTCACAGCCAGCCTATTTCTAGAGGCAAGACCCCGATCCTTACGGATCGCCCTCAGCTTTGCAAGCCGGCAATGGGTGGCGGCCAGATACCCGTGATTTTCGCTCGATCAGTCAACTACTTGACGCAGGAGACACGGTCGACGACGCTGGCTGGAGCGCTTTGCTTTGGAGAACGAGGTCCATTACATTCGGCAGAGCCGGGACGCGGATCGCAATCCCGAGAGTCGAGGCGGCGAGCGGTGGTGATAGTCAACCTCAATCAATATCGCAAGAAGCGCGGCCGGGCCGAGGCGGAACGTCGCGCGGCGGAAAACCGGATCCGTTTTGGGCGCAGTCAGAAGGAACGCCGCCAGGACATGCGCGAGAGCGAGCGTGCCGATAACGAATTAGACGGCAAACGTCTCGAGTAACAACGACGACATCGGGACCGGCAGCACGTTCTACGCGCCTTTGCCGAGCGCATTGCGGTAAGCATTTAACGTTCCCGTGTCAAAGCAGACAAAGCTCGCCAGCTCCGGCAATTGCTGGTCAGCGAGCTCCGAGGCTACGGTTGTTACCGCGATGTGGGCGGCGGCATCGCGGGGAAATCCATAGATGCCTGTCGCGATCGCGGGAAATGCGATATCGCGAAATCCTTGCGCGCGGGCGATGCGGATGCAGGAGCGGTAGCATTTCGCCAGAACCTCCCGCTCCCCGGCGGTCCCACCTTGCCAGACCGGTCCCACCGTATGGATGATATGCGCGGCAGGCAGACGGTATCCACCGGAGAGCCGGGCCTCTCCCGGCGGGCATCCCCCCAGTTTTCGGCATTCGGCCAAGAGCTCGGGCCCGGCCGCCCGATGGATGGCGCCGTCAACCCCGCCGCCGCCGAGCAGCGAGGCATTTGCGGCGTTGACAATCGCATCGACCTTTAGCCGGGTGATATCTCCGGTCATCAGCCGGAGGCGCCTTATGATGCCGACAGAAGAATTCATCGTTAGAGCCTTCTAGGTGTCGGCCGCCCGGTCATACGCGCCGGAAAGCCCCGGCTACCTGATGTCGCGGATGTCGAGACCGCGCCCGCGCCGGGAACGGGGCCGATCCAGAAAAAAGACCGGAGGCGGCGAGCCGGCTCCGGTCAGGTTGCGGGTGGCAAACCCGCGACAGGGAGACTTTGCCAAGCCGGACTGCGAAATATGAAGACGGGCGTCCGGCATCCCGCCTACGCTGTCAACAAGCGACCAAACCGATGGTTCCAACTCCAGTCAAGGGGCCGTGCCGGTTATGCTGCGCGATGCCCGTCCGCTTTCCGCTCGGCCAGATACCGGATTGGCGACGATCGTCTGCTCCGTCGTACCGACAGCCGGCCCGACACCCCGCCGCCTCGGTCAATCGTAAAATCGGGACCGAGCCGCCGGGTCGGAGGGCTGCGAAAGTTCGGCCGCGCAATTGCAGTGTCCTCGTCCTGGCTCTGGGCGACGCCTGTCAACCGGCGCAGCGCTTCGCGACCGCGCGAGACCCTCGAACGGATCGTCCCAACCGGCACATCGAGAACCGCGGCGACTTCTCCGTAGCTCATTCCTTCCAAACCGACGAGCAGGATTACCGACCGCTGCGTACTGGGAAGCTTGGCGATGGCGCGCTCGAGATCACGCAGCTCGAGCCGGCTTCCCTGTTGCGGCGCGCGGGCCAGCAGCGGCTCACGCTCACTCAACCCGATCGCCGCCCCTTCCCGCGCGGCTCGTCGGACGTGGTTGATGTATTGGTTGTGCAGTATCGTAAACAGCCACGCCCGCAAATCCGTTCCCTGTTGCCACAGATGCAATTTGCCAAGAGCGCGGGTCAGGCAGTCCTGAACGAGATCGTCTGCCTCGACCAAATCGCGCGTCAACGCACGCGCGTAGCGTCGAAGGCCGGCAATCTCGGCTTTAACTTCCCGATAGGGGTCGGCCACAGGAGGCTACTCCCGATGACAGCAATCGGCCGGTGGGCCGATCCGAACACCAGTAAGTCTATCGGCTCGATGTTATCCAATGATGTCAGCGCGCGCGGTTTTGTGTAAGAATTTGTAACTATATGTATGGTGGGATCGAGAGGCCCGTCCGGCAACCCTCAGGCCGATGGGTTGATGGGGGTCCGACCGCGACAAAGGGTAGACGAAGTTGGCGGGCACGCACGACAACGGTCACATTCTGATCGTCGACGATCAGCGCGAGATCTGCGATCTGGTGCAGGAGTATTTGTCCAGCGAAGGCTACCGGGTCTCAACCGCGCATGATGGCGCCGGAATGCGCCAGGTGATCGCCCAGGACCCGGTCGACCTCGTCATCCTCGATCTGATGCTCCCAGGCGAGGACGGATTGACTCTCGCACGTTCGCTGCGTGAAGAATCGAGCGTCGGCATCATCATTTTGACCGGACGTGGCGAGACCGTCGACCGCATCATCGGCCTTGAGATGGGCGCCGACGACTATCTGCCAAAGCCGTTTCATCTGCGTGAGCTGTTGGCTCGGGTCAAAAGCGTGCTGCGCCGGGCCTCGACCCGGTTTGCCGATCGGCAAGCGGCATCTCGACCGAGGGCACGGTTCGCCGGCTGGAACCTCGATCTGTCTACTCGCGAACTCCTCTCCCCCTCGGGGGAGGAGATCCGGCTCACCACCGGAGAATTCGATTTGCTCGCGGCTTTCGTCAACAACGCCAATCAGGTGCTCACCCGCGATCGGTTGCTCGATCTCGCCCGCAACCGGGAGGCCGGCCCATTCGATCGGACGATCGACGTCCAGGTCGGCCGGCTCCGGCGCAAGCTCGAAGAAGATCCGCAAAGGCCGACGATGATAAAGACGGTGCGCGGCAGCGGCTATATCTTCACCCCTTCAGTCGATGTTACCTGAGGGTCGGCGTGTCGGGAGTTCCCGCGCCGCCTACACCGTCAAATAGCCGCGTACCGCTTCCTCATCCATGTCCTGGCGCCGCCCGGAAACCACCACCTCGCCGCGCTGCATGACAAAATAGGCAGCGGCAAGATTGCGGGCGAATTCGAAATATTGCTCGACCAGCAGGATGGCCATGTTGCCACGCTCGGCGAGAGCGCGGATGACCTGCTCGACATCTTTGATAATCGACGGCTGGATGCCCTCAGTCGGTTCGTCGAGAATTAAGAGCCGCGGTCGCGTGACCAAAGCGCGGGCGATCGCCAGCTGCTGCTGCTGGCCGCCGGAGAGATCGCCGCCGCGGCGATGCAGCATGTCCTTGAGGATCGGAAAGAGCGCAAAGATCTCGTCCGGGATGTGGCACAGCTCGCGCGCCAGCAGCGCAAAGCCGGTTTCGAGGTTCTCCAGCACCGTCAGCCGGGGAAAGATTTCGCGCCCCTGCGGCACCAAGGCCAACCCGGCGCGGGCGCGCTGGTGCGGCGGCACGTCGTTCAGGATCTGCCCTTCCCAAGTGATGCGCCCGGCACGAATTGGCTGCAGACCGAAGATCGCTCGCAGCAAGCTCGTCTTACCGACGCCGTTGCGGCCGAGAACGCATGTAACCTCGCCCTTTTTTGCGCTCAGGCTGACCCGACGCAGGGCGTGGCTGGCTCCGTAATAAAGATCGATGTCCTCAACGGACAGCATCGCTCACCAGCCGAGATAGACCTCGATGACGCGGGGATGGTTTTGCACATGATCGATCGAGCCCTCGGCCAGGACGGCGCCTTCGTGCAGCACGGTCACCCGCGCACCGAGGCTGCGCACAAAGGCCATGTCGTGCTCGACGACGACGATCGTGCGGTCTTTGGCCAGATCAGGGATCAGCGCTGTCGTTTCCTCGGTTTCGCGGTCGGTCATCCCGGCGACCGGCTCGTCGAGGAGCAGCAAGGTGCGATCGTGGATCAACAGCATGCCGATCTCGAGCCATTGCTTCTGGCCCTGACTAAGCGAACTGGCCGGCATTCGACTGCGCTCGGCGATGCCGATACGAGCCAAAGTCGCGCCAATCCGCTCCCGGGCGGCGGCGAGGCGTGCGGCAGGATCCGTGTTGAAAAGAGGTTGAGCGCACCGAGCGTGGCCCGATGTCGCCGCGCAAGCGATTGTTGACGATGATCCGGTCGAGGCTGTCGGGATCCGTCCCGGTGATGTCCTCGCCGGTGACCGCATCGCGCAGTCTCGTCGTCCCGCCGGCCGTCTCCGAGACGACGACGCGGCCATCAGGGGCGCGCAGGAGGTGTCCGGCGGTCAGCGCCCGAAGAAGCGAAACCGCCCTTGGATCCTCTTGCGCACCCAGCGCTGTGACTGCTTTCTCCTTGTCCGCGAAGCTGTCGCCAGCGAGCCTCCCGACGAGCGAGGCGAAATCATCCGCCTTGGCCGGCGCCGCAATTGCCATCAGGACAGACAAGATCGCGACGAGCCTTGCCGTGCGCACCCCCACGCGCTTCGCTTCCCTCAGCACGCTCTCCGGCAGTGCGGAACTCTGGGAACCGTCGCGCCGGCGATGGTGGGTGCGGGTGGCACAGCCCGCGCTCAGTCGATGTACTTGGCCGCGGTGCAATTGCCGCAAACCCACGGATAGGTCCAGTCCGCGATCTTGCCCTTATCCTCGATAAGGTAGGGGCTCCAGGCATCCGCCTTGATCGCGGCCTTTGTCTGCCACACGACTTCGAACTGGCCATCGGGTCGGATCTCGCCGATCATGACCGGCTTGGACAAGTGGTGATTGGTGTTCATCACCGCGGTGAACCCGCTCGGGACAGTAACCTTCCGGCCGTACATTGCTTGGCGCACCGCATCGACATCGTGGTGCCGGCTTGCCTGACTGCCTGGGTCCACATCTTGAAGCCGATATAGTGCACCTCCATCGGGTCGTTGGTGACTCGCTTCGGGTTCTTGATGAACTCGTGCCATTGCTTGATGAACGCGTCGTTCGTCGGGTTCTTGACCGACTCGAAGTAGTTCCACGCCGCGAGATGCCCGACCAAATTCTTGGTGTCGATACCGGCCAGCTCTTCCTCGCCAACCGAAAAACGCGATCACCGGGATTTCCGAGGCCTTGATCCCGGCGTTGGCCAGTTCTTTGTAGAACGGTACGTTCGCGTCACCGTTTATGGTCGATACCACCGCCGTCTTCTTGCCGGCCGCCGCGAAATTTTTTATCGCTGCAACTTCGGTCTGCCAGTCCGAATAGCCGAATGGCGTATAGTTGATTCTGATGTCCTCGGGCGCCACACCCTTCGACTTGAGGAACGCCTCGAGGATCTTGTTGGTGGTACGCGGATAGACGTAATCGGTGCCTGCGAGCACCCAGCGCTTTGCCGCCCCACCCTCCTCGCTCATCAGATACTCGACCGCCGGAATCGCCTCCTGATTTGGCGCGGCGCCGGTGTAAAAGACGTTGTTGGAGCTCTCTTCGCCCTCATATTGGACCGGGTAGAAGAGGAGGCCGTTGAGTTCCTCGAAGGCCGGCAACACCGACTTTCGTGACACCGAGGTCCAGCAGCCGAATACGGCGGCGACCTTGTCCTTTGATAACAGGTCACGCGCCTTTTCGGCAAAGAGCGGCCAGTTCGAGGCCGGATCGACCACGACCGCCTCGACTTTCTTGCCGAGCAATCCGCCCTTCTTGTTGATGTCCTCCACCATCATCAGGATGGTGTCCTTGAGGGTCGTCTCGCTGATCGCCATCGTCCCCGACAGCGAATGCAGCACGCCGACCTTGATCGTCCCCTGCGTCTGAGCGGTGGCAGCGCTCACCGTACCGACAACCATCGCCGCGGCGACCGCCGCGGACCACATCCTGTTCAGCACCCTAAAGCCTCCCTCGTTTCGAGCCTCGGCGCGGCCGGTTGGCCGCCGCCCGCTTAGAGCAAGATCAAGGCCAAGCCGCGGGAAGCACACGTTGGATTTGGACGAGAGGTTTTTCGACCCTGCTCAAATCATAGGCAAGTGATCGGCGTTGGCGGCGCCTTCTGGCGCGATTCTGGCCGATCGCCACTCACCGGGACCGGCGTGCCGAGCGATGTCGGACGCAGCTGGCGACGAACGAGCTATCGTTCTAACCTTTGTGGGCTCGAACTTCGGGGAAAGCGATGACCGATAGCGATGCCGTGCTCGCCGCCAATCTCGAATTCTACCGCGCTTTTGCCGCTCGCGATCTGGCCGCCATGAATGCGCTGTGGGCCCGGCGGGCACCGGTGGCGTGTCTTCACCCGGGCTGGACCGCGCTCACCGACCGAGACGCGATCATCCAGAGTTGGGAGGGGATCCTGTCCAGCCCGGATGCCCCGCGCATCGCCTGCTTCGACGAGCAAGTGATGTTGTACGACGATGTCGCGCTGGTGCTGTGCGAGGAAGAGCTCGACAGCGGCACGCTGGCCGCCAGCAACTTGTTCGTCCGCGAAGACGGCGAGTGGCGGATCGCACATCATCACGCCGGCCAGATCGTCCGGCGGCACGCCGAGAGACGCCGCCCGGTCCGGCTCAACTGACCGACCGTCAGCCCTTCTCCTCATCATCGCCGAATGCGGTCGTAAGCGGCACGCACCTCGGCCAAGCGCTGCGCGGTCTCGGCGTCGAGCCGGCCGTCCCAGCGCGCCGGACGAAAGCGCCGCTGGAACGCGGCGGCGGCGGCCGTCTCGGCCGCTGCGCTGACGCAGTAGCCGATCGCGGCGAGATCGGCGAGCGCAGCGGCGCGCTCGACCACCCCGATGCCACGGCCGCGGCGGTGGGCGAGGCCGGCGGCCGGCTCCGGCCAGATCCCGATGCCGGCACGCGCGAGACGGGCCCAGTCGAACAGCTCCCCCGGGTCGCTCTTGCGGTCCGGCGCAATATCCGAATGACCGACAACACGGTACGGGGGGATCGCGAAGCGTGAGACGATCGCTGCCGAGAGATGCTCGACCGCGGCCAGCTGCACTTCCGGAAACGGCCGGTAGCCCCACTCGTGGCCGGGATTGACGATCTCGACCCCGATCGACACGTCGTTCAAGTCGCTGCCGCCCGCCCAGCATGAGCGCCCGGCGTGAAACGCCCGGAACGCCTCGGGAACGAGCCGCCAGACCGTCCCGTCCTCCTCGACGACGTAGTGGGCGCTGACGCGCGCCGCAGGATCGCACAGCCTGTCGATCGCCTCGCCGGCCGTCTTCATGCCGGTATAATGCAGCACCAGCATGTCGATGCGTGCCGGCTCGGAGCGGCGCTGATGATTCGGCGATGGCCGCTCGCGGACCGTCGGCAGGATCATGCGGAGGGCGGCGTCGCGCGCTTTGCCAACCGGTCATAGGCGGCGTTGATGCGCGCCACCCGCGCGGTCGCCAGGGCGATGCACTCCGGTGGCAGACCCTGGGCGATGGCGAGGTCGGGATGGCTCTCGCGCACGAGACGGTGATAGGCGTCACGGATCGCGCCCAGGGAGGCGTCGCGGCCGACCCCGAGGATCGCGTGCGGATCTGCTGACCCCCCCTCTTCGACGCCGACGTGATGCGCCCGGATGCGGGAATAGTCCCCCGAATCGAAGCCGAAATGCCGGGCGACCTCGCGCAGATATCGATCCTCGGCCAGGCAGAGGCGGCCGTCCGCCAGGGCGATATGGAACAGCCCGCCGAGTAGATTCTCGAGCACTGCGCGATCGCCGGCGAACAACCGCCCGATCTGCCGGGCATAGCTCTCGAACCCGGCGGTGCTCTTCCGCGCCAGGTCGAAGACCAGCCGCACGTGGTCTTCCTCGCCCGGCGGCACTTGAAAAACCTCGCCAAAGGCGGCGATCTCGTCGCGGGTGACGGCGCCGTCGGCGCGCGCCATTTTGGCGCCGAGCGCGATTGCCGCAATCGTAAAGGCGACACGGCGACGCGGGTCGCCATTCCGGCTTTCGCCGTCGCCGTGCGGATGCCAAGTTGGCATGTGACGCGCCGCGCGGTCGAGCAGGGCGCCGAGCGGCCCGCCAAAAGGCAGGTCCCAGGCACCGGCGATCATGCGGCCGACAAAGCTCATCAGATATCGACTCTCTATGAGGTCGGGCTGATGCTACTATTCCGCGACCAAAATCGCAAAATCGTCCGAGGGAGGATTGAGGAGATGTCGTCGAGCTCAGCCTCGGTCGCCGGCCAGCCGGTGTCCACCCGTCTCGTCCAGCTGGTGGCGGGCATCATCTGCATGGTGATGATCGCCAACCTGCAATACGGCTGGACGTTGTTCGTCCTACCGATCGACAACAAGTTCCACTGGGGCCGCCCGTCGATCCAGGTCGCCTTTAGCATCTTCGTCCTCTTCGAGACTTGGCTCGTCCCGGTCGAAGGCTGGCTGGTCGACCGATTCGGGCCACGGATCGTCGTCTTTGTCGGCGGCGTGCTCGTCGCCATCGCCTGGGCGCTCAACTCGGTCGCCGGCACGCTGACGGCGCTCTATGTCGCGGCGGCGATCGGCGGCATCGGCGCGGGTGCGGTCTACGGCACCTGCATCGGCAACGCGCTCAAATGGTTTCCCGACCGCCGCGGCCTCGCCGCCGGGCTCACTGCGGCGGGCTTCGGCGCCGGTTCGGCGCTGACCATCATCCCGATCCAGGGGATGATCCAGTCGAGCGGCTACGAGGCGACCTTTTTGTGGTTCGGGCTCGGCCAAGGCATCGTCGTCGTGCTGCTGTCGCTGCTGCTGCGGGCGCCGCGCGCCGGCGAGGCGCCGGCATCGACGCGGGTACGGCAGTCGGCGCGCGACTCCACGCCGATCGAGATGCTGGCCTCGCCGATCTTCTGGGTCATGTACGTGATGTTCATCCTGGTCGGTGCCGGCGGCCTGATGGCGACCGCCCAGCTGGCGCCGATCGCCAACGACTTCCAGATCGCCAAGGTGCCGGTGACGTTGTTGGGGTTGACCCTGCCGGCGCTGACCTTCGCGCTGTCGATCGACCGCGTGCTGAACGGGTTGACGCGACCCTTCTTCGGCTGGGTCTCCGACCATATCGGCCGCGAAAACACGATGTTCATCGCCTTCGGCCTCGAAGCGGTGGGGATCTGGGCGCTCGGCGCTTTTGGCCACGACCCCGTGCATTTCGTGATCCTGAGCGGCATCGTGTTCTTTGCTTGGGGCGAGATCTACAGCCTCTTCCCGTCGACCTGCACTGATGTCTACGGCAGCCGGTATGCCACGACCAATGCGGGGCTGCTCTATACCGCCAAGGGAACGGCGTCGCTGCTGGTGCCGCTCGCCAATGTGCTGATGGCCGCGAGCGGCGGCTGGCACACGGTCTTTGTCGTCGCCGCGGTGATGAACGCGGTCGCCGCGATCATGGCGCTCGCGGTGCTGAAGCCGTTGCGGGCGGTTCACGACAGGACCGTCGACCGGCTCGGCCCGTCGCGCTTTCAGCATCCCTGAGCCGACCATCGTGACCAGATCGAGCCGGTAAATGCAGCGTTGCGACGCGATCGTCATCGGCGGCGGGCTAGTCGGCTCGGCGATCGCGTATGGGCTGGCGCGCGGCGGTCTGAAGGTGGCGCTCCTCGACGAGGGGGATGTCGCGTTCCGCGCGTCGCGCGGCAATTTCGGGCTCGTCTGGGTGCAGAGCAAAGGCGACGGCGCGCCGCATTACCATCGCTGGACGCGGCGTTCCGCCGACGAATGGCCGGCGCTGGCCGCCGAGCTCGAGGCCAAGACCGGGATCGCCGCCGGTCACCAGCGGCCGGGGGGCGTGCATCTCTGTCTCAGCGAGGACGAGCTCGCGGCGCGCCGGGCGATGATGGAGCGGCTGCGGGGGCAAGCCGGCAATTTTGGCTTCGACTACCGGATGCTCGACCGCAAGGAGCTCGCCGACCTCCTGCCCGGGCTCGGAGCGGCGGTGATCGGGGGATCGTGGACGTCCTATGACGGGCACGCCAGCCCGCTCGGCCTGCTCCACGCGCTGCACAAGGGGTTTGCCGAACACGGCGGGCGCTATGTTCCGAACATAACGGTGAAGGAGGCCGGCGCGGCACCCGGCGACTTTCGCATCCGCGTCGCCGA
>Ga0306920_100011329_pt1 | contig 12031 bp, 13 predicted proteins | sample flu12Cox44000170_FD_204666 | JGI IMG/M metagenome (GOLD analysis project Ga0306920, IMG submission 204666) | Lab enrichment of tropical soil microbial communities from Luquillo Experimental Forest, Puerto Rico - flux4day.12C.oxic.44.000.170 (v2)... | ecosystem: Environmental > Terrestrial >...
ACCCCGCCACCCCGACCGGCAGCAGCGTGGGCGGAGCGACGAGCACGACCTCGGCACCCAGCGTGTCGAGAAGCAGCACGTTAGAGCGCGCGACCCTGCTGTGCAGCACATCGCCCACGATCACAACGCGCTTGCCTTCGATACCGCCGAGGCGTTGCCGGATTGTCAGCGCGTCGAGCAGCGCCTGCGTCGGGTGTTCGTGGGTGCCGTCTCCGGCGTTGATCACCGATGGGCCGCCGCCCTGTGTCGCGGTCCACTCCGCGAGTTGCTGGGCTGCGCCGGATGCCGAGTGGCGGATGATGAGCGCGTCGGCGCCCGCGGCGCGCAAGGTAAGCGCCGTGTCGCGCAGCGACTCGCCCTTTCCGATCGACGACCCGGTTGCACTGACGTTGATCACGTCGGCGCTCATCCATTTGCCGGCCACCTCGAACGACACCCGGGTACGGGTGGAGTTCTCGTAGAACATCGTGATGATGGTTCGTCCGCGCAGCGTCGGCAGCTTCTTGACGTCGCGGCCGAGCAGTGCCTGCGCGAACCGGTCGGCGTCGTCGAGGATGGCGGTGGCCTCGTCTCGGCTCAGGTCGGCAGCCGACAGCAGATGGCGTGGACTCATCGGGTGATCACTACCCCGTCGCGGCCGTCGTGCTCGGTCAGCAGCACGCGCACGCTCTCGTTGCGGGAGGTCGGCACGTTTTTACCGACATAGTCGGCGCGCAGCGGCAGCTCGCGGTGACCGCGGTCGACGAGCACGGCGAGTTGCACGACACGTGGGCGGCCGAGGTCGCGAAGCGCATCGAGCGCTGAGCGCACCGACCGCCCGGAGTAGAGCACGTCGTCGACGAGGATCACCAGAGCGCCGTCGAGACCGCCTTCCGGTATCGACGTATCTTCAAGTGGCCGTGGTGGTTTCATCATCAGATCGTCGCGGTACAGCGTGATGTCGAGCGCGCCGTGCGGGACGTTGACGCCGGAGAAGTCGCTGATCTTGTCGGCCAGCCGCGCGGCGATCGTCACACCGCGGGTCGGGATGCCCAGAAGCACGATATAAGGACGGGTCGCAGCATCATCCAACGCGGTCTTTTCGATGATCTGGTGGGCGATGCGGGAAATAGTGCGCCCGACGTCCGCTGCGGACATCAATTCCCGGTCGGTGGTGCTGCCCACGTTGCGACCTGGACCTCCTTCTCCGCCTCGCGGGACGGATCGTTAAAGGATGCCAAACTGCGGCGAGCCTACCACCGCGAGTTTCGCGTCCCAGACATCAAGACACCGTGAGTCGAGTAACGTGCCCGCGTGCCCTTCGGCGAGAGAGCGCGTGGCGCGGCCGGCGGCTGCGGCTTGATGAGGCCCTTCTCGAGCGCTTCGCAGTGAGCGCGGTCGGATACCAGTACCTCCGTCACGTGGCGCCGCGAATCGACAAGGTGCTGATTCCCCGCACACGCGGCCGCCTGAGCTCGACCGGCATCGACAAGGTCGGCCTCGTCACCACGACCGGCGCGAAATCCGGACAACCCCGCACACATCCACTCGTGCTCGTCGACGACGGCGACGGGCTGCTGGCAATCGGGTCCAACTACGGACGCGCGAAACACCCGGCGTGGAGCGCCAACCTGCTTGCTCACCCCGATTGCACGGTCGAGTTCCATGGTCCGCCCAAGCGGCACACAGCCGAGCTTCTTTCCGGTGACGCGGGAGCCAAGGCGTGGGCAACGGCGGTCGACTTCTACGCCGGGTACGAGAGCTACCGCACCACCTGCGCGCCACGGGAAATCCGCGTCTTCCGGCTACGCCCCGGGGCCGGCTGAAGTCTGGCCGGTACGCTCATCCGGATGCTCGACCGCAACCAGGATTCCATCCGCGAGGTTGTCGACGCCGGGCTGCTGTCGGGTGCGGTGACGATGGTCTGGCGGCGCGGAGAAGTGCTGCAGCTCGGCGAGATCGGCCATCGCGACGTCTCGGCCCGGACGCCAATGCAGCGCGACACCGTTTTCCGAATCGCGTCGATGAGCAAGCCGGTCACCACGGCGGCGGCGATGACGCTGGCCGACGAGGGGAAGCTCGCGCTCGGCGACCCGGTCACGCGCTGGCTGCCCGAGTTCGCAGACATGCGTGTTCTCGAGGACCCCGACGGGCCCCTTTCCAAGACCAGCCCGGCCCGCCGGACGATCACCGTCGACGACCTGATGACGCACCGCAGCGGGCTGGTGTACGCGTTCTCCGTCACCGGCGCACTCTCGCGCGCCTACCTGCGACTGCCGATTCGTCAGCATCCCGACACCTGGCTGGCGGAGCTGACGGCGCTGCCGTTGGTGCACCAGCCTGGTGAACGCATGACCTACAGCCACTCCACCGACGTGCTCGGCATCATCCTGTCGCGGATCGAGGGCAAGAAACTGCACGAAGTGCTAACAGAGCGGATCTTCCAGCCGGTGGGCATGCGCGACACCGGATTCTTCGTCTCCCCCGAGGGCCGGCGGCGCGCCGCGACGATGTACACGCTCTCCGAGACCGGTGAACTCCGTCACGACGTGATGGGGCCACCGCCAATCACGCCGCCCACCTTCTGCCAGGGCGGCGGCGGCCTGTGGTCCACGGTCGACGACTACCTGCGGTTCGCGAGGATGCTGCTGGCCGAGGGCGAGATCGACGGCACCCGGGTGCTGTCCGCCGAGGCAGTACGGTTGATGCGCACCAACCGACTGACCGACGAGCAGAGGCGGCAGCCGTTTCTCGGTGCGCCGTACTGGGTGGGTCGTGGATTCGGGCTGGGCCTGTCGGTGGTGATGGATCCGGTGAAATCCCGGCCGCTGTTCGGTCCCGGCGGCGTCGGCACGTTTGGGTGGCCGGGTGCATACGGCACATGGTGGCAGGCCGATCCTACGAACGACCTCATCCTGATCTATCTCGTACAGAATCACCCGACGCTGTCGACGGACGCGGCTGCGGCGGTGGCCGGCAACACGTCGCAGGCGAAGCTGATGACCGCGTTGCCGAGGTTCGTGCGGCGAACGTACCGGGCGCTGGAGAGGTGACTGGGAGGGGTGAATTGAGCCCGTGACGCAACCCACGGTCGTGATCAGTGGCGCCGGGATCGCCGGACCCTCTCTCGCACATTGGCTCTCGGCGCACGGCTACCGCATCGTCGTCGTCGAACTGGCCCCCGGTATCAGGCCCGGCGGTCAGACGGTCGACCTGCGTGGTGCGGGACGGAGCGTTGTCGAGCGGATGGGATTGCTGGATCAGATGGTCGAGCGATCGCTCGAGCAGCGCGGCGCGGCGTGGGTGAAATCCAACGGGAAGCGTCGCGCAGAGATGCCGGTCGAGGCGTTTCACGGCAACGGCCTGGTGTCGAAGCTGGAAATTCTGCGGGGCGATCTGGTCGACGTGTTGTACCAAAACACCGCTGAGCGCGTTGAATACCGTTTCGACACAAGGATTTCATCGCTGCAGCAATCAGACGATGCGGTCGAGGTGACTGTTTCCGACGGTACGACGTTGTCGGCGGATCTGGTGGTCGGCGCCGATGGGCCGCACTCCGCGGTGCGCCGACTGGTGTTCGGGCCAGAGGAGCGCTTCGTCAAACCACTCGGCGGATACCACGCATGGTTCACCGCTCCCGACACGCTCGGGCTCGACGGCTGGTTCCTGCTGTACCAGGTGCCGCCCGGGCTGAACGCGACGATGAGGCCGTCACATGACCCGACAAAGGCCAAGGCCGGCTTGGCGTTTCGGTCAGAACCCCTCGAGTACGACCGGCGCGATCTCGACGAGCAGCGCGGGCTGCTGGCTCAGCGTTTCGCCGGCGCCGGCTGGCAGTGCGATGCGTTGCTGTCCGCAGCCGCCGACGCGGACGACTTCTATTTCGACGCGTTCGCTCAAGTGCACATGGCTTCGTTTTCACAGGGACGGGTGACGCTCGCCGGCGACGCCGGCTATTGCGCCTCGCCGCTCAGCGGCATGGGGACCAGCCTCGCTCTCGTTGGCGCATATGTGTTGGCGGGCGAGCTCGGTCCCGCGGCTGGCTTGGACGGCGAACGGATCCGGTCGGCACTGCACCGCTACGAGACCGTGATGCGGCCCTATATCGACAGATGCCAGGATCTGCCCCGGGGAATCGACGGTTACCTGCCAAAGTCGGCCAGCGACATCGCATTCACCGCGCAGGCGATGAAGTGGATGCAGCGCTGGCCGTTTCGCGGTATCGCCGAGAGAAAGTGGTTCACCACCGCCGACGCTGTCGAGCTACCCGATTATGGGGGTCGCTCCGCCTCGCGAATGTGAACCTCGGCGAACCTCGTCGGCGTGTCGCCCCCGCGGATTCACATTCGCGGGGCCGGGACGCGCGCTGAGTGCGCACCCTTTAGGCGAGCCGGGGCGGGGGTGTTGCTTGTCCCGTTGCCCGAACGGCGGCGGCCGCGGCCCGGATCTGCGGGGTGACGAGCATGATCTGGCCCAGCACGCCGTTGACGAAGCCGGGCGATTCGTCCGTCGACAACTTCTTCGCCAGCTCCACCGCCTCGTCGACAGCCACCGGCTCGGGAACATCGTCGGCGTGCAGCAGTTCCCACACCGCGACCCGCAGAATCGCGCGATCCACCGCCGGAAGACGGTCAAGCGTCCAGCCCTGCAGATGCGCGGAGATCAGGTCATCGATGTGCGCGGCGTGCCGGGTCACGCCTTGCGCGACGGTGACCGTGTACGCGTTCAGCGGCGCCACCCCGGTCTGCTGTTCGGCCAGAGCGTTGCGGCCGTCGGCGACCTCGGCCGCCGTCAAACCGCGCGCTTCGGCTTCGAACAGCAAGTCGACAGCGCGTTTTCGTGCCTGATGACGGCCCCGCTCAGGCATTCACCCGGCCCAGGTAGCTGCCGTCGCGCGAGTCGACCTTTAGCTTGTCGCCGGTGTTGATGAACAGCGGCACGTTGATCTGTGCGCCCGTCTCGAGCGTGGCGGGCTTGGTTCCTGCGCTGGAGCGATCACCCTGCAGTCCCGGCTCGGTGTGGGTGACTTCCAGTTCGACCGTTACCGGCAGCTCGATATACAGCGGGCTGCCGTCATGAAACGCCACCTGCACCGGCATTCCCTCAAGCAGGAACCGCGCCGCGTCGCCGACCAGCGACTCGGGCAACGGGTGCTGCTCGTAGTCCTCGCTGTCCATGAACACGAAATCCGAGCCGTCGCGGTACAGATACGTCGTGTCGCGCCGGTCCACCGTCGCCGTTTCCACTTTCACCCCGGCGTTGAAGGTCCTGTCAACCACCTTGCCGGACAGCACGTTCTTGAGCTTGGTGCGCACAAACGCCGGACCCTTGCCCGGCTTGACATGCTGAAACTCGACGATCTGCCACAGGTGTCCGTCGATCTGCAGGACCAGGCCGTTCTTGAAGTCGGCAGTCGTTGCCACGGTGGGTTGTTCTCCTAGCTTGCGTCTAGCTTGCGTCCGAGCGTCGCCAATGCGCTGGAATCAGTCTCTCACCCGTTCACGACCGGGATCGTGGGCGGTGGAGCTACGTCAGAATCGCCAGTTCCTTCGGGAACCTCGTGAGTAACTCCGGGCCCGTTTCGCCGACGATCAACGTGTCCTCGATGCGGACACCGCCGCGGTCGGGAAGGTACACACCGGGTTCCACGGTCACCGCGGAGTCGGCCTGCAGGGTGGCCGCGGACGATGCACTGATTCCTGGCGCTTCGTGGATCTGTAGACCGACGCCGTGACCCAGGCCGTGGCCGAAATTCTCCCCGTAGCCCGCATCGGCTATCACCGTGCGCGCGGCGGCGTCGACGTCTTTGCAGGCCTCGCCGGGCGCCAGCGCCTCCCGCCCGGCCCGCTGCGCGGTCGCGACCAATTCGTAGATGTCGTACTGCCACGGCGCGGCCTGGCCGAGGACGAATGTCCTCGTCATGTCGGAGTGGTATCCAGCGACGAGGGCACCGAAGTCGATCTTCACGAAATCCCCCGACGCCAACTGGGCATCGGTAGGCCGGTGATGAGGAATCGCCGAATTCGGTCCCGCCGCGACGATCGTCTCGAACGACGGCCCGTCGGCCCCGTGATCCAACATCAGGGACTCGAGGTCGCGGGCCACCTGGCGTTCCGTACGTCCCGGTCGCAGGTCCCCGCGCTCGATCAAGTCGGCCAGTGCGGCGTCGGCCGCCTCGCAGGCCAGCCGCAGCAGCGCCTTCTCCCCGGCGTCCTTGACCTCTCGCAACGCCTCGACCTTTCCGGACGCCCGGACCAGTTCGACCTTGCCGGCTGCCCGGGCCAGGTCGTCGTAGCCCTCGACCGTGACGACACGGCTCTCGAAGCCCAGCCGGGCCACGCCGTCTGCTGCGGCACACCGCGTCAGATGCGGCCCGCACGCCCGCTCGATCTCGAGCCGCACATCCGCTGCCTGCTGCGTCGCTTGCGTGCGGTACCGGCCGTCGGTGGCCAGCGTGGCGGGGGCATCGGCGTCCGCGAATACCAGCAATGCCGCGTTCGAGCCGGTGAAACCGGAAAGATAACGGACATTGACCAGGTCGGTTACCAGCATCGCGTCCAGCCCGGCCGCCTCAAGCCGGCGTCGGAGCTTGGCGCGCCGCTGGGAATATGTCACGGCTCTTGACGCTACCCGCTAGGCTCACGGGCCATGAGGTCATGGTTGCTGCGCGGGCTCATCTTCGCCTTCGCGATGGTTGTCCTGCGACTGATTCAGGGCAAGATGATCAACACCTGGGAGTCGCAGGCCCAGCTGATCAGCATCGTTCTCGTCCTGATCTTCGCCATTGCGGCGGTGATCTGGGGCTACTTCGACGGGCGCAGTGACGCGGCGGCCCAACCTGACCCCGACCGACGCCGCGACCTGGCGATGACATGGCTGCTGGCCGGCCTCGTCGCCGGCATCCTGTCGGGTGCGGTGGCTTGGCTGATCTCGCTCTTCTACAAAGACATCTACGCGGCGTCGATACTGAATGAGGTCACGACGTTCGCCGCCTTCACCGCGCTGCTGGTGTTCGTGTTAGCCACGATCGGCGTCGCGGTCGGCCGCCTACTGGTCGACCGGCGCTACAACAGGGAGCACCCCGTCCCCACGCACCAGGGCAGCCAAGGCCCCGACACCGATGTGTTCGCCGCGGCGAAGGACGACGGCACGACTCACGAGATGCGGGCGAGGTAACGCAGGGCCAGCAGGTAGCCTTGCACTCCCAGCCCTGCAATCACACCCGTCGCGATAGGGCTGATAAAGCTGTGATGACGAAACTCCTCGCGCGCGAAGACGTTTGAGATGTGCACCTCAACCAGCCGTGCGTCCAGTTCCGCACACGCGTCGCGCAACGCGACCGACGTGTGCGTCAGGCCGCCGGCGTTGAGGATCACCGGCTCGCCCGCGTCGGCTGCGCGGTGAACCAGATCGATCAGCTCGGCCTCGCTGTCGCTTTGCCGCACCACGGCTTTCACACCCAGCTCGGTGGCCGTCCGCTCGATCAGCGCAACGAGCTCGCCATAGGTGGTGTCCCCGTACACCTCCGGCTCACGCAGGCCCAACCGGTTCAGGTTCGGGCCGTTCAACACGTTGACTGTCGTCACTGTCTGTCTCCCACCTCGGCGTAGGCGGCGGCCAGCAGCGAAGGGTCGGGCCCCTCCAGGCGGCCCGGCTTGGCCAGGCCGTCGAGCACCACGAACCGCAGCACCCCGGCGCGCGTCTTCTTGTCACCGGCCATGAATTCGATGAGCTGCGGCAGCGCGTCCGGGTCGTAAGTGACCGGAAGGCCGAGCGAGACCAGGATCGAGCGGTGCCGTTCCGCGGTCGCGTCGTCCAGCCTACCCGTGAGCCGGCCCAGCTCAGCGGCAAAGACGAGGCCGACAGACACCGCGGCCCCGTGCCGCCACTGATACCGTTCGCGGCGCTCGATGGCGTGGGCCAGCGTGTGACCGTAATTGAGGATCTCGCGCAGCTGCGATTCCTTCTCGTCGGCCGCCACCACTGCGGCCTTGACGGCAACGGCACGGCGGATCAACTCGGGCAGCACCGATCCACCCGGGTCGAGCGCTGCTTGCGGGTCGTGCTCGATGATGTCGAGAATCATCGCGTCGGCGATGAAACCGGCTTTGACCACTTCTGCCATCCCGGCGACTATCTCGTTGCGCGGCAGCGTCTTCAGAGTCTCGAGGTCGATGAGCACCGCCCGTGGCTGATGGAACGCGCCGACCAGGTTCTTGCCTGCCTCAGTGTTGATGCCGGTCTTCCCGCCGATCGCGGCGTCGACCATGCCGAGCAGAGTGGTCGGAACATGCACGATCGACACTCCGCGCAGCCACGTTGCGGCGGCGAATCCCGCGACGTCTGTGGCCGCGCCGCCGCCCAGGCTGACGATGGCGTCGCGGCGACCAAGTCCTACACGGCCAAACACTTCCCAGATGAAGCCGACGACCCGCAACTCTTTTCCCGCCTCGGCGTCCGGTATTTCGACTCGATGTGCATCGATTCCCTTGTTGGACAATGATATTCGTATCTGTTCGGCCATCGCCGACATCACCGGCTGGTGCAGGATCGCGACCCGGTGGATGCCGTCGAGCAGGGCCGCCAGCTCGCAGAGCAGCCCGGAGCCGATGATCACCGGGTACGGCGGCTCGACATCGACCTCGACCGTCACGGATTCAGCCACGCCGCCTCCGCTCGGCGCAGCGGGCGGCCAGTGCCGCGGGGCTCGGTGGCGCCTGCGTGGTTTCGGTTGGTGTCAATGAGATGGGCGATCGCCGCCAGGTCGGGCGTCGCCTGCGGCGCGGCCGGGAATGCGGATTCTCCAGCCGCGCAATGATGTGACGGACCACGGCGCCGGGATTGCGACGGTTCGTGTTGATGCGCATCGTCGCCGCGCTGCGGTAGAGCGGAATCCTGTCGGCTACCAGCGCCCGGTACTTTGAGGCCGGATCTGGACCGGCCAGCAGCGGGCGCGCGGTGTTGCCGGTGGTTCGGCGGATCCCCTCGGCCGCATTGATTTCCAGGTAGATCACCGTGTGCCCGACCAGCACGTCGCGGACGCCGGGGCTGGTGATCGCGCCGCCGCCGAGCGCGAGGACGCCGTCGTGCTCGGCGAGCGCCGTCCGTATCACCTCTTCTTCGATTCGCCGAAACTCCTGCTCACCGCCGTTGGCGAACACGTCCGCGATGCTGCGGCCCGTTTTCGCCTCGATCGCCGCGTCGGAATCCATGAACGCCACGCCCAGTGCCCGGGCCAGACGCCGGCCGATCGTCGACTTGCCGGAGCCGGGCAGCCCGACCAGAACGGCCTTTGGTGCCATTGCGGCTACCCGGAGGCCCGCGCGTCATGGTCCCGGGCGGCAATGGCCTCCAGATATGACGCGATGTTGTTCGTGGTCTCGGTGATCGAATCGCCGCCGAACTTCTCCAGCACGGCGCGCGCGAGCACCAGCGACACCATCGACTCCGCGACGACACCGGCCGCGGGCACGGCGCACACGTCGGAACGCTGGTGGATCGCGACGGCCTCGTCCCCGGTAGCCATGTCGACCGTGGCGAGCGCGCGCGGCACCGTGGAGATCGGCTTCATCGCAGCCCGCACCCGCAGCGGCTGGCCGTTCGTCATTCCGCCCTCAAGCCCGCCGGCCCGGTTCGTCGAGCGCAGCACACCTGCGGCTCCGGGATACATCTCGTCGTGGGCCACACTGCCACGACGGCGTGCGGTCTCGAACCCGTCGCCGATCTCGACGCCCTTGATTGCCTGTATGCCCATGATGGCGGCGGCCAGTTGGCTGTCGAGTCGGTTATCGCCGCTGGTGAACGACCCAAGCCCGACCGGCAGGCTCAGTGCGACCACTTCGACGACGCCCCCCAGCGTGTCGCCGTCCTTCTTTGCGGCCTCGATTTCGTCGATCATGGACTGCTCGGCCTGTTCGTCGAATGCCCGAACCGGGCTCGTGTCGATTGCATCGAGGTCGGCCGGCTGCGGGGGCGGGCCGTCGTAAGGCTTTGACGCGCCGATGGAGATCACGTGGGACAGCACCTCGACGCCGAGGGCCTGCCGCAGGAACTCCCGCGCGATCGTGCCGACCGCCACCCGGGCCGCCGTCTCCCGCGCGCTGGCCCGCTCCAGCACAGGCCGGGCGTCGTCGAAGCCGTACTTGAGCATGCCCGCGTAATCGGCATGACCCGGCCGTGGGCGGGTCAGCGGCGCATTACGGGCCACGTCCTTCAGCTCGGCCGGGTCAACCGGGTCGGTGGCCATGACCGTTTCCCATTTCGGCCACTCGGTGTTGCCGATCTGGACGGCGATGGGCCCGCCGAGCGTCACACCGTGCCGGACACCGGCGAGCACGGTGACGTCGTCCGCCTCGAATTTCATCCTGGCGCCTCGGCCGTAGCCCAGCCTCCGGCGAGCCAGCTGTTTTCGGATGTCTTCGGACGTGATGCGCACACCGGCGACCATGCCCTCGAGCAGGCTCACCAGCGCACGGCCGTGCGACTCGCCGGCCGTCGCCCATCGCAACACGCGTCCCATCCTCCCACGTTCCCATAACGGCGAGCGTGGGCTCAGCGCCGGCGCAGGGCCGCCGCCATCGCCTCCCTGGGCGCGGGCCGGCCCGTGAACTGCTCGACCTGAGCGAACGCCTGATGCAACAGCATCTGCAGCCCGTCAACCACCCGCCCGCCCGTCTCGGCGACCGCTGCGGCCAGCGGCGTCGGCCAAGGGTCATAGATCGAGTCCAGCAGCAGCGGCGCATGCCGCAACACCGCGACGTGACCGGCGGTGGCATCCGCCGGGATCGTGCTGACGACCGCGCCGGCGGCTGCGACCTCATCGGCGAGTTCCTGGTCGTCGAACGCGCGCCATCGGCCGGCGACCCCGACCACCTCGGCCAGCTCCACGAGCGGTTGCGCCTTGGCGGGGTCGCGGGCGACCACGGTCACCTTGCCGGCGCCGAGGCCGGCGACCGCGACCACCGCCGCACGTGCGGTGCCTCCCGCCCCAAGCACCACGACGTCGCCGTGCACCGGGCCGAGCGCCCCGGCGACACCGTCGACGTCGGTGTTGTCGGCGCGCCAACCGTGCCGGGTGTGCAGCAGCGTGTTGGCAGAGCCCACCAGTTGCGCGCGCTCGCTGCGATCATCGGCGAACCTCAGCGCGGCGAACTTGCCGGGCATCGTCACCGAAACGCCCGCCCACTCTCGGCCGAAATTGCTTACCAACCTAGGTAATTCGTCTGCAGAGCATTCGATTCGCTCATACGTCCAGTCGAACAGCCCGAGGGCACGGTAAGCGGCCAGATGAAGTTGCGGCGACATGGAGTGCTCGATCGGCGACCCGAGAACCGCGGCTTTACGGCCGCTCATCGCGCGCTGTCGAGGACACCGTTGCGCTTAGCCAGTTCGATATTTGCCAAATGTTCCTGGTAGTCGCGGGTGAACAACGTGGTGCCCTGCATGTCCACCGTCACGAAGTACAGCCAGTCGCCCGGTTCCGGTCGTTCGGCGGAAGCGAGCGCCTGCTCACCCGGCGAGCAGATCGGGGTTTTAGGCAGGCCCTCGTTCAGGTACGTGTTCCACGGGGTGTTGCGGCCGCGGTCGACGTCGGTGGTGGCGACCTCCTGACGGTCCAGCGGGTAGTTGACCGTGGAATCGAACTCGAGTTTCTGGTGCACCTGGAGCCGGTTGTAGATCACCCGGGCCACCTTGGCGAAGTCGGCGGGCTTCGATTCTCGCTGCACCAGCGAGGCAACGACAAGCGTCTGGTACGCCGACATGGAAAGTCCGTCGGGTGAATCGGCAAGACCGTGTTGCGAGTACTGGGATGTACTGTCCCCGATCAGCTTCGCCAGCATTTCCTGTGCCGTCCAGGACGGGTTGATGTCCCAGGTTCCCGGCGAAATCAACCCCTCGAGCCGGCGGTGGTCACCGCCCATCGCAGCCACCTGCTTCTCAGCCCAGGACGGCACATTCAGCGCTGATGGGGAGTCGGCGCCTGCGACCTGCCGCAGCTCATCCACCGACACACATCGTCGCTCCCCGTCCATCTGCGCGCACGACGCGCGGG
>Ga0306920_100011331_pt1 | contig 12030 bp, 11 predicted proteins | sample flu12Cox44000170_FD_204666 | JGI IMG/M metagenome (GOLD analysis project Ga0306920, IMG submission 204666) | Lab enrichment of tropical soil microbial communities from Luquillo Experimental Forest, Puerto Rico - flux4day.12C.oxic.44.000.170 (v2)... | ecosystem: Environmental > Terrestrial >...
CTTCATCTCCTTGCGCCATCCGGGGAACTCATCGCCGTACTTCTGCTGTTCCTGGCCCGCCGACTCATACACCACGTAGCCGCCCTTGAGGATGCTGAACGGCGCGGTGAGCTGGCCCAGCTTGTCGAACTGGGCACCGCCCGGGCCAGTCGCGGCCAGCGGGTCGAACCAGGCTGGGGTGACGAAGTTCGATACCGATACGCCGCTGACCACATAGCTGGGGGCCTCGACTGGGTCACACACCTCGAAACTGTAGGCAGACCCCTGGCCGTCGTTGGCCCACAGGTTGCAGTTGGGGTCGACGAACATCTCCAGCACCTCGTGCGACAGCACGCTCGACACGCTCCAGTCGCCGGTCGTCACCTGGGCCCCGTTGTCCAGTTCGGGCTTGGCTGCGACCACGCCCCACAGCTTCCCGCCCTGGTCCTCGGTGTGGAAGCCAAGCACACCCTGGGGCTGGTTCTGGATCGTGTCCACGATCGCTATCCCATGGGCGGCCGGCGGGACCGCCGTCGGGTCGGTGTAGAACACCACCGCCGCCGGTGACCGGTTCCACAGCGGGGCGGCGTCCAGCTGGACCTGCGTGGCCACCGCCTGGGTGATTGTCGCGGCGTCGGTATTGGACACCAGCGTGGACTGGTTGAGAATCGCGATCAGCATCCGGGCCCCCTCTTTGCTCCTGCCCTCGGGAAGGCGTCAAGATCGCCTTCGCTCACATGTGCCTGGCCCATGGTCCCCCAAGCCAGCGAGAACGACAAGGCACAGTAGCCCCGATGGTGCACAGGTGCATGTCAGTCTTCCGCCATCGCCGGCAGCTTGCCAGGGCTGAGCATCACCCAGGCATGCCTGGCTGGGTCGCCTGCTTGCGCCACTGACCTGCCAGAACACCGGTCTTGTGGCACGGTTGTGACAGCCTGCGTACAGCCTCGTGACACTGGTGCCGCACCGTCAATGCATGCGCGAGACAGGTAACGGGGCGGGCCGGCCGCTGCCGGGCATGCCGTTCTGAGCAGCGGCACCTTATTGTCGGGCGATGGCTACCGTGCTGCTGGTCGAGGACGATCCGGGTGCCCGGGAGGGCCTGGAGCTGGCCCTGCGGCGTCTCGGCTACCGAGTTCATGCCGCTGCGTCCGGCGAGGCCGCGCTGAGCGCGATCGGCGAAGCGATGGTGGATGTCGTCGTGCTCGACGTGATGCTGCCGGGCCTGGACGGCTTCGAGGTGTGCCGGCGGCTGCGCCGCAGCAGCGATATCCCGGTCATCATGCTGACCGCCCGCGGTGATGACTTTGACATCGTGGGGGGCCTGGAAGCCGGAGCCGACGATTACGTGGTGAAGCCGGCCGAGCCGCGGGTGCTCGATGCCCGGATCCGTGCGGTGCTGCGCCGGATGGCCCGGGCCGGCTCTCCGGTCGAAACATACGGCGAGCTGGTGATCGACCGGGGTTCGCTGATGGTGCGGCGCGGTGGCAGCGACGTGTCGCTGACCCCCACTGAGCTCCGGCTGCTGCTGGTCCTGACCGGCTCACCGCGGCAGGTGTTCTCCCGCGAGCAGCTGCTCGACCTGGTGTGGGAGCACGACTACCTGGGGGATTCCCGGCTGGTGGACGCCTGCGTGCAGCGGCTGCGGGCGAAGATCGAAGCCGACACCGCGGAACCCCGCTACATCCAGACCGTGCGCGGCTTCGGGTACCGGTTCGGGCCGGTGTAGCGCAAGAGAGCGGAGGGACGTCCAGTGCGTGCGCGCTTGATTGTCGCGTTCATCGTGGTCGCGCTGCTGGCGGCACTCGCGACGGCGTGGGTCAGCGACCTGATAGTCCCGTGGTACCCATGGCTGGGGCACCTGCTTTCCGCACCCCAGCCGCTTGTCCACCTGCTCTACTCGCGGACGCCGCCGAAGCTCCGCCACAAGGGATACCCGCCGGTCAACGCCCCGACGCCGCCCGCCGCGCTCGCCTTCTGCCTGACCGCGGGCGGGCTGCTGCTGGCGGCGATCACCGGGCTGGCGTTCGCCGCTTCCCGGCGGGTGCTGCGGCCGGTGCGGCGGCTGGCCCGGGCGGCGGAGCAGATGTCGGGTGGTGACCTGTCGGTCCGGATCGAGCCCACCGGCCATGACGAACTCGCCCGGCTGGTCACCTCTTTCAACGCGATGGCGTCGGCGCTGGAGGGCAAGGTCGGCGAGTTGCAGCGGATGGAGGTGCGCGCCCGGCAGTTCGCCGGCGACGTATCGCACGAGCTGCGGACACCGCTCACGGCCATGACCGCGGTAGCCGACATCCTCCCCGGCGACCCGGGCCTGACCGGCGACGTCGCTGCCGCGGCGCAACTTGTCAGCCGGGAGATCCGCCACCTGAACCGGCTGGTGGACGACCTCATCGAGATCTCCCGGTTCGACGCCGGCACGGCGCAGCTGGTCACCGATGACACCGATGTCGCCACCGCGGTGACCGCCTGCCTGCGGACCCGGGGCTGGGCAGAGGTGGCCACCGATATCCCTGCGGGGCTCACCCTGCGGCTTGACCGCCGCCGGTTTGATGTCATCATCGCCAACCTTGTCGGCAACGCGCTCGGCCATGGTGGCCCACCGGTCACAGTGACGGCCGGCCTCCAGCCAGACGGCCACGGCGGCCAGCAGCTGGCGGTGGCGGTGCGGGACCACGGCCCGGGGCTGCCGCCGGCCGCGATCCCGCAGGTGTTGGACCGGTTCTACAAGGCCGACTCCGCGCGCGCCCGTTCTGAGGGCAGTGGCCTGGGCCTGGCGATCGCCTCGGAGAACGCGCGGCTGCACGGCGGGCGCATCGAAGCGGCCAACCATCCCGATGGCGGCGCGGTCTTCACCGCCATCCTGCCCATGACCGGGCACCACCCGGCGGCACTGGCGGCCCCAGCAGAGCCCGCCCGGCTGTAGCCGGGATCAGGCGGTCGGGCTCGCCGTCCCCGCTACTCACCGTGCAGGGCAGTGGCGGTCCTGGATGCCGCTGCCCAGATGGCGGGCAGCAGCGCGCCAGCGGCGGCGATAGCCAGGCCGGAGGCGGCGAACACGAGCAGTTCGGCGGGATGGTAAATGCTGATGGCGTCACGGGGCACCCCGGTGCCGGTGATCACGCCGATGTACTCCACGGTGAGTGCGTGCAGGTAGCTGGCGACCGGGATGGCGATGGCGGCGGCGGCGACCGCGGGGGCGACCACCCAGCAGATGACCATGCTGACGGTCTGCCGCGGGGTCATCCCCAGGGCTTTGAAGATGCCCAGGTCGTGTACGCGCTCCCGGGTGAGCATCAGCACGGAGGTGAGCACGCCGAGCCCCGCGAGCACCGCGATCAGCGTGGTGAGCCGGTGGACGAGCGAGATCGAGCTGTCTGCCCCGGCAGGTCCGCTGCCCACGTCGGGAATGCCCGCCCCGTAGCCCGGTCCGAGGGCCCTCCGCAGGGGGGCCAGGTAGGCTCGCGGGCTGGTGCCCGGCCGCAGCCCGATGATGTAGTTCGTGGCCCGGACGCCCGCGGCGGTGCCGCCAAGTGTCTGCCAGCTGGTGAACAGGGAGGGCCCGTTCGGGAAGTAGACCTGGCCGGCGATCCGGACCGGGACCGGCCGGCCGCGGACGGTCAGGGTGAACCGGTCGCCTACCCGCAGGCCCAGCTCAGTGAGCAGCGCGGTATTGACGGCCACCTGGCCGGGAGCGTCGTACCAGTGGCCGCTGATCAGCGGATACCCCAGCCAGGAGACATCGTCGTCGTAGGCCACCAGGTTCAGGCCGGGCATGCCGCCGGGCACGCTGACCGAGTTGATCACTGGGCCGCCGTCCGCCTCGGCGGCGTAATGAAGCGTCCCGGGCTGGGCGCGGATGACGGTGACGATGTGCCGGCTCTGAGCGGCTGTCAGCGTCGGCTGGGCGCTGCCCTTGCCGGTCCCGGCAGCCACTTTGTTCCCGTCCGGGCCGGGGATGGCGTTAAGTGTGATCAGGGAGGAGTCGAGGCCGACGGCGAGGATCACCGCGGTGGCGCCGAAGAGGATGGCCGCCAGCGTGGTGGCGGTCCGGGCGGGGCGGGTGAAGGGCGTGGCTAGGCCGATGGTGACCGGGCGGGGCAGGGCCAGCCTGCCCGCCAGCCGGTGTGCACGGTAGCCGTGGCCGCTTCGGGGGGCCTGCCCGGCGGCAATCGCCTGGACGGCGGACAGCCGCCCGGCGCGCAGCGCGGGCACCAGCGCTGCCAGCGCCACCAGGGCACACAGTCCCACTGGGACCGCCACATCGATCCACAGTGGGACATGCTGGGCACCGACCCGGAACAGCCCCGCCGCGACGTTCAGCATCGGGCCGGCCCACAGATTGCCCGCCACGGTTCCCAGCGCCACCCCGGCGATAGCGGGGACCCCGATCTGGGCGAGGTAGCTGGCGGCGACCTGCCAGGGAGTGAAACCAATACTCTTGAGCACGCCGATGCGCTGGTAGCTGGCCACCACCGCGCCGCTGACCAGGGTGGCCACGATCAGCACCGCCAGTACCAGGCCGATCAGCGCGAACGCCAGCACGAACGGCGTGTTGACCGACTGCTCACTGCTGGTCTGGCCCTCCGCACCCAGCCATGAGTCATAGCTGATGACCGCCCCGGCCGGCAGGGTGGCCTTCAGCACACTGACATCCGCGGCGATCTGCAGAGCAGTGCTCGCCTTGGTGAAGGTGTAGAGCATCGTCGCGGCGGGATGGGCGCCGGGCGGGGTCAACGCGGCGATCTCGCCAGTGGTAACCCAGCCATCCTCATCACCCAGCCGGGCGACGGATCCGCCGACGCCGACGATGGTCAGCGCCGGCTTGCCTGGCGCGCTGATCACGGTGCATTTGCTGCCCACCGCGGCGGCGCCGAGGTAGACCGCCATGACCACCTGGCCGGGGCCGGTCAGCCAGTGCCCCTGATTCACGACCAGGTCATCCAGCCCCCCGCCCGCGGAAGTACGGCCCTGCACGGTGATCTGCGACGTCCCGGCGCCAGCGGCTTGCCCCGGCCCGCCGCCCTGGCCGCCGCCGGGCGCGCCGCTCTGCCTGCATGCAATCGTGAGTTCCGGATACGGGCCGGCGGCCTGGATGACGCCAGCAGCGTGGCGGGTGGCGGCGAGCTGGCCGCTGGTGACGTGAGAGGTGTCCACGGTGAGCGAGATGTCGGCGCCGTGGTGGGCGGCGAAGCCATTAGTGAAGGCTTCGTTGGCGTTGGTGAGCAGAGACAGGCCGAGAGTGGTTGCGGCCGTGGCAGCCGCCAGCACGATGATGATCACCAGGGTCTGCACCAGATGGCGGGTCAGCCCGCCCGAAGCCGCCCTGATCACCGGGGCGGCGGTCACGGCCGCGCCCCGGCAGGCGCGCCGCGGTGACGGCCGTAGGTCTCGCTGGCGACCCGGCCGTCGCGGAAGTGGATGGTGCGGCGGGCGTAGCGGGCGGCGAGTTCGGGGCTGTGGGTGACCAGGATCAGGGTCTGCCCACCGGTGTTGAGGTCCAGCAGCAACTGGCCTATCGCTTCCCCGTTGGCGGTATCCAGCGCCCCGGTCGGTTCGTCGGCCAGCAGCAGGGCGGGGGAGTTGATCAGTGCGCGGGCGATGGCCACCCGCTGGCGTTCCCCGCCTGAGAGCCGGCCCGGGTAGCTGTTGGCATACCGGGTGATGCCCAGCCGCTCCAGCAGCTCACCGGTCCGGGCCCTGGCCCGGGCGCGGCGGACACCGCCGAGCTGGGCGGGCATAAGCACGTTGTCGGCCACGGTCAGGTCATCAAGCAGGTTGAAGAACTGGAAGATCATCCCGATGTGCTGGCGCCGGAACCGTGCCACCCGGGTCTCGCTCAGGGAATCCACCCGCCGGCCGGCCACGGTGACAGTGCCGCTGGTGGGCTTGTCCAGCCCGGCGATCAGATTCAGTAGCGTCGACTTCCCGCTGCCCGACGGGCCCATCACCGCCACTGCCTCGCCCGGGGCGACCTCCAGGCTCACTCCGTCAAGTGCGGGCTGGCCTGTCCCGCTGTACCGCTTGGTTACCGCGCTCACCGACACCAGGGCATCGGCGGGCGGCGGCCGTCCCGGTGCCCGGTAGCCGAGTTGCGAAGATGGCAGACCCGTCTGTGGTCCTTCGTGCATAGCCGCGACGATGCGGTGCCCGTGTCCCAGGGGTGTCTGGCTGGCGTCACAGACGTGTCACAGACACCACAGGTCAATCGCCGGTTCCGCGCCCGGGATGGCTCAGCTGACCGCGTTGACGGCGTTCACGAGGTGGTCTTCGTCCGTCCAGTTGCTGATGAAGTGCTTGTTCGGCTCTTCCATCTGGTTGTAGAACCACCAGAACATGTAGATACCAAAGGTGAAGATCGTCGCCAGGATCCGGCCAACGTAGTTGTCCGGGCGCTTCAATAGGCCCGGGTCGGGAGCGGGCAGGGGCTGGCCGAGCCGGCCGTAGATCACCGACAGCTCATGCACGGCGGCGGTTTCGGCCTGGCTGTGCTTAATGAGGTCCTGGTCGAGCAGCACGAAGGCGATAATTTCGGCGATACCGCGGGCCACGATGGCAAGCAGCAGCCAGATGACGGGTTCGCGGAAGTCGCCAGTCATCTGGCGCAGCACTGCCAGCTGACCGGCAGCTCGCTCGAAGGACGGGGCCGTTTCCCGCTGCAGGCCCTGCCGCCCCGCCTCTTCCCACGCCACCGTGGTTGCCGCGTCGAGGAGTTCGAGCCGCCGGGCGTTGTGGTCACGCATCCGGCGGATCAGCTGGTAGAAGACGTAGTACCCGTAGATTCCGAAAGTCAGGATGGTCCAGCCCAGCGCCGTCCAGTAGTTGAACAGGTAATCGGTCTCGTCCCGCCGGCGTGCCGCGACGCGGACCCGCTCGGTAGCGGGCACCTGCGGCGGAAAGGCTGGCACCTGCGGCGGAGGGGCGGGCACCTGCGGCGGGCCGGGCCTTGCATCATGGTCCGGTTCTTGTGCCTCCGGGGGCTGGCCGTTCATGAGTGCTCCCTCGCGGTCGCCGGCCGTTGCTCCGGCCAGGGGATGACGGCAGGTGACACCGCACCCGGTGAGTCCCCCTCTGGGGGTGATGCGGTGATCGCCCGTTGCACTAAGTATGAGCGTTGTCAATGCACCGGCACCTGCTGTTGGACTGGTCAGCGGAGAGGGTGTGCGGAATGCTCCATCAGCTCTGGGGTCCTGTGTTCGACCTGGTCGGGGACGGCGGGTTCAAGGCCTGGACGTTCAGCTGGTTCACTCTCAAGATCGGCAACGTGATCGAGATGGCCTTGGTGGTGGTGATCTTCCTGGCTGGGATGTTCATCAACCTTCCCGGCGGCAAGGCGGAGATGCCGGGAGAGCGGCGGTGAGCGCCGGCGGTGCCGCCCGGGCGCAACAGGGCCCCGATCCGGTCACCAATACCGCCGGGGACGAGCGGTTCTCGCTGGCACGGCCGAGCCCGTGGCTGCGCGGCTACCTGGTGCGGAACTTCCCGCTGCGCAAGTTGCTGCCCGACCACGAGCCGGCCTATGTTTCCTCGGTTCTGTACACGATGGGTGTGCTGACGCTGGCGGCGCTCATCGTGGCGATTGCCAGCGGCGCGCTGATCGCGCTTGGCGGGGTCTCGTTCTGGCACACCAACAGCTTCGGCGCGTTCCTGAACAGCATTCATTTCTGGAGCGTCCAGGCCATGTTCTTGTTCATGGCGGTGCATTTCATCACGAACTTCTTCACCATGGGCTGGCGCGGCGGGCGCGGCTGGACCTGGATCACCGGCGTGGCGTGTTTCATCGTGACCATCCTGACCGCCTTCACCGGCTTCCTGATGATGACCAACTGGGACAGCCAGTGGATCGGCCAGCAGGCCAAGGATGCGTTCAATGCGCTCGGCATCGGCGCGATCTGGAACATGATGAACGCTGGCCAGCAGTTCACCATGCACGTGGTCGTCACGGTGGGCCTGCTGCTGTTCCTGGTGTCGGTGCACATCGGCCTGATCCGGCGCCGCGGGGTGGCCCCACCGCCGGGCGCCGAGGACCTGGAGGTCCCTGATAGCGAGCCGGGCTACGCGGACGCGGGCTGAGGAGGCTCAGATGGCAACCCACACCCGAGCCAAGCCGGCCCGTGCCAAGCGGCATCCGCTGAGCACCTGGACCGGTCTCGAGCGCCGCTACGACCTGATCGCCGAGGGAACCATCGCGGTTGTCATCGTCACCGTGCTGTGCATCGTCGCGGCGATCTTGTGGGGATCCCCGAACGGTGGGCTCACCTACCCGAAAGGGCCGTCCTCCCCGGCCGGGCAGGCATTCAGCGCCAAGTACTGGGACACCAGCGACCCGTCCGACTTCGCCCAGACCGCCGTGCAGGAACTGCTCGGCGGGACCACCACCGCCGGGTACGGCCCCCCGTTCAACACCACCAGCGGCGCATCACAGGAGTTCCTCGGGATCAAGCCGGCCGAGATCGCCAAGTCGATCTTCGGCCTGACCCTGCCGATCAACACCGCCAACGACTTCGTCCTGGCCCCGGTGTCGCAACTCGCCGCGCCAGCCAGCCCCCAGGTCGCGGCGGCGGTCAGCCGGTACAAGGCGGCCGGCGGCGACCTGTCCCCCGGTGCGCCCGCCGACCAGGTCGCCTCCGCCCAGCAGGCCACCTGGCTCAACAACTACGCCAAGGCACTCGCCAACTCCAGCGCGAAATTCACCCCCACCTCGGTCACCGTGCCCTCCGGCAACTACGGACCCGTCCCGGTCATCATCAAGGCCGAGCTCGCCATCGCCCACGACGGCAGCCTCGACGGCTACTTCCAGGGCAGCCAGCAGCAGCTCAGCACCAACACCACCAACGGGACCATGTTCTTCAGCGATGGCAGCCTGTGGGGAAGCATCGCCACCGCCCAGGGCGTCGCCGGCGACCAGTGGGGCGTCATGAACGAACTGTGGAACTTCCCCGGCCAGGTCTGGCTCTGGCTGTACTCGGGCATGTACCAGATCCCGGCGCTGAACCCCGCCAACAACTCCAACCTCGACCTGGACGTCGGCCTGCTGATGATCGTGTTCGGGTTCTTGCTGCCGATGTTCGCCCCCTGGATCCCTGGCATCAACCGCATCCCCCGCTGGATCCCTCTCTACAAGATCATCTACCGGAAGTACTACCAGGATGCGGGGAGCGGGAGCCCACCTGCGGCTCCCACCAGTGCAACTGACCAGCAATAATGTGAGCCCGTCAGGGGACCAGGCCCGGCCCGGGCCGGGCCAGAGGCTGGTTCGCCCAACCCAGGAGGCTCCAGTGCCGAAGTTCCTCGTCACCTATGTCGGCGGCGGCATGCCGCATGACCCTGAGCTCATAGCCCAGGCCAGGGCCGCTTTCGGTGCCTGGCTGGCGGAATCTGGCGGCGCGGTGACCGACCCCGGCGCTCCGGTCCACACGGTGGCCCGGCTGGCTGCGGGAGAGCCGGCCGCTGAGGTTGAGGTCAACGGCTTTTCCATCATCGAAGCAAGCGACGTCGAGGCCGCGACGAGGCTGCTGTCCACCCATCCGTTCATCAGCCGCGGCGGCACTCTCCAGGTCAGCGAGTTCATCGGCGCCTGACCGTCACCAGCCAGGCAGCAAGCCATAGCCGACGTCCGCGGTGGCGGGCCGTCAGGAGCGGGCGGGGCTGGCCGCGCAGCAGCAGATGAGCACACCGAGGACGGCACCGGCGCGGATCACCGTGCTGCGGCTCCGGCCGCCTGGGGTCACGATCTGCCCCGCACATGCACACCGTTGCGGAACGGCTGTGCCTTCGCAGCCCGCAGCAGTGCCGGGAGCTTGGCCAGCTCTTTCTGGTAGGCGGCGCGGTACTGCTGGACCGCGGCGTTGAGCGCCTGCTGGTTGGCATTGACAAGCTGCTGCTCATAGCTGGCCTGAACGGCGAAGTAGATCCCCGCCAGATCGGTGGACTGGGTGCAGTTGGCGTCCGTGACGGCAGCAGCGATCTGTGCCTGCCTGGCGGCGCTGCTGGGCGGGGTGGAGGAGATCTGGATCCCGCGGCCGTTCCCGCCGTAGATGGCATGCATCTGCTGGAAGAACACATCCTGCGGCTGGCGGTAGCTGAAGCCGTTCTTGGCCATGCAGGCGGACCAGGCCCTGGTGGCGTTCGCTACCGCCGTGTCCCGCCCGATGTCGTTGGCGATGTCGTTGGCCAGCGTCTGGATTCCGGCCAGCGGGCCGGACTGCAGCTTGTTGGCGAAGTTCCCGGAGATCGTGGCACATTTGCCGATCGCTGTCTGCTCCGCCGCGGGCAGGCTGGCCGGATTCGTGGCCGGCGGCGAGAAGTCAATACCCAGGTTGATGAGCGCCGAGCCGGGGGGGACCAGGAAGCCATATTGCTCGGCGTCGGCGAGCCCCAGGTAACCCCATTGCCCCCACGGCTGGGAGAACGCCAGGCCGGCGCCCCCCAAACTGATGTCGAACGGGCCGGTGCCCGGGTAGCCGGCGGCGGTCAGGCACGCCTGGCTGAAAGCGAAATTCGACTCGCCGGGCGCCAGCCCGTCGTTGTTGGACCAGCCGATCGCGGCATAGGGGGTAAACGGGTCGTGGGACAGCGCGGCCTGGACGGAGGTGGGTGGCGGCGGCCTGCCGACGCTGGGTGTGGTCACGGTCGTGTCCGGCCCCTTCGGCGGGCCTGCGGTGCAGCCGGCGAGGACGGCGAAGCAGCAGCAGATCAGCAGGCAGGCACCGGTGCGGATACGCATCGTCGCTCCTTTCCGGCGGGCGCTGGCCTCATGCGTGCCGCAGCGCTGCCAGTGGCCTGGTCTGCGCCGCCCGCAGCGCCGGGTAGGCACCTGCCAGCAGGCCGACCACGCTGCCGATCAGCGGCGCGGGCAGGGTGTACAGCGGGTTCAGCACGGCGGTCCAGTCCTTGGCGGCGGCGAAGATCACCACGATGCCGACGCCGATGCAGGTGCCGATCAGCCCGCCGAGGGTGCCGAGCGCGGTGGACTCCGTGAGGAACTGCGCGGCGATGTGCCGCGGCCGGGCGCCTACCGCGCGGCGCAGGCCGATCTCCTCGGTGCGTTCGAGCACCGCGACCAGCGTGGTGTTCGCGATACCCACCGCGCCAATCAGCAGACTGATCAGCGCGAGGATCAGGAACAGGCCGGCCAGGTCGCCGGTCACCTGGCTCTGCAGGTTCTGCGGATTGGGTGGCGAGGTCACGACCAGCCGGTGCGGGTCGGCCGGCAGTTCGGCGGCGGCGATCTGCCGGGCCACCGCCTGTGCGGCGCCGATCCTGGTGGCGACGACCATCTGGGCCTCTTCCTGGTTCCCGATGCCAGGCAGCGGGTTCCCGTAGTCGGCCAGGGCCGTCTTTTCCGGGATCAGCATCGCGCTCTCGGCGCTCACCACCCGCTGCGCGGAGCGGTAAATGCCGACGACCGTGTACGCGATGCCGTTGACGAACACCGCGGGATGGCTGGGCAGGCGCACAGCGGAGATGCCGAGCAGGCCGGCCGTGGCCGTGTCGATCAGCGCGACGTGCTGGCCGGTGCCATTCTCATAGGTGGTCAGCGGCGAGCCAGCTGCCATCGACAGCCCCATCGCCTGCACCGCACCGGGCGAGGCGGCCAGCAGGTTGACCGTCTGCGAGCTGGCCGCCGCCAGCGCGGGCGAACTGGTGAAGTTCGTGCCGGTCGGAAGGGCGACCGGCCACCACACACCGGCGGCGGCCACCCCGTGGATATGGCCCGCGATCGCGTCCGCGTCGGCCGGGAAGCCGATGGCGGGATTGCTGCCGGGCGGGGCGACGTTGTTGGCCGGGCCGTTGTCCTGCACGGTCACCGTGGTGTCCGCAAGCACGGTGAACTGCTGCGAGATCTGGCCGGCCCCGGTAGCGGTCAGACCAAGCACGGCGACAAACGCGCCCACGCCCAGCACCGTGCCGAGCATGGTCAGCACGGCCCGGCCAGGCCGCTGCACGATCCCGGCGACCGCCTCCGCAGCCGCGTCCCTGGCGGCCAGCCGCGGCGGCGGCAGGCCGGTGGCTGAGCTACGCATGACCGGCCCTGGCCTGCTCGGACAG
>Ga0306920_100011333_pt1 | contig 12029 bp, 9 predicted proteins | sample flu12Cox44000170_FD_204666 | JGI IMG/M metagenome (GOLD analysis project Ga0306920, IMG submission 204666) | Lab enrichment of tropical soil microbial communities from Luquillo Experimental Forest, Puerto Rico - flux4day.12C.oxic.44.000.170 (v2)... | ecosystem: Environmental > Terrestrial >...
CTCCGACGCATCCCGGCCGCCGAGCGCTACTACATCACCATCGATGCCGACGGCCTCGATCCCACCATCGCCCCGGGCGTGGCCGGCCCCGCCCCGGGCGGCGTGACCTATTCGCAGGTGACCAACCTCATCCGCGGGGTGGCGGCCAAGGGGCGCATCGTCGGCTACGACTTCGTGGAGGTGGTCCCCAGCGTCGATGTCAACAACATCACGAGCTACCTCGCGTGCCGGCTGATCCTCACCCTGCTCGGCGCGCTCTGCCACACGGGGCAGATCGGGAAATGAGCAACCGGACACCAGGATCTCGGACGACGCGCCGCCGGTTCCTCTACGGCGCCGGCGTGACCACGGGTGCCCTGGCCCTGGGACGGCACGCGGCGGCCCAGAGCACGAAGAAGACCGATCTCGTCATGGCCCAGAGTGGCGACATCTCCAAGCTCGATCCGCATCTGAGCACCGCAGGCTTCGACGTGACGGTGACCTTCAACCTCTACGACCATCTCGTGAGCCGGCGCCGGGACAACAAGCTCTATCCGTCGCTGGCCACGAGCTGGGCCTCGCTCGCCCCCACCACCTGGCAGTTCAAGCTGCGCCCGGGCGTGAAGTTTCACAACGGCGATCCCTTCACCTCCGCCGACGTGAAGTTCAGCATCGAGCGCACCTACGACCCGCAGGCCAAGACCAACGTGTCGACGATCTTCACCAGCGTCGATCGCGTCGACACTCCGGATGCGCTCACTGTCAACTTCATCACCAAGAAGCCGGATCCGCTCCTCCCCGCCCGCCTCGCCTTCTACGGCGGCCAGATCATCCCCAAGAAGTACTTCGAGGCGGTGGGCGCGGACGAGTTCAACGCCAAGCCCATCGGGACGGGGCCCGTGAAGTTCGTGTCCTGGCGCAAGGACGACCAGTTGGTGTTCGACGCCGTGCCCGACTACTGGGGCGGCCGGGTGAACTTCAACCGGCTCGTCTTCCGGCCCATCCCGGAGACGTCGGCCCGCGTGGCTGCGCTGCTCAAGGGCGAGGTCGACATGATCTCGAAGCTGCCCCCGGACCAGATCGAGCAGGTTCGGAATCATCCCTCGACCAAGGTCGAGTCCGCGCTCTTCGCGGGGCAGTACGTGCTCGCGGTGAACTCGAAGCGGCCGCCGCTGGACAATCCGCTCGTCAAGCAGGCGCTGTCGCTGGCTATCGATCGCGAGGTGATCGTGAAGGAGCTGTGGCACGGCCAGGCCATCGTGCCCAATGGCCCGATCGCCAAGGGCGACAACCACTACAACGACAAGCTGCCGCCCCTCAAGCACGACCCGGCGGCGGCCCGGCAGCGCCTTCAGGCCGCCGGCTACAAGGGCGAGGAGATCGTGCTGGAGACCACCTCCGGCGTGGTGTCCAACGACAAGGCCATGTCGGAGGCCGTCATGGCCATGTGGCGCGACGTAGGGATCAACGCCAAGGTCGAGCTGATCGAGGCGAGCGTGCGAGCGCAGAAGATCCGCGAGCGAAGCCTCAAAGGACTGCTCTGGATCGAGCCCGCCTCCACCCTGGGCGATCCCGACGGCATGATGTGGCGGCTCCTCGCCCCCGGCGCCGTCTACGAGTATTGGCGCCAGCCGCGCTTCGAGGAGCTGGGTAACGCCGCGCGCTTCAGCCTCGACGAGAATTTCCGCGGCAAGGCCTACGCGGAGATGAGCCAGATCATCCTGGAGAACTTTCCCTGGATCCCCGTCATCCAGGCGAACGACCACTACGGGCTGCAGCGCTACGTGGAGTGGAAGCCGTACTCGAACCAGCAGATCGAGCTGCGCGCGTTCAACTTCCGCTTCCGTCAGGCCTGAGGGGGCGCGTCAGCTCGCCAGGGCGGCTACCGACAGGAGCTCGAAGACGAGGTTGGCCGCGAGTACGCCGGTGATGGCGCCCGGTCCGTCGTAGGGTGGGGACACTTCCACCAGGTCCGCGCCGACCAGCCGCAGGTGGCGGAGCCCGCGCACCAGCACGAGCGCCTCGTACGAGGTGAGCCCGCCCGCCTCCGGCGTGCCGGTGCCCGGGGCGTACGCGGGATCCACCGCGTCGATGTCGAACGAGCAGTAGACCGGCCCGCCCGCGAGCCGTTTGAGCCGCTCCACGACCGCGGCGGTGCCGCGCTCTTTGACGTCTTCGATGCGAATCACCTCGAAGCCGTGGGTGGCGTGGAAGTCGAAGTCCTCGGGGCCGTAGAGCGGGCCGCGGATGCCCACCTGGATCGAGCGGCTCCCGTCGATGAGCCCTTCCTCCATCGCGCGCCGGAAGATGCTGCCGTGGTAATAGGGCAGCCCGAAGTAACGGTCCCACGTGTCGGGATGCGCGTCGAAGTGGACGAGGCCGAGGCGCCCGTGCTTGCGCGCGAGCACGCGGAGCACGGCCAGTGTCACCGTGTGGTCGCCGCCCACGCACAGGGGGATGGCCCCCCCGTCGACCACGGGCCCCAGCGTGCGCTTGATGGCCGCGAACGTCGCCTCGATGGAGACGGGCACCGCGTCCACGTCGCCGCAGTCGGCTACGCGCAGCCGGTCGAAGGGATGGACTCGGAGACTCGAGTTCCACGGCCGGATGAGCGAGGACTGGTCGCGCACGTGCCGGGGGCCGAAGCGCGCCCCCGAGCGATACGAGCAGCCGCCGTCGAAGGGGATTCCGACCAGCGCCACGTCGAGACCGACGGACGAGGTGACGTAGGGCAACCGCATGAAAGTCGCGGGCTGGGCGAAGCGGGGCGAGGCGAAGCCGTCGCGCGGCTGGGGATGATCGGGAGTGGGCATGACGTGACGGATTATACGGAGTTTCGCGCGGCCGGCGGCTCCAGATCGGGAACGGCGGCGAGGAGCTCCCTCGTGTAGGGATGCGACGGGCTGCCGAAGATCCGCTCGGCGGGTCCAATCTCGCAGACCTCGCCGTTCCGCATGACCAGGACCTCGTCTGCGACCTGGCGCACCACCGCCAGATCGTGGGAGATCAGGAGATAGGCGCAGCCCGTACGCTCCTTCTGCTCGAGGAGCAGCTCGAGGATGGTCGCCTGCACGGAGACGTCGAGGGCGGTGGTTGGCTCGTCGAGCACGACGAGGAGCGGCTCCGTCACGAAGGCGCGGGCGAGGGCGACGCGCTGTTTCTCGCCGCCGCTCAGCTGCGCCGGGTGCCGGTCGAGGTACGCCTCCGTGAGCCCCACCGCGCGTAGGGTGGCGAGGACTCGAGAGCGGCGGTCCTCGCGAGGTACGCCCTCGAGCACCAGCGGGCGGGCCACGATGTCGGCCACCGTCTTGTGCGGGTTGAGGGAGCTGGTTGGGTTCTGGAACACGATCTGCGCCCGCCGGCGGTAAGCGCGCAGGTGGCCGGCATCGAAGGCGCGAACGTCCGCTCCGTCGAACACGATCCGGCCCTGGGCGGCGGGGGTGAGGCGTAGGAGGGCGCGGGCCAGCGTCGACTTGCCGCTGCCGCTCTCGCCCACCACGGCGAGGACACGCCGCCTCGGCAGGCGGAACGATACGTCGCGCACCGCGCGCACGGCATGCGCCCGCCCGAGCCCGAGGAAACCGGCGCCGCGCCGATACTCGACGGAGAGCCGCGAGACCTCGAGGAGAGGACTGGTCTCATGCATTCGGTCGTGGGTCGCGCGCGTTGCGCGCTCGCCTGGGACGGCGCCGATGCGCGAAGGCTCCCCGGCAAAATGGCAGCGGGAGAGGTGGCCGCCCGATGACGGCACCAGCAGCGCCGGCCTGCTCGAGCGACAGATGTCGGCCGTGAAGGCGCAGCGGTCGGCGAAGACACAGTGAGTGAAGCGCTGCGGATCTCGGGACGCCGTCCCGGGAATGCCCTGAGGCAGCCGGCGCGCGCCGATCCGGGGCACGGCGGCGATGAGTCCGCGCGTGTAGGGATGGCTCGGCTCCTCCAAAACCCGGGCGGCGGGACCCAGCTCCATCAACTCTCCCGCGTAGAGCACGCCGATGCGATCGGCGAGCTGCGCCACCGCGGCTAGATTGTGCGAGACGAATACGATGGCCGAGCGGATCTGGCGGTGCAGCGTGCGCACGAGGTCGAGGACGCGGGCCTGCACGATCACGTCGAGCGCGGTGGTGGGCTCGTCCATGAGGAGCACGTCCGGTTCGCCCGCCAGGGCCATGGCGATCATCACCCGCTGCTGCATCCCCCCGCTGAGCTGGTGCGGATGGGCGGCGGCCACACGCGGCGGGTCGTCGAGCTGGACCAGCCGCAGCAGCTCGTGGGTGCGCTCACGGGCCCGCGCGCCTTCCATGCTGAGATGGCGAGCCAGCACCTCAGCGATCTGAGCGCCCACTGTCATGGCCGGGTTCAGCGCGGTGGTCGGGTCCTGGTAGATCATGGCGATGCGCCGGCCCCGGACGTCGTCGAGCGTCTCCCGGCTCGCCCGCAGGAGATCTACCCCGCCGTGGAGGACGCGGCCGGCCTCGACCACGGCATTGCCGGGGAGGTAGCTCATCACGGCGAGGAGCGCGGTCGACTTGCCCGAGCCAGACTCGCCGACCAGCCCCACGACCTCGCTCGCATGCAGGGTCAGGCTGAGGTCCTTCACCGCGGGGTGGAGGACGCCTCCCACCGCGAAGCTCACGGTGAGGTTCTCGATCGCGATCAGCGGATCAGTCATCGCGGAATGAGCGCTGTACGTGAAGGCGATCGCGAAGCCCCTCGCCGAGGAGATTGAAGCCGATGACGGAGGCGCAGATGGCCAGGGCAGGGCCGAGGAGCGGCCAGAAGGAGACGCTGATGTACTTCTGCGCCTCGTTGATCATGACTCCCCAGTCCGCGTGGGGTGGCTGGGTGCCGAGGCCGAGATAGCTGAGCGCGGCCCCGCCCACCAGGGCGAAGCCGACATTGATGCTGCCCTCCACGATGATGGGGGCCCACACGCTGGGGAGGATCTCGCCGTACTGAATGTACAGCCCGCTCTCCCCGCGGGCGCGAGCCGCGGTGACGTAGTCGTGGCTCGCGGCGTCGAGCACGGCGCTCCGCACGATGCGGACGAACTTCGGCGAGGCGGCGATCCCGAGGGCGAGCACCGCCTGCACCAGACCAGGGCCGAGTCCGACGATGACGAGCAAGGCGAAGACGAGGGTGGGGATGGAGAGGAGCGCGTCGACGAAGCGCATGACGATCTGGTCGAGCCGGCCGCGATGGAAGCCGGTGGCGAGCGCGACGGGCAGGCCGATGGCGAGACCGAGCGCGGTCGCGCCGAAACCGAGGGTGATGGAGCGCCAGCCTCCCGCGAGCACCCGGCTCAGCACGTCGCGCCCGAACCGATCGGTGCCGAGGAGGTGCGCGGGACTGGGCGCGGCGAGCCGGTGGAGCAGGTCGACCTTCGACGGGGCGTACGGGCTGTACGCGAGCCCGACGAGAGCGACGGCGAGGGCGAGCACGGTCAAGCCTGCGCCGAACGCGAGATAGCGATTGACTCGCGGCAGTCGTGGGACGGGGGCGGCGACGAGCTGGTTCACGGACGGGCCATGCGCGGATTGAGCGCGGCCTGCGCGAGATCGGCGAGGAGGTTGGCCACCACGTAGACGGCGCCGATGACCAGTGCGGTGCCCTGCACGAGCGGGATGTCGCGGTTGGCCACGGCGTACACCATGAGCCGGCCCAGTCCCGGATACGCGAAGATCTCCTCCACGATCACGATGCTGCCCATGAGATAGCCGATGTCGAGGGCGAGCACGGCCACGGTGGTGCTGAGGCCGTTGCGCACGCCGTGCCGCCACAGCACCACGCGCTCGCGCAGCCCCTTCAGACGCGCGGTGCGGATGTAGTCGCTCGACAGCACCTCGAGCATGCCGGAGCGCGTCTGGCGCAGGAGATGGGCGATGAGTAGGAAGGCGAGCACCACGACGGGCAGCACGATGTGCGCGAGCCATCCCGCGAACGACTTCGCCAGCGGTTCGTAGCCGCTCGAGGGGAGGAGAGCGAGGGGCGGGCTCGCGAGGAGGATGATGAGGATCGGCGCCACTACGAAGTCGGGGATGGAGATACCGAGGTAGCTCGCGGTGAGGATCGAGACATCGAGCCGGCTGCCCCGCCGCGACGCCGCGGTCACGCCCAGGGGAATGGCCAGGGCGCCCGCGACCACGATGGTGATCAGGGCGAGAGCGAGGGAGTGACCGAAGCGCTCGGCGATGATCGGGCCCGCCGGCTGATTCAAGGTGGTCGAGGTGCCGAAGGCGCCGCGCGGGATCCCGGCCAGCCAGTCCAGGTACTGAAGGGCGAACGGGCGATCGAGGCCGAGGCGCGTGCGCAGGGCGGCCAGCGCGTCGGGGGTCGCGCCCTCGCCCAGGATGGTGACGGCTGCGTCTCCGGGCAGGAGGTGCGTGCAGGCGAAGATGATCGCCGAGAGGATCAGGAGCGAGATCAGGCCATAGAGCACCCGGCGGGCGAGGAAGGCGGCACCCATGCCATCTCAGGCTTTGCGGCCAGGCGCCTCCGGCGAGAGCCAGCAGTTCTCCGCGCGCATCTCGGTGGTGATGGCGCGGGTCGGCCAGTCGTTCACGTAGCTCTGCGTCGCGTAGAGTGAGTTGAAGAAGTTGGGAATGATGAAGGGGCCTTCGTCCCGGCAGAGGCGCTGGAGGTCGGCGTACACCTTCCGGCGCTCGCCGCGGTCGGACACCTGGCGTCCCTGCCCGATGAGCTGCTCCGCCTTCTTGCCGGGCTCCGTCTTCACCCAGCGTCCCTCGTCGATGCCATAGACGGCTGAATAGAGCTTGCTCAGGATGGCATCCTCCGTGGGTCGAGTGCCATAGTTGCCCACGTAGGAGGCCACGCCCTTGTTCCAGATGGTGCTGCCGTAGCGCGCGTTGTCCATGAGCTCGATGTTGAAGCGAATGCCGATCTGCTCCGCCATGGCCTGCACCACCACCGCCGTCTTCTCGCGCGAGGCGGGGCTGTTCGACACGACCAGTCGATGCTCGAAGCCGCTGCCGTGCCCCGCTTCCTTCAGGAGCTGGCGTGCCTGCGCGAGGTCCGGCTTGCGCAGGGGGATGGTCTTGTCGAAGTACTCATAGGCGGGGGAGATGGGCTGGTCGTCAGCGGGCGTGCCTACGCCCCCGGTGATGGCCTCGCTCATCTGCGGTCGGTCCATGGCCAGGCGCAGCGCCTTGCGCACGCGCGGGTCGTCGAAGGGCGGCCGATCGGCATAGAGCACGACGTTGTTGAAGGTGCCGCCCGTGACCTGCACCGCCTTCACGCCCTTGATGCCGCCGACCCGCTTGAAGGCGTCCGACTCCACCTCGCCGATCACGTCGACCTCGCGGTTCTCGAGAGCGGCGATCTGAGACGTCGTGTCGGGGAGCACGCGCAGCACGAGACGATCGAGATAGGGCCGGCCCGACCGGAAGTAGCGCGGGTTCCGCTCCATCACCACGCGTTCGTTGGCCACGAACTCCTTCAGCACGAAGGGGCCGGTGCCGTACACCGTGGTGTCGAGCTTGCCGAAGTCGGCGACGCCGCGCTCGGACACGATGCGCGCCATGGAGCTGGCCAGCGCCTTGGGCAGGTCGGCATAGGGGGAGGAGAGATCGACCCGCACAGTGCGGCGATCCACCGCACGCACGGAGGCGATGGGGCCCAGCTCCGCCTTGTAGGGCGCGGCCGTCTTCGGGTCGAGGATCTTCTCGATGGTGGCGACCACGTCCCCGGCGCCGAGGGCGGAGCCGTCGTGGAAGCGCACGCCGTCTCGGAGCACGAAGGTCCACGTGGCGCTGTTGGCCCCTGCCGTGTACGACTCCGCGAGATCGCCTTCGACCCCGCCGGTGGCGGTGAGGCGGGTCAGGTTGTTGTACAGATTCACCGTGCTTCGCCACTCGTTGCCGAAGATGCCCATGATGGGATTGAGAGTGCGCAGGTCCTTGTAGAGCGCCACGGTAAGCTGCCCGCCCGGCTTGGCCTGGCCGTGCGCCGTGCCGCGGAGGACGTTGGGAAGGAGGAGGGCGCCGGCGCCGGAGGTGACGAGGTTGCGGGTGAAGCGGCGTCGGGTCACGCCTACCGATCGATCGGTCTCTCCGCTCATGGCTCGCCTCCTCCACTCACGCCACACACGTCGAGCATGCACAGCATGTAGACCTTGATCATGTCGATGTAGTCGGCGACGTCGACCCGCTCGTCGGGCATGGTGTTGTATCTTCCGCCGGGGCCGCACACGATGCCCTGCATGTGCGCGCGATGCAACAGGTGGGCCGCGTCCGTGCCGTAGAAGCAGTAGGGGCGCACGGCGCCCAGCGGCTGCGGTGTCCCGCGCACCTCCTGATAGGCGCGGCTGATGACGCCCACGATCGAGGCGTCCCGCGGCACCTCGAAGGGCAGCATCTTCGGGCGCGGACCGGCCTGCCCGCCGGGGTCGCGCAGCACCTTCGACTTCAGGCCGGGCATGGCACGCTCCAGCTCGTCGAGTACACTCCGGATGTCGCGCAGCACGCTCTCCTCGGACTGGCTCGGGGCATAGCGCGCGGTGCCGGCCAGGCGGAGATAGTCGGCGATCTGGGGCGGGCGCCAGTCATGGAATTCCGGGGTGAGCGAGCCGCGAACCACCCCCACGTTGCAGCGGTTGACGGAGAGATGATCGGGATTGCTGGCGCCGCTGAACGTCATCTCGTTGAGGTGTGGAATGAGGCGGCAGGCGGCCATGATGGCGTCCACCGCCTCCTCGCGCTTGGAGACGTGCCGGGTGATGCCCGTCAGCTCCACCGCGAAGTTGAAAGCGCCCGCGTGCAGGGTGAGCCCGGCGAGATCGGTGGGCTCGGAGTTGATGAAGTAATCCGCGCGGATGCCCTTGTCGATCATGGTGACGGTGCCGATGCCGCCTTGCAGCTCGCCTACCACGAAGGTGAGGATGACGTCGCCGCGGAGGCGCACGCCGCTGTCCATGAGGGTGCGGAGCGCGCAGAAGTAGGCGGCGTCACCTGCCTTCATGTTGGACACGCCGATGCCGTAGATGAAGTCCTTGTCGTAGAGCCCGCCCCACGGATCGACCGTCCAGCCCTCGGTCACCGGATTGGTGTCTAGATGGCCGTTGAAGAGAAGCGAGGCGCCGCCCCCTGTGCCCTTGAGCCGGCCAATGGCGTTGAAGCGGTTGTCGGGCACCGGCTGCAGCTCGGCCTCGAGCCCGAGCTCCTTGAGGCGCTCGACCATGAAGCGGGAGAGCTCGCTCTCCTCCGCAGTGCCGCTGTAGCTCTTGTGGCGGATCATCGCGGCGAGAAAGTCGAGGGACTTCGTCTCGTCGATCCGGGACAGCAGGCTCGTTCGATCCATGGTTTCCGTCGGCTCCGTCGTGGGAAGCGGGTCGCTCGGGATGTGGCCGAGTGATGAGTCTATCTCACCGCCGAGAGCTCGGGAAGGCGTTCCTGGCCTCCACTACGGGCCGTGAAGCTCGTGACGTAGCGCGACGGCGCGCGCGACCTGATCCGTGATGACGGCGTGGGCGCCGATCCCAAGAGCGACACGGAGCTCAGCGACGAGGTTGGGCGTGAACACGTAGACGGGGCGCGCCGTCTCGGCCGCGGCCACCAGCAAGGCGGCGGAGACCGCGCGCATGCTCGTGGCCAGCCCCGCGCCGGGCGGAAGCTCGCGCAGCCGTTGGACATCCTCGTCGGTGGGAGGGGGACGGCGGAAGGTGAGGAGCGCGGTGGCGCCAGGCACGCGGGAGGCCAGGTCGAGGGCGAAGGTGTGCTGGATCGACAGCACGGCGAAGCGGGAGCCGAGCGGGCGGACAACCTCCGCCACGCGGTCCGCGAAGCCGGGGAAGCGCTCATCGCCGTGCTTGAAGTCGCAGACGAGCTGCATGTGCGACGGCAGTGCCGTCGCCACCTCCTCGAGGCTCGGCAGGCGCTCGCCCGCGAAGGCCGGGGCGAACCAGCGGCCCACCTCGAGTCGGCGAAGCTCGGCGAGCTCGAGGTCCCACACCAGGGCGTCCACACCCGCCGTGCGCGCGAGCCGGTCGTCGTGGTGCACGACGGGATGTCCGTCACGGCTCGGCAGCACGTCCACCTCGACGGCGTCGGCGCCCTCCCGCACGGCGGTGCGCAGGGCCGTGAGGGTGTTCTCGGGCGCCACGCCACTGCCGCATCGATGCGCCACCACCAGCGGCCGCACTACTTCGCTCCCGTGGTGAGTGCGGTGGGAGCGAGATGGCGCTGGAGGAAGACGAAGGTCAGCAGGATGGGCGCAATCACGAAGACGTCGGCGGCCATGACCTGGTTCCACTGTGTGCCGTGGGAGCCTTCGGTGAGGATCATGGTGGCCAGCCCGATGGGCAGGGTGCGCACCTTCGCCGAGTTGGTGACGATGAGAGGCCAGAAGAAGTCGTTGTAGTGGAAAACGAAGCTCAGGGCGGCGAGGGTGATGACGGCGGGGCGGGCGAGAGGCAGGAGGATGCGGGTGAGGATGACCCGGTGAGGCGCACCGTCGATGCGCGCGGCTTCCACCAGCTCGCGCGGCACCACGAGGAAGGCCTGGCGCATGAGGAAGATGCCGAAGCCGCTCGCCACGAAGGGCACCACGAGGGCCCAATACGTGTCGATCCAGCCGAGGCGGCTCACGATGATGTAGGCGGGGATGAAGGTAGCCTGGATGGGCACCATCATGGTCGAGATGATGAAGAGGAAGGCGAGGCCGCGCCCGCGAAAGCGGAGCTGAGTCAGCGCGTAGGCGGCGAGGGCGGAGGTCACGATCTGGCCGCCAATGATGAGCGTGCTCGTGACGATGCTGTTCACGTACATCCGCGCGAAGGGCTGCGCGCGCCACGCCGACGGATAGGAGCTCCACAAGAAGCGCTCGGGTATGAAGCGTGGCGGATAACGGAAGACGGCCTCCGGCTCCTGCAGCGAGAGGGAGACGAGCCAGAGCAGCGGTACCGCCGCGAAGAGCGCGGCCGCAGCGAGGACGGCGTGCGCGGCGAGCCCGCGCTGGAGTCGTCGGCCCGTCACGATCGGCGGCTCACAGCTGATACGTGACCCAACGCCGAGCCATGTGGAGCTGGAGCCACGTCACGCCCAGGAGACCCACGAGGAGGATGACGGACACGGAGGCGCCTGCCCCCGCGTTCAGGAAGGCGAAGCCCTGCTGGTAGAGATAGAAAACGAGGGTCATGGTGGCGGTGCCGGGGCCGCCCCCCGTCATCACATAGATCTGGTCGAAGACGCGGAAGGACGCGATCACGCTGACCACGAGGCAGAAGAGCAGGGTGGGAGAGAGGAGGGGCAGGGTGATAGACAGGGCGAGGCGCAGCTCGCCCGCGCCGTCGATGCGCGCGGCCTCCTCGATCTCGCGCGGGATGCTCTGGAGCCCGCTCAGCACCAGCACGGTGTAGTAGCCCGCGAACTGCCAGATCGTGACCAGCATGATGCCGGGTAACGCCCACCCGCTGGAGTCGAGCCAGGTCACACCGCGCACGGGCAGCACGAGCCCCAGTACTTCGTTGACGAAGCCGTTGCTCGAGAGCATCCAGATCCACGCGATGGACGAGGCGGGATCACGTACGGCGCGAACAGGATGGTGCGGTACACGGAGCGGCCGCGTACGCGTCGGTTGAGGACGAGGGCGAAGAGGACGGCGAGGGCCAGGAGCGGCGCGGAAGTGCCTACGGCCAGCTCCAGCGTGTGCCCCACCGCCTGCCAGAAGATCGGGTCTGCGACGAGCGCGTGGTAATTGTCGACCCCGACCCAGCGCCCCGTGGCCGCGATCATGTCGTACTGCATGAGGCTGAGCGGTACGTCCAGCAGCACCGGCCCCACCACGAATGTTCCCAGCAGGAGCAGGCTCGGCGCGAGGAGCGCCCAGCCGAGCAACGCCTCGCGTCGCACGCTAGCCCGGCCTATTCACGAGCAACCGGAGCGCGAGGCGGGCGGGTCCCGTCGTCGAGGGGAGGGGTGGGCTCATGCTGCGTCACCCGCTCGCCTGAATCGCAGCCCTGCGGGCTGCGCACAGGACGAGGGGGTCCCACTCCGCCTGAGCGCACCCCACCCCCCGACGCCACCCGCCCGGTCGCACGT